>ERZ779870.1456-NODE-1456-length-15778-cov-6.65522_pt1 | contig 15778 bp, 9 predicted proteins | sample MGYA00511247_ERZ779870 | MGnify/ENA primary metagenome ERZ779870 (study PRJEB29588, sample SAMEA2149068) | human gut metagenome | biome: human gut; feature: human-associated habitat; material: faeces | place: Denmark | collected 2008/2010 ...
TCGTCGGGCTCATAACCCGAAGGTCGTCGGTTCAAATCCGGCCCCCGCAACCAATCAAATTTGATGAAGTAAAAGCAATACGGTGACGCGGGGTGGAGCAGCCTGGTAGCTCGTCGGGCTCATAACCCGAAGGTCGTCGGTTCAAATCCGGCCCCCGCAACCAATTTATTAGAATATCAGAAACCGCAACGCTACCTTTAGCTTGCGGTTTTTTCGTTTTTACGCTTCCTTATCCGTTTCAGTGAAGCCTGAAACAATGAGTAAACCGTTGATCCCCCCAATCAAAGCCATCCATCTTATTTATATATTAAATATATACCCCACCAATGAACTTCACTTACATATTCTATAAATCAATTTGTTTTGATTATGTTAACATTTCAATATCACAACTGGAGGCTACACTTATATAATTATTGTACAAAAAGCACACAATTTTTAATTAGTAGAAAAATTAATAATTTTTTGTGGAAGCCCGGGCAATAATTTTAATGAATGCTTTAATAGACTCCCACACTACCCAATTTCTTAAAAACGCAAATTTGTGAAGTTTATCTTGTTATTATTTTAAGTTTCATGCCAAATTTTCTCACCAGATAAGGCTGCCCTCTCCCGAAAAATAATCAAGAGGCTAAATAATATCTAAAATGATACAACTGTATCTATTCCCCAGAAAAATACATTATTCATTTTTATATTTTCCTAATCATTGCTTTTTATTTAAATCACCCGATAATCCCGTGAATATAATTATGTCAATAACCATCAGAAAAAGTGGATGATGAGGAAAAGGATATGGCCGACAGTTTCCAGAATGAAGTTCCCGCCGCTCGTGTAAATATCAAGCTTGACCTGCATACAGGCAATGCTAAAAAGAAAGTTGAACTCCCCCTCAAGCTTCTTGCTGTTGGCGATTACAGTAACGGAAAAGAGCAACGTCCGCTGTCCGAACGGGACAAGATTGATATCAATAAAAACAACTTCAACAGTGTCATGGCTGAGTTTTCGCCTGCGGTTAATTTAACAGTAGAAGACACACTAAGCGGAAGCGGTAATGAGCAAAATATCGCGCTTGAATTTAAAAGCCTGAAAGATTTTGAACCCGAACAGGTAGCAAAAAATATCCCACAGCTTCGTGTATTACTCGCTATGCGCAATTTATTACGTGACCTGAAATCCAATCTGTTAGATAACGCAACGTTTCGACGTGAACTGGAAAATATCCTGAAAGACCCGACGCTCAGTTCAGAACTGCGTGATGAACTGGCGAAAATTGCGCCGCAGGAGAACGTTTAACCCGAAGTGATATTCAGGTTAAACCGGAGAAGAAAGGATCACTGAAAAGGAAATGCTGATGTCTGTACAACAAGAACATGCCACCTCTGAAACTGCAACACTGACCACCACTGAGTCCGGCGGCGTTTATCAGTCCCTGTTTGATAAAATTAATTTAACCCCGGTGTCTTCCATTCAGGAAATAGATTTATGGCAAAACAGCGAAACACTGGCGGATGCCTCACCCGATGAGCGCGTGACAGCGGCGATTCACGTTCTACTTTCCTGTCTGGCGAAATCAGGCGAGAACGTGGTCAAGCTCGACAAGAGCCTGCTGGATTTTCATATCGACGATTTGGATCAGAAAATCAGTAAACAGCTTGATGCGGTCATGCACCATCCTGAATTCCAGAAAGTCGAGTCGCTGTGGCGCGGCACATGGTTCGTCGTACAGCGCACTGATTTTCGCAAAAATGTCAGAATTGAATTGCTGGATATCAGCAAAGAGCATCTGCGTCAGGATTTCGACGACTCCCCGGAAATCATTCAGAGCGGTTTATATCGTCATACATACATTCAGGAGTACGATACGCCGGGTGGCGAACCTGTTGCCTCATTAATTTCCAGCTATGAATTTGATAACAGCCCGCAGGATATTGCCCTGCTGCGCAATATTTCCAGAGTGTCTGCCGCTTCCCATATGCCTTTTATCGGTTCTGTCGGACCGAAATTCTTCCTTAAAAATTCGATGGAAGAAGTCGCCGCGATTAAAGATATCGGCAACTACTTTGACCGCGCCGAATATATTAAATGGAAGTCGTTCCGCGATACCGATGACAGCCGCTATGTGGGATTAGTGATGCCACGCGTACTGGGCCGCCTGCCCTATGGGCCGGACACAGTGCCGGTACGCAGCTTTAACTATGTGGAAGAAGTCAAAGGCCCGGATCACGAAAAGTATCTCTGGACAAACGCCTCGTTCGCCTTTGCCGCCAATATGGTGAAGAGCTTTGTGAATAATGGCTGGTGCGTGCAGATCCGTGGTCCACAGGCAGGTGGGGCAGTGGCCGATCTGCCCATCCATCTTTACGATCTCGGCACCGGCAATCAGGTCAAAATTCCGTCCGAAGTGATGATCCCGGAAACCCGCGAATTTGAATTTGCCAACCTTGGCTTTATTCCGCTCTCTTATTATAAGAATCGCGATTATGCCTGCTTCTTCTCGGCAAACTCCGCCCAGAAACCGGCGTTGTATGATACCGCTGATGCCACTGCCAACAGTCGTATTAACGCCCGTTTACCTTATATCTTCCTGCTGTCCCGCATTGCGCATTACCTGAAAATCATCCAGCGCGAGAATATCGGTACCACCAAAGACCGTCGCGTACTGGAACTGGAACTGAACACCTGGATCCGCACGCTGGTGACGGAGATGACCGATCCGGGTGATGAACTGCAGGCGTCTCACCCGCTGCGCGACGGTAAGGTTATCGTGGAAGATATTGAGGACAATCCGGGCTTCTTCCGCGTCAGACTCTTTGCCGTGCCGCATTTCCAGATTGAAGGGATGGATATCAACCTGTCACTGGTTTCCCAGATGCCGAAAGCGAAAGCCTGACCGGGAAGTGGTGTGATATGAAAATTCATCGACCACTGTGGGCTGAGGGGACATTCCTGTCCTCTCAGCAGTTTCAGCAGCAGGCCCGCTGGGAAGCGTTCAGCAATGACAGCATTGCGCAACTTTGTATTCGTCATCCGTGGGGGATCGCGAATGTGCTCTTTGACCGCGATGCCCTGATGTCCGGAAAGCTGAAAACGCAGGCAGTACGCCTGCGTTTTGCTGATGGCACGCTGATCGATTCTGACGTGAGCGATGTTCTGCCTCTCGCCTGCGATCTGCACGCGCTGACGAACGACAGCGCGGTTGTTCTGCTGGCGCTGCCGCTTGCCCATGGTAACGGCGGTAATCTCGGTCAGGGTGAGCAGACTGAAAGACCGCTACGCTATCGTCAGGAATGGCAAAAGGTACAGGATATCTACGGCAGTGACAGTGAAGATATGGCCGTTGAGCGTCATGCGCTGTCCCTGCGCTTTGCTCATGATAACAATCAGGATTACATCACCTGCCCACTGGCGCGTCTGGTGCGGGATGTTCAGGGCAACTGGACACAGGATGAGAGTTATATTCCGCCGTTACTGGCGTTTAACGCCCATGACGGGCTGGTACAGCGTCTGGACACGCTGCTGTTGCAGCTACGGGCCAAATGTCAGCGCCTGATGGCGATGCGTCGGGAAAGCAACCAGCGTATGGCGGACTTCGCCGTCGCCGATGTCTCCCTGTTCTGGTTGCTTAACGCGCTGAACTCCGCCGAGCCGGTGCTGAGTGATTTCCTGCGCTACCCGGCGGTTCATCCCGAACTGGTCTGGCGGGAGCTGGCGAGGCTTGCCGGAGCGCTGCTGACGTTTTCCCTTGAACATAACGTCAGTGCCGTTCCGCCCTATGTCCACGAATCGCCGTCCACTGTCTTTCCGCCACTGTTCTCCCTGCTTAGCGAACTGCTGGAAGCCAGCCTGCCGTCACGGGTGATCGCACTGGAGCTGGGATCCCTGCCGGGCAACCGCTGGAAAGCAGACCTGCACGATCCGCGCCTGCGGGAAGAGGCCGATTTTTATCTGTCCGTTCGTTCCTCTCTGCCTGCGCATCAGGTACTGCACCAGCTACCGCTGGTCTGCAAAATCGGTGCGCCTGATGACGTCACGCTGCTTATCAACGTGGCGCTGAACGGTGTTTCACTGGTGCCACTGACCTCAGTTCCGGCGGCGCTGCCGCTGCGACTGGAGAACCAGTATTTTGCGCTGGATATGCACAGTGACGCGGCTAAATCGATGCTGGAGTCCGGGTGCTGCATGATTTATGCGCCAGGAACCATGGGCGACCTGAAACCTGAACTGTTTGCGGTGCTGCGCGCATGAAAAAAGAGACGGATATCAATATCGACGCGCTGCTGCGCGACACGTTTCTGACGGTGGTGGAACTGCGTCAGGGAACCACCGTGCGTCACGGTATGGAGCTGTATCGTCACTGCCAGCGGCAGGTGGAACTGGTCCGCGAACGCCTGAAAGATGCCGGGTTTAGCCGGGAGAGCGTGGAGCACATTACCTACGCGCAGTGCGCCCTGCTGGACGAAACAGTCCTGAGTCGCAGCGGCATGGACGACGGTCAGGCCATCTGGATGAAGGATCCACTCCAGTCGCATTTCTTCAACACCCTGCAGGCAGGCGAGCTGCTGTACGAGCGGATGAAGCAGGTGTTGCAGGAGCCCGCGCCTGCACAGGCTGTGCTGACCTGCTTTCACCGTGTCCTGCTGCTGGGATTTCGCGGGCGTTATCAGGATCCGGTGGCCCCGGAGCGCGACCAGCTTATTTCGACGCTCAACGGGCTGGTCGCGCCATTTGGCGTACTGCCGGAAACGGCGGTACTGAACGTGCCGTTATCCACCCGTCAGCACCCTTTGCTGCATTCGCCGTTTTTCTGGCTGGTAACGCTGACGCTGCTACTGGCCGGTGTCTGGTGGGGGCTGCACCACTGGCTGAACGTGCTGGTGGATGAATTGCTGCCGCAAAGCCTGCGGTAAAGGGAGTCGTGAGTGAGGAACACGCTGAAACAGGCCGTCGTGCTGTGGGGAATGGTGTTACTGCTGGTGCTGTGGTCGGTGTTTATCAGTCCGTCTGGCGTACTGAGATGGGCCGGGGCGGCGGCTATCGTTCTGGCGGTTGCCGCGTTGCTGATTTACCGGCGCAGGCAGGCGTGGACGGAGATGACCGGCGATGCCGGGTTGTCATCGCTGCCGCCGGAAACGTACCGACAACCGGTAGTGCTGGTCTGTGGCGATATGTCGGCGCATCTGTTCACTGACAGCCCGGTCCGGCAGGTTTCAGAAGGGCTGTATCTGCATGTTCCCGATGAAGAACAGCTTGTGGCGCAGGTGGAGCGATTACTGACCCTTCGCCCGGCGTGGGCATCGCAGCTTGCCGTGGCGTATACCGTCATGCCCGGCATGTACCGGGATGCGGCGGTTCTGACCGGACGACTGCGACGGTTCGCCCACAGTATGGCGACAGTGCGTCGCCGGGCGGGCGTAAACGTCCCCTGGCTTCTCTGGAGCGGGCTGTCCGGCTCGCCCTTGCCGGAGAAGGCACATTCACCGTGGCTTATCTGTACCGGCGGCGAAATTCAGGTAGCGACGTCTGCTGAAACCGCCTCCCCCGCGCAGTGGCTCACGCAGACCAGCACACAGGAGCGCAGCCAGCCACTCTGTTACCTGCTGAAAGCCGAAAGCCTGATGCAGTGGCTGAATCTTTATGTGCTGGCGGCACTGAACGGCCCGGAGGCGAAATGCCCGCCACTGGCGATGGCCGTGGGGCTACACCCCTCGTTGCCTGCAGTGGATAACAACCTGTGGCAGCTGTGGATCACCGCCAGAACCGGCCTGACGACGGATATCGCGGACACCGGCACAGACGCCACGCTGCCATTCCCGGATGCCCTGTTACGGCGGTTGCCGCGTCAGTCGGGCTTTACCCCGCTGCGACGGGCCAGTGTAACCATGCTGGGCATCACCACCGTGGCGGGTATCGCCGCGCTGTGTCTGTCAGCCACGGCGAATCACCAGTTATTACGGCATATCGGTGACGATCTGCACCAGTTTTATGCCGTTCCGGCGGAGGAATTTATCACCAAAGCCCGTCGTCTGTCGGTGCTGAAAGACGATGCGGTCATGCTCGATGGGTATTACCGGGAAGGAGAACCGCTGCGTCTCGGTCTGGGGTTATACCCCGGCGAACAAATCCGCCAGCCGGTATTACGCGCCATTCGTGACTGGCGTCCGCCTGAGCAAAAAATGGAAGTGACAGCCTCGCTTCAGGCGCAGACCGTGCGTCTTGACAGTATGTCGCTGTTTGACGTCGGACAGGCCCGCCTGAAAGACGGCTCGACAAAAGTGCTGGTGGACACACTGGTGAACATCCGGGCAAAACCGGGCTGGCTTATCCTCGTGGCCGGATATACCGACGCCACCGGCGACGAAAAAAGCAATCAGCAGTTATCACTGCGACGTGCCGAAGCGGTGCGTAACTGGATGCTGCAGACCAGCGACATCCCGGCCACCTGTTTTGCCGTACAGGGACTGGGTGAGAGCCAGCCTGCGGCGACCAACGATACGCCACAGGGCCGGGCAGTCAACCGGCGCGTCGAAATCAGTCTTGTTCCGCGTTCTGACGCCTGTCAGGACGTGAAATAAAACATACCGCCGGAAGAAGGCGGTGCTTCAATCACACTAACAAGGAGAGTAATTCTCATGGCTATTCCTGCTTATCTCTGGCTGAAAGATGACGGCGGCGCGGATATCAAAGGTTCCGTGGACGTTCAGGGGCGCGAAGGCAGCATCGAAGTGGTGGCGCTGGATCACGATGTGTACATCCCGACCGACAACAACACCGGCAAACTGACCGGTACCCGTACTCACAAGCCCTTTACGTTTACCAAAGAAATCGATGCGTCCAGCCCGTATCTCTACAAAGCAGTCACCACCGGCCAGACCCTGAAAACGGCGGAATTTAAGTTTTACCGCATCAACGATGCCGGTCAGGAAGTGGAGTACTTCAACATCACGCTGGATAACGTCAAGCTGGTCAGAGTCGCTCCGCTGATGCACGACATCAAGGAGCCTTCCAAAGAGAAGCATAACCACCTGGAACGCATTGAGTTCCGCTACGAGAAAATCACCTGGACTTACAAAGACGGCAACATCATTCATTCCGACTCGTGGAATGAACGTCCTTCCGCCTGATAACCGTGGCAGACAGGAAACTGTCTGCCTTTCTGTTGTGTGCTTTGCCCAGTGCCGCAGGCACCGGTACTGAGCAAAGCATACCCACAATCTGGTGATACCTGATGGGCCTGAGTGAGGTAACGGCTATGGGCGGTAGCGTACCTGAACGCAGATCGCAGGAATACAGAACACGATAAGGAAACCTTCTATGACCGGAAATCACCCCGCCGCGCTGCTGCGTCGCCTTAACCCGTACTGTGCACGGGCGCTGGACGCTGCCGCCTCACTGTGTCAGACCCGCGCCCATGCGGAGATAACCATTGAACACTGGCTGCTGAAACTGCTGGAGCAGGGAGAAGGCGATATCACGGTGATTGCCCGCCGCTATGAATGGGATATCGACACGCTCTGGCAGTCTCTGCTGGCACATCTGGACACCTTACCCCGCTCGGTCCGCGAACGTCCGCAGCTTTCTGAACCCCTGACGGCGCTTATCAGGCAGGCGTGGCTGATTGCCTCGCTGGAAGGCGACGACCCGCAAATCCGCAGTCAGCACCTGCTGATGGCGCTGACAGAAAAACCGATGCTGCCCGCCTGTAATGACCTGTGGGTATTGCTGAGCCTGAGCCGTGTGCAGCTTGAGCGGCTGCGTCCCCTGCTGGATGCGCAGTCGGATGAATGTCCGGCACGTCAGCCACAGGTCACCGAACCGCTGACATCCGCGCAACCAGAGGCGGCAACGACGGACGCACCGGCAAAAACGCTGACGGGGAAACAGGATGACGCCCTGCTGGCGGTGCTTAACCGCTTTACCGAAGACGTGACGGAAAAAGCCCGCAGCGGGCGAATCGACCCGGTATTCGGGCGCGACACGGAAATTCGCCAGATGGTCGATATCCTCTCACGTCGCCGCAAAAACAACCCGATTCTGGTGGGAGAACCGGGGGTGGGCAAAACCGCGCTGGTGGAAGGGCTGGCGCTGCGTATCGCCGAAGGCAACGTGCCGGACAGCCTGAAAACGGTGCATATCCGCACACTGGACCTCGGTCTGTTACAGGCTGGCGCGGGTGTTAAAGGTGAATTTGAACAGCGGCTGAAAAATGTCATCGATGCAGTGCAGAAATCACCGGAGCCGGTACTGCTGTTTATTGATGAAGCCCATACCATTATCGGTGCGGGTAATCAGGCAGGCGGCGCGGATGCGGCGAACCTGCTGAAACCGGCGCTGGCAAGGGGCGAACTGCGCACCATCGCCGCCACAACGTGGAGCGAATACAAACAGTATTTTGAGCGCGACGCCGCGCTGGAACGCCGCTTCCAGATGGTGAAAGTCGACGAGCCGGATGATGACACCGCCTGCCTGATGCTGCGGGGACTCAAGGCCCGCTATGCACAGCACCACGGCGTACATATGCTGGACAGCGCCATTCAGACCGCCGTGCGCCTGTCGCGCCGCTATCTGACCGGACGCCAGTTGCCGGACAAGGCGGTTGATTTGCTGGATACCGCCGGGGCAAGAGTCCGCATGAGCCTCGACACCCTGCCGGAACCGTTGACGCAGCTTCAGGCGCGTCTGACCGCGCTGGATATTGAGCGGGAAGCAATTGAGCAGGACAGCGTGTTTTATCCCGAAGCCAGCCCGGAGCGGCTGGCGGAACTGACCGATTTGCGTGATGAGCTGCAGGCAGAAGCCGGGCATCTGGAAGCGCAGTATCAGCAGGAAAAGGCACTGGCGCAGCAGATTATGACGTTGCGTCAGGAAGGGACAGACAGCACTGAACTGCAACAGCAACTGCGAGCGCATCAGGGCTTTGCTCCGTTGCTGGCGCTGGATGTGGACGCCCGCGCCGTCGCCACGGTGGTGGCGGACTGGACCGGCATCCCGCTCTCTTCGCTGCTCAAGGACGAGCAGAGCGACCTGCTCAGTATGGAACAAAGCCTTGAAAACCGCGTTGTCGGGCAAAGCCCGGCGCTCTGCGCCATCGCACAGCGGCTGCGGGCGGCTAAAACCGGCCTCACGCCGGAGAATGGCCCGCAGGGGGTATTCCTGCTGACCGGCCCCAGCGGCACCGGTAAAACCGAAACTGCGCTCACACTGGCCGACACCCTGTTTGGCGGTGAAAAATCCCTTATCACCATCAACCTCTCCGAATATCAGGAGCCGCATACCGTCTCCCAGCTTAAGGGGTCTCCTCCGGGCTACGTTGGCTACGGTCAGGGCGGCGTACTTACCGAAGCCGTTCGCAAACGCCCGTACAGCGTGGTGCTGCTCGACGAAGTGGAAAAGGCGCACCGCGACGTAATGAACCTGTTCTATCAGGTGTTTGACCGGGGTTTTATGCGCGACGGCGAAGGGCGGGAAATTGACTTCCGCAACACCGTGATTCTGATGACGGCTAATCTGGGCAGCGACCACATCATGCAGCTGCTGGAGGAAAAACCGGACGCCACAGACGCAGACCTGCATGAACTGCTGTATCCCCTGCTGCGCGAGCACTTCCAGCCTGCACTGATGGCGCGTTTTCAGACGGTGATTTACCGCCCGCTGGGACAGGAAGCGATGCGCGCCATTGTGGAAATGAAACTGGCGCAGGTGGTTCGTCGTCTTCGTCAGCACTATGGGCTGGAAACGGAAATCAACGACAGCCTGTACGACGCCCTGACCGCCGCCTGCCTGCTGCCGGACACCGGTGCGCGTAATATCGACAGCCTGCTGAACCAGCAAATCCTGCCGGTCTTAAGCCAGCAGTTGCTGGCACAGCAGGCTGCGCACCATAAGCCAGCCCAACTACGGCTTGGCTGGGATGAGGAAGACGGGATTGTACTGGAGTTCGCTACGGAAGAGATGCAATAACGGAGGCTGTCATGGGTATTCAGAATTTCGACCACTCGCACCACAAGCTCAAAATTCGCGGCCAGCAAAGTCCGGTGGATGTGCTGACCTTTGAAGGCCGCGAGCAACTGAGTACCCCGTTCCGCTACGATATCCAGTTTACCAGTACCGATAAAGCCATCACGCCGGAGTTGGTGCTGATGCAGGACGGCGCATTCAGCCTGACGGCACCGCCGGTACAGGGAATGCCGGTGCAGGCACCCCTGCGCACCCTGTACGGCGTCATCACCGGCTTTAAACATCTCTCATCGTCACAGGACGAAGCCCGTTACGAAGTACGGCTTGAACCCCGTATGGCGCTGCTGGCCCGCAGCCGCCAGAACGCCATTTACCAGAACCAGACGGTGCCGCAAATAGTCGAAAAAATCCTGCGCGAGCGGCACCAGATGCGCGGTCAGGACTTCGTGTTTAACCTCAAAAGCGAATACCCGTCCCGTGAACAGGTGATGCAGTACGGTGAGGACGACCTGACGTTTATTTCACGCCTGCTGTCGGAAGTGGGTATCTGGTTCCGCTTTGCCACCGACGCCCGGCTGAAAATTGAGGTTGTCGAGTTTTACGACGACCAGAGCGGCTATGAGCGCGGACTGACGCTGCCGCTTCGCCATCCTTCAGGGCTGTTTGATGGTGAAACGGAAGCCGTATGGGGGCTGAACACCGCATACAGCGTGGTGGAAAAAAGCGTCACCACGCGGGACTACAACTACCGCACCGCCACAGCAGAGATGATGACAGAGCAGCATGACGCCACCGGGGGCGATAACACCACCTATGGCGAAGCCTACCACTACGCTGACAACTTCCTGCAAAAAGGCGACAAGGAGGCAGCGGAAAGCGGCGCGTTTTATGCCCGTATCCGTCACGAACGCTACCTGAATGAACAGGCCATTCTGCAGGGCCAGAGCACCAGTTCACTGCTGATGCCGGGGCTGGAAATCAGGGTTCAGGGCGACGACGCGCCTGCGGTATTCCGCAAGGGCGTGCTGATTACCGGCGTGACGGCCAGCGCGGCCCGTGACCGCAGCTATGAACTGACGTTCACGGCGATACCCTACTCAGAACGCTACGGCTATCGCCCGGCGCTTATCCCCCGCCCCGTAATGGCCGGAACACTCCCGGCGCGGGTCACCAGCACGGTGAAAAACGATATTTATGCCCATATAGACAAAGACGGGCGCTACCGGGTCAACCTCGATTTTGACCGCGATACGTGGAAACCGGGTTATGAGAGCCTGTGGGTACGCCAGTCGCGCCCGTATGCGGGAGACACCTACGGCCTGCATCTGCCGCTGCTGGCGGGAACGGAAGTCAGCATCGCGTTTGAGGAAGGCAACCCGGACCGACCTTATATCGCAGGCGTAAAACACGACTCGGCGCACACCGACCATGTGACCATCCAGAACTACAAGCGCAACGTGCTGCGTACCCCGGCGAACAACAAAATCCGCCTCGATGATGAGCGCGGCAAAGAGCATATCAAGGTCAGTACCGAGTACGGCGGCAAGAGCCAGTTGAATCTGGGTCATCTGGTGGATGCCGGAAAACAACAGCGCGGGGAAGGCTTTGAACTGCGTACCGATATGTGGGGTGCGGTGCGGGCAAAGAAAGGCATCTTTATCAGCGCCGATGCGCAGGATAAGGCGCAGGGTCAGGTCAGAGAGATGGCCGACATTATCAGCGAACTGAACGGCCTGAGCGATAAAATCCAGAAACTGTCCGATGACGCGACGATGGCGAACGCCGACCCGGCGGATATGGCCGCGCAGATAGCATTGATAACCAGCCGGATAAACGACCTGACCGCCCCGGTGATTTTGATGCACGCGCCGAAAGGTGTGGCGGTCGCCAGCGGCGAGCACCTGCAACTGGCAGCGGTGAAAAACCTCCAGATAAATGCGGGAAACAACGCCGATATCGGCGTGGTGAAGAATATGTTTATCGGCGTGGGGCGGGCGCTGAGCGTGTTTGTGCGCAAGGCGGGTATCAAACTGATTGCCAATAAAGGCGCAGTATCGGTACAGGCGCAGCACGATTTGATGGAGTTACTGGCGAAGAAGTCGATAGAGATCGTCAGTACCGAAGATGAGATCAGGATTTCAGCGAAGAAAAAAATAACGATTAATGGCGGTGGAAGTTATATCCGGATTGAGGGTAGCGGCATTGAGCCAGGAACGCCGGGGGATTATAACGTCAAAGCGGTGCATTATGGGCGTCAGCCGGGAGCGAAGCTGAAACAGGAAATGATGGCGTTTCCGATGATTGAATCTGGAGAATTTAATACCCGTTTCTTTTTTACAGATGATAATGATATTCCTTATGCAAACACCAAATATATAGCAAGATTACCAGATGGTACAACAAAAGACGGCATTACAAGCGATGATGGTCGATCAGAAATATTTTTTTCTGATAAGGATGGGGAAATATTAATACATCTATTTGTCGAGCAGGATAAATAACATGGGTAGCTTTAATTTTGATGATGTTAAAACAACTATTGGAGCATTAAAAAAACAAAATGATTCGGGTGAGCCAAACGAGAAGAGTGTAAAGATTACAAAACCAGATCGCTACGTACTGTCTATTGGTTTTGAAGTCAATATAGAAAGGGCATTTCAGAATGATACACTTGATCTGGCGATTGATTTTGGTCATGCGTTTTTGTATGTAACAAAAAATAATTTGGTAACTGATTTTTTTAGTTTTGGGCCAACCAAAGTTATTGCACCAGAAGGGGAAAAAAGCGATAGCATAAAAAAAAGAGTCGGTATGGTAAATTTCCCTATTAAAGAAACATCCAAAATTTTCCGTTTTACCATAACAAAGAAACAGGTTGAAAAGATTCATTCCAAAATAAAGTCTTTCAGTAACAAAGTTGATAATAAAGAAGAATATTTTGACGTGGTCACCAATAACACTTGCGCTAAGGTATCACAGTTGCTTCTGGAGCAGGCTGGTATATCAACCCCTGAGAGTTCCAGCCATGTGAAGAGCAGTAAAGAAGAAGATTATAACTGGCTAACAGAGACATTTAATTTTGCAAATCCTTATAAATGGTATAATAGTTTTCTAAAACAATTCGAACATCCGATTGGTTGTTTAGGGCCTGATGGTAGCGATGCGCTTGATGACACACAACCTGCGAAGTACTATCATATTTTGAGGGATAGTTGGATTTTGATACCTAATCAAAGTGACGATCCGCTAATAGCAAATGGTATGGTTTTGAAGGATGGGTCTGGGAAAATACATGGGACTGCAAAAAGTGGTTGGTTTTCGGACTCTCTTGATAGGGGGAGCTATGATAGTTAGCAATGCTATAGCAGATGATAACACTAAGAAATATTTTCTTTCTGAACGAATTAATTATGTATTGTCTTTGATTTCTGAAAGTAAAGTTTTTAATCATATAGAAAATGATAATCTTTTTGATTCTATAGTTATCGAACCGGTAAAAGAAGGTGACGAGATTAAGGGGGCACTTGTATATAAGGGTAGTAAATTAGCAATACTGGAGAGGAATAGTAGTTACTCTCCCTGGAGTAAGTCATCTTTAATAGTTAAAAATTATGGATTTCATGATGAAGATAATTTTTTTGTAAAGAACTTCTTTGATAATTTAAATCTACAATTCATTCATCGTAAAAAAAAATAGTTTTAAATTTGATGTTTCACAATATTCTAATAATCTTAGTAAAGATTTTTGTAGATACTATTTCATTTGGGAGAAAGACCCTCTGGTACGTTTTTCATTAACAAGCGACGCCGTTTTTTGTGAACAGCAGGAATTATATCCTATTAAGATTAGAACTATAACCATTGAAAAATATGGATCATAATATTTTTACAACTATAAAAGCATATATTGGGAAGCATTGGAGCCTATCATGAAATGATAGGTGGTAAGTAGTAATAGTATGACTGGTTGCTTTAGAACAGTAATACCCCCTTAAAATAGCTTCTTTTATTTTATTGTAAAATTAACCGCTCAAGTTAATATGAGTTACAAATGTATATTTGAGTACACTCTATAAAACCGTTTGGATAATCCAATGGTGAATAACAAGCCCTGTTTCAAAATATATATTTATCATGTATCAATTATACAAAAATAAGAAAATAATAACTATCTATGTATACAAAATAAAATAATAGAGGCCATCATGGACATACTTGTTTTTGACCACTCGTACCACAAACTCAAAATCCGCGGCCTGCAAAGTCCGGTGGATGTGCTGACCTTCGAAGGCCGCGAACAACTGAGTACCCCGTTCCGCTACGACATTCAGTTTACCAGTACCGATAAAGCCATCACGCCGGAGTTGGTGCTGATGCAGGACGGCGCATTCAGCCTGACGGCACCGCCGGTACAGGGAATGCCGGTGCAGGCACCCCTGCGCACCCTGTACGGCGTCATCACCGGCTTTAAACATCTCTCATCGTCACAGGACGAAGCCCGTTACGAAGTACGGCTTGAACCCCGTATGGCGCTGCTGGCCCGCAGCCGCCAGAACGCCATTTACCAGAACCAGACGGTGCCGCAAATAGTCGAAAAAATCCTGCGCGAGCGGCACCAGATGCGCGGTCAGGACTTCGTGTTTAACCTCAAAAGCGAATACCCGTCCCGTGAACAGGTGATGCAGTACGGTGAGGACGACCTGACGTTTATTTCACGCCTGCTGTCGGAAGTGGGTATCTGGTTCCGCTTTGCCACCGACGCCCGGCTGAAAATTGAGGTTGTCGAGTTTTACGACGACCAGAGCGGCTATGAGCGCGGACTGACGCTGCCGCTTCGCCATCCTTCAGGGCTGTTTGATGGTGAAACGGAAGCCGTATGGGGGCTGAACACCGCATACAGCGTGGTGGAAAAAAGCGTCACCACGCGGGACTACAACTACCGCACCGCCACAGCAGAGATGATGACAGAGCAGCATGACGCCACCGGGGGCGATAACACCACCTATGGCGAAGCCTACCACTACGCTGACAACTTCCTGCAAAAAGGCGACAAGGAGGCAGCGGAAAGCGGCGCGTTTTATGCCCGTATCCGTCACGAACGCTACCTGAATGAACAGGCCATTCTGCAGGGCCAGAGCACCAGTTCACTGCTGATGCCGGGGCTGGAAATCAGGGTTCAGGGCGACGACGCGCCTGCGGTATTCCGCAAGGGCGTGCTGATTACCGGCGTGACGGCCAGCGCGGCCCGTGACCGCAGCTATGAACTGACGTTCACGGCGATACCCTACTCAGAACGCTACGGCTATCGCCCGGCGCTTATCCCCCGCCCCGTAATGGCCGGAACACTCCCGGCGCGGGTCACCAGCACGGTGAAAAACGATATTTATGCCCATATAGACAAAGACGGGCGCTACCGGGTCAACCTCGATTTTGACCGCGATACGTGGAAACCGGGTTATGAGAGCCTGTGGGTACGCCAGTCGCGCCCGTATGCGGGAGACACCTACGGCCTGCATCTGCCGCTGCTGGCGGGAACGGAAGTCAGCATCGCGTTTGAGGAAGGCAACCCGGACCGACCTTATATCGCAGGCGTAAAACACGACTCGGCGCACACCGACCATGTGACCATCCAGAACTACAAGCGCAACGTGCTGCGTACCCCGGCGAACAACAAAATCCGCCTCGATGATGAGCGCGGCAAAGAGCATATCAAGGTCAGTACCGAGTACGGCGGCAAGAGCCAGTTGAATCTGGGTCATCTGGTGGATGCCGGAAAACAACAGCGCGGGGAAGGCTTTGAACTGCGTACCGATATGTGGGG
>ERZ779870.1474-NODE-1474-length-15614-cov-3.55158_pt1 | contig 15614 bp, 13 predicted proteins | sample MGYA00511247_ERZ779870 | MGnify/ENA primary metagenome ERZ779870 (study PRJEB29588, sample SAMEA2149068) | human gut metagenome | biome: human gut; feature: human-associated habitat; material: faeces | place: Denmark | collected 2008/2010 ...
AAATGCTTTAATCAATTTCATAGTATTTTTTCGTGTCTCAAGTGATCCGAATCCTAATATATATGGATATGTGATTTTATTCTTTTCGAAGAACTTATGTCTTTCCTCTTCATTTAATTCAATATTATTAAAATCTATTCCTAAATATATAACTCTAATTTTATCTTTTTGTTTTCTGAAACATTTTTTTATCTCTTGCTTTGCAAACTCACTAATTGTAATAATTTTTTTTGCTCTTTTAACGGCAATTGGGACTATAGTTTTTCTGTAAATAAGACCCATTTTTTTGTACAATGATGACACTGAACTCAATGATGAATTCATATATATAACATCATTTACTGTAACAACTATTTTAGCTGAACAGAAAATAGGGGCTGTATTGTAAGGACACCATAAAATATCAACTTTATCTTTCTTTATTGCTCGCGGCAGAATTATTTGTTCCCATTTGAAGTAATTTGATTTTCCAAGAATTTTAACCTTAATGTTATTTTTACTTAGTAGCTGCATATATGTTTTTTCTAGTTTTACTGGGGTATATAAAATAAACGAATAATCTCTTGTTGATTTCCAGTATTTTAATACATTATATACTGTAGTCCCCATTCCTGTTTTTTTTCCACACATTAAATTGCCATCAATAGCTATTAACATATTATACCTTCTTATTTATAGATTTAACTTTTTAAATTGTTCAAAAACAATATCCCACTGAAAAAAATCTTTTACGAATTTTTGTGAATTTTCACCCATTTTTTTTCGTAAGTCTTCATTTAGTAATAATTCATCTATTTTTCTCGCTAATTCGTCATAATTATCACTAACATACCAGTGCTCATTATTTCTTGCATGAATTCCTTCAGCACCTATCGAATTAGTTACAACTGGCATTTTCATTGCCATTGCTTCTAATATTTTAGTTTTTATACCTGTACCATATGCAATTGGGGTAAGAAACACCATACCAGACTTCACATACCTTCTCAGGTCATCAACTTCTCCAGTAAAAATTACATTTTCTTTCATCTGAAATTCTTTTTTTAAGTTATCTGGGCATTTCCCAATAAACATAATTTCTTTCACATTTTTAGATTTTGGAAGAATATTATTTATAATCATTCTAACAGAGTCTGCATTAGCTGATGTAAATAAATTCCCTACATATGTTACTCTTCCATCTACTTTTGAAACTTCTATATCTTCTGAATAAAAAGGATAATCAACTCCTAAACTAACAGTTACTGCCTTCTCAGTTTTATATCTACAATTAAATTCTTTTGTTTCTAAAGCTGAAACGAATATCACATTATCATATAATTTTGAATAATACTCTTCAGCCTTTCGCATTCTTGGAATTTCTAATTTTAAAATTACTTTTTTCAATCCAGGTGCTTCTAATAATTTTTGAAACAACAATGGCAGTTTACTATTATATTGTCCTGCAATATTAGTTTTCTTTGTTATGGCATTTAACTGCCTTTCATATCTTTTAGATAGAGTGTCATCAATATCAAGTATTTTTTTACATTTTAAATCTTTAAATGAATCAAAATATGAAGCTAATCGTATCATATCAACAATAATTAGATCATATTTATTATTAATAATTTTTTGTCGTATTAGATTTGCATTTTCTTTACTATAATATAAAGCATTTTGTAGAGGCCACTTTTTTTCGCTCAGAAAAGACTTAAATACTAAATTATTTATTTTAGTTATTTTCTTGATTGGTTTTGCTAAAAAAACTTCTCTTAAAAATTCTGGCTTACGTACCGATTTTAATTTATCTTCTGAATCGAACGCATATACATCTATCAGATATCCATATTTTTCATGAAGTCCTCGACAATAATGATAAGTTTCTGCTTCATGTCCTCCCATTGGCGGCCAAAATATTCTATTGCTTATATACAACAGTCTCTTTTCTGAACTCATATTTTTACATTTCCTTTATTTTAAAAAATTTTCATACATTTCTTCTAGCGCATCAAAAACTGTATATTGAGGTATCCAACCTAACTTTTCCGTTATTAAATCATGATTACAACAAATTACTAATTGATCAGTAGGACGAAATCTGTCATTATCAACTTCAACGGTGATTTTCTGAGTACTTAATTCAGTAATATATTTCAATATCTCATCGAGTCTATAAGCTTTTCCAGATCCAACATTAAAAACTGTATTGCAATCATCGCTTTCGATAATCATTCGATACGCCCTTACAATATCTTTAACATGACTAAAATCTCTCCGAACAGCTAAATTTCCAACTAGTATTTTCCCAGGTTTGCCTGACTTTTCTATTGCCGCTACTTGCTTACAAAAACTTGGCAAAACAAAAGTATCTCTTTGACCAACCCCCGTATGGTTAAAAGGTCTAACATAATAAATTTTTAATCCATACTGTTCTCTATATAATTGAGCAAGTTGTTCCTGTGTTACTTTAGAAATACCATATGGATTACTAGCATCTAATAATGTTTTTTCATTTATTGGCAAATCTGATACTATATATTCTTCACTTGATCCTACAAATAATATTTTGGTTTCTGCTCTAAATTTTCTTACTGCCTCCATGATATTCAGCGCCCCAACAACATTTACAAGAAAAGTTGTTTGTGGAATATTCCATGAAGCACCCACACTACTAATTGCTGCTAAATTTATAATAATATCTGGCTGAATTTTAACAATTATATTTTCTATACTATCACTTTGCATTAAATCTGCTTCAAAAAACTCAACTTCTGGATCAAGCATTGTTCCTTTTATTTTATCGGATCCAACTACTTTATAACCATTATTAATAAATTCCCGAGAAAGATAATTCCCAACAAATCCACTTACTCCAAAAATTAATACTTTTTTCATTTCTTAGCTCCACTTCATATTTTAAAATGAACAGGCAGATTTTCATATAGTTCAATACCTGCCTGTTCATTTTAATTAATTACTGAATTCCTGCTTCTTTTTTAGCTAACTGCAAATCATGTTCTGCCATAATCGCACAAAGCTGTTCATAACTTGTTTTCTGTGGATTCCATCCAAGTTTTGTCTTCGCTTTTGTAGGATCTCCCCAAAGATTTACAACATCTGTAGGACGATACCATTTCGGGTTAACACAAACCAACATTTTACCAGTTTTCTTATCATAGCCTTTCTCATCCATGCCTACGCCCTTCCACTCAAGCTGAATACCATCGTTCGCAAATGCAAGAGTTGTAAATTCACGGACTGTGTGCTGAACACCAGTAGCTATAACATAATCATCTGGTTCATCTTGCTGAAGAATCAGCCACATACATTCGACATAATCCTTCGCATATCCCCAATCACGAAGTGAATCAAGATTACCTAATTCCAAATGATCCTGTAACCCACATGCAATACGACCAGCAGCCAAGGTGATTTTACGTGTAACAAAATTATCCCCTCGACGTTCAGATTCATGATTGAACAAAATTCCATTACATGCAAAAATGCCATATGCATCTCTATATTCTTTAATCATCCAGTAGCCATACTGTTTTGCAACTGCATAAGGACTATATGGATGGAATGGAGTAGTTTCAGACTGTGGTACTTCTTCAACTTTTCCATAAAGCTCGGAAGTGGATGCCTGATACACACGGCATGTCTTATCAAGGCCAGCAGTATGTACTGCTTCCAAAATTCGAAGTACACCCAATGCATCTACATCTCCTGTATACTCTGCTGCATCAAAAGAGACCTGTACATGAGACTGTGCTGCAAGGTTATAAATTTCATCAGGTTTCACCTGAAGTACAATACGGATAATGCTAGAAGAATCTGAAAGATCACCTTCATGAATAATCAGCTTGTCCATAATGTGATCAATTCGTGCAGTTGTAGAAACAGAGGCACGACGAATGATTCCATGAACCTCATATCCTTTTTCAAGAAGAAACTCCGCTAAGTAAGATCCATCCTGTCCTGTAATACCAGTAATCAAAGCCTTTTTCATTTCATTTACTCCTATTCTTTCATTAAAATATATATACATCTGCAATTAGCAGCGTATTTTAAGTAACTCTGCATCACCAACAACTAAACATCTGCCCAATCCCGCTGGTAAAAACAGTGTTTCACCTTTACTGAATCGCATGGGCTTCTGCTCTGCATCCATGGTCTGCACTTCGCCATATCCGTTCAGGCACATCAAAACTTGAAAAGATGCATTCATAACTGAGAAAGCAAACCCCTTCGTTACCTGTATTCTCTCTGTTTCAAAATATTTACAACGACAAAGAAGTTCACGAGAACAACCTGAATAGTATTTCACCATTTTAGGTTTCTGATTCACATTCGGTGCAACACCCATATCCATAACCTGTATTGCCTTATCAAAATGTAACTCTCGTTTTTTACCGTTTTTGTCAATACGATTATAATCATAGACTCGGTAGGTCACATTGGAACTTTCCTGAATTTCAGCCACCAGAATGCCCTTTCCAATACCGTGTACCGTACCTGATGGGACAAAGTATGTATCGCCTTTATGAACGGGAACTTTTTGCAGATGTTTGTCCAACGTTCCAGTTTCAACCGCCTTCCTAAGAATTTCTTCTGTCACTTCATGCTGAAAACCGTAGATTAAATGTGCACCTTCATCGGCATCGATAACATACCACATCTCGGTTTTTCCATTATCCCCTTCATATTCCTTTGCATATTCATCATTAGGGTGAACCTGAACAGACAAATCTTTCTTGGCATCAATGAATTTCACTAGGACAGGCAATTCACCGTTATCTACTTTTGTCCCAAGATACTTTGGATATGTTTTTAGTACTTCGGCCAACGTCCACCCTTTGAAAGAACCATTTGCAATATAACTTGGACCATCCGGATGTACCGAACATTCCCATGTCTCTGCTAACGGACTTAGATCAATTTTCTTACCGTATTCTTTGCGAAGGCGAATGCCACCCCATAAATAATCTTTACCTGTTGGAATCAATTTCATGATTTCCATTATTCTATCTCCCATAATTATTACTCCAGCGGGAATTTAATCTTATCAGAAACACTGATTTCCTCACCAAGCTGAACTTCAATTATATCAAGTGCAGTGAGCGCTTCAACTGTATGTTTACAGCCTGCCGCAATGGTAATTACATCGCCAGTACGCAAAATCTGCTCCATACCGTCCACGATTGCCTTACCTTTTCCGGAAACAACAGTCCATACTTCCTCACGATAGTTATGCATGTGATATGTCATGTGTTCACCAGCTCTCATAGAAACCTTGACCGTCATAGAGCCCGACTGCACATCAACTACTGTATATGTTCCCCACGATTTTTCTGCATACATAGCTTCTGTTTCAATTTTTTCTACATATGGTTTCATATATCCGCTACGTTCTTTATCTGATATTAAGATTCCATCTCCACTTGCTGCAATGATCATATCCTTGCAGCCCATACAGAGAATCGGAATATTCATTTCATTAACCACATTAGTGTTTTCGCAGGTTTCATCTAAAATAGCTTTTCCTTTGGTTTTATCTGCCATAACTTCTGCCATCATGTTCCATGTTCCAACATCTTTCCATGCACCGCTATAACGCAGAACTTGAATACTATTTTCTTTTTCAACCACAGCATAATCAAAGCTAATTTTTGCCAATGTATCATATTTGTTAAAAAGATCTCTATAATCTTCAAATTCAATCATACTGTGTGCTGTTTCTAATAAATAATTTAATTTAAAAGCAAAAATTCCAGCATTCCAAAGTGCTTTCTGTTCCAAATATTTTTTTGCTGTTTCTGTATCTGGCTTTTCTTTAAACTCTTTAACTTTGCTAACATTTTCTCCGTTTTCCGGAATAATATATCCATACTTTTCACTTGGATATGTTGGTTCAATACCCATTAAAGTAAGATTGGCATTTCCCTGTTCTGCAAGTTCCTGCAAAGTTTGGACCGCTTCATAATAGGTATTATCTACATAGGGATCAACCGGGCAGACAACAACCGCTTCTTCTTTATTCACTCCAAGTTCATCATGAAGATATGCTGCTGCAAGCGCAATTGCCGGAAAAGTATCCCTGCGACAGGGCTCAACACAGATAGCTGCTTTCTCTCCTAACTGATTCTTAATGGCACTAGCTTGAGATTTTGATGTTGCAATTGTAACTTTTGCATTAGAATCTACAGTTGTTATCTGGCGATACACGCGCTGCACCATCGACTCATACTCATCATTATTCTTAAACAGCTTGATAAACTGTTTACTGCGCACATCATTAGAAAGAGGCCAAAGGCGCTTACCTGAGGCGCCAGAAAGTAAAATAATATTCATATTTTTTCTCCTTGTATAACCTTTTATATCTTTCCTTTACTTCAAGTACTCTTCAGCACTCTTGTAAATCCCAGTTTCCACCTTTTCAGCAGCTTCTTTATCCTCTGCACTGACTGAAATATAGGTTTTGAGTTTTGGTTCTGTACCAGAAGGACGCACCACAATAGAGCAGTTATCTTCCAGCAAAAACTTCAATACATCAGACTTGGGTAAACCGTCCAATCCCGGTGCATAATCCAGTAATTTAACAACTTTCTTGCCGCCAAATTCCTTAATGCCACTACGGAATTCCTGCATGATGCTCTGCATCTTAGCAAAACCAGCACTACCGTTGAACTCATAGCTGTGCAGAGTATTAAGACAATAACCATAAGTTTTGTACAGTTCATTCAACTTTTCCAGTAAACCGATGCCCTTAGTTGCATAATAACTGAACATCTCACAAATCATGTAGGCACCGTCCACACCGTCCTTGTCGCGGACATAAGAGCCTGTCAAATATCCATAGCTTTCTTCAAAACCAAACACATAGCTGTCAGCTTTGCCCTGCTGTTCTAGTTTACCTATTTGTTCACCAATAAATTTAAATCCCGTCAGAACATTAGTAGTGTGCAGGCCATAATGAGAAGCAATCTGTTCCCCCATGTCCATCGTGACGATAGTTTTAACCATTACAGGATCAGCAGGCATTTTGCCGTGCTTCATACGCTGACTACATATATAATCCAGTAACAACATACCAGTCTGGTTACCAGTCAGCAACTCATACTCCCCTGCCTTGTTTTTGACCGCAATGCCCACACGATCACAATCGGGATCAGTAGCCAGAAGCAAGTCGGCGTTGCACTTCTTGGCATACTCCATACCCAGTGCCATAGCCTCTTTGATTTCCGGGTTGGGATACGGGCAGGTCGGGAAATTACCATCCGGCTGTTCCTGTTCTTTGACCACGGTGATGTTGGTGTATCCCATCTCTTTTAAGGTACGGGTCACAGGCTTCAGTCCGGTGCCATTCAACGGGCTGTAGACAATAGCCACATTCTTGTTGACAGTTTCACCAAACAGTACGGACTGGCTCTTGACCTGCTCCACGAATGCAGTGTAAACCTCATCCGGGATGTACTGAATGCTGCCGTTTGCTACACCTGCTTCAAAGTTACTAGTCTTAACATCTGCGAAGATATCAAGTTTCTCGATTTCGGCCAGAATTTCCGCAGCAGCCTCAGTGGTAATCTGGCAGCCATCCGCACCGTAGACCTTATATCCATTGTACTTACTAGGGTTGTGAGACGCAGTCACCATAACACCTGCGGATGTGTGCAAATAACGAGTCGCAAAAGACACTGTCGGCACCGGCATCAAAACAGGCCAAATATTGACCTTAACTCCATTTGTTGCAAACACGCCGGCTGCAACTTTAGCAAATACATCACTCTTAATGCGGCTATCATAACCGATAGTCACAGATGGCTTTGCAAAGTTTTTTTTCAAATAATTTGCCAAACCTTGGGAAGCCTTTGCAACAGTGTATATATTCATGCGATTGGTACCTGCCCCGATCACACCACGCAGACCGCCAGTGCCAAAGGCAAGATCTCGGTAAAAAGCATCTTCAATTTTTATATCATCAAACGTTTTCAGCTCTGCTGCAACATCCACATCTGCCGTGGCATTTACCACCCAACGTTTGTACTCTTTTTTAATATCCATAATTATTTAACCCTCTGTTTTTTCTAAATTTATCTTTTGAAAAGTATTTTTTATCATTGTACAGATTATATTCATTCTTATAACTTCGAATACACCCCACACCCCAAAGGGCACAGTTCTTCGACGACGCCTGCGTTGGGCCGCCTGGCGGTATTCAACCGGAAAGGAGGCGTCACTGGCGCTTCCTCTCTTGCTGATCACTCAGCATTTATATATAAGAGGCATTCCTGCCGCTTATTAACTTGGTTTGTTGTTTTTCCGGAAGCTTTCCTGGCATTTGCGTCCCAGGTTTCGGGCGCCGTTCAGGAAGCGGTTGACCTGATGGTCGTTCTGGCAGATGAATATGCTGCCCTGTTTTTTTCCGGTGGCTCCGCAGATGGAACATTGCTTTTCTGTTCCGTCGGCGCGCAGCTCTAGTACCAGGATTCCTTCTGCCCAGGCTTTGTATTTCAGATAATTCCGGATGCGGATACTTAAGTGAAGAGGCGAATAGTTGCCACTCCTGTACATGGATATCCTGGAAAAATCTTCATCATACTCCGGCAGTACCAGTATCCCGGTCTGATTTTCTTTGCAGAAATCCATGATCTCCTTGCTGACCTGATGTGCGTAATGTTCATTCAGGTGCTTGAGATGCATGTAATATTTCCTGTTTGGCTGACTGACGTTGTCTTTATCGGTAAATGCCCTGGATGCTTCTACTTTTTTCAGCAAAGATTTGCAATGATGTCGGTATGCATTTCCACCTCTGCAGTTTTTTACAGCCAGCTGCCTGGATCCCTCATCCAGAACTGTGCATACTGCAAAGCTGTCCGTATTGGTAAAGCGGACGCTACATACTCTGGCGCCTTCCTGCATTCGTTCCTTTGCTGTCCGGGCATCGGAGTTTTCCTGCTTGACAGGGACATGGAACATGAGCCATTTTTCCTCATGGACCAGTGTCGGTGAAAGAATCGCTGCTTCCTTGGGGAAGGGGCGTCCTGTAAGTCCGCATAGTACCCAGATCCATTTCTTTCCGTTCCAGAGCTTCAGCACTACGGAGGTGTCTGTCAGGTCTCTGTACATTCCCTTGAAAAAGGTGATGTTGGCATCAATCTTTTCGGGGAAGCTTTCTGCGCTTGCTGCGGTCTTTACTGCCATTGCAGCTTTGTTCATGGCAGATCTCCGAAAGTAAACGGGGAGCTTTCCGCCTGGTGGGATGTACTTTGGTTCTCTTCCGTCTCTTCCGGGAACGGTGAGTTTTTCCAGATATCCCTGGATGGTCAGCAGATTTTCGGCCCAGAGCTCTTTTCTTTCTTTCAGTAGCTCGTAGTAAAATGCTACGGCATCCCGATACAGGGCTTCTGTTGTTTCGATCATCTGCTTTTCCGGACAAAAGAGTCTCATTTTCCATGTTTTGATACTGTATCCTGTTTTCATGGCATCTCTTTCTGCTGTCAGGTATCGCTTAATATCTTCATTAGCGAAAAAGAGCTTGAAACACTGTTAAATGCTGCTTTTTTCGGCACAGTTGACCACGATTTTGACCACTAATAATTGGAAAGAAAAAGGAAAAAAGCTTGAAAAGTATTGATTTTACGCGGATTTACGCAAGAAAAAAGTGACCACTTTTAGTGACCACTAATGTTAGATTTCGATGATTATCAGACTGTTTATTCACTTTTTGATAGAAAACGACTGCATATGATGCTTAAAAAACGACATTATTAGCATGCTTCATGTCTTTGGCACGCCTTGACAAAGGAAAATATCAATGGTATTCTTACATATGGCTGTAAAATATATCTTTTTTGGTCTGTGACTAATGAAGATAATAAGCGACACAAATCCCATAATCCACGAGCTGTCCAAGGATGTTTTCTCTTGTACCAGCTCTTTTTTTATGTCTAATCGACATTTCCCTCCCCAAATGCTATACTATACCCGCAGGCCGTGCGATCTGGCTTTTGGCCTGCTAAATTTCAGAAAAGGATTTTTTCTATGGAGAGAATTATTACCTATACGATCTCAACCGGGGAGTCCGGGGAAAATGTTCTTGGATTTCTTCGGAAGAAGGGTTTTTCCAAACATATATTGACTACTATGAAGCGAGCGGAGCAGGCGATCCTGCTGAACGGACAGCCGGCTTTTGGCAGAACGTTCCTGAGGGAGGGGGATGTTCTTCGGATCCTTGTTCCGGAAGAGACCGGGGACGGAGCGGAGTCTTCCATTATTCCGGTACCGCTGCCTCTGGATATCCTGTATGAGGATGAGGATATCCTTGTGCTGAACAAGCCTGCTGATATGCCTGTGCATCCCTCTGCCGGGAACTATGAGAATACGCTTGCCAACGGTGTTGCCTGGTATTATAAGCAGCAGGGGAAGGCTTTTGTCTACCGCTGCATCAACCGGCTGGACAGGGATACCACCGGGGTGCTGGTGCTGGCCAAGAATCCTCTGAGCGGGGCTCTTCTCTCTGCCCAGATGAAGCAGCGCCAGATCCGACGTACCTATCTTGCACTTACTGACGGGATCCCACCGGAAAGAGGGACGATCTCCGCCCCTGTTGCCAGAATGGATGCTTCTGTGATCACAAGGGAGGTTAATTTTGAGCGTGGGGAGGCTGCCGTGACTCATTATGAGCGTCTTGCAGTCAGCAACGGATATGCTCTTGTGGAGCTGCATCTGGATACGGGGCGGACTCATCAGATCCGGGTGCATATGAAATATATCGGCTGTCCGCTGCCGGGGGATTTTCTGTATCATCCGGTTTTTGACCGGATCGGACGCCAGGCCCTGCATTCCTTCCAGCTGGAATTTGCTCACCCCATCACCGGGGAGCCTATGTGTTTCCTGGCACCTGTGCCTGAGGATTTCCGCAGAGCATTTCTACAGTAAAAAAATCAGCTGTCCGGTAGGTGTTTCCTGCACCGGCAGCTGATTTTTTTGTTGTTTTCATTTATTTTTTTTGTAGATCACAAGGAGTCCTTTGAGCAGAAGGTCCTCATCCAGAATGATTTCTTTCTTACAGTGAGAAATGATCTTTTTTGCAAGACCGCCTGTTGCGATCACGGTTGTTTTCTCACCAAGCTCTTCTTCCACCCGGTCTATGATCCCGTCGATAGCTGCTGCGTTGCTGTAGAGCACGCCGCTTTTCATGCATTCGATGGTATTGCGCCCGATCACATGCTTCGGGGCATCGATGCTGATCCCGCTGAGCTGGGATGCTCTGGCTGTCAGTGCATCCAGGGATATTCCGATGCCAGGAAGGATCATTCCGCCAATGTATTGCTTTTTGCTGTTGACAACCGAAACGGTAGTAGCGGTTCCCATATCGATCACAATAAACGGAACCGGATATTCATTTAATCCTGCCACAGCGTCTGCCACAAGATCCGCGCCCAGCTGTCCGGGGTTGTCCATCATGATGTTCAGACCTGTTTTTACTCCTGGTCCCAGGACCATGACTTCTTTTTTGAGGATCTTTTCTGCTGCCAGCTTGGCAATGTTGGTGATCTGCGGGACTACAGATGAAATGATACAGCCTTCTATGTCTGCCTTTTTGATGTGGTAGATTTCCAGTAAGGTTTTCAGGTCTACGGCATATTCCAGTTCTGTTTTTGTTCTTACGGTAGCAAGTCTCTCGATGAAGTATGTTTTTTGATCATCGATGCAGCCCACGACTATGTTGGTATTTCCAATATCAATTGCTAATATCATAATTTTATTTTCCCTGTCTTTATGCTTTTGTCTTCTCACGGCTGATCTGTGCGGATGGAATCAGATGTGCCTTGGAAAGTGCAGCTCCCACTGCTCCTGTGATCACTGTGGAGGAAATCATTTCGCATACTGCGTTGATCCCTACCATGAGACAGCAGCCGATGATGATGTTATGACCGCCCATCAGATTTTTTACATAATCGGTATTTCCGAACAGTCCTACAAGTGCTGCCATGAAGAACAGTGTATTCAGGAATGCGGAAAAGAATCCGGTTACTGCACATGCCACATAGGTATTGCTGACCTTTCGCATGCCTTTAAAAATATATCCAAGACAGATACCGTCCAGAAGACGTGGGATGAAGCGCTGGATAAAGGCAAATACCGGATTGATACCGAAAAGCACAACTCCCATTGCACTGGAGCCGCCTACTCCTATGCACTGGAGAAAGCTGGTCAGGCCGAAGATCGCCCCTGCCACGGCTCCTCCTACGGGTCCGAGGACGACTGCACTGATGGCTACCGGGATCACGTTAAAGGAAATGGCCAGTGGCCCGATGTTCAGATATCCCAGTGGTGTGTAGGCCATCAGCAGAAGGATTGCTGCCATCAGGCCGAGTAATGTAAGCTGTGCTGTTGTAAATCTGTTGTTTTTCATTTCTTCTCCTCCTTGTTACCGTTCCGCTCTGTGAATATTTCCGGAAATACAGCATTTCCCGGCGTTTTCTGCGGATACAATACGGTGATGGAAAGCGGTGATCTTTTTGTTCCGCTTTTCGTTGTTAAAACCGGTTCCCTGACCGGCTCTGTAGCTATGCTTCTGCCTTTGTGGTAAGCAGAAGGATCTTATCCAGGATCTTTAACGCTGCATCCTCCTTGCTCATAAGCGGGAGTGACACTTCTTCATCCTGTGTGATAAGAGTCAGGACATTGGTATCTCCCTGGAATCCGGCGCCTTCTACCTTCAGGTTGTTGGCTGCCACCATATCCAGGTTTTTCTTCTCAAGCTTGGCTCTGGAATTACGGAGCATGTCTCTGGTCTCCATGGAAAATCCGCAGAGGAACTGGCCCTGCTTTTTGTGCAGGCCCAGATATTTCAGAATGTCGTCTGTCCTCTCAAGCTCTATGGAAGCCTGATCGTCTTTTTTCTTAACCTTGTCTTCGCTGACCTGCTTCGGACGGTAGTCTGCCACTGCGGCAGCCTTGATGATGATATCCTGTTCATCACTCAAACCGGTGACTGCCTCGAACATATCTCTGGCGGATGTCACAGGTACGACCTTCACAAAAAGGGGCGGCTCAATGGCAGTAGGTCCGCTTACCAGCGTAACCTCCGCTCCTCTGAGCATGGCCATTTTTGCAATGGCGTATCCCATCTTTCCGGATGAATGGTTGGTGAGACAGCGGACCGGGTCGATGGCCTCCTGGGTAGGTCCTGCCGTTACCAGGAGCTTTTTGCCGGCAAGGTCTTTCTGGAAGGCGGCTTCCTTCAGGATATATTCCAGAAGGGTTTCCGGCTCCGGCATTTTTCCGGCTCCGGTGTCCCCGCATGCCAGATAGCCACTGGCCGGTGTGATCACCTCATATCCGTAGGTTTGCAGCTTCCGGATATTGTCCTGTACCACAGGATTCTCATACATGGCGGTATTCATGGCCGGTGCAAGGATCTTCTGACACCTGCAGGCCATTACCGTAGTAGTGAGCATATCGTCCGCAAGGCCGTTGGCCAGCTTTCCGATCACATTTGCACTGGCCGGTGCGATCATCACAACATCTGCCTTCTTGGCAATGGATACGTGCTCTACCTGGAACTGAAAATTCCGGTCAAAGGTATCCACCAGGCATTTATTCCCGGTCAGTGTTTCAAATGTGATCGGATTGATAAAGTTCGTTGCATTCTCTGTCATCAGTACATGGACATCTGCATGAAGCTTATGTAATGCACTTGCCAGATATGCGATCTTGTATGCAGCAATACTTCCTGTGATGCCAAGAAGCACTGTTTTCCCTTTCAGCATCCTTCTCCCTCCTGTCAGTCAACCATACGGATACTCTCGATCACCGGCTGCTGATCCTTTGCAATGGTTCCGTTGCCGTCTGTCGGCTTGGCATCCTTGCAGATCTGATCTACAATGTCCATCCCGGAGGTCACGTGTCCGAATGCAGCATAGTCGCCGTCCAGATGTGTGGAATCGGACTGTACGATAAAGAACTGAGAGCTTGCGCTGTCCGGATCTGTGCTGCGGGCCATGGAAATGGTTCCTCTTACATGAGAAATATCGTTCTTCACTCCATTGCTGGAAAATTCGCCCTTGATGGTATCCTCTGCTCCGCCGGTTCCGTCTCCGTTTGGATCTCCGCCCTGGATCATAAATCCGTCAATGATCCGGTGGAAGGTCAGACCGTCATAAAAATTATCCTGTACCAGCTTTACAAAATTTGTGACTGTGATGGGTGCGGTGTCTGCATCCAGCTCTACATCGATCTCGCCATAATCCTTTACGGTGATGGCAGCATGATGGGTTCCTGTCAGCTGCTGGCTGGTATCGATCACAGTTGTTCCTGCCATTTGTGCATCCTCGGAACCATCGGAAAATTCTCCGTCTGCGCTGTCTGTATACTCTGTACTGTCTGCAGAAGCTTCGGTTTCATGTGAAGTGTCCTCTGCATCACCGGAAGCCTCCTGATCATCGGCGCTTTCTTCATGGTCTGAAAAGCCTGCCGCCTCAGCCTCCTCCTCGGATACTGCATTGGCTGCTGTCTCTTCATCTACGCCTGTCTGTCCTTCTGAGGTTTCTTCCTCCAGAGATTCTTCCTTCTGGTCTGCTTTGTCAGAAGTACTGTCTGTGCTTCCGCATCCGGAAAGCATTCCTGCGGTAAGAGCTGTCGCAAATAATACGGCTAAAACCTTACGTTTCATATTTATAAGTCCTCCTTATCAGATCCCGAAAACGCCTGTTCCGGCATTTTCAGGTGAGCTTTTCACTCTCCCCCTGTAAGCTTTTCTCAGTTTAACATCATCTTTTCATAAAGTCAACTTTGCACGGAACCAGGTGCAGGATTCCCTTTGTTTTGCCTTGTATCTCTTCCGGTTCTCTGCTAAAATCATGTATGGAGCTTATTATGGGCTCCGTACATATAAGAAAGTGAGGAATCAACATGGAAAAGATCACAAGTTTTACCATTGACCATATCAAGCTTCAGCCTGGCGTATACGTTTCACGTAAGGATCCGGTTGGAGATCAGGTGATCACTACCTTCGATATCCGTATGACTTCTCCCAATGAGGAGCCTGTTATGAACACAGCCGAGCTTCACGCCATGGAGCATCTGGCAGCTACCTTCCTGCGGAACCATAAGGAATTTGGCCCGAAGATCATTTACTGGGGTCCTATGGGCTGCCGTACCGGAAATTATCTTCTTCTTAACGGGGATTATGAATCCAGAGATATCGTTCCGCTGATGATTGAGATGTTTGAATTTATCCGCGATTTTGAGGGTGAGATCCCGGGAGCTTCTCCCAAGGACTGCGGAAATTATCTGGATATGAACCTTGGCATGGCAAAATATCTGGCAAAGAAATTCCTGAACGAGGTTCTCTACGATATCAAGCCGGACCGTCTTGTTTATCCGGAATGATCTGCGGGTACGATCCGCTGGCATGATCCTTGTGTTCTGAACGGACTATATGCCGAAATCGAGTAGGAGGCGGTGACTAACCGCCGTCCTCTCACACCACCGTGCATACCGCTCGGTACACGGCGGTTTCAATAGTTGACGTGCATGGACTGATAGGCTGTGGCTAAATCATAAAAGCCCCAGTTTATCAGTCTTTCTTTTGTTAGTGCTCGTTTGACCACTCCTGCATTTGC
>ERZ779870.1579-NODE-1579-length-14493-cov-3.34291_pt1 | contig 14493 bp, 10 predicted proteins | sample MGYA00511247_ERZ779870 | MGnify/ENA primary metagenome ERZ779870 (study PRJEB29588, sample SAMEA2149068) | human gut metagenome | biome: human gut; feature: human-associated habitat; material: faeces | place: Denmark | collected 2008/2010 ...
ACCGTATTGCAGCTGAGACAGCCAATCCCATTGCAGATGTACTGTGGGGCGGAGGCGCTGACTCCCTGGCAGCTTTCAAGGAATATTTTGAGCCATATGTATGTGCTAACGACGAATTCATAGGCGCTGCTTACAAGGATCCGGACGGACTGTGGATTGGCGAGAGCCCGCTGCCAATGGTTATCTTCTATAACAAGGACCTGATTGAGAAGGACGGCCTGACCATTCCTGAGACATGGGAAGACCTGACAAAGCCTGAGTGGAAGGGAAAGATTGCGTACTGTCTGCCATCCAAATCCGGATCCGCTTACACACAGCTGTGTACCATGATTCTGGGCCATGGCGGCAAGGAAGACGGATGGGATTTCATCAAGAAATTATATGACAACCTGGATGGAAAGATTGTTGACTCTTCAGGCAAGTGCCATAAGATGGTGGCTGACGGTGAGTTCTATGTGGGACTGACCCTGGAGAAGGCTGCTGTGCAGTACAAGGATGACCCGTCGGTAGGATTTGTATATCCTAAGGATGGAACCAGCGCTGTGCCGGATGGAGTGGCCCTGGTTAAGGGATGCCCGAATGAGGAGAACGCCAAGCTGTTTATTGATTTCGTTACATCCAAAGAGTGCCAGACCGAGCAGAGCGGAAACTGGGGACGCCGTCCTGTAAGAAGCGACATGGAAGTTGGCGAAGGCATGGCTAAACTGGAAGATATTCCGCTGGTTGATTATGACTTTGACTGGGCAGCCAATGAGAAGGAAGCCATCATTGAGCATTTCAATGATATCATGGTAGATTAAACCTGTGGGAGTATTGCTTATAGATAAGCAGTAGAGATATAGAATCAGAGCAACACGGTGAAAAGGCTGTCCGGGCCCGGAAGGGCGGGACAGTCTTTCACGTAAAGGATAGGATTGAATCAGGATTGGAAGATGGGCCGGGAGAAGGCAGCGTCAGCATATAAGGAGGAAACTGGTATGAGCCATGGAGTTATCATAAAGGACGCCGTTAAGAGGTACGGTGATTTTACAGCGTTAAAGGGAGTGAATCTGGAGATAAAACAGGGCGAATTTTTTACACTGTTAGGGCCCTCCGGATGCGGCAAGACCACGCTGCTTAGAATGATAGCGGGTTTTAACAGTGTGGACGGCGGAGAAATCTGCTTTGATGATAAGGTTATCAATAACCTGGAGGCCCACAAAAGGGATATCGGCATGGTGTTCCAGAATTATGCCATTTTCCCCCATCTGACTGTGGCAGAGAATGTGGCCTATGGTTTAAAGGCAAAAAAGTATCCCAAGGACCAGATTCCCGGCAAGGTGGAGGAGGCTCTTGACCTGGTTCAGATTAAGAATCTGAAAGACAGAAAGCCCAACGAGCTGTCCGGCGGGCAGCAGCAGAGGGTGGCCCTTGCAAGGGCATTTGTCATAGAGCCGGGCGTGCTGTTAATGGATGAACCCCTGTCCAACCTGGACGCAAAGCTCAGGGTACAGATGAGGACAGTCATTAAAAAGCTGCAGCGCCGCCTGGGAATTACCACCATCTATGTGACCCATGACCAGGAGGAGGCACTGGCCATCTCTGACCGTATCGCGGTTATCAAAGAGGGCGAGGTGATGCAGGTGGGTTCCCCGGAGAATATATACAAAAAACCGCAGAATACATTTGTGGCAGGATTCATAGGGGTTTCCAATTTCGTGGAATGTGATGTGAACGGCGAAAATCCGGCAGCGGCAGTTCTTGATATTAAGGGAGAGTGCACGATTACATGCAGTCTCAAGGCACCTTTTAAGGGAAAAGGAATCATTTCTGCCAGGCCGGAGCAGCTGTTCTTTGATGAAAAGGAAGGTTTGCCGGGAAAAATTGTCATATCCACCTTCCTGGGTGATTTCATTGAATATGAGATTGAACTGGATAACGGACAGACCGTACAGCTTAACGAGTACACCAAGGATGTCCGCGAGCTGCGCCCGGACGGACAGCGGGTCAAGGTCAACTTTGATATCAACACGGTAGGCGTTTACGACGCCGGAACCCAGGAGGTGATTTCATGGTAAAGTCGCGCAAAAAGCTGGACTTTTGGTTCTGGGTCAAGGTACTGGTAGTGGGGTTTATGCTGATTTTCCTGTTTTATCCCTTCTGTACCCTGATAACACGAAGCTTTTTTTCAAAAAATGCGGCTGGTTTTACCCTGGAGAACTATATCCGGTTCTTTACAAAAAAATACTATTACAATGCCCTGGGGCGAAGCCTGTTCGTATCCGTGGTCACCACACTTACAACCTTAGTGGTGGGTGTGCCCATTGCCTATGTTATGTCCAGGTATAATGTGGTGGGAAAAAGGTTTATCCACATTTTTATCATCATGAGCCTGATGAGCCCGCCGTTTATCGGGGCTTACAGCTGGATTACCCTGTTTGGACGTTCCGGTTTTATTACCAGCCTGTTTGCCAATATCGGTATCCATCTGCCCAGTATTTACGGCAAATTGGGTATTATTATTGTATTTACCTTTAAGCTCTTCCCCTATGTGTACCTGTACACGTCAGGGGCCATGGGAAGCATTGATTCCAGCCTGGAGGAGGCTGCGGAGAATCTGGGAAGCAATAAGCTGCGCAGGCTGTGGACCATTACCCTGCCCGTGGTGCTTCCATCCATTGCAGCAGGAGCCATTATGGTATTCATGACCAGCCTGGCTGATTTCGGAACCCCCATGCTTATCGGCGAAGGCTATATGGTGCTTCCGGTTCTGGTATACAATGAATATATGAGTGAGATTGGCGGGAACGCCCATCTGGCCAGCGCATTGTCTGTTATTATCGTGATCTGCTCCACCACAGTGCTGCTGGTGCAGAAGTATTATGTATCCAGAAAGAATTACGTCATGACAGCCATGCGTCCCCCCAAGGAAGAAGTGCTTCACGGATTCAAGCGTTTCCTGGCCACATTCCCTGTGATGCTGGTCACCTTTGTGGGAATCCTGCCGCAGATTGTGGTGCTTATCACCAGCTTTATCAAATGTGATTTCACGGGCTTCCAGAAAGGATTCAGCCTGGGCAGCTATATCACTATATTCAACCGTCTGTGGACCAACATCAGGAATACATTTGTATTTTCCACGGTTGCCATTGTGTTCATTATAGCGCTGGGTATGCTGATTTCCTATATTGTGGTCCGCCAGAAGGGCGTGGCCGGGCAGCTGATGGATTTAATTATTATGTTCCCCTTTGTTATTCCGGGAGCTGTTCTGGGTATCAGCTTAATCGTTGCGTTTAATAAGCCACCGGTGGTTCTTACAGGTACGGCCCTGATCATCATTATCGCCTTTGTGGTCAGAAAATTGCCCTATACGGTGCGATCGGGTAGCGCCTTCCTGCAGCAGATGGACCCAAGTGTGGAGGAGGCGTCCATCAGTCTGGGCGTGTCACCTATGAAAACCTTCGGCAAGGTAACGGCAAGGCTCATGGCGCCCGGTGTGCTGTCCGGAGCCATCCTCAGCTGGATTACCTGTATCAATGAGCTGTCATCCAGCGTCATGCTCTATGGGGGCAAGACAAGTACCATCTCTGTAGCAATTTATACTGAGGTGGTCCGCAACAGCTATGGTACGGCGGCAGCGCTGGCCTCTATTCTGACTGTGAGTACGGTTGTCATGCTGCTGATATTCCTGAAGGTGAGCAAAGGAAAGGTGTCAATCGTGTAGTATGTGCAAAAGCCTGAAGCGTTTTGTGGAAACCTTCAGGCTTTTATGAGGAAAATGAGGAGAAAACATATGGTAAAGTTCGGGACAGGCGGCTGGAGAGCCATCATTGGGGAAGAATTTACAAAGGAAAACATACAAAAGCTGGCGCTGGCCATATGCCTTAAGATGAAGGCAGAGGGTGTGGAGGGTCAGGGCGTTGTCATGGGGTATGACAGGCGGTTCCTTTCAAAAGAGGCCATCATATGGTCCTGCGAAATATTTGGAAACCAGGGAATCCGGGTGTGGTTTGTAAACCGCAGCTCGCCCACTCCGCTGGTAATGTTCTATGTGATGAAGCATGAGCTGAGCTACGGCATGATGGTGACAGCCAGCCATAATCCGGCCATCTATAACGGTATCAAGGTGTTTACATACGGGGGAAGGGACGCGGATGAGAAGCAGACAGCAGAGATTGAGTATTACCTGGAACAGGCAGAGGAACTTTATCTTCCCAATGAGGAGGAAAACGGACAGATGCCGCCGCCATCCTACCTGGAGCTTGTAAGGAAGGGCATGGTCAGGGAAATCAATCCCATGAATGAGTATCTGGATAACATCATATCCGTGATTAACATGGACGCCATCAAGGAGCGTGATTTGCGCATTGCCATTGATCCCATGTACGGTGTGAGCCTGACGGCTCTGAGCACCATTCTTTCCATTGCAAGGTGTACCATAGAAACCATTAATTCCAGGCACGACACCCTGTTCGGCGGAAAGATGCCGGCGCCCACAGAGCGGACTCTGCGGAATCTCCAGAATTATGTGCTGGACCGGTATTGCGATATCGGCATTGCCACGGACGGAGATGCGGACAGGCTGGGAGTCATTGATGACCAGGGGCATTATCTCCACGCAAACAACATACTGGTCATGCTCTATTACTATCTGCTGAGATACAAGGGGTGGCGGGGACCTGCTGTGCGCAACCTGGCAACCACCCATGTGCTGGACAAGGTGGCAGAGAGCTTTGGGCAGAAATGCTACGAGGTGCCGGTGGGGTTCAAGCATATATCCGCGAAAATGCAGGAAACGGATGCCATTATAGGAGGCGAGTCCTCAGGCGGACTGACGGTAAAGGGCCATATACACGGAAAGGACGGCATCTATGCGGCGGCCCTTCTGGTGGAGATGATAGCTGTCAGCGGGAAGAGGCTGTCGGAGATAGCGGCGGATATCAGGAAGGAATATGGAGCCATCCATATGGCGGAGCGGGATTACAGGTTTACGCCAGATGAAAAGGAACGAATCCATAACATCCTTATGGAGGAACGGAAACTGCCGGAAATGCCCTTTGAGACAGACCATGTTTCTTATATGGACGGATGCAAGGTATATTTTAAGAACGGCGGCTGGGTTATTGCCAGATTCTCTGGTACGGAACCGCTGCTTCGCATATTCTGTGAGATGGAATATGAACCGGATACAGTCAGGGTGTGCAATCTGTTTGAAGAATATCTGGGACTGTAGGAACAGGCCGGATAGACAGGAGATATAAAAATGGTAATCAAACCCCATCATTTTATGGACATTATCAAGCTGTATGGAGGCGGAATCCAGGTTTTTGTACCGGATACGGATTACGGCCATGATTTTTACCGGGCAGCAAATGAGATGATAGGGAATCACCGGATACAGATAAAAGTCACATCCGGGGCTGATGATATATGCGGGCCATGCAGGTTCCTGGGCAGTGACAAAACATGTACGGATTGTATTTCACATATAAAGGGAATCCGTTCCAAGAACAGCTACAATAAGATGCTGGATTGCCGCATCATGGATATTCTTGGCCTGGGTGAGGACGCTGTGTATACAGCTGAGGAATTGTGCCGGATAATGGGAGACTGTCCGGGGCTGGTGGCGGATGTGTGGAAGGAGGAAGCCGAAGCCTGCCGGGAAACGGCAAGGAAACGGCAGCAGCTGTTTGAGGCAGGGGTGAGAAAATATTTGGATCAGGGTAATGAAGTTATATGAATTGTGATTTAAGCAGTAATGTGTGAGGAAGGCTGCGGTTTCGTTGGCATGTGCCGGTGGAATTGCAGCCTTTTTTTGTGGATGAAGATGTAACTGTTTTGTATCGGATGTGGAAAAAGGAACGCCGGCAGACTGTAAGTCAGATGCTTCCATAAAAAAGAGAGGGAAGGGGGTGAAATTGGCGGATTATTTGCCTGGTTTTTGTATCAAAGTTGTAAAATTGTTTCTGGACTCTAGGTTCAAATGGTATAATGAGCCTAATTACTTTATTTTACAGGTCAATATATACAATCACCGGTTATAAGTCTTCGGGCAGAAAAGGGGCTCAGACTAAAGATGAGGAGGTACTGGTAATGGAGAAGGTGTCGGGGCAAAAGAGAAAAAGCAGATTAAGAGGCTGGGTATTCTGGCCTCCGTTTTTAGTGCTGCTGATGGTATTGATTTTGGGATTTGTGTCCCAGGATGCTTTTTTGAAGGTGGTCAATGGGGTAAAGGATTGGATTTGGGGGAATTTTAAATGGCTGTTCTCAGGTTATGGACTGGCAGCGGTGGGGGTATGCTTCTATGCCTGCTTTTCTAAATTTGGAAATACAGTGATTGGCGGAAAGGATGCCAAACCGATACTGGGCAAATTCAACTGGTTTGCAATCAGTTTGTGTACGACCATAGCCGCCGGTCTTATGTTCTGGGCAGCAGCAGAGCCGCTGTATCTTATGAGTGATCCATCGCCGTTTTTTGATATAGAGCCCAACTCACCTCAGGCTGCTGTTTTTGCCATGGCCCAGATGTATCTGCACTGGGGTATTACACCCTATGCAATTTATGCCCTGGCCGCAACTGTATTCGCGTTTACCTATTACAATATGAAGAAACCATTTTCATTGGGGGCCTGCATTTCGCCGTTGCTGGGGGAACGGGCAACAAAGGGAAGGCTGGCAGACATCATCGACGCCCTCTGTATTTTCATACTCTGCGCCGGTATGTCGGGTTCCCTGTCCACAGGGGCATTTTCTGTGGCGGGAGGCATATCCAACATAACAGGAATACCTACCAACGGCATTATGCTGATAATCGTCATGGCGGCCATTATCCTGGTATATACCATATCGGCGTCTTCGGGCATTATGAAGGGAATTAAGTGGCTTTCCAGCTTTAATGTATATATATTTTCATTCCTGATTCTGTTCATTTTCCTGTTTGGACCCACAAAATTCATATTGAACTTTGGCGTTGAATCAGTGGGAGAGCTGATGGATTCCTTCTTTATGCGCAACCTGTTTACGGATTCCATGAACCTGGGCAACAGCTCCTGGTCCAGCCTTGGGAACATGAAGGTAGGATACTGGGCCAGTTATCTGGCCTGGGCTCCGGTTACAGCCCTGTTTTTAGGAAAGCTGGCAAGGGGATACAAAATCAGGGACTGTATTATCATAAATCTGTTTGTGCCCACTGTTTTTTCCATGATTTGGGTTTCCATATTCGGAGGTACGGCTATCCACATGCATATGCAGGAAAGTCTGATTCCGCTGCTGGAGACTTCAGGGGCAGAATCCATTGTATATAAACTTTTCGAGGTGCTTCCCCTGAGACAATTGTGTATTCCCATATTCGTGCTGGCAACCTTCATATCTTTTGTTACGGCTGCGGATTCCAATACCAACGCAATTGCTTCTGTGTGCACCTCGGGAATGTCCGAGGAGGAAATGGAGGCACCGGCCGGCCTTAAGATACTATGGGGTATGATAATTGGTGTCATGGCAGCTGTCATGGCTGTTTTTACAGGAGTGGGGGGAGCCAAGACTCTTGCCAGCATAGGCGGTTTTCCATCCATGTTTCTGCAGATTGCATCCTGCGCCGCGTTGATTAAAATTATGCGCCATCCTGAAAAGTATGATAAATGCCGGCAGGATACAGGAAACGGAAAGGAAGATACAGGGGAGGGGAAACATGTACAGGATACTGATTGCGGAAGATAATAAGGCTATTTCCAATTTGATTAAAACCCATTTGTCTTTTGCCGGATATGATACCAGTCAGGTTTATGACGGGGAATTTGCACTGGAAATTTTGGAGGCGGAACCCTTTGATTTGCTGATTCTGGACTTAATGCTGCCAAAGGTAAGCGGAGTGGATATTCTCGCCAGGGTAAAGGATTGCCAGATGCCCATTATCGTGGTGACGGCCCTGGACGATTTGAGCAGTAAGGTCCAGTGTCTTCAGGTGGGGGCAGACGATTATATTACAAAACCATTTGACAGCATGGACCTTTTAGCCAGGGTGGGAGCGGTACTGCGCCGGTGCAGGCGCCGCCCCATGTCCCTCAATGTCAGGAATATCAGCGTGGACCCGGACCAGCACCGTGTGCTTAAGGACGGAAAGGAGATAGAGCTGACACCCAAGGAATTTGACCTGCTGTACTACTTGTGTTCCAACTGCGATAAGGTACTGACCAGAAAGGAAATCCTCTCCGATGTATGGGGATATAATTATGTGGGGGAGACCAGGACTGTGGATATCCATATCCAGAGGCTGAGAAAAAAGCTGGATTGGGAGGGCGCCATACAGACCATAACCAAGGTGGGGTATCTGCTTAAAGGGAGTGATGACAGATGAAGCTTTGGCAGAAAATATTTCTGGGCGCATTTATAGCCAGCGTGGCCATATTCTTTTTCTGCGGATTCTATATTGTGGTGACCGGGCTGCATTTTACGCTGGAAGGTGAGATGAAAAGGACGGAATATTACCAGTCTGTCTACGCCCGGAAAATAAAATCTTTTTTCCGGGAACCAGATGTGCAGAGCGGGCTGTCAGGGTTCATGGATGGTTTCAGGGAAGAACTGGCGGGTGAGGGAAGGTATCTTCAGGTCTGGGAGGGGGAGGAGCTTCGATATGACAGTTTTGAGAAGTTTCCTCCGGCACCGCGCTATACTTTCGTGGAGGGACAGGCAGCATATACGCCTACATATATGAAGGATATAGGGGATTCCAGGTATCTGTACGTGGAGTCCGAATTTCCCTGTGACAATGCCATGTATAAGGTTGTGATGATTAAGGATTTATCTGATATATATAAATCCTGCGACATGCAGCTGAATATTTTTTTTGCTCTGTGCCTGATACAGGCTTTTATCACAGCCATGATTATGTTTCTGATTACCAAGAGAATTACCTCGCCCATTGAACGGCTGAATGAAGCGGCAAAGCTTATGGCTCAGGAATCCATTCCCCTTAAGCTGGCCGTTGAGGGGGAGGATGAAATCAGTGAGCTGTCCCATAACTTTAATCTGATGTCTGAGGCCATCAACAGGAACATTGATGATTACAAACAGATTGTAGGCAATCTGACCCACGAAATAAAAACCCCTCTCACATCCATCATTGGTTACGCAGAGCTGCTTAAGAATCATGAGTGTGACAGGGAGCTTCAGGAACAGGCATTGGATTATATCCTGGAAGAGGGAAAACGGCTGAATTCCATTACCCGGAAAATGATTAAGCTGTCGCGTATACAGCCGGGGCTGCTGAACATAGAGCGGCAGGACGTAAAAAAGATGCTGGAGACATCGCTGATGGCTGTGAGGATGAAGGCCGGGCAGAAACAGATTCATTTTACTTCGGATATTCCGGAGGGTATATTCTGCTATGGTGACAGAGAGTTTCTCATTACCATGATGGAAAATGTCCTGGACAATGCAATCAAGGCTTCCCATGAAGGCGGAGTCATTGAAGTCAGGGCAGCCGGCGAAGGGGGGGCACTGGCTTACATCAAGGTAACAGATCATGGAATCGGAATCCCGGCTGATATTCTGGATAAGATAGACCAGCCGTTTTTTAAGGGGGATAAGGCCCACAGCCAGGGAGGAGACGGTTTTGGCATGGGACTGGCCATTTGCAAGTCGGTGATGCTGCACCATCATGGCTCGCTGAAATATGAGAGTGTAGTGGGAGCGTATACCACGGTCACGATGAGGTTTCCCGCTGCTGATTACCTGCGACTGGAATCGCCGGAACAGACAGACCAGGTGAAAAAGGATTCTTTGTGGGTGTATGAGGCGTCCAACATCATACGCTGACAGGAAATGGGGACGGATTGTATCAAAGCTGTAACCAAACTGTTGTCTTTTGAACAAGAAGACGGCAGTTTGATTTTTATACGGTATAATGAGAGACAAGTTGAGACGCGTATCAACAAAAACCAAGAGAAGACGGTACAAAAGGGGGTTTTATAGTGAACAGTAATAAAAAATTTGATATGAAAAAGTGGACATCCCTGTTGGTGCTCTGCTGCGGTACAGGTGTTATTTTCCAGCTTCCCTATATCCGGAATACATTTTATATTCCTCTGGTGGAGGCCCTTAATCTAAGCAATGAGGAATTTGGAGCACTGTCCACGTCCTATGCAACCATTTCCATGATATGTTATTTCTTCGGCGGGTGGATTGCGGATCGCGTATCCCCAAGGAAGCTGCTGACTATTTCCTTCATATCCACGGGCCTGGTGGGACTTCTATTCTCCACCTTCCCCAGCTATGGCACCATGAGGCTGATATTTGCGGCCTTCGGTGTGACCACCGTACTTACATACTGGTCAGCGCTTATCAAGGCAGTGCGGTGTCTGGGGGACAGCAATGAACAGGGCTGCCTGTTCGGTATACTGGAGGGCGGAAGAGCGGTTGTGTCGGCCAAGGCCGGGTTTGTGCTTCTGGGGCTTTTTAACAGCCTGGGAGGCGGAAAGTTCGGATTGAGCTGGGTGATTCGCTCCTATGCCCTGCTGGCCATCATAGTCGGCATTGCCCTTTGGTTCCTGATTAAGGATAAGAAGGAGGATGTGGTAAGCGGTACAAGCCTGGTGCAGCAGATTAAGAGCGTGCTCCTGATGCCCAAGATGTGGATGATATGTCTCATTATTTTTACAGCCTATTCCATCTATGCAATTCTCAGCTTCCTGCCGCCTTATATGGTATCTGTATATGGCATGTCCAAGAATTTCAGTGTCCAGATTGGAGGCATCCGTTACATCATACAGTTTGCAGGGGGAATCACAGGCGGTTTCCTGGCTGACAAGATTGGTTCCAGGATAAAGACAGTTCTGTTGGGGTATACGGCCATTATTGCATTTCTGATTGTGTTCCTGCTTACACCGCAGCAGCCTTCACTGGCCATGCTCTGTGTCTTTGATTTCATCCTGTTAAATGTAACCGTGTACGCGGTGAGAGGCATATACTTTGCAGTCATTGACGAGGCGCAGATTGACCGTTCTGTCACAGGCGCGGTTTCCGGTATGGCATCCTGTATCGGTTATCTCCCTGACGTATTTCTGTATACCATGATTGGACGCTGGATTGACCAGGGCGTACAGGGTTACCGCTCCATGTTCCTGTATGGCATCGGAACCTGTATTGTGGGCGCGGCAGTGGCGGTCATCCTGATTAAGAGTATCAGGAAAATCCCTGCAAAGGGTTAAGTGAATGAAGAGGGACAGCATTAAATTGGAAATGGAAATGAATAAAAAATTATATATATGTATGGAGGTATTTTATGAAAATCACAGGTATTGAAATCAAACAGTATGCAAAGCCATTGGACCCGCCATTCCTGGCATCATGGGATCCCAACCCACGGGTAAAATTCGCGTCTACCATTGTTTATGTATACACAGATGAGGGAATTACAGGAATCGGATCCGGCGATCTGATGACAGGCTTTGCGGGCCATGAGAAATTCTTTATCGGCAAGGATCCGTTTGAGATGGAAAACCATAACAAGATTATTGATAACATTGATTTCCATTATGGAAGGTGCTGGCCTTTAGACATTGCTCTATGGGATATCATTGGAAAGAAATGCGGACAGCCCATATATAAACTTCTGGGCGGGAAACAGGATAAGATAAAGGCATACTGCTCCTGCGGGGCCAGGATTCCGGCAGAGGAAAGAGCTGAGAAGGCCAGGGAATATGTGGAGATGGGATTTAAGGCAATGAAAATCCGTTTCCACCATGAGGATGTGAGAGAGGATATCAAGGTGGTAGAGGCTGTCCGTGGGGCCATTGGCGATAAGATGGAAATTATGGTGGACGGCAACCAGGCATGGAAAATGCCATGGGATGTGGAGCGTATCTGGGATTTGAAGAAGGCAGTGAAGGTGGCCAGGGAATTGGAGAAGCTGGGAGTATACTGGCTGGAGGAGCCGCTTCACCATGCGGATTACGACAATCTGGCCCGCTTAAGGGAGATGACGGATATCCGGATTGCAGGCGGTGAGATGAACCGCAGATGGCATGATTTCAGGGATTTGGCAGATAAGGGAAGCTATGACGTGTACCAGCCGGATACGGTGCTGTGCGGCGGCTTTACCCGCACCAAGAAGATTGCCGACTATGTGCAGTCCAAGGGAGCTGTTTTCTGTCCCCACACATGGTCCAATGGCGTGGGCCTTCTGGCTAACCTTCATATGGCCTGTGCTGTCAGCGACGCGGAATACCTGGAATACCCATTTGATCCGCCTGTATGGACGGTTGACCGCAGGGATTACATCCTTAAGGAGGAGGATAGAGTCCTGGTTGACAAGGACGGTTACATGCATGTTCCCCAGAAACCAGGACTTGGATTTGAGCCGGATGAGGAAGCGTTGAAGGAATATGAGATTAAGGATTACTATGTAGGTGAATAAGTATAGAAACCATAAGGGCGCTCCCTGTTCAGGCAGGGGGCGCCCTCAGGCATGTATGGGGCTCTGGTTGGAAAAGGGTTAAAACACCGCAAACCTCACATAGGTCCGGTCATCAAAACTCTGGTTTCCTTTTACAAGCCCCTTTGTTCCTCTGTTTTCCCGGAGGCACTGAGGGTCTTTCTGCAACAACTCATCCAGGGACTTCTCGCTTTCAGCCAGGGTGCCCTTTAATACGGGATAACCGTCGCTGGCCAGCACGACCTGGGTTTGGGGCGGGACCGGATAGACGGACACATGGTGAGAGTGAATGGCAAAACCGTCAAGTACATCATAGCCATAGGGCCGGTCCTGGTTGGCCAGAAGGAATTGGCGGCGCAGCAGAGGAAGGATGCAGGCCCGGCCCGGGTCATGCCGGGCAAAATCATCTTCGGATCCGCCTAAAATCAGTTCAGCCTGGTTATAGAGACAGCGGATTTCTGCCATGAGGCCGTCGATTTCCTTGCTGTGGGAGTGAAGGGTATCCCCGATAAGGCACTGACAGTCCCCAAAGGCCCACACTTCCCTTTTCTGACAGCTATACAGGATGACCACTGCCTGAAGCCGCTCCTCCGGGTGGTCCCTCAGGAATTCACACCGTCCGCTTCCGGCTTTTGCTAAGGCCTGGTTTAAATATTCCATCGCAGAAGCAGCGTCTATGCCGGGCTCCATGGTTTTAAGAGCCTGGGCCAGTATCTCCCTGGCATAGCGCCCGCTGGTCATGGGAGAAAGAAAAACGGATCCGCCTTCTGACCCATCCGGCCAAGTAAGCTCTCCCTTGCTGGTGACACCGTCTATGACAGCGATAAAGTCATTGCTGATAAAAAGACCGTCCTCGCATTTCTTCTGGTCCGGGTATTTGGAACAGATAAATTGTTCAATGATTTGGACACCCATATTGTTTGCCTCCGTTTAACGGTAATTTCCGCGTTCTGTCTTAAGGGTAACACGGGGCAGGAATGATTTCAATGGCTTCGTCAATGGAAAAATGGGTTTTTCTTTGGTATAATGTAGCAAATGGGACTGATTGACATTGGGGCGCCAATGTCGGGAAGGAAACAAGCGTATGAAAAAGACTGTCATGGGTATGAAGGCAGCTGTGAAGGGTAAAAGAGGGAGTGTGAAGGGGATAAATAGGACTGCCTGGGGAAAACGGGATATAGCGTTCTGTGCCCTATGCTTTTTGTGTACGGCAGCTCTTTCCTCATGCCAGTCAGGTCCGCAGACAGCTCCCATGCCCGCTGTGCCGGACCTGGTTCTCTATACGGCCCAGGAGGAAGAGATATATGAGCCCATCATCAAGGAGTTTGAGGAGCGCACCAACCTGATGGTGAAGGTGGAACGGGGGTCCTCCGAGGAAATGACAGGCAGACTGGAGAATGAGGAGGAAAAACCGGATTGGGATGTGGTGTTTGGAGTGGGGATAGAGACCCTGGAACAGACCAAGGAACATTGGCAGGAATATAAAAGCCCGGAGGCAGCATTTATAACAGACAGCTTCCAATGTGAGGATAACCGGTGGACCAGCTTCTCCGCCCTGCCTCTGGTCATCATGTACAATACAAATGTGGTGACCTACCGCGAACTGCCGGTGGGGTGGAACAGCCTTCTGGAGCCCAGGTGGAAGGGAAGGATTGCATTTGTGGACCCGCGCCGGTCTGATGTGTATTCGGCTGCCCTTGTGACGGCTGTCCATACATGGGAGAAAAAGGGGGATTATCTGGAACGGTTTATGGAAAATCTGGAATATGGCACCCTGGACAGTATGCAGGAGGTGAATGCCGGTATCCTGGATGGAAGGTATTCCCTTGGGGTCACCATGGAGGAGTCCGCCCAGGCCCTGCTGTCAGAGGGAGCTGACGTGGATTATATTTATCCCCAGGAGGGAACCACGGCCCTTCCGGACGGCACAGCCATTGTAAAGGGATGCGCGAATCCTGACGCTGCCAGGCAGTTCCTGGATTTTACGGTGAGCAGGGATACCCAGAGGATTCTGGTGTCGGATTTAAACCGCCGCTCCGTGAGAGGAGATGTGCCGCCGCTGCCGGGATTGTCGCCCATTGGCA
>ERZ779870.1607-NODE-1607-length-14245-cov-125.241_pt1 | contig 14245 bp, 5 predicted proteins | sample MGYA00511247_ERZ779870 | MGnify/ENA primary metagenome ERZ779870 (study PRJEB29588, sample SAMEA2149068) | human gut metagenome | biome: human gut; feature: human-associated habitat; material: faeces | place: Denmark | collected 2008/2010 ...
ACGGTTATAGACACGAAGAAACATTGAGTGAATATGATTTTGGACGAGGACATAAAGAATTGTATGCCGTTCAATCTCAAGAAGATAAAAGACAAAAGAATGCATCTGATTGGTTTCGTGCCAATCCACATCGGTTACATTTAGGAGTGATCGGGTTTGAATGGGGGGATGAGGCTGCTATTTCCGATGTTACCAGAATCAGCCAGACTCTGAATTTATGGGAAGGTGAGATACTCAGTCGGTTTACTTGGAAAGGTAATGACTTTGATGTACGGACGGTTTGCCATCCGGCACAGGATATGATTTCAGCCCACATAGACAGTCACTTGCATACAGGGATAAAATTACATTTTCCTTATCCTACAGGTATTCATACCGATAATGCATGTGATTGGGATGCCAATGATAAACACTCTACCGAGGTTCTTAAACAGGACACACAAAGCGCTGTGTTAAAGCGTACGTTGGATTCCACGGTATATTATGTAGAATTAAAATGGGAAGGCAAGGCATTATTGAAAGAAAAAGAGAAAAATTATTTCGTACTGCTTCCACAAGAAGATGCTTTTTCGTTTTCATGTGCTTTTACCGCTAATGAGCCAGATCAGCTTACTGTACTCCCTGATTTTTTTGAAGTTGAAAGTTTGGCTAAGAATCATTGGGTGAACTTTTGGGAAGAAGGTGCTGCGGTAGATTTCTCTCATTGCACGGATCCGCGTGCTAAAGAATTGGAACGTCGGGTAGTGCTTAGTCAATATTTGCTTGCTATTCAATGCGCGGGTAGTACCCCTCCGCAGGAAACAGGGCTAACTTACAATTCGTGGTTTGGGAAATATCATCTTGAAATGATTTGGTGGCATCAGGCATGGCAACCGCTTTGGGGACATTCTGAATTACTCAGCCATACTTTAGAATGGTATAAAACGGTAGAGCCTATAGCAAGGGAAGTGGCTCGTCGGCAAGGTTTTGATGGAATCCGATGGATGAAAATGACTGATCCTAGTGGTGTGGAGGCACCTTCCAGTGTAGGCAGTTTTTTGATTTGGCAACAACCGCATTTTATTTATCTGGCAGAACTTCTTTATCGCTCTAACCCTGATAAGAAAGTGATAGAGAAATATAACTATCTGGTTCAAGAAACAGCTAAGTTTATGTATGCTTTTGCCACATATGATGAATTGGGAGTGCGGTTTATTTTAAAGGGAGCGATTCCAGCTCAAGAAACATTGAATGCGAGTACTACTATAAATCCTCCTTTTGAACTTTCTTATTGGTATTTTGCCATGCAGATAGCGCAGATATGGCGTGAGCGTGCAGGTGAAAAACGTAATTTGGAATGGGATGAGTTAATAGACAAGCTTTCTCCACTGGCTTATAATGAGGATGGGTTGTATCTGGCTGCGGAAAATGCAATAGATACTTATAAGGATATCCGTTTTACCAGTGACCACATGGCAGTGTTAGGTGCCGTAGGCATCTTGCCTATGAATAAATTAATCCGTGAAGATTACATGAAGAATACACTTCAGTGGATCTGGGATAATTGGAATTGGGGAAAGACTTGGGGTTGGGATTATCCTATGACAGCGATGAATGCTACTCGATTGGGTGAGCCGGAAAAAGCAGTGGAGGCATTGCTTATGAATAAACGTACCAATACATATTTGCCGAACGGACATAATTATCAAGATCCCCGTTTGCGTATTTATTTACCGGGTAATGGTGGTTTGTTAACTGCCATTGCATTAATGTGCGCCGGTTGGGACGGCTGTGAAGTAGAAAATCCTGGTTTCCCGAAAGATGGAAAATGGAATGTAATGTGGGAAGGATTGTCGCCTATGCCTTAAATTGATTTGATAAGGTGGCGTATTATTTTTATGTGCTAATGTATCAATTGGCTGTGTCATGTTTTACATAGCTATTGATATATTGGCACATTGTTTTTATAGCTGTAGGTGTGGCAGCTGTTTATTGGAACTTTTGCATTCTTCGACATAAAAACATTGCAAATACGATAAATAATACAGGCTTTATGGACGAATTTCCATATTATTGTATCTTATTCTATGGAATCTAATTCCATTTCGTCTTATTTTTGCAATATTGAAAATAAAAACTATGAAATACAAAAAACTCATTTCTTTTCTAGCTTTCTTTTTAGCAGTTTTGTCAGTATATGGACAGAACCCTTTTGTCTTGAAATCAGGTGAACCGGTGACTATTGCTTGTGGTAATTCAGAGGAAGAAGTTGTACATACAGCTTTGAATTTGCTCAATCGTGATGTAGAGTCTGTTTTTTCTACCCGCATAATCGTTACTCCAGAAAGTAAAAAAGGAATGATTATAGTCGGAACCATCGGACAAAGTGATTTGATCGCTAAGGCAGGTGTTGATTTATCTCCTATAAAAAATAAAAAAGAAGCTTTTCTGTTGACCGTTTCTTCCACTGGTAAATTAGTTATAGCCGGCAGTGACAAGCGTGGTACTGCATACGGCGTCATGGAACTTTCACGGTTGATAGGCGTTTCTCCATGGGAGTGGTGGGCAGATGCGATCCCTGCAAAGAAAGAGATTTTTCAACTACCGGCTTCTTATCGGAATATGCAGTTTCCTTCTGTAGAATATCGGGGGATTTTTATCAACGATGAGGACTGGGGGCTGACTCCTTGGAGCTGGCAGACATACGAGCCGAGCAATATGAAAGGACAAATAGGCCCGAAAACGCATGAACGTATCTTTGAATTGATGCTTCGTCTGCGTGCCAATACCTTCTGGCCGGCTATGCATGGCTGTTCTGTACCTTTTTATTTTACACCGGGCAATAAAGAAGTGGCTGATAAGTTTGGTATTTTCATTGGAACTTCTCATTGTGAACCGATGATGCGGAATACCAATGGTGAGTGGAAACGGGATGGAGTGGGAGAGTATGACTATGTTCATAACAGTGCTCATGTTTTGTCCTTTTGGGAACAACGCGTAAAGGAGGTTGCAGAGTTGGATAATCTGTATACTTTAGGTATGCGTGGAGTACACGACGGTGCGATGAATGGTGCTAAGACTATAGAAGAACAAAAAGCCGTTCTGACTAAAGTGCTAAAGGATCAGCGCGATTTGTTGACTAAATATGTAAATAAGGATGTGACTCAAGTGCCTCAAGTCTTTATTCCTTATAAGGAAGTTTTGGATGTGTACCATGCTGGGCTGCAAGTACCCGATGAAGTGACGCTGATGTGGTGCGATGACAATTATGGTTATATCCGTCATTTCCCTACAGCAGAAGAACGTGCCCGTAAGGGAGGAAACGGGGTATATTATCATATATCTTATTGGGGGCGTCCGCATGATTATCTTTGGTTGGGGACTGTCCATCCTTCCTTGGTATACCAGCAAATGTCTTTGGCATATGAGCGGGGTATACAGAAAATGTGGATATTGAATGTCGGAGATATTAAACCGGCTGAATATCAGGTAGAACTTTTCCTGGATATGGCATGGAACTTGGAAGCGGTGAAGCAGCAGGGAGTTGCTGCTCATCAACGTCATTTCCTGGAGCGTGAGTTTGGAAAAAATAGGGCTGACCGGTTACAGCCTGTCATGCAGGAAGCTTATCGTTTGGCTTATATCCGTAAGCCGGAATTTATGGGGAATACCCGCACGGAAGAGAAGGATCCTAAGTTTAAAGTGATCAGTGATTTGCCTTGGAGTGAGCAGGAAATCAATGAACGTCTGGCAGCATACAGACAATTGTCAGATAAGGTGGAGCAGGAATGGCATGCACTTCCTGCACAGAAAAAAGAAACTTATTTTCAGTTGGTGAAGTATCCTGTCCAGGCGGCTGCTCAGATGAATAACAAACTGCTGACAGCCCAGTTGGCGCGTCATGGAAAGGCTGATTGGGCGGATAGTGACAGGGCGTATGACAGTATAGTTTCATTGACAAAACGCTATAACACAACAAAATGGAACCGTATGATGGATTTCCAACCACGCAGACTTCCGGTTTTCAACCGGGTGGAAAGAAAGGCACTATCGTCCGGGTTGCCTGAAAAACGTCAGGCTGTCTATACATGGAATGGCGCTGATTGCGCTGAAGGGGTATCGGCAATTTGTGAAGGGCTAGGCTATGAAGGGAAGGCGGTGGCGGTGTCAAAGAATAAAGAACTGACTTTTGAATTTACTGCATGGGAAACGGATTCTGTAGAGGTGGAAGTACGATTGTTGCCTAATCATCCGGTGGAAGGAGAACGGTTGCGTTTTACCATTTCATTGGATGGAAGTGCCACGGAGGCTGTTTCGTATGAAACCAAAGGACGCAGTGAAGAATGGAAGGAGAATGTTTTGTGTAATCAGGCTGTCCGACGGATGGTTCTTCCTGTTGCACGGAAAGCTTCCCATCGTTTAATTTTTACCGCATTGGATGAAGGTGTGGTATTGGATCAGATATACCTTTATATGCCTCGGATAAAATAGGGTGAACAAAGATATTCAGGATATTTGTGCATACAGAAATTACAATGAAAAACAACTGATAAAATGAAGAAGACTTTTTTAAAATCCTTGGCTGGTATTGCGGCCGTAGCTTTTGCCGTATCATGTACGGCACCGGCTCCAAAGTATAAAACGGTGGTTGTCGATGCTCCTTTTGCTATGGAACCCATCAAAGAATGTGTTTTTCCCGAACAAGATTTTTCCATTGTGGATTATGGTGCGGTGAAAGGTGGGGAAATAGTGAATACGGAGGCCATCGCCAAAGCCATAGTAGCTTGTAATAAGGCCGGAGGAGGCCGTGTGGTTATTCCTGAAGGGGAATGGTTGACGGGACCTATTCATTTTCAAAGTAATGTAAATCTTCATTTGGAAGAAAATGCCATATTACGCTTTACAGATAATCCTTCTGATTATCTGCCTGCTGTGATGACTTCATGGGAGGGTATGGAATGTTACAACTATTCTCCGTTGCTGTATGCTATGGATTGTGAGAATATTGCTATTACCGGAAAAGGGACACTGGCTCCTATCATGGATACTTGGAAAATCTGGTTCAAACGTCCTAAACCTCACATGGATGCTTTGAAAGAGTTATATACGATGGCTTCTACCGATGTACCTGTAGAACAGCGTCAGATGGCAAAAGGAGAAAACCATCTTCGTCCTCATCTGATTCATTTCAACCGGTGTAAAAATGTGCTTCTGGATGAATTCAAGATTCGCCAGAGTCCTTTCTGGACGATACATCTTTATATGTGTGATGGTGGTATCGTACGTAATCTGGATGTAAAGGCTCATGGTCATAACAATGATGGAATTGATTTGGAAATGAGCCGCAACTTCTTGATAGAGAACTGTGTGTTCGATCAAGGGGATGATGCTGTGGTTATAAAGGCAGGGCGTAATCAGGATGCATGGCGTCTGAATACTCCTTGTGAGAATATTGTGATACGCCATTGTGATATTTTGAAAGGACATACTTTACTGGGAATCGGTAGTGAAATGTCTGGTGGTGTACGGAATGTGTACATGCACAATTGTACGGCTCCCGATTCTGTATTCCGTCTTTTCTTTGCTAAAACCAATCATCGCCGTGGCGGATTTATTGAAAATATCTGGATGAAAAATGTGAAAGCGGGAAAGATGCAACGTGTACTCGAAGTGGATACGGATGTGCTTTACCAGTGGCGTGATTTGGTACCTACCTATCAGGATAGCATTACATTCATCAACGGACTTTATATGGATAGTGTGACTTGCGACCGTACCGAGGCTGTTTATGATTTGAAAGGCGATGCCCGTCTTCCTATCAAGAATGTGGAAATAAGGAATGTGACTGTGGGTGAAGTTACAAAGTTTGTGAAGAATGTGGTAAATGCGGAGAATGTGGTGGAGGAAAATATAATTTACAAGGAGAAACAAGATAAACAATGAAAACACAAAAAAAACTATGGAGTGCTTTAGCTGCTCTGTGTGTGGCAACTGTAACGGTTGCCCAACCGGCCTACAATTATTCTAAACTGCAAAAAGAACAGTTGGGGCGTGGCGTTGTGGCCATTCGTGAAAATCCATCGGAGGTAGTGGTGTCGTGGCGTTACCTGTCTTCCGATCCGATCAATACTTCTTTCAATGTATATAGAAATGGAGAGAAAATAGCGGAAGTCCCCAATTCTACAGGTACTTTTTATCGAGATACTTACTCGGGTAATGAAAAAGCGGTATATACTGTAAAACCGATGATAAATGGGGTTGAAACAGGTAAGTTGAATGGAAATTATACTTTGCCGGCTAATGCTCCGTCAGGTTATATCGATATTCCTCTGGACAGACCGGCGGAAGGTGTGACTCCTTCGGGACAAAAATACACCTATAGTCCTAATGACGCATCTATAGGTGATGTGGACGGCGATGGTGAATATGAAATTATCTTGAAGTGGGACCCCTCCAATGCACATGATAATGCACATGACGGTTACACCGGAAATGTTTATTTTGACTGTTATCGTCTGACCGGAGAAAAACTATGGCGTATTGACCTAGGGCATAATGTCCGTGCCGGAGCACATTATACCCAGTTTATGGTGTTTGATTTGGATGGAGATGGTAAAGCAGAAGTAGTCATGAAGACTTCTGATGGAACAAAGGATGGAAAAGGAAAGATAATAGGTGATGCCAAGGCTGATTACCGTGAACCGGGTATCACAGACGGAAATTCCCATGGAAATACACCTCGTAACCAAGGACGTATCCTGACTGGTAACGAATACTTGACTGTATTCAACGGACTGACAGGAGAAGCGATGAAAACAATTGATTATGTTCCGGCTCGTGGTAAATTGACCGACTGGGGAGACAACCGTGCCAACCGCAGTGACCGTTTCCTTGCTTGTGTAGCTTATCTGGATGGAGTACATCCCAGTGTGGTGATGTGTCGTGGATATTATACCCGCGCTGTGCTGGCGGCATTCGACTGGGATGGCAAGAACTTGAAACAACATTGGGTGTTCGACAGCAATAATCCGGGGTGTGGAGACTATGCCGGGCAGGGTAACCATAATCTTCGCGTAGGCGATGTGGATGGTGACGGATGTGATGAAATAATTTATGGTTCTTGTGCTATTGATCATGATGGAAAAGGATTGTATTCTACCCGTATGGGGCATGGAGACGCTATGCATCTAACACAATTTGCTCCCGGATTAAAAGGTTTGCAGGTTTGGGATTGTCATGAAAATAAGAAAGATGGTTCCACTTTCCGTAATGCGGCTACGGGTGAAGTGTTGTTTCAGGTGAAAAGTAGTATAGATGTAGGTCGGTGTATGGCTGCTGATGTTGATCCGCGCAATCCGGGAGTGGAGATGTGGTCATCCGATTCAAAAGGAGTACGTAATATAAAAGGTGAAGTGATTCGTTCTGACCTCAAGAGCTTTTCAGTCAATATGGCTGTATGGTGGGATGGAGATTTGCTTCGTGAGTTGCTGGATAAAAACAGGATAACCAAGTATGATTGGGAAGACGATGTATGTCGTCCGTTAATGATATTTGATGGAACGGATTCAAATAATGGTACGAAGTCCAATCCTTGTTTGCAGGGAGATATAATAGGTGATTGGCGTGAGGAGGTGCTGCTCCGTACGGAAGATAATTCGGCACTTCGTCTGTATGTGTCGCGGATACCGACTGAATACCGTTTTCATACTTTCTTGGAAGATCCGGTGTATCGTATCAGTATCGCTACTCAAAATGTGGCATACAACCAGCCTACCCAGCCTGGTTTTTATTTCGGACCGGATTTGAAAGAGGGGATATTTAGAGGTTATGAATTTAAAAATAAATAAAGACTATATACCATGAATCTGAAAACATTAAGTATGATGGGCGCTCTGTTGCTGCTGGCAGGAACGGGTGCGAATGCGCAAAAGAAGAAAGAAGTACTGAATGATTCGAATACGCCGTTACACTTGTTGCAACCTGCATACAAAGTGCCTTACGGTATGCTCACTACAGAGGAGATAAAGGCCGATATGGATCGTGTCCTTCGTTATTTGGAAAAGAATACTCCGACTCGTGTCGTTGATAAGAATACAGGTAAGGTTATTACGGATTATGCCAATATGACGGCTGATGCACAGCTGGAACGAGGTGCTTTCCGTCTGGCAAGTTATGAATGGGGGGTGACTTATTCAGCTATGTTGGCTGCTGCTGAGGCTACAGGGGATCAGGCTTATTATAAATATGTAACAGATCGTTTTCAGTTTCTGGCCGAGGTTGCTCCACACTTCCGTAAAGTATTGGAAAAGTATGGAACTGTAGATCCGCAGATGAAACAAATTTTGACTCCTCATGCATTGGATGATGCCGGGGCGGTGTGCGCGGCTATGGTCAAGGTGCAGATGAAGAAAAATTCACCGGAACTTAAGCCGTTGATTGATAATTATATGGATTTTATTGTGAATAAGGAGTATCGTCTTGCTGATGGAACATTTGCCCGTACCCGTCCACAACATAATACGTTATGGTTGGACGATATGTTTATGGGTATTCCACCGATAGCTTGGTATTCGTGTATCGCAGGTGATAAACAACAGGCCTATTTGAGCGAAGCTGTACGTCAGATATTTCAATTTGCAGACCGTATGTGGGTTCCCGAGAAGAAACTTTTCCGTCATGGATGGGTGGAAGGTATGCAGGATCATCCTGCTTTCCATTGGGGACGTGCCAATGGTTGGGCGTTGTTGACTATGTGTGAGGTATTGGATGTGTTGCCGGAGGATTATCCTCAGCGCGATAAAATTCTAGATCTGTTCCGTACTCATGTACGTGGTCTTGCTGCATGTCAAAGTGGTGAAGGTTTCTGGCATCAGTTGCTGGATCGTAATGATTCTTATCTGGAAACTTCAGCCACGGCTATTTATGTATATTGCTTTGCCCATGCTATCAATAAAGGATGGATTGATGCTATGGCATACGGTCCGGTGGCACAGTTGGGATGGCATGCCGTTACCACCCAAATCAATGCGGAAGGTCAGGTGGACGGAACTTGTGTAGGTACAGGTATGGCTTTTGATCCGGCTTTTTATTATTATCGTCCGGTCAATGTGTATGCTGCCCACGGCTATGGACCGGTACTTTGGGCGGGTGCTGAGATGATTAATTTGCTGAACAAGCAGCATCCTAAAATGAATGATAGTGCCGTGCAATATTACCGTACGGAACAAAAGACTTCCGAACCAATTTTCCATGTAATGGATGGAGAAACTAAATAAGTAAAAACAAGGACTTTATAAAAAGGAGGAAAATACCATGAAACGTGAAGCTTTTAAAATGTTCTTGAAGCCGGGCTTCGAGAAAGAGTATGAGAAGAGACATGCAGCCATTTGGCCGGAATTAAAAAAAATGTTGTCCGATGGAGGAGTATATGATTACTCCATTTATTGGGACAAGGATACAAATATTCTGTTTGCTTGTCAGAAAACTAAAGGAGAGGAGTCTTCGCAAGATATGGGAGCCAATCCTATCGTGCAGAAATGGTGGGACTATATGGCGGATATCATGGAAGTGAATCCGGATAACTCTCCGGTTACTATTCCGCTGCCCGAGGTCTTCCATATGGATTAAAATAAAAAAGAGTGTATCGATTCATTCTGATACACTCTTTTTTTATACCTTTGCAAGACAAAAACACTGTGATAAATGATATGAAAAAACACATCTATGCTCTATGGGCATTCTTTATTCTTTTCAGTCAGAGTATTGCCGCATCAGTCGAGGTGCGTTCTACTCATATGACTACGGGAGATGGAGTCGCCAATAACTCAATTCGATATATATATCAGGATAGCAAAGGCTTTATCTGGATGGGAACGTTGAATGGGCTTAGTCGTTATGACGGGAATTCGTTTGTGACTTTTCGTCCTGAGGGTGGAAATAAAATTTCGTTGATAGACCATCGGATTCGCGATTTGGAAGAAGATAAAAATGGTTTCTTATGGATTGCGACTTCTGCCGAGTTGTTTAGTTGTTATGATCTGAAGAAAGATTGTTTTGTTGATTTTACCGGTTGTGGGGAATATGAGCAACTGTATAGTTACAAGATGACTGACCGTGAAGGTAATGTCTGGTTGTGGCAGGATGGAAACGGGTGTCGTAAAGTGACTTATATGAATGGTGAATTTACATCTGTGGTTTTCAAGAAAGAAAACAATAATCTCCCTTCTAATAATATTACTTATATATCTGAGGATGAGCAAGGAAGAATATGGATTGGTAGCCATGACGGTATAGCTCAAGTGGTAGGGGACAAGGCAGTATTGGTGGAAGAAAATCATGATGCCTTCAAGATGATGTCTTTTGGTAAAGATGTTTTTTTTCTTTCGGGAACAGGAACAATTTCGTTGAAGAGAGAAGGAGAGGATAGCCGTATTGTTACTCGTTTAGGTGAAGGTAGTAAAGTATATAGTACCATGCGCTTGCAAAACGATTGGATTGTTTTTACGGAAGATGGCAGTTATGTCTTCAATTTGAAAACTCATCAGGTAAGTTTGGATACGGAACTGAATATAAAAAAAGGACAAGTTCAGATTGACAACCGGGGGAATTTTTGGATTTATAATCATACGGGTAAGGTATGGTATGTCAATGCCAAGACCAGATTTGTCAAGTCTTTCCAACTGATTCCGGCTGATAAAGTAAATTATATAGATGAGGAACGTTACCACATAGTTCATGATTCTCGTGATATAGTTTGGATTTCCACTTATGGTAACGGTTTGTTTGCTTATGATTTGGCAACTGATGAATTGCAGCATTTCGAATCCAATATTAATGGATTCAGTCATATCACTTCAAATTTTTTGCAATATATTATGGAGGATCGTGCCGGTGGTATTTGGGTTAGTTCGGAATATACGGGTATTTCTCGTCTTTCGGTCTTGAATGAAGGAGCTGAGCGTATTTTTCCTGAAGATGAAACTTTATCAGACCGTTCAAATACCGTGCGTATGATCAACCGTATGCCTGATGATAAGATTTGGCTGGGGACCCGTCGTGGAGGATTGTATATTTATGACCCTCATTTGAAAACGATAGAGAGCAGTCGTTATTTTGATTCTAACATTTATGCTGTTGAGGAAGGGGCTGATGGTAGTATTTGGTTGGGTAGCCGTGGAAACGGATTGAGTATTGACGGGAAATGGTACACTTATCACTCGGATGATCCTCTGTCTATTGGGAATAATAATATTTTTACTCTTTACCGGGATCGGAAGAATAGAATGTGGATAGGTACTTTTGGCGGTGGATTGAATTTGGCGGTGAAGGAAAAGGATAAGTATGTATTCAAGCGGTTTTTGAACAATTTTTATAGCCAGCGCCAGATTCGTGTGATACAGGAAGACAATAATGGATGGATATGGGTGGGCACCAGTGCCGGAGTTTACATATTTAATCCTGATTCGTTAATGAATGACCCGGATAACTATATTACTTATAATTATAATAACGGTAAGTTACGTAGTAATGAAATAAAATGTATCCATCAAGATAGTAAAGGCCGGATATGGGTAGGTACTTCAGGAAAAGGCTTCAGTATGTGTATGCCAGAAGGCGATTACAGAAACTTGACTTTTGAGCATTATGATGGAAGTGACGGGTTGGTAAATAGTATGGTGCAATCTATTGTTGAAGACAGGGAGGGTAAGCTTTGGGTTGCAACGGAATATGGTATTTCTCGTTTTGATCCGGATACACATGCCTTTGAAAATTTCTTTTTCTCGGCATATGCGTTGGGGAATGTCTATAGTGAGAACAGTGGTTGTGTGAGTAAGGATGGCAAACTGATGTTTGGTTCTAATTATGGATTGGTTGTTATCACTCCCGGCAAAATTGTGAATAATTCCACTGTAACTCCTATGGCAGCTTTTACCAATCTTCGAATTAATGGTATTGCCATGCGCCCGGGCGATGTGGATTCTCCGTTAGACCGTTCGTTGATTTATACAGATGAAATCGAGTTGAAATATTTTCAAAATTCTTTTGTCATAGATTTCTCTACATTTGATTATTCCGGAACGAATAGTACTAAATATACGTATCGGTTAGATAATTATGATAAGGAGTGGAGTATACCGTCTTCGTTGAATTTTGCAGCTTATAAGAACCTGGTACCCGGTACTTATAAATTGCGGGTGAAAGCTTGCAATGGGGTAGGTGTGTGGGGAGATAAAGAAACGATTTTGAAGATTATCGTTGTTCCTCCTTTTTGGAAAACTACTTGGGCTTTCTTTATTTATGCTATTTTGATAGGGGGGGCGTTATACATCACTTTCAGACTAATGCGTGACTTTAATACTTTGCGTAATCGTATACAGGTGGAGAAACAGCTGACAGAGTATAAATTAGTTTTTTTCACGAATATCTCTCATGAGTTCCGTACTCCCTTGACTTTGATACAAGGAGCATTGGAGAAGATACAGCGTGGTGGTAAAATCCCTAAAGAAATGGCTTATTCATTGAAGGTCATGGATAAAAGTACCCAGCGTATGTTGCGTCTTATCAATCAGTTGCTGGAATTCCGTAAGATGCAGAATAATAAACTGGCCCTTTCTTTGGAGGAAACGGATGTCATGGCTTTCTTGTATGAAATCTTCTTGAGTTTCAATGATGCTGCAGAGTCTAAGAATATGGATTTCAAGTTCTTGCCATCTGTAGCTTCTTATAAGATGTTTATCGATAAGGGTTATTTGGACAAAGTGACTTATAATTTGTTGTCTAATGCTTTCAAATATACACCCAGCGGTGGAAAAGTGACTTTTTCTGTGACGGTGGATGAAGCAAAGAAACAGTTGGTCATATCGGTAGCCGATTCCGGTGTAGGCATTCCTAAAGAGAAACGTAATGAGTTATTTAAGCGTTTTATGCAAAGTAGCTTTTCGGGTAGTAGTGTCGGAGTCGGCCTGCATTTGACACATGAACTGGTGTGTGTGCATAAAGGTACGATAGTGTATACTGAAAATGAAGGTGGTGGGTCTATATTTACAGTCAGTTTGCCTACTGATATTTCTGTTTATGAGGAAAAAGATTTCCTGATTCCCCATAATGTGTTGCTGGAAGAGGAGGAAGTACATCATGCGGCTGTTCTTGCAGGAGAAATATCGGCGCAAGAAGGGGAAGTGGAACTTCCATCTGCACCACTTAATAAGCGGAAAGTACTTATTATAGAAGATGATAACGATGTACGTGAGTTTTTGAAAGAAGAAGTGGGACAATATTTTGAAGTTGTGGCCGAGGCGGATGGTCCGTCTGGATTGGAACGTGCACGTACGTATGATGCTGATTTGATAATCTGTGATGTGTTGATGCCGGGGATGACAGGGTTTGAGGTAACCCGAAAATTGAAAAATGATTTTGATACAAGTCATATACCTATTATTTTATTGACAGCTATGAGTTCTGCCGAAAGTCATTTGGAAGGTGTGGAAAGTGGTGCGGATGCATATATTACTAAGCCTTTTAGCCCGAAACTACTGTTGGCACGCGCTTTCAAACTAATAGAGCAACGTGAGAAATTACGTGAGAAGTTTTCGAATGATCCGAATATGGTACGACCGGCTATTTGTACCTCTGATAAGGATAAAGAATTTGCTGACAGATTACAGGTGGTTATGGAACAACAGATTGGTAATGCTCAGTTTACGATTGATGAGTTTGCTTCGATGATGGGATTGGGACGAACCGTTTTTTATCGTAAGGTACGTGGGGTGACGGGATATTCACCCAATGAATATATCCGGATTATTCGTATGAAGAAAGCGGCGGAACTGTTGTTGGAAAATCGTTATACGGTAGCCGAAGTTTCTTATAAAGTAGGTATTAATGATCCGTTTTATTTTAGTAAATGTTTTAAGCAACAATTCGGTGTGGCACCTTCTGTTTATTTACGTGGAAAGGAAGAGTCCGGGATACAGGAAACAGAAAATAAGGAATGATGAAAACAAGATTTTAAATAAGAAGGTCAATCGAGAATGATATAGAATCGGTTGACCTTTTTGTTTTAATGGACTATATATTTAGTATGGTTTGAGACTGATTTTTGTCAGTACTTTGCGACTTACAATATAGAGTATCCATGTACAAGCAGAAGCGGTGAGTAATGCTGCTATTTGTCGAGTGGTATCAGATATATCTAGAGGCAGAGACGCTCCGAGCCACCAACCTGCCAAGGCTGCGGTAACAGTAAGTAAGGCCATAATGATGCTTA
>ERZ779870.1625-NODE-1625-length-14118-cov-2.69345_pt1 | contig 14118 bp, 9 predicted proteins | sample MGYA00511247_ERZ779870 | MGnify/ENA primary metagenome ERZ779870 (study PRJEB29588, sample SAMEA2149068) | human gut metagenome | biome: human gut; feature: human-associated habitat; material: faeces | place: Denmark | collected 2008/2010 ...
GGTAACAGGTCCTGGAAACAGAGCACTGAAATCCCTTTCTGATATGCTGAAAGGTAAATCCGGACGTTTCCGTCAGAACCTGCTCGGAAAACGTGTTGACTACTCAGGACGTTCCGTTATCGTTGTAGGACCGGAATTGAAGATCTATCAGTGCGGTCTTCCGAAAGAAATGGCAATCGAGCTGTTCAAGCCGTTTGTTATGAAAGAACTTGTTGAGAGCGGAGCTGCTCACAATATTAAGAATGCTAAGAAAATGGTAGAGCGTCTTCAGCCGGAAGTATGGGATGTGCTTGAAGATGTAATCAAAGAGCATCCGGTTATGCTGAACCGTGCTCCTACACTTCACCGTCTTGGTATCCAGGCATTTGAACCGATTCTGGTAGAAGGTAAAGCAATTAAGCTTCATCCACTGGTATGTACCGCATTCAATGCCGATTTCGATGGTGACCAGATGGCGGTTCATCTTCCGCTTTCTGTAGAAGCTCAGGCTGAGTGCCGTTTCCTTCTGCTTTCACCAAACAACCTTCTGAAACCGTCTGATGGTGGTCCGGTAGCCGTTCCTTCACAGGATATGGTTCTTGGTATCTACTATCTGACGCAGGAAAGACCGGGAGCCAAGGGAGAAGGAAAAGTATTCAAGAGTGTGAATGAAGCGATCCTTGCTTATGAAAACGGAGTTGTAACTCTTCACTCAAGAATCAAAGTACGTGTGACAAAGACGATGCCGGATGGAACAAAGAAGACCGGTACAGTAGAGTCTACACTTGGACGTTTCATTTTCAACGAAATCATTCCGCAGGATCTTGGTTTTGTTGATCGTGAAAAAGAAGGAAATGAACTGGTTCTTGAAGTGGATTTCCATGTAGGAAAGAAACAGCTGAAACAGATTCTTGAAAAAGTTATTAACACACATGGTGCGTCAGCTACAGCTGAAGTACTTGACCATGTAAAATCAATGGGATACAAGCTCTCTACAAGAGCAGCTATGACTGTATCTATTTCAGATATGACTGTACCGCCACAGAAACCGGAACTGATCGCAAGAGCACAGTCAACGGTTGATAAGATCACACGTAACTTCAAACGTGGTCTTATTACAGAAGAAGAGCGTTACAAAGAGGTTGTAGAAACCTGGAAAGAAACAGATGATGAGCTTACAGAAGCCCTTCTTACAGGACTTGATAAATACAACAATATCTTCATGATGGCAGATTCCGGAGCCCGTGGATCTGACAAACAGATCAAACAGCTTGCAGGTATGCGTGGATTGATGGCGGATACAACCGGTCATACGATCGAACTGCCAATCAAGTCAAACTTCCGTGAAGGTCTGGACGTACTGGAATACTTCATGTCTGCGCATGGAGCTCGAAAAGGTATGTCAGATACTGCCCTTCGTACAGCCGATTCAGGATACCTGACAAGACGTCTTGTTGACGTATCACAGGATCTGATCATCCGTGAGGTTGACTGTGTAAGCAAAGATGCCGAAATTCCGGGAATGTATCTGCATGCATTTATGGATGGAAATGAAGAAATCGAAAGTCTTCAGGAACGTATTACAGGAAGATATTCATGCTATACAATCTGTGACAAAGATGGCAATGTTCTTGTAAAGGCAAACCACATGATCACACCAAAACGTGCAGAAAAGATTATGAAATATGGTGTGGATGAAAATGGAAATTCACCGCTTAAGAAAGTGAAAGTCCGTACAATCCTGACCTGTAAATCACACATTGGTATCTGTGCGAAATGTTATGGTGCCAATATGGCAACAGGTGAACCGGTACAGGTTGGTGAAGCTGTCGGTATTATCGCAGCTCAGTCAATCGGTGAACCTGGTACACAGCTGACCATGCGTACTTTCCATAGTGGTGGTGTAGCCGGTGGAGATATCACACAGGGTCTTCCTCGTGTCGAAGAACTTTTTGAAGCAAGAAAGCCGAAAGGTCTTGCTATCATCACAGAAATCGCAGGTGTTGCAAACCTGAACGATACAAAGAAGAAGCGTGAAATCATCGTTACCAATCAGCAGACAGGTGAGACAAAGACTTATCTGATTCCTTATGGATCACGTATTAAAGTACAGGATGGAGCTGTTCTGGAAGCCGGTGACGAGCTTACAGAAGGTAGCGTGAACCCACATGACCTTCTTAAGATCAAAGGTCTTCGTGCTGCACAGGACTACATGCTTCAGGAAGTACAGAGAGTATACCGTTTGCAGGGTGTAGAAATCAATGATAAGCATATCGAAGTTATCGTTCGTCAGATGCTGAAGAAGATCCGCATCGAAGAAAGAGGGGATACTGAATTCCTTCCGGGAACAATGGTGGATGTCCTTGAGTTCAACGATGTAAATGAACAGATGGTAACAGAAGGTAAAGAACCTGCAACAGGAGAACAGATCATGCTTGGTATTACCAAGGCATCCCTGGCAACAGATTCCTTCCTGTCAGCTGCATCTTTCCAGGAGACAACCAAGGTTCTGACTGAGGCTGCTATCAAAGGTAAGGTTGACCACCTGATCGGTCTGAAAGAGAACGTCATTATCGGTAAACTGATTCCGGCAGGAACAGGTATGAGAAAATACCGTGACGTTAAACTTGATACAGGTCTTGGTATGGATATGGACGACGAAATCAGTTTTGATGATTTTGATATGGATGATGATACTGAGTCTGAAGTATCGGCAGAGACAGCAGAAACTGTTGAAACCGAAGAAAATGCTGACGAAACAGTTACAGTTGAAGAATAGGCTTTATATGCTAAGAGAGGCAGATACGTTGAATGGCGTGTCTGCTTTTCTTGCTTTAAAGACACGAAAAACAAAAATATTTGAAAAATAATTCCGATTCTTTAACACTTTACAAAAATAAAGGGTTGCAAAATATGAAAAAATACAGTAGCATATAAATAATCAATCGAAAATCAGGGGGTGTGATATGCTGGATTTAGCTCATATTGGTGAACGGATCAGAGAATGCAGAAAAAAGAAAATGATGACAATCCGGGTTTTGGGAGAATATACAGGACTTTCAGCGGGCTATCTGAGTATGCTGGAACAGAATAAGACATCTCCGAATGTGGACAGTCTTGCGCGAATTTGTGAAGCACTGGATATTGATATACAGTATGCACTGGAAGGGGAAATGCCGGGAAAGACGGTTATACACAGAGAAGAAATGAGTAAGCATCTTTATCCGGAAGAAAATATGACGGTTGAGGTTGCAGACTTTGGTCAGGGAGAATCGATTTTTGAATATATTACGATTGAACCGGGAGAATCTGCGAAAAAAGAAGAATATCGTCATGTCTTTTCGGAAATGTGTATGGTGATAAAAGGAACTCTGAATGTAGAGGTGGAAGGAAAAATTTGCAGTTTACATCCGGGAGACAGTGTATATATAAAGAGCAGAGAGCGTCATAGTATTTCCAATCCCGGAAAAGAACCTTGTGTCAGTATATGGGTATATCACCGGGATGTACCAAGACGGTTTGAAAGGAATGAAAATAAAATTGTGAAATAAATAGCATTCCTCTTGACAATCTTAGAGTATGGTTCTATAATAAGGAAAATTACACATATGAATAAATATTCATCTAAGTGAATTTACAAAATTGAACTGTTAAAACGGAGTTTCTTCGAAATTCACGCAACTCTGAAGACAGTGTTATTTACGAAAGTGTATAAAGACTGATTTTATACATACAATACGGACAATCTAATAATTAAACATAGACGTCATAGCGTGAAACTATGACCTTTGAAAGAAGACAAGGACGTCATGATGCAAATCATGGCGTTCTTTTGTTTACACTACTAGACTGTGGTCTAGTAAAGTATTACATTGTCGCAGAGGGACGGACATATCTGGTAAATATACCGTATCAGAAGAACAAAAGTACATGAGAGGAGAACAAAAATGGACAGATTAACTCAATTGCGAGAGTACATGGAAAAAGAAAGACTGGATGCGTTTTATATTGCAAAGCCGGCGAATGTACGTTGTATCAGCGGATTTACGGGGGAAGACTCATTCCTTTTTATCACAAAGGCGAATCAGTATTTTATCACTGATGCAAGATACACAGAGCAGGCATCTTATGAATGTCCGGATTACGAACTTGTAAACTGGCGAATCAATTTTGGCTACAGCATGGGGAAAGCTGTTGCATATTGCGCAGACAAAGATGGAGTTAAAACAATTGGATTTGAACAGGATCATCTGACATTTGAAAAATGGAACTCTATGCAGGCTGAACTCAGTGCTGAGATGGTTCCGACGCTGAACGTAATCGAAGGCTTCCGCGCGATCAAGACGCCGGAAGAGATCAAGAACCTTACCGTTGCCTGCGATATCGCATCCAGAGCATTTGAAAAAATTATAAAAGACATCCGTCCGGGTGTGACAGAAAAAGAAATCGCATCCAGACTTGCACATTACATGGTAATGGAAGGTGCAGATACCAAACCGTACGGTGGAATCGTTATTTCAGGAGCAAAGAGCTCTCTGCTTCACGGGATTCCGGACAGTAAGCCAATCGAATACGGAGATTTCGTATTGATGGATTATGGATGCCAGTACAAAGGCTATCTTTCAGATATGACAAGAACAGTAGTTGTCGGCAAGGCAGACGCAAAACAGAGAGAAGTGTATGATCTCTGCCGTCGTATGACAGAAGATACAGAAGCATCTGTAAGAGCCGGTGTGACAGGAACTTCCTGCTATGAAGCTTCACTTGAAGCAATCAAAGATACAGAATACCTTCCGTATAATTATACAGGAATCGGTCATGGAGTTGGGCTGTTCGTCCATGAACTTCCGAATATCGGACTGAACTGTGAGAATATCTTACAGGAGAACAGCATAATGACAGTAGAACCAGGACTTTATATTCCGGGTTGGGGTGGTGTCAGACTTGAGGATCAGGGCATCATCACAAAAGACGGATATGAAAACCTGATCAGTGCTACACATGAGCTAATAGAATTATAAATGAAAAAGGAGGACAACATTTATGAAAAAGAAATTATTAGCAGCTTTACTTGCTACAGCAATGACAGTAACAATGTTTGCTGGCTGTGGTACACCGGGATCCAAAGATTCCAAGAAAGATGACAGCAGTGCTTCATCAGGAAAGAAGAGAATTACTTACACACTTCGTGAAGACCTTCCTTCTATGGATCCACAGAACAGTAACTCTATCTCATGTGCAACAGCAGAAATCTGCACCTATGCGATGCTGACACGTAACGTGGAAGGCGAAATCAAACCAGATGCAGCTGAAAGCTGGGATATTTCAGATGACGGACTTACTTACACATTCCACCTTCGTGATGGACTGAAATGGTCTGACGGAGAAGATGTAAAAGCAGGCGATTATGTTTATGGTATCCAGAGACTTATGGATCCAGAAATGGCAAGCGATTACGCATTCATCGGATATATCCTCAAAAACGGTGCAGAAGTAAATAGCGGTTCTGTGCCTGTCGATGAACTTGGCGTATCTGCACCAGATGACAAGACAGTTGTTATCGAACTTGCACATCCGGCTACATACTTCCTTAGTATGGCTGCTATGGCAACATTCGGTCCTACAAGAAAAGATTATGTAGAAAAATACGGAAAAGAATATGCAGCTGATCCGGAAAAATCTGTTTATAACGGACCGTTCAAGATGACAGAGTGGAAACACGGCGATGAAATGATCCTTTCTAAGAATGAAAATTACTGGGATGCAGACAGCATCAAGCTTGATGAAATCTGCGTAAAGACAGTTGCAGATGCTAAGACAGCGGTTGCTATGTGGGAACAGGGCGAAGTTGATATCACAGTTGTACCTACTGAAATGACAGATCAGTATACAGAAAATACTGAATTCTACTATACAGGTGCAGATGATTACATCATGCTCAACATGTCAGAAGACAGACCGCTTGCTAACAAGAACTTGAGATTTGCTTTGAACTATGCAATCAACAGAACAGAATACAACAAGCTGGTTAACAATGACGTATATGACGTTGCACAGAGACTTGTACTTCCAAACGTGCAGGCGGCAGATGACCAGACATACGGAGAAGCTTATCCATATACACCATTCCCGGCAGAAAATGATAATGATAAAGCAAAAGAATATCTGGATGCAGCAATGAAAGAAATGGGCGTTTCTAATCCGGCAGATATCAAGATTACTCTTCTTACAACTGATACAGATGGTGCTAAGAAGCAGGCTGAAGTTCTTCAGGAACAGTATCAGAAGAACCTTGGTATTACAGTAGAAATTAACCAGGTAACTTACAAACAGAGACTTCAGATGGAAACTGAAAAAGATTACGATATGGTAGTAACAGGATGGGTTCCGGACTACTCTGACGCATACTCTTATCTGGAACTGTGGATCAGCGATGGCCAGTATAACCACTCTGGATATGCGAACGCTGAATACGACAAGCTTCTTAAAGATTCTCAGACAGAGACAGATGCTAAGACAAGACAGGATATGCTGTTCCAGGCAGAAAAGATCTTCCTTGAAGAAGATTCCGCTCTTGTACCGCTTCAGTTACGTAGAGACCAGTATCTGATCAATCCGAAGATTTCTAACTTCAATGTATACTTTGTCGGATATGATTTCGATCTGGTATATGCAGACATCAGCGAATAATACAGTTGGATGGTAACATACCTTGCGGTCGGCGCGGACTTACTGGTCCGCACCGGCTGCTTATTTGAGGGTTTTGATTATTTCGAGGGGTAGATTTGGTATGTATCAGCCAATAGGAAGTATGTGAAATAATCAAAGCTATCAAATAAAGAAAAATGAAGGGAGACAAAAGAATGGCAAAATATATAGCTAAACGAGTTGCATTAGCCATCGTAACACTTTTGGTACTTACAAGTGTTGTATTCGTCCTGGTTCGTCTGATGCCGGGAGATCCGTTCTCAAGTGACAAGATGACACCGGAGATCAAAGCGAATCTGGAAGCTTACTATGGTTTGGATAAACCGCTTGCAGAGCAGTATATAACTTATATGAAGAATGTGCTTCATGGTGATCTGGGGTATTCTATGAAGTATGAAAGTCAGACAGTTAACCGTATTATTGCTGACTCATTCCCATACTCAGCAGACCTGGGAATCCGTTCACTGTGCTTTGCACTGTTCTTCGGACTGATCCTTGGAATTGTAGCAGCACTGAATCGAGGAAAGAAACTGGACTTCGTCTGTATTTTGATTGCGATCATTGGTACATCGATTCCTGACTTCATCATGGGATCTGTACTTCAGTATTTCTTCGGAATCAAATGGCAGATTCTTCCGGTTGCGCAGTACACAAGCTTTAAGCACACAATTTTACCGTCAATCGCGGTTGGATTCTATACACTGGCATCCATTTCCCGTCTGATGCGTTCCAGTATGCTGGAAGTTGTATCTTCAGATTATACAAAGACAGCACGTGCGAAAGGTTTATCGGATTTCCGAATTACAGTTAAACATCAGATCCGTAATGCGATCACACCGATCATTACCATTATGGGACCGACAGTTGCATCTGTATTAACAGGAACATTCGTAATCGAAGCCCTTTTCGCAATCCCTGGAATGGGAAAACATTATGTAGACAGTATTAACATGGCAGATTATACACTGGTTCTTGGTATGACGATCTTCTACGGAGCATTCCTGATCGTATCAATCCTGATTGTAGATATCTTATACGGTATTGTAGATCCGAGAATCCGTCTGAGTGGTAAAAAAAGGTAGGTGACGAGAAATGGCAGAAATTACAAAAGAACAGTTTAAAGTTGTAGGAAAAAATACAAAGACAATGGAGTCTATTTCCCGTCCGAATATTGGTTACTGGCAGGATGCATGGAGACGAATCCGCAAGAATAAGATTGCATTCTTCTCATTGTGCCTGATTGGACTTTATGTACTTATGGCGATCTTTGTTCCAATGTTCAGCAAATATGACATTGCAACACAGAGTGTGGCAGAGATGAACCAGAGTTTTTCAAAAGCACATTGGTTTGGAACAGACTCTCTTGGACGTGATCTCTGGGTTCGTGCATGGTCTGGTGCGAGAGTATCTCTGACAATTGGTTTTGCAGCCAGCATCATCAATGCAATCGTTGGATCTATCATGGGTGGTATCTCAGGATTCTACGGTGGCAAGATCGATATGGTTATCCAGCGTGTCGTTGACGTATTATACGGAATCCCAAGTCTGATCGTTACCATTCTTCTTATGGTAGTTGTTGGTAACGGTGTACACTGTTTGATTCTTGCTATGTGTTGCGTCGGATGGATCGGTGGATGTCGTTTCGTTCGTGGTGAAGTATTAAAACTGAGAGAATCTGATTTCGTATCTGCAGCCAAGATCCTTGGTGTGCCGGATATCGTAATCATTGTAAAACATATTTTACCGAATATCATGGGACTTATCATTACAAACCTGACAATGGCTATTCCGGGAGCTATTTTCCAGGAGGCATTCCTGAGCTATATCGGTCTGGGTATCAAACCACCGAACTGCAGCTGGGGTGTACTTGCAAAAGACGGAATCGCACAGCTGAGAATTCATCCGTACCAGGTATTTGTACCGGCATTCCTGATTTGTACAACAATGCTTGCGCTGAATCTTCTTGGTGATGGACTTCGTGATGCATTTGACCCGAAACTTAGAGGAACCGAGTAGGAAGGAGTATAGAAGATGGAAAATTTATTGGAAGTAAAAAATCTGCAATTCTCTTTCCGTACATACGGTGGAGTTGTAAAAGCTGTTCGTGATGTCAGTTTTGAAGTCCGTCCGGGAGAAATTCTTGGTATAGTTGGAGAATCCGGATGTGGAAAGAGTGTTACCTCTCAGTGTCTGATGAGACTGAATCCGGAACCGCCTGGATTCTTTGAAGGCGGAGAGATTCTTTATAAAGGAAAAGATGTTCTGAAAATGAACAAAAAAGAACTTCGTCAGTTCCGTGGAAAAGAGATCAGTTATATTTTTCAGGATCCTATGACCTCATTGAACCCGACAATGCGTATCGGAAAACAGATTGAAGAAGTATTCGTCGGAAGAAAAGGTATGAGTGCGGCTGAGAAAAAAGCAAAAGCACTTGAAATCCTTAAAATGGTAGGTATCTCTGATGGAGAACGCCGTTACAAACAGTATCCACATGAACTTTCAGGTGGTATGAAACAGCGTGTTATGATCGCGATCGCTCTGGTAGGAAGCCCGAGCATCGTTATTGCCGATGAGCCGACTACTTCTTTGGATGTTACAATTGAAGCACAGATTCTTGATGTACTGAAAAATCTTCAGAAAACACTTGGGACATCTATTATCCTGATCACACATGACCTTGGTGTTATCGCAAAGCTTTGCGACCGTGTACTGGTTATGTATGGAGGAAAGATCGTAGAACGTGGATCTGTAGATGAGATTTTCTATGATACAGCACATCCTTACACAAAAGGACTTATGCATTCAATTGCCAAACTGGATACAGCAAAAGGCCACAAATTGCAGCCAATCGAAGGAACACCTCCGGATCTGTTTGCACCTCCGAAAGGATGTCCGTTCGCAGCAAGATGTGAATACTGCATGGAAATCTGTAAAGATATGCCGCCACAGACTTATGAGCTTTCAAAAGAACATGAAACCTGTTGCTGGCTGCAGCATGAATATGCACCGGATACAGACATGAGAAGAAAAGTAACTGAGAAAGGAGAGGTGTAAAATGGAAAATACAGAAAAAAAACAGCCTCTCGTACAGGTGAAAAACTTATGTAAATATTTTGAAATCAGCCGTAAAGAAACCTTAAAAGCGGTTGATGATCTTACATTTGATATTTATAAAGGTGAGACAGTCAGCCTGGTAGGTGAGTCCGGCTGTGGTAAATCTACAACAGGACGTACCATGATCAAGTTATACAATCCGACTTCGGGAAATGTATATTATGATGGAAAAGATATTTTCAAATACAATCATGCAGAGCAGAAAGAATTCTGTAAGAAGGTACAGATGATTTTCCAGAACCCGTATTCATCACTGAACCCACGTATGACTGTTAAGGATATCGTTGGAGAAGGTCTGAAACAACATGGAATGTCAACAAAGGATGCAGATGCAAAAGTAGAGCAGCTGCTTGCTACAGTTGGTCTTAATAAAGATCATATGTCACGTTTCCCACACGAATTCTCAGGTGGACAGAGACAGCGTATCGGTATCGCACGTGCTCTTTCTGTTGATCCGGAATTCATCATCTGTGATGAGCCGATTTCAGCTCTTGATGTGTCTATCCAGGCACAGGTTATCAATATGCTGAAAGAACTGCAGGAAGAAAGAGGACTGACTTACCTGTTTATCGCGCATGACCTTAGTGTCGTAAAATATATTTCTGACCGTGTAGTTGTTATGTACCTCGGAACAATGGTCGAGACTGCTGAGACAGATGAACTTTATGCTCATCCGATGCATCCATATACACAGGCACTGCTTTCTGCAATCCCGGAAGCAGATCCGAATAAAGCAAAAGCGAACCAGCGTATTCCGATCAAGGGTGAGATCCCAAGCCCGATCAATCCGAAGAACTGCTGTCGTTTCGCTGAGAGTTGTGAGCATGCGAAATAACGTTGCTTTAAGGAAATGCCGCAGATGAAAGAGATTGCTCCTGGACATAAGGTGGCATGCCATCTTGTAGAAGATAAATAAAAAGTAGTAATATAATAAAGAAGGCGAAGGACTTAAGAAGAGTTCTTCGTTTTCTTTTTGTTTTATGAGAAATTCCGATGGAACTTTCTGTGAAAAAACACTATATGCCTTGGCAGATTAAAAAATTTCCAGAAGAATTGTGCAGAATCACAAAATACGGATTGACACGAAAATATTGACAATATAAGGTAAAAACGATATTATATAGAGATGTAATTGTAATTAAAGTGTCATATCGTGTAATAGTTATGTAACAAATGAAAGTGAGTGTATATGGAACAGAGAAAATCAGCAAGGAGAAGATCGTCTGATGGAACTTCTAATAGAAATATGCGAAGTATCAATAACAGCAGAGAAGTAAGCAGACGGGCTAAGGGGAAGAACCGGTATGCTTATGAAGAAGACCGAAGATCTGCCCGATATTATGATGATGAGGAAGATTACTACCGAGAACGACCGAAAAAGAAATCATCTTTGAATGATAAGAAGAAAAGAAGACCGGAAGAAGACTATCAGAATATAAGAAAGATGTCTGACCCGGAGAATAATAAGAATCGTAAAAATAAACGGCGTAGAGGAAGAAAGAAAAATCGGGTAAGCAGAACGATTGGAATTATACTTGTAATTATCCAGTTTATTCTGTCTGTAGTACTTGCAGTGAATGTGATGCTGTTCAATGTACTTACTTCTACTTATTTCCTGGTACTGATCGGAGTACTGCTGATCCTGCTTGGAATTACCTTGCTGACACAGATAGCGGCAAAAGGAAAAGGAATTGGCGGAAAGATATTCTGTATGCTGATCTGCATCATTCTGGGAGTGGGTTCTTTCTATATAGGAAAAGTAAATAATGCATTCCAGAAGATTACCGGAAGCAATAAGAAAACAAGTTCCATGGTAGTTGCGGTAAAGGCGGATGATAATGCAGATACTTTATCAGCAGCAGCCGGATATACATTTGGTGTTCAGTATGCGACTGGTGGAGACCAGACGAAGTCGGCAGTCAAACAGATTGAAAAGGAACTGGGACAGAACATTACTCTTCAGGAATACAGTAATCTGGGAGAAGAAGCACAGGCATTATATGACGGAGAAGTAGATGCGATTATCTACAACTCAGCTTACAGTAATATTATCAAGGAACAGTATTCAACCTTTACAAAGGATACAAAGGTTATTTATAAGCACAATATTGTTGTTGAAATTGAAAGCGATACATCTGATGAAAGCGTTACAAAGCCATTTGCGGTTTATTTGAGTGGTATTGATACAAATGGCGATATCACAGAACAAGGACGAAGCGATGTCAATATCGTAGCGGTTGTCAATCCGACGAGCCATCAGGTATTACTGATTACGACCCCTAGAGATTATTATGTACCAATCCCGGGAGTATCCGGAGGACAGGACGACAAACTGACACATGCAGGAATCTATGGTGTGGATGTGTCTATGCAGACGCTGGAAGAACTTTATGATACAGATATCGAATTTTTCGGAAGAGTTAATTTTACATCTATGACCAGTGTGGTTGATGCACTTGGCGGACTGGATGTTGAATCAGATCTCGAATTTGATACAGGATGGGAGTCGGGTGCAGAGATTCATGTAAATGAAGGAATGAATCATTTTGATGGTATTAGTGCACTTGCTTTTTGCCGTGAACGTCAGGCACTGCCAGACGGGGACAACGGAAGAGGAGTCCATCAGCAGGCAGTTATCACTGCAATCATTAAAAAGATGATGTCACCGGCAATGCTCCGTGGGGCAAGCGATATTATTGAAAGCGTCAGCGATGGTGTGGATACGAACTTTACTTCCAGCCAGATCCAGTCGCTGATCAAGACTCAGCTCAGAACCAATGCAAAATGGAATATTTATTCCGTGGCAGCGGATGGAACCGGGGGAACAGATATCTGCTATTCTTCAGGAGATGAAGAGCTTTATGTAACGTATCCGGATGAAAATTCAGTGGCTGAGATCATTGGATTGATCAAAAAAGTAAAAGACGGAGAAATAATCGAAGGATCCGTAAGTACAGAATAAAAATGAAGAAAAAGTCAAGGTATGATTTGGAAAATATTTTTCAGAATACCTTGACTTTTTTTTTGCAATATACTACAATAAACAAGCGTGCGAAAAACGATGCACTGTTTTTCTGCGCATTTTAAACAGAACTTGTTTAAAATCGTAACCAATTATTACTTCATAGGAGGTGAAAGAGATGCCAACATTTAACCAGTTAGTAAGAAAAGGTCGTCAGACAGCTGTAAAGAAATCTACTGCACCGGCTCTCCAGAAAGGATACAATTCTTTGAAGAAAAGAGCTACAGACACATCTGCACCACAGAAGAGAGGTGTGTGTACAGCAGTTAAGACAGCTACACCGAAGAAACCGAACTCAGCTCTTAGAAAGATCGCCAGAGTACGTCTTTCAAACGGAATCGAAGTAACAAGCTACATCCCAGGAGAAGGTCACAACCTTCAGGAACATAGCGTTGTTCTTATCCGTGGAGGAAGAGTAAAGGACCTTCCGGGTACAAGATACCATATCGTTCGTGGAACACTTGATACAGCAGGTGTTGCAAAGAGACGTCAGGCTCGTTCTAAATACGGAGCAAAGAGACCAAAAGACGCAAAGAAATAAGCACTTGATTTTAGTGTAAAACGAAACTAAATCGTATCACAAACAGAACTATGAGAATAGTTGGTTGCGGGTTTAATTCAGATATCGCCTGCCACGTGGCAGGCATCGGAGATTGTCCCGCCAACGATACACATAGAAAGACACATGTGAGTACCGATGAATTATTCACGCAAAGCAAAGCTTTGCCAATATGTATAAGGAGGGAAGAACCGTGGCACGTAAAGGACATACTCAGAAAAGAGACGTATTAGCGGATCCGTTATACAACAACAAGGTAGTTACAAAGCTTATCAACAACATCATGCTTGACGGTAAGAAAGGTGTAGCTCAGAAAATTGTATACGGAGCATTTGACAAAGTCGCAGAGAAAGCTGAAAAACCAGCTATCGAAGTATTTGAAGAAGCAATGAACAACATCATGCCTGTACTTGAAGTAAAGGCAAGACGTATCGGTGGAGCTACTTATCAGGTACCGATCGAGGTAAGAGCAGACAGAAGACAGGCTCTTGCACTTCGCTGGCTTACACTGTACTCTCGTAACAGAGGCGAGAAGACAATGGAAGAAAGACTTGCAAATGAAATTCTTGATGCGGCTAACAACACTGGCGCATCTGTAAAGAAGAAAGAAGACATGCACAAGATGGCAGAAGCAAACAAAGCATTTGCTCACTATCGTTTCTAATTATAGGAGGAAAAAATCTTGGCTGGAAGAGAATATCCATTAGAGAGAACCAGAAATATCGGTATTATGGCT
>ERZ779870.1630-NODE-1630-length-14059-cov-3.37832_pt1 | contig 14059 bp, 17 predicted proteins | sample MGYA00511247_ERZ779870 | MGnify/ENA primary metagenome ERZ779870 (study PRJEB29588, sample SAMEA2149068) | human gut metagenome | biome: human gut; feature: human-associated habitat; material: faeces | place: Denmark | collected 2008/2010 ...
CGGAGGCAACGAGGCCGGAACCAAGAATTTGGAACCTCCGCCCGTCAGAATCCACGCAGGGTTCACGCCTTCGCGGGTCAAAAGGGTCAACAGCCACGCGGCAGGAATCATCATGCGCCGCTTGGCGTCGGAGATGGAACTCTGGCGGATGCCGAGATACGCGGAAAGCTCCGTCTGCGTCTTCATGCCGCAGACCTCGCAGATGCGGGCGTAGGCCGCGTCGAACTCATGCCGCTCCATCGTGGCCTCCCTCCGCCAAACGGCGTTCGATTTCGTCAAGGAACTCCCCGGCGCGAAGGACACGCTTGAGAGAACCAAAGGTCGGCAGTACCGTGAGGCGGCAGCCGTGCAGCCGATACTTGAACTGCTCCAAGTACGTCTCTGCCTCCTCATAGGAAAAGAAGACGGATTCTATCCGGCTGGTGAGCCGCTTCTCGCCGTCATCGCCTTCCTCTTCGATCCGACGCTCGATAGCGAACAGCGGGTCTTCGGCCAAGGTCATCTCAGTGGCCTCCACACGTTCAGGCCCCTTGCGGCGTTCACGGAGCATCACGAGCAACGACTCGTCCACGGGGAGGGCCGCACCACGCTCCAGCTTGGCGTGTTCGCTCCAGTCCAGCGGCATCATTGCACGCCCCCGTCCTGCTTGAGAGCGTCCATTCTCTCAAACAAGTTTTGTATCCCCTTGCTAAAACAATAAAGCATATCAACCCGATTAAGCTCACCCTTTGCAATGAGGCATGTGTGATCACCATCATCCGTGAAGCCGATCAGGATGGCCGCAAAACCATTCATGTTTTTCTGATTGGCAAACTTCCGCAACGCTTCGTCGATGTGTTCGATATCCGACTGGTTGATGACGCTCATGCTTCCTCTCCTTCGGTTCCGGTGACTTCAACGAAAATGACCTTTTTCTGGCGGATGAACGATTCGGGGATGTAGTCCTCATGACGGGCGGCGCAGGTCGGGCACGTCCAAGTGAGCTTGATCACCCTCTGTCCCTCCTCAACCCACTGGCTCGTCTCAAGATGGCCGATGTATCGGGCTTCGTTTTTTGGCAAAAACCGTTCGATGGTTACGAGATCCCCTTCCCTGAGCAGCGATGGCTGTTCATCCTTTCCCCAACGGCGGTGCCTTATCGGACAGGCTTCCTTCATCAAAAGGGTCTTGCCGGGCCAGTCCTTTTTGTACTTCGGGATGGCGAGTTCGCGGATTTTCCGGCTCATACGTCCTCCAGTTCGTCTTCCCGGACGACGAGTTCGAGGCCGGAAGTAAGTTCCACGCAATACCCGTCGCCTTCGTAGCCGATGATCGTCACCCACGAGTAACCTCGATAGGGAGTCACGAGGCGGGCGCTGTCTCCGATAACGTACCTCATGCCGCAACCCTCCCCATGAGATCCTTCATGCGTCCCCCATGCGGGAAAAGAGCCCTGAGCAGCGACAGCAGCGCCGCAAGCTCACCCTTCGTCGCGCAGCGCAGGACGATACCGTTGCCGCGATTGACAAGCCTTGCCTTGCCCGTGTAGATTTCATTTCTATCCATTTGAGCAGTCCTCACTGGATGTTTGCCCTCGGCGTTGTTCCCGCAACTCCGGGGGCGTTCTTTTATGCCCTGCCCCGATCCCGGGCCTCCGCCTCGTCGATCTGGAGCAGCAGGGCCAAAATGTCGCCCACGGCCCTGTAGCCGAGCCGGGCGAGTTCCCTTCTTTCCTCGCTGGTGATGATGTTGTCCTCCAGCGCCTTCGCCGTGCCGACCATCATGTCCCCGAACGACTTCACCGAGGCCATGCACCGGATGCGCTGCGTCCGACACCGGGAGGAAGTCGACGTACACCCCGCCGAGGGCGCGGGCCATCTCGTGCAGCGGCTCCGTGGAGCCCGCCAGCCGCATGAGCGGTATCAACAGATTCACGTCGAACTTGTGCGTGTCCCGCAGGGGCGAAAGCTCGGACATCAGCGTGTTCTACGGACGCCCGAGCCGATAGGCGATCTGTTCCGCCGACAGCCCTGACGGGGCGTGTTTGGCAAGCCGCTGGCAGACTGCCCCGATGTTCGGAGTGTCTTCTTTCATGCCAAACTCTCCTTTCCGTTTGCGTGATTCCGGCGGGATGCCGGGTTAAACTCGTCTAGCCTGTCAAGAAACGTAGCTGGCCCCTTGATGGGGTTCCAGCAAACCGGGGAATCGAGGTTCCTTCGGACGCGGGCCACGCTTCTTATTGAAGGGGATTGGCAAAATATCAGCGGGAATACCGAGTTCCAAGCAAGCGTTATAGTGTTCGGTGGGCATGGTTTCTTCGTTAAGCATACGGGTTACCCGGGAACGCTTGAGCCCTAATTTTTCGGCCAAAGAGCGATCCGTAATCTCATTTTTGGCTATCCATTGACGCATTCTCTCGGTTCTGGGGAGAGTTTCGATAGTTGTCATGGCAAGACTTCCTTGCTAGAAATTATGTAACTGTATTGATGAACAACGATGTCTTTTATTAGCTTAAAATTATCTTAAAATCAAGTATATTTTAGGCTTGTTTCGGGAAAAATAGCTTATGGAATTATTTCAACGGGTAAAACAAGTTTCAAAAGAGCTTGCAAAGTCAGAAACCAAGCTGGCTTCTATGCTGGATTTACCGCAAAGAACGCTGAATGGTTATCTGAATGAAAAAAGCCAACGTAATCTTTGGGAGTATCTCCCAAAGATTCTAGAGCTTTTTCCACAAATTAGACGAGAGTGGCTGTGGTGGGGTGAAGGTTCCATGCTCAAGGGCGATCTCGCTAGTGGGAAAGTATCTTATATTGAAAAGTCCGCACCTGAGCCTGAGCCAATTACGGACGACCGCGTGGAGCGATTAGAGCACAAGAATGTCGAATTGACTGAAAAACTCTTTGCCGCGAAAGACGAACTCCTTGAAGCCAAAAATGAGCTTCTTGAGGCCAAGAACGAACTTCTAGCCTCCAAGGACAAAATCATCGCGCTGCATGAAGAAAACAAACGCTTGGCCGAATCGATGAGCGCCGTAGTGACGCCCACCGAGGCTCACCGGGGCGATCCTCAACATGCCACCTCGGACAGACCTGCGAGTGGTGTTACCGACTGTGGTGTGTAGGGCCGTATCAGTGAACGGCAGCCACCGAATGCGCTTTCCCGTGCTCTGCCTCGCCATCGCGTTCCTTGCCCTGTCGCCCATACGGGCACAGTGTGCATCGAACGCTACGGAAACCGTCCGGGAGGCTATAAACGACCTTCTGGACGACTTCGACGACTTCAAGGACTCGGAGATATTCCGGCAGTGTGTCTATGGGTGCGGCAGCGAGAATCCGGGCAAGGAATGGCGCGGCAGGCTCAAGACACTCCAGCGTCAGGCCATGCCACGGGAGGACATCCCGACCCGCCTCAAAGATTCCATCGGTGAACTGTGGCAGATGGGCCGGACCTACGCCCGAGGCAATGCCCGCAAAGCAGCCGAACTGCACCGGCGAATTGAGGCTGTGTTGGAAGAGTAAAGTGTTTGCCAACCACCTTTCGCCTATTATATCCTGTTGTTCGACGTGATAGTGACCGAGATTCGCCGGGATAGTTTTTAACCTGCAGCACCAGCCGGACATGTGACAAGCGTTCCCGGCGGCGGTGTCATTTTGGGGCGTTACAGTAAAAACTGAGAAATGCCTTCATTTTTATATTCGATTTAACCGCGTGAGGAGCATGGTTCATGCCGACTTTGGAATGGACAGGAAAAGACAAAGTGATGAATCACCATCAAAACGTGCCATTCCGGGTTTTGGAGCGGAGCTACAGTTTTGATGCCGCCGGTCATCATAAAGAAGACAACGGCAGTGAAAACATGATTATCCACGGCGATAATCTGGAAGCCCTCAAAGCCCTTCTGCCCCGCTACGAAGGAAGAGTAAAGTGCATTTATATCGATCCTCCCTACAATACCGGCAATGAAGGCTGGTGCTACAACGACAACGTCAACGACCCGAAAATGAAGAAATGGCTTGGTGAGGTCGTCGGCAAGGAAGGAGAGGACTTGTCCCGCCACGACAAATGGCTCTGCATGATGTACCCGCGCCTCAAGTTGCTACACAAACTGCTGGCCGATGATGGTGCGATTTTTATCAGCATTGATGACAATGAACAGGCTCATCTCAAACTTGCCTGCGATGAAATCTTTGGAAGAAGGTGTTTCATTTCTAATATGGCATGGCAACGTACTTATTCTACACGCAATGACTCGAAGGGAATAGTCAATGAGGTTGAAAGTATGCTTGTCTACAGCAAACTCCCTGACTGGAGCCCGCACAAGCTTCCCCGTACGGAGGCCATGAATTCCATCTATAAAAATCCTGATAATGATAGCAGAGTATGGACAAGTGACAACCCTTTTGCCCCGGGTGCAGCTACGCACCAAGGCATGGTTTACGCCATCCAACATCCTTTTACAGGGAAAATGATTTATCCAAGTACCGGTGCATGCTGGCGTTACCAACAACAAGATATGCTTGAAATCATGCAAGGCTGGTGCCGTTATGAACTCTGCGATTTGCATGACGCCAAGAAACGGGCAGCTGTTTGCGGCATACCTGAAGACGAAGTCCGACCGGGGGTTCTGGCTATAGTTCTTTCAGATTCGCTGGAAGTATCTGCCGCTCAGGCCCAGGCCGTATACGAACGCGGTCAATGGCCACGTTTTTTCTTCACTAAAGGCGGCCAAGGTGGAATTCGAAGAAAAACCTATCTGGAGAATGTTGGCGGACGGCTTCCCACCAATTTGTGGCCCTACACCGAAGTTGGTCATACGGACGAAGCCAAAAAAGGACTGATGGCTATTTTTGGGGGACGAGTCCCTTTTAATACCCCAAAGCCGATACGCCTTATAGAACGGATACTCCAGATTGCCTCAGATAAAGACTCCATCATCCTCGATTCCTTCGCAGGTTCTGGCACCACAGCTCACGCCGTGTTGAACATGAACGAGCAGGACGGTGGCAACCGCACGTTTATCCTTGTGGAGATGGAAGACTATGCCGACACGACTACAGCGGAACGGGTAAAGCGTGTCATTTCTGGTTACGGAGAGGGAAAGAACGCTGTAGAGGGCACGGGCGGCGACTTCAGCTTTTACGAGCTGGGCGAACCGCTTCTGCTGGATGCGGAACACCTCAACGAGGCTGTGGGCGTAGAAAAAATTCGTGAATATGTCTGGTTCATGGAGACAAAAAGGCCCTTCGTTTCAGTGCCAAACGATAATCCTTTTTATCTTGGTTCCAACAACCATGTGGACTATTATTTTTACTATGAACCAAAAACCGTCACCGTACTGGATTACGATTTTTTGACCACCCTTTCCGGCAAGGCAGACGGCACTGTTATCTATGCCGACCTCTGTGCCCTGAGTGAAGAACAGCTGACAGACCTGAATATCGTCTTCAAAAAAATCCCGCGTGACATCGCCAGACTGTAAGGAGCCTCCGCATGGAACTGAAAAAATACCAAAAACGAGTCATTGCGGATTTGTCACGCTATCTGGAACTGCTGAGAACAACCGGCAATTTTGTCACCGCCTACCGCACGTTTTGGCGGGAAAAAGGAGTTCCACTCGGTCCGGACAGCTTGCCAGATTATCAGAATCTTTTGCCGGGTGTTCCCAATCTCTGTTTCAAGGTGCCCACTGGCGGTGGCAAAACCTTTCTGGCTTGCAACGCCGTTCGGCCTGTCTTTGATACGCTTCCATCGCTCAAGGCAAAGGTCGTGGTCTGGTTGGTGCCGTCCGACTCCATCCTTGAACAGACCTTGCAAGCATTAAAAAATCCCCGCCATCCCTACCGACAAAAACTTGATGTGGACTTCGGTGGCCGTGTGGAAGTCTACAGCAAGCAGGAACTACTCAGCGGTCAGAATTTTAATCTCACAACCGTCATGGAACAGCTCTCCGTCATGGTGCTGTCATATGATTCCTTTCGGAGCAAAGGCAAAGAAGGATTAAAAGCCTATCAGGAAAACAGTTCCCTCACATCATTTTCCAAAGCCTTGGGCAAACCTGAAATGCCCATTGAAAAAGCGGACGAATCAGCTCTGTTCCAAATCATCAATCAGCTCAATCCGCTCGTTATCGTGGATGAAAGTCACCATGCCCGCACGGATTTGAGCCTTGAAATGCTGAAAAATTTTAATCCGTGCTTTGTGCTGGATTTGACGGCCACTCCCAGAAAGGAAAGCAATATCATCTCATTTGTGGATGCTGTGCAGCTCAAACGTGAAAACATGGTGAAGTTGCCGGTCATCGTTTACAATCAGAGAAGTCAGACTGACGTAGTTGCCGACGCCATCGATCTGCGCCGCAAACTGGAAGAGCTGGCGGACATGGAACGCACCAAAACGGGGAACGCCATCCGTCCCATCGTGCTTTTTCAGGCGCAACCACGGGGAAAAGAAGATAGTACAACCTTTGAGAAGTTGCGCTGCAAGCTTGTGGAAGCGGGTATACCAGCTGAACATATTGCCATCAAAACAGCAGAGACAAACGAACTGAAGAACGTTGACCTTCTGTCCGATTCCTGCCCTGTCCGGTACATCATCACCGTCAACGCGTTGAAAGAAGGATGGGATTGCCCCTTTGCCTACATATTGGCATCACTTGCCAATCGTACAAGCCGCGTGGATGTGGAGCAGATTCTGGGGCGTATTCTTCGGTTGCCATACACGCGGAAAAACGATGAGCAGACACTAAACATGTCGTATGTTCTGACATCCTCGAATGATTTCAGAACAACGCTTGATGCGATTATTAAGGGGCTGAATAGCGCCGGTTTCAGCAAGAGAGAGTGCCGTGTCGCTTCGGAAGCACTCCTTCCGCCCGATGTGCCAACGCCGATTTTGTTACCGCTTCCAACGGAGGCATCAACATCTACGGATGCGGATGACGATGTTTTAAATGTCAATCCACAGGAGCTTCAACGTGCCATCGCGGAACGGCGTACTCTAGACGTATCTGCTGGGCAAACTATGAGCGGGGCGGATACCATGCTCCAGCGTGCCACAGAAACCGGGCAAGACTATGAACAGGCTGTGGCAAAGGCGGAAAACGAAGGCCAGCTGGCCGATATCCCCTTGGAAGTGAAAGAAAAAATGACAACATATCCCATGAATGCTGAATATGCTGAAGAGGCCCTCCTGATTACCATTCCACAATTTTTCTACAAAGTGCCACGCAGCCTTTTTATTCATGGAGAATTCGCACTATTGGAACGTGCCCAGCTTGCCAAGGATTTTACGCTCAAAGGCAAGGCATATGATATTGATTTTTCGGGCGTTGATGATGATATTGCCAGCATAGACGTACGCGACGCTGACGGTGTTCCCAAAGTATTCAAACTTTCCAACGATGATCAGAATTACTTTAAAAAATATTTCCATACACTGCCTCCTGAAAACAAAGTGAAGCATTGTAAGGACATTATCTATAATCTCATTAACAAGCTAAATATTGTTTCTTCTAAAGAACTCCGTGACTACATAGAACGCATTGTTGATGATATGAATGCCTCTCAAGTCGCTGCATTGGAAAAGGCACCATTGAGTCATGCTGAAAAAATAAAAAACAAGATTGAAAGCCTGTTGGTCGTTCACTTCAAGGAAGAATTTAAGAAATGTTTGGAGATGGAAAAAATTATCTGCAAGCCATCATGGAAGTTACCCCCCTCTATATCTCCGACAAGCAGTACCTCTTCTCTTGGAAAATCTCTGTATCAGGCAGAAGAGGCCATGAACGGTCTGGAATGGGAAATTGTCAAAGAAATCACTGGAGTTCCTAATATCAAATGGTGGCATCGCAATATCGCCAAACATGGGTTTCGCATTAATGGATACATCAACCACTACCCTGATCTCATCATTATGACGAAAAGCGGTAGGCATATTCTTGTAGAGGCCAAAGGGCATTTCCTCAAAAACGATGACTCAAGACTTAAATTAGAGCTTGGTCAGGCATGGCAAAAAGCCGCAGGTTCACAGTATCGATATTATATGGTCTTTAATGACGGGGAGCCTCCGCTGGAAGGAGCCCTTACCTTAAGTAGTTTCATAGAAATACTGAAAGAGCTTTAAAGAAACTCAAACTGTCTTGAGTAGCGTTTTCAAGGGATGCAAGACTTGATGGTATCATCAACTTATTAGGAAGCATACTTTCTTTTGTGGCGGCAAGCATAATACGCTTGTCGCCCTTTTTGTCTGCACGACCGCGTTCTCCAGTGTTGACTTATCATAGTCGGATGGGCGCACGTCGTTTCCGCCGAAAATTTTGGAGGTACATTCGTGAAGCGGCCCGCCGGGACACCAGGCTATGGTAAAAAAGAGCCGGAACGAATCCCGGCCTTTCCACATACTGTCTTTCGTATCAGGAAATATTCCAGACTTTCTTCAATCTATTCACGGTATATTCCCACTTCGACGCTCTAGGTTGGCACACCGAGTTCTGGTTGCCAAAAAAGCCCCGTTCTCTCACAGCCTGTGACAAAGGGACGCTATGCGTCCATTCAACACGGACGAGGTAGTTGGCAAGATTGGCATCGCTCAAAGCCTCTTTGAGCCCCGGATCACAGTCAGGCTGTTCCGTGATAGGCACCATGCCATGCGCTGTCTGCACCATGAACTCGTCTGCTTTTACCCTGCTTTCCATCACCGTGCCGACGCCTACATAGCCATGTGCGGGGTTGTTTACCCAAAGCCTGGCTCCCGGTTCCAGCAGAGCCAGGGTGCGGCTGTACCACATTCCACCTCCTGCAGCGAAGTAACCGTACTTGCGGGCGCATTCCCAATCACGCCCTCCACCAAACGAACCGTAATACTCTCCATTCCACTGTTCACGGACGTTTCCCGTCGTTTCCGACAGCTCTACACCTGCGGGATCGCGGAACCACGCCCTCGTCAGATATTCACGGTCACCATCTTTGAAAAAGCGGAAAAAAATCGCGTTGATCTGGACGTTATGCGTCTCAGAAAGGTAAGTGACGATCCGCTCAGTGCTCTCGTCCAACTCAGAGGCAACGATGATGAGCTGATGATTTTCATTCAGAGCTTCAGGCAAGGCAGTGGCCGAAAAACGCGACTTGTAGGCATCATCTATGGAAACGGTCGGGGAAACGCCGCGATCCGATTGGAATTTCTGAAAAATTTCCCCGATTTTTTCTTCCGACAACGTGTTTACCCATGAAGCATAGTCGAGTAGTTGCGCTACCACTTCGCGTGGAGTCCTGTCGCGCTTCAACTCCAGCACGGTCAAATCTCCGTTGGCGTCCATAGCCAAAATGTCAATGATTCCGCCGAAAGGCGTTCTCACCTGCCTCCCAATAACCAACAGATTCGGAGCGACAAGAGAAATATCGTCAACCAGCCATTGCTCAAGGCGGCTCTCCGCGTCCAGCATGGAAGGTACGATAGCCTGCGGCGTTTGCTCTACGCGCCAAATTCCGATTTCAATGGGCATAATCCCTCCAATGATTCGTCCACTTGATGAGGGGAATCCCCATCAACGTTCTCCATCGGTATACAATTTCCGAGAAACTCCCGAAGGTTGTTTGGGGGAGGCTTTCGCCTCCCCTCTTTGGATAGTCCCTCCTATCCTTTGACACAGTTTCACGGTCGCCGTCAAAGCCGACCGTGCCCTCCGCCCGCACCTAAGCGCCGTGCCCGCCTAGGCTCTAGGGTTTCACCGGGGCTGATTGTCAATGAGCTACAAGAACGTTGAGTCCCGTTGGATATGGATGTGCTATATTATTTAGCTTATGTCAACTCTATTGCTAAAAAATTACGCATGGAAAAAGCCGCCAAGCGGCGGCTCTGAAAAAATAGTGTGCATTTTGACTCAACTATTCTCTTTATCAGTCTCCCCCCACAGGAGTAAAAGCTCTTGTGCGGGGTTCTTTCCCAACGCATGACAAATAGCGCAAAAATCACCTAACCGAAGGCGCAAAGGTTCATTACTGCTTCCTCTTGCGTTTCGTAAACTGTTTATTTTTTGACGATAGTTTTTTGCTTCTGGGAAAGCGAGTTCTCCCAACTTCGCCTCGCTCAGCCCCGCTTCCTTTCTGAACCTGTCGATCAATGCTATGGCTTTTCTCTCGATTTCCACGATGCTGGCCTCTTTCATGGCGGCACTCCTTTGCCTCAGAATACCACGGCAAAGTTTAGCACAGCCATACTTTTACAACCCTTTCGGAATACTAAAATATATAGCATTTATTGGTTGCGATACAAGCATCATTTTTTGCATAGAAAGACCGATTTATCAGATGCGAAAAGCCCCCGGACAATCTCCGGGGGCTTCGTTCTTTGTCCTCTATCAGCGAATCAGCCCGCTACATACACGCCTGACACTTCCCCAAGCGCTAGCCTTGCGGTCCAGGTCCTCCAGCACGCACTTGGGGAGGCTGATGTTGATGTGCACCGGGGTCATATCCATATCGAGCGCATCGGAAAGCGTCCACGGTTTCGTCCTCAAGCTCCTTTTGCGCCACGGCCTGTACCTGCTCCAGTGTCGAAGAAGCGGAAGATCACGGACTCTCCGGCGGTGATAGAGGGCGTCCCGAGCCATGGCCAAGCACCCGTCAACCTCTGCTTGAGACGTTTTGAAAAAAACTTTAGATATTGACTTTCATTTTCATATAGCTATAGTCCGTTCCTGAATATGACCCTTTTTCATGGACGGCTTCATGACTCCTTCTCAGATTTTTTCAGCGCTCCATACGCTTCTTTCCGCTCACCAACCGGTATTTCTCTGGGGCGCACCGGGCGTGGGCAAAAGCCAAGTTGTGGCCAAAGTCGCTGCGGATCGCGGCATGGCCCTGCGTGATATCCGTGCGGTTCTGCTCGATCCCGTCGATCTCCGAGGGCTTCCCCGTCTTGAAAACGGACGCGCGGAGTGGTGTCCGCCCGCTTTTCTTCCGGGACCGGACGATTCGGAACAGGGCATCATCTTCCTTGATGAACTGAACGCTGCGCCGCCACTGGTTCAGGCCGCCTGTTACCAGCTTGTACTGGACAGGCGAATCGGGGAATACCGTCTGCCCGACGGCTGGAGTATCATAGCGGCGGGCAACCGCGAAAAGGACAAGGCCGTTACCCACCGGATGCCTTCCGCACTGGCGAACCGCATGGTGCACCTTGAATTTGACGTCTCGCCTGATGACTGGATCCTGTGGGCACAGCAAGCGGGCATCAGACGGGAAGTAATCGCTTTTCTGCGATTCCGCCCCAAATTGCTCCATGACTTTGATCCGCTCTCCTCCGGCAAGGCGTTCGCCTCTCCTCGTTCATGGGCTTTTCTATCAGGCATTCTTGATGCCAACCCTGATCCGGATGTGGAATACGAACTGTTCCGTGGAACGGTGGGGGACGGCGCAGCTGCGGAATTCATGGGATTCCTCCGTGTCTGGCGCGGGCTCCCCTCAGTAGAAGACATCCTTGCCAATCCGGCTAACGCTCTCGTGCCCGATGACCCGGCAGCGCTATATGCCGTGTGCGAAGCCCTCTCAGAAAAAGCCGCCGATGGAACGGTCAACGCCCTTGTGACCTACGCCGGACGCCTACCCTCCGAATTTGGTGTCCTGCTCATGCGTGACGCAGTATGCCGCGACGAGCGCATTGTCCGCACATCCGCCTTCGCCGACTGGGCTCAAGCCAACGCCCATGTATTGATGTAACGTTATGACAGCACTCGAACGGCAAGCCCATCTCGCCATGCTCCGCGCCCGTGCGGCGCTCGTGCTGGACCATCCGTTTTTTGGTTCCATCGCCCTGCGCTTGACGCTGAAACCTGATCCCACATGCAGCGACCTCTGGACTGACGGGCGTACGCTCGGCTTCAATCCGTCCTACGCAGCCGCATTGTCCGAGGCCGCGCTCATAGGAGCACAGGCACACGAAGTCATGCATCTGGCTTGTGCCCATCACGTCCGCCGCGAAGAACGCGATAGAGAGCTCTGGAACAAGGCCTGCGACATTGTCGTCAACCAGCTTTTGCTGGATGCGGGATTCTCCCTCCCTCAGGGTTCCGTGCATGATCCGGCATATGCCGGGTTTTCCGTTGAGGCCCTGTATTCGGAGCTGGCCCGCCTTCAGGACGAGGCTCCCAATAAAGGTGCCGAGCGACCGGAAACGCAGGAGGAAACCGAACAAACGGAAGGAGGCAGCGGGCAGCCGGGCGAAGGGAAAGGCGAAGGGAAAAGCCAGAATGATTCCACCGAAGGCGAACGCGGCGAGGCCGAACTGTTGGGTGGACACGGAGCTTCTGAAAGCAGCCAGGACAAGGGGAAAGGGCAACGTACGAAGCCCGTGGCCTTTACGGGAGAAGTACGTGATCATCCCGTATTGGACGGTGGCAGCGGGACAGCTCAAAAACAGGCGGAACAGGAAGCCGACATTGAACTCGTCCAAGCCATGCAACGCGCCAAACATATGGGCGACATGCCGGCAGGCCTTCTCCGTTTGTTCCGGAAGCGGCTGCACCCAACGCTGGACTGGCGGGGCATCCTTCAACGCTTCCTCGAAAACTGTGCGGACGGCGACTCCACATGGACCACTCCAAACCGCCGCTATCTTTACCAGGGCATCTACCTCCCTTCGCGGCAGGAGCCCCGTATCCCCCATATTGTGCTCGCCGTGGACAGCTCCGGTTCCGTGGACAACGCCCTTCTTGAAATGTTCTGCACCGAGCTGTCCGGGATTCTGGAAAGCTACGATACGCTTCTGACCGTCTTGTTTCATGATACGCGGGTCCAATCCGTCCAGACGTTCACCCGGCAAGACCTGCCGTTGCGGCTGGCCCCGGCAGGAGGCGGCGGAACGGATTACAGGCCGGTTACCGCCTATATCGAGGAAAACGATCTCGCCCCCACCTGCATGATCTGGTTTACCGATCTGGAATGCGACAGGTTTCCAGAGGAGCCCGCCTTTCCCGTCCTCTGGCTCGCGGAACAGCCGAACGGGACAACGCCCCCCTTTGGGGAAACAGGGTATCTCAAAGAACGTCCATCCGCCTAGCGACACAGGAGCAACGCCATGCATATTGAATGGAACATCACCAAGCGGCGCGGCAACATCCGTCCTGTTCTTCATTACACGGTAACGCTTGAGGAACACGAACGGGAGTTGGCACTGCCGTTCATCCGCGTCGTTTCGACCATCCCGGAGCCGCCTGACTCGTGGCAAGAGTTCTGCTATCCGGGGCAGCACGAACGTGCGGAGAATCCGGCATCCGGCAAAACTTATGATCTGGAAATCCCTTCCCACAAAGGACGCCTCTGGAAACAGAGCTTGCGCCTTCCTTGGCGCGAAGAAAACGACTATCCCGAAGTCGAACAATCATTCAAAAAATTGCGCGACGCTTTCGAAGCGGAATTGAAAGCGGCCTACGGAAGTCTGCCAATGGATGAATCCAACTCTCTTGAAACCAGCTTTGACGCTCGCCGTTTCATCGCACCTGGAATTCTCGCGGAACGTTTTCTCATGCTCGCCAGAAACGCCAAGGCGTCCTGAACCGGGTAGCATTCGGAAGGCATCTTGTTCTTATTCCATTAGGCGAACTTGGCTCCTTTTGAGGGTTAAAGTTTGGCCCCCGGTGGCACGGGGGCCGTTTCAGTTACTCGGCTTCGGTCTGGAACGTTTCGCACTCGTTCAGTACGTCGAACACGACATCTTCGATGGAGGAGGAAAGCGTCCTGATGGTTTCTTCCATCGCTCCGCCGCGCAGGGCGTCCTGCATGTTTTCAAAGTGGGCGTCGAAGTCGTCGGGGTTGCACCCGCAGCCAATGAACTGGTCAAGAGCGATGTAGCGGATGAAGGCGGCGCGGAGGGAATCACGTTCGGCGGTCATGGTTTCGAGAGTGGCGTTGTTCATGTTGTCTTCCTTTGGGTTAAATTGTTTAAGTTGTTGAAATCGCATGAATTATTAGTACCATAGTACCCTCGGTTGTAAAGAGAAAAAGCCTGTTTTTTCAATAAAATACATAAAAAAGGAACCCACCGGCCTAGCCGGTGGTTCTTCATATGCGCCTGTAAGGCTCTG
>ERZ779870.1647-NODE-1647-length-13905-cov-2.85004_pt1 | contig 13905 bp, 15 predicted proteins | sample MGYA00511247_ERZ779870 | MGnify/ENA primary metagenome ERZ779870 (study PRJEB29588, sample SAMEA2149068) | human gut metagenome | biome: human gut; feature: human-associated habitat; material: faeces | place: Denmark | collected 2008/2010 ...
GTAGATGATCCGGATCTGTGGAATGCAGAACATCCGGCACTGTATACGCTGATTCTTTCCACACCGGATGAAGTGATCGCTCAGAAAGTCGGCCTTCGCCGGATCGATATCAAAGGAAATGTCATCTATATCAACGGTGTGAACTTCAAGATCAAAGGTACCAACCGCCACGACAGCAATCCGTTTACCGGAGCTGCAGTCACAAGGGAACAGCTTCTGACTGATCTGAAGCTGATGAAGGAACATAACATCAATGCGATCCGTACCAGCCATTATCCAAATGCTCCATGGGCCACACAGATGTATGACAAATACGGTTTTTATGTTATGGATGAAGCAGATCTGGAATCCCACGGATGTACCACACTCTACGGAAGTAAGAGTGAACATGTCGATATGGGAGAAGTACAGTACGAAGAAAGCTATGGCTATCTGATGCGCGATCCTTCTTATGAAAACGCTGTCATAGACCGTATCCAACACCTGGTTCACAGAGACAAAAACTGCTCCAGCGTCTTCTCCTGGTCCATGGGAAATGAAAGTGCATACGGTCCTAATCTGGAAAAAGCCGCCGCATGGATCAAATCTTACGACCCGGATCGTGTTCTGAACTATGAGAACAGTATCTGGCAGCAGACCAATACTGATTATGTCAACGATGTACATGATCTGGATGTCTTCTCCCGGATGTATGCACCGGTGGAATTTATCGATGAGTTCTGCTCTAAAGAAGGTAAAAAACCATTTATCGAAGTAGAATACTGCCACGCTATGGGTAACGGACCTGGAGATCTGGAGGCTTATTTTGAACGTCTCTACAAATATCCCGGTTATATCGGTGGTTTCGTATGGGAATGGTGTGACCACTCCGTCTATATGGGTAAGACCATCGAAGGCAAAAATAAATTCTTCTACGGCGGTGACTGGAACGAGGAAATACATGACGGAAACTTCTGTATGGATGGTCTGGTATACCCGGATCGTACCCCACATACCGGTCTTCTGGAACATAAAAATGTAGCCCGCCCAATCCGTGCCACTCTGCTGGATACTTCCAAAGGACTGGTCGAACTGGATAACAAACTGGATTATACCAATATCAAGGATGGATTTACAATCACTTACGATGTACAGAAAGACGGTATGACTGTTCTTTCCGGTACACTGGATCCGGTAGACTGCCCGGCAAAAGAAAAAGTAACGATTACATTACCATTTGCTGTAACTGTAGAAGCCAATACCATCGTTACCCTGCATTATCTGCAAAAAGAAGATGCTCTGCTGACCCCGTCAGGATATGAAGCCGGTCACGATCAGCTGATCTTTTCTACCGATGCCACAAGTGCTGTCGCCGCCGTTGCCAAAGCTTCCGGTGCTTCGACCGCATCTGCTGCATCTGCTGTATCTGTAGAAGATCTGGAAAACGAACTGGTAGTCAGCGGCTCTGCTTTCCGTTACGTCTATGACAAGTGGAAAGGAACTTTCACTGCTCTTGTAAAAGATCAGAAAAACCTGATTGCTCAGCCGATCCAATTAAATATCTGGCGTGCACCGATGGATAACGACCGCCGAATCCGCTGGGAATGGGAAGCTGCAGGCTACGACAGAGCACGCACAAAAATTTATGCTACTGAATGGACGCAGGATGAAGATGGTGTAACGATCACTTCCACCTATTCTCTGGCGGCCGTATATCTGCAGAGGATCATCGAGGGAACTATTACATGGAAAGTTGCCAAAGACGGTACTCTGACCGTTACCGTAGACGGTGAGCGAAAACCGGTTCACGTACCGCTTGCAAAAACTCCGCTGCCAAAGATGCCGTTCCTGCCTCGTTTCGGTCTGCGTCTGTTTCTGGAACCGGCCTTTGCCGATGTTACTTATTTCGGTTATGGACCGATTGAAAGTTATCCGGACAAACATCACGATGCAAAACTTGGGCTTTATACCTCTGATGTAGACAGTCTCCATGAAGATTATCTGCGTCCGCAGGAAAACGGAAGCCATTGGAACTGCTCCGGACTGGCACTGACCACTTCCGATCATCGTTCTCTGCTGATATCCGGCACACAGAACTTCAGTTTTAATGCATCCCGGTACACACAGGAGGAACTGACTACAAAAGCACACAGCTTCGAACTGGAAAAATCTCCGTACACAGTGCTGTGCCTGGATGGATATATGTCCGGTTGTGGCTCTAACAGCTGTGGTCCTGCTCTGGCAAAAAAATATCGGGTAGATCAGGACAAACTGACATTTACCTTTACTCTGAATTTCTAAGACTTTTATACTGCTGATCAATTCCTGATCTGACTCACACCGGGTCACGAGACGTGTAAACACGGACTCCGACCCGGTGTTTTTTTCGTGACCGAACATTCAAAAAGGTCAGCCTTTCATAACCTTACCCAATAAAAGGTATGATTCTTACACCTTGACCAAATCTGGTTTTTCCGTTAAACTAAAAGGCAGACATAATGGTAATGATCAAAAAAGAAACAGTCCGAAAGGACTGAAACAGTATAGTAAGGAATTGGTGAAAAGGAATGAAACAGACACTACAGCAACCACACATACATACCTCCACAAACAGCGAGATAGAAACCTGTGATATCTGCCACCATCATCATCTACATCTTCCGATGGAAGCACCGGCTGATGAGACATTATACCGTCTGGCAGACCTCTACAAAGTGTTCGGGGATCCTACCAGAATCCGCATTCTATATGCATTATCCGGTGGTGAACTTTGCGTCTGCGACATCGCAGAACTTCTGGGTATGACACAGAGTGCCATCTCCCATCAGTTACGTGTGTTAAAGCAGTCGGCGCTGGTCAAATTCCGAAGAGATGGGAAAACCGTATATTACTCTCTGGCTGACACGCATGTGGCAACTATTCTTGCACAGGGACTGGATCATGTACAGGAATAAACATGAACTTTAAATCAAGATTGGTCCACCGGACTAATTATTGATATACAACACAATATAGAAGAGAGAAGACAGAACTCCATAAAAGTTCCATCTTCTCTCTTTTTTGTATATCCATAACATTTTTTCTATTTCTGATGATATCCATCCAGAAATTCTCCCAGTTTCTTTGTCGCCTTCTCAAGATCTGCAATTCTCGGCAGATATACCACACGGAAATGATCCGGCTGTCCCCAGTTGAAACCGCCACCATGCACGATCAGGATTCTCTTTTCTCTCAGCAGATCCAGGGCAAATTTCTCATCGTCGTAGATATTGAATTTTTCCACATCCAGTTTCGGGAAAATGTAGAATGCTGCTTTCGGTTTCTTCGCTGATACACCCGGGATATCGTTTAACAATTTATAGATGACTTCTCTCTGTTCATAGATTCTTCCACCCGGCTGCAGATACTCTTCCACACTCTGATAGCCACCAAGTGCGGTCTGAATGATCGACTGAGCCGGTACATTGGAACACAGACGCATATTGGAAAGCATCTTGATTCCCTCGATATAACCTGCTGCCGCTTTTTTATTACCGCTCAATACCATCCAACCCACACGGAATCCTGCGATCATATGAGATTTGGACAGACCGCTGAATGTCACACAGAATACATTTTTTGGTGCAATCGATGCGATGGAAATATGTTTCAGTCCATCCATCACCAGACGGTCATAAATCTCATCTGAGAAAATGATCAGTCCGAATTCTTCTGCCACTTTCACGATTTCTTCCAGGATCTCTTTGGAATACAGCGCACCGGTCGGATTGTTCGGGTTGATGATAACAATAGCTTTTGTCTTATCTGTGATCTTGCTTCTGATATCCGCGATATCCGGATTCCAGTCGGACTCTTCATCGCAGATATAATGTACGACTTTTCCACCAGCCAGTGTAGCTGTTGCGGTCCACAGCGGATAATCCGGTGCCGGAATCAGAATCTCATCACCATCATTTAACAGTGCCTGCATGCTCAGATTGATCAGTTCGCTGACACCGTTACCTGTATAGATATCGTCCATCGTCACACCCGGAATTTTCTTTAACTGACAGTACTGCATGATTGCTTTTCTTGCGGAAAACAGTCCCTTGGAATCTGAATATCCCTGACATTCCCACAATGACTGTCTCATATCCAGAATAACTTCTTCCGGTGCATTAAATCCAAATGGAGCCGGATTACCGATATTCAGTTTCAGAATACTGAGACCATCCGCTTCCATTCTGGCCGCCTCGTCCACCACGGGTCCTCTTACATCGTATAATACGTTATCCAGTTTGGAAGATTTATCAAAAGTCTTCATTGTATCTGCCTCCATTCGTTTTTATTTTCTTTTACTTTAGCACACTAATTCAGTGATTATGTATCTTTTCAATTGTAGCTCATTACCTTCTTTTTGTCAAACCCGGAATCCTTATGATTTATATGCTATTTCAGGATTTTTTTCAGTTCATCCATAAAGGTATTCACATCTTTAAACTCCCGATACACAGAAGCGAAACGGACATAGGCAACCGCTTCCAGATCTTTGAGTTTATCCATCACGATTTCTCCGATCACAGAGCTTGGGATCTCCCGCTCTTCCAGATTAAACACCTCTGTTTCCACATCATCTACCAGCCGGTGGATCTGTTCTGCTGATACCGGCCGTTTGTGGCAGGCACGAAGGACACCGGCCTCTATCTTGGATCTGTCAAACTGTTCCCTGTTCTGGTCTTTTTTGATCACGATCAACGGAATCGTCTCCACTTTCTCATAAGTGGTAAATCGTTTTCCACACGCATCACACATTCTTCTTCTCCGGATGGCAGTGTTGTCATCCGCCGGGCGTGAATCCACAACCCGGGTATTATCCTGATTACAAAACGGACACTTCATATTTCATCCTTCTCTTTCCGCAAACTGCCTCTGATTGTCCGGTATTCTTCTGTATCCTCTTATTTTCCCGTTCAATTGTCTCACAGTTTTCTTATTTTCCTGTAACTTTCATCACTCCTGTATTCCTCACACAGTGGATGCTTTATCTTTTCCCATCATAATATAATCGCAAACTTACCGTCAAGACAATTAACCACAAAACATATAATTAATATAAAAGAAGTATAAAAATCAGGTTTTTTATGCGAATTATTGATCTGAAACAAAAAGAAGTCATCAATACCTGCAACTGTAAAACCCTTGGCTGTCCCGTGGATGTGGAATTTGATCCCTGCAGCGGACGGATTTCTGCCATCATCATCCCAGGCCCCGGAAAATTCTGCTGTTTTCTCGGAAGAGACAGCGAATTCTGTATCCCCTGGGAATGCATCTGTCAGATCGGGGAAGATATTATTCTTGTGGAAATCGATGAGAAAAAATGCCTGAAGAAACTGTGATTGCTCTCCTGGCAGTCATCAGAATGTTCTTCAGGCCCGCTCCCTGATCCATTGGCTGTTTCTCTCATCTTCTGTTATCTGTATCGATATCCAGCAACAACAGATTTTCTTCTTTTACATACAATTTTTCCGGCACACCCTCCGACGGATCCCAGTCCGTTTTCGCTGTTTTCCATTGCAGCCACTCGCAGGATCTGTCTTTTCGGAAGGAAACATTCCATTCAAAGGGATCTTCCATAATTCGGTATTCTCCCACCGGGAACTCACTGTAACATCCTTCCGACGGTTTTTCCTTTGTAAAAAAGTGGGCGCGGATCCCGATGGTCCGTGCCTGTAAAGCTTCTTTCGATACCCGGATGCCAACTCCCCAGTCCGATGTCCACAACCAGTTTCCATCTCTGTGGCTTTCCATAGCTTCCACCGCGCAGATATTCTTACATCCGGATAAAAGTGCCGCCGTCTTCGTCTTCGGATTCCGGAAAAATTCTTTTACCGGTTCGATCACTTCCATCCGCCCCTGATGAATACAGCTGACCGTATCACACAGTCGATAGACTTCATCCCGGCTGTGAGATACAAACAGTACCGGTGTCTGTACTTTTTGTAAAAGTTCCAGCATCTGTTGTTCCATTTTCCATTTCAGATAGCTGTCCAATGCGGCAAACGGTTCATCCAGAAGCAATACTTCCGGCTCTGCTGCCAGCATACGAGCCATGGCTACCCGTTGTTTTTGTCCACCGGAGAGCTGATCCGGCATATGATGTTCCAGTCCGCCAAGCTGAAATCCTGTAATATATTCCCTGACTTTTTTCGGATCCGGCTTTCTCCCCATCCCTGCCTGAATATTCTGTACCACATTCATTGCAGGAAACAATGCGTAATCCTGAAACAGATATCCGACTTTTCGTTTCTGCGGTGACAAATTAATCCGTTTTGCCGAATCAAAGAGTACCCTGTCATTCAAAACGATTCTTCCCTCATCCGGCCGTTCGATACCTGCAATACATTTTAACGTCATACTTTTTCCGCATCCGGAAGCTCCCAGAATGGCAAATATGCCTCCATCCATGGAAAAATCCACATCCAGCAGAAAATTCCCCAGTTTCTTTTTTATCCTTACCTGCAGCATATCCGCCCTCCTTACCACCGTTTTTTATGTTTATTATCACCGGATCCGAGCAGGTTCATCACCAGCACCACAAAAAAAGCAATCAGCATGATCACAACGACCCAGAAACCTGCGGTCCCATAGTCGCCATCCTGGATAACCATGGCGATCTTCTGAGAGATCGTCCCTGTCTTTCCCGGGATATTTCCTGCCAGCATGGAAGTTGCCCCATACTCACCCATAGCCCTGGCAAATGTCAGAATCGTTCCTGAAAGAATACCCGGTCCGGCAGATGGAATCACTACTTTCCAGAAAATCTTTATTTCCGACATACCAAGCGTTCTTGCTGCATAAACCAGGTTGGCATCCACCTGTTCAAAAGCAGCTCTAGCATTCCGGTACATCAGTGGAAAAGCAATTACCGTTGCCGCCAGAATACAGCCAAGCCAGGTCTGTACCACCTTGATTCCAAAATTTCCATACAACGCAGCACCAAACGGCCGCCGCAGACTGAAGATCAGAAGCAGGAAAAATCCGGCAACTGTGGGAGGAAGTACCATCGGAAGGGTCAGAATCCCGTCCATCACCGCTTTTGTCTTCGGACCTGCTTTTACCACCTGTCTTGCCGCATAGATTCCTCCAAAAAAAGAAAGAATGGTAGCCACCACTCCAGTCTTTAATGAGATCAGCAGAGGACTCCAGTCCAGCCCCTTCATAAATTCCATCATCTGTTCCATTTGTGTCTCCATTCTAATCTTTCCCACGCCGGAACATCCTGTTGCGGCGGAAAATATGTATTTTTATTATATTATTTCAAAAAGTCTGATTAGTTCTCTACATCTGTATCAAAGTAGTATTTCCGGAAAATGGTCTTTGCATCATCGGTGATCAGAAAATCTATGAATTCTTTGGCCGTTGTGGATTCCAGTTCTTCTGCTTCCGGATTCTGTACCTGTGCCACCGGATAGATAACATCACCGGTCAGATCATACGGAATGACCTGCAGGATCTCCAGACGATCCTCCAGTCCATAAGTATCTGAATAGTATACCGTTCCTACCTCATTGGAGCCTTCTGCTACTGCGGAAGTAACCGCACCAACATTGGCACACTCATTGATCTCCACACCGCCCAGCGCTTCTGAAACAGTAGCTGTCGGAATAGTAGATACATCGTCAGCTTTTTCCAGAATTCCTGCATTTACCAGTGCCTGACGGGTGTATTTTCCAACCGGCACCGAACCATCCGCCAGTGCGATACTGCTGGCTTTGTTCAGATCCTCCAGACTGGTTACTTCTGTATTACTTTCTTTATAAGTTACCAGGCATACCTGGTTATTTACTACATTATGACGGGTACCGTCCACAACCAGACCATCTGTCTCATCCAGCTGATCCATCTGTTTTACCGCTGCTGAGAAAAACACATCACAGGCTGCACCTTCTTCGATCTGTGTCAGCAGCGTTCCTGAACTGTCATAACTTCCCTGTACATTTACATTTGGATGAGTCTCCTGAAACTTTGTAATCAGTTCTTCCATTACCTGATTCAGACTCTTGGCAGCAAATACTGTAATAGTAGTTTCTTCGCCTGCATCGTCTGCTGTTGTATCATTGCTTTCGTCAGCTGCTGCTTCTGCAGTTGCTTCTGTCTGTGTCTCTTCTTTTGTTGTATCCGCACTGTTGTTCTTAGAGCCGCATCCTGTAAGCAGAGACACTACCATAGCTGTTGCAAGTAACATACTTACACTTTTTTTCTTCATTTTTTCTTCATTCTTTCTTTCTCCTCATTCCTGTTTTGTCTGCGCGGACCTGTATCAGCTGTGCTGCGATGCTGATTGCGATCTCTGCCGGTGTTTCACTTCCGATTTCGATTCCGATAGGTGCATATACCTGATCCAGTTCTTCCTCTGTGAAGCCTTCGCTTGCCAATTTTTCTCTGACGTACCGGGTTTTTCTTTTACTTCCCACTACACCTATATAAGAAGCAGGTGTCCGCAAGGCAAACCGTTCCACATCGGCATCACAGCGATGCCCTCTCGTGACTACCACCAGATAGTCTTCCGGTTTTACTTCCAGAATCTGCGAAAGTGCTGTAAAATCTACGGTCTTTGTCTCCTGAACTCCCGGAAACAAAGCGTGATCTGTATATTCTTCCCGATCATCCAGAACCATACACCAGAATCCCAGATGACTGAGCACCGGAACCAGCTCCTGAGCCAGATGACCGCCTCCAAAAATGTAAACCCTTCCATCGTAACAGAATTCTTCTGCGTAAATCTTCTGTCCGTTTTCCTCCAGAATCCTGCAGTGTCCTCTTCCTTCTGTGATCTCTCTTCGGATCCGGGGCATTCCTTCAGAAAATGGAAGAACCAGCCAGTAAGGTTTTCCCTCATCTGCTGCCGCCAGTGCTTCTTTTAAAAATTCTCCGACGCCCGGATCCTGTGCGCAGGCACTGTAAAACAGTACTTTTACTCTGCCTCCACAGACCATGCCCAGTTCGCTGTTTTCTCCGGTTCCCAGATCAAAATTTTCCACATAATGGGCAGCTGTTCCTGCCAGTTCCATGGCTTTTTTTACTGCCTGATATTCCAGGTTGCCGCCTCCGATAGTTCCGTAGATTCTTCCGTTTTTAGCCACTACCATATAAGCCCCTGTAGTTCGCGGAACAGAACCATTTCCTTCTACAATAGTAACCAGAACCGTATCTGTCTTCTGATTCCATCGATCCAGTAACAACTGATATAATTTTTTCATTGATTGTGTTTCCTTTTATTTAATTTTTCGTAACTGTGAAGGTACTGAACAGTTACGATTTTTCTGCTATTCTATTCTTTCCAATAGGTCACCTTTTCGGATCGTACCACCATGTAACACAATGGCAAATACACCTTCTCTGGGCATGATGCATTCACCCATCCGTTTATAAATCTCACAGTGGCTGTGACATTCTTTCCCGATCTGGGTCATCTCCAGAACGGCTTCTCCACATTGAAAACGGGTTCCCACCGCAAGGTTGCGAAAATCATATCCGCTGACGATCAGGTTTTCCCCAAAAGCACCAAGTTCGATATCAGCACCCTTTTTCCGAAATTCTTCGATTTTTTCATAAGATAACAGGCTGACCTGTCTGTGCCAGTGTCCCGCATGAGCGTCTCCCTGAATCCCCCAGTCCTTTGCCAGAATGGCCTCTTCGATTTCATGTTTCGCTGTACCACGTTTTTCACTGATACAGATTCCTTTAATTACTCCCAAAACTGTTCCTTTCTATTGTGTCTACTCTATCCACCAATTTTTACCATTTCATGTGTCTCTGTCATCTCGGCCGGATGTTCAAAGCAGTGTGCCGCCGGTTTTCGGAAAATCGTCTGCTCCATGATCGTTCGCAGATTTTCCTTCTCTCCTTCGCGGAGCACCCGGCGGAGATCCTCCCCCTCATCATAGCACAGACACAGTTTCAGATACCCTTCTGCCGTCAGTCGAACCCGGTTACAGGTATCACAGAATTTTCCGTGTATGGCACTGATAAACCCAACCGGAACTTTCAGATCTGAAAACTGATAATACACCGCCGGCCCACTGCCCATCCGGGAAAGTTCTTCCCGATTGGTCATACATTCTGCTTTTCCACAGACTGCCTCCAGTGTCTCCCGCAGTTCTTCATTGCTTCTCCCCACGTATTTTTTGCCATATCCGACTGGCATCATTTCAATAAAACGAAGGGGCAGGTTTTCTTCCTGTGCATAACGCACCAGTGGAATCGGATCCAGTTCTTTTCTATTCACTGCATTCAGCTTTACCGGCAATCCGGCAGTCTTCACCGCCCGGATTCCTGCCAGGACTTCCTGCAGTTCCCGTTTTCCGGTAATCTTATAGAATTCTTCCAGATCCAGTGTGTCCAGGCTGATATTCACGCCGTCCACACCGGCTTCTTTTAACTGTTTCCCATAATTTCCAAGCAAAACACCATTGGTCGTCATAGTGATAGTCTCTACCCCGGGAATCTCCCTGATTCCACGGATCAGATCTACACAGCCTTTTCGCACCAGCGGTTCCCCGCCCGTAATACGGATGTGCGTGATACCAAGGCTTACGCCTGTTCTCACGATCTCCCAGATTTCCTCAAAAGTCAGGATGTTTTTCATTCCTACATCCTGAACGCCTTCCGGCATACAGTAGCAGCATCGCAGATTGCAACGATCCGTAACGGATATACGCAGATAATTGATCACTCTTCCATACCGATCCAGCATCTTCCTGTTACCATCCTTTTCCAAAACCACAGTTTGGGTAAGTACAGACCGGACAGTTCAGGCACAGACCGCCCTCTCCCAACGCTGCCAGTTCCTCTGCTGTGATCTCATCATCTGCCAGCAGACGGGGCAGTGCCAGATCAAAAATCGTCCGTTTTGCATACATCACACACCCGGGAAGTCCTACGATCGGGATCTTTTCCCGGTAATAAGACAATAGGAACATGGCTCCCGGAAGTACCGGTGCACCATAAGAAACCATCCGCGCTCCTGTGTTTTTTATGGCCAGAGGTGTTTTGTCATCCGGATCCACACTCATACCGCCGGTACAAAGTACCAGCTGAGCCCCCTGTTCGATTGCCTGCAGACAGCCTTTGGTGATTGCTTCATGATCATCATCATATACTTCATGAAAGATCATTTCACAGTTGTATTCTTTCAGTTTTTCAACCAGTACCGGAGTAAATTTGTCCTCGATTCTTCCATGGTATACTTCACTTCCCGTTGTCAGAATCGCCACTTTTTTCCCGTGCAGCGGTTTCAATGTCAGAATCGGACCATCCTGACAGACTGCTTTCGCCCGCTCCATCTTCTCTTTTTCTATAACCAGCGGAATAATTCTGGTTCCTGCAAGCTTATCTCCTTCTTTGACGCAGGTATTGCCGTGACGGGTTGCTATCATCATTTCTCCAAGCCCGTTGACTTTTTTCAGTTTTTCCCTGTCTATTTTCAACAGTCCGTCACAATCAGCGATCACCTCAATTTTCCCTTCTTTGACCTCTGAAGGATGCATATGTTCATTTCTGCACATTGCATACAGAATCTGTGCCGCCTCATTTTCATGAAGCATATGCTCATCTTTTTCCCAGATATAAATATGTTCTTTTCCAACACTCAAAAGTACCGGTATATCCTCCTCGGTAATGATATGACCTTTCCGGAATACTGCATCTTTCGTTACCCCGGGAATGATCTGTGTGATATCATGACACAGAACCTGCCCGATCGCGTCTTCAGTCTTCATTAATTTCATGCGTGTTCTCCTCTACCTACTCCACTGCTTCACAGATCACTTCAAGCACGCTTCCTGCGATACAGCGGGCTTTGTCTGAAATCGTAAAACAGTTTGCCAGTTCTTCTTTTCTCGGATCAATATCTGCGATCTTAAATCCCTTTGTCACCGGATACTCATCGCGGATCAGACCACGGAGAAGTCCGTCAATGGTTGCTGATACCTCTGTCGATCCGTCTTCTCCCTCTATCACAGCCAGAACCTGCCCGGCTTCCACGATATCTCCGATTTTACTTCTGTTTTTCATTCTTCCTGCTGCCGGCGCATGAATGACACGTTCTGCACCGTAGCCGCCGATGATTCCCGGAATCCCGGTGTTCGAATATGCACTTCCCTGACGGATAATCCTTCCAAGATTATGTCCACGTTTCGTCTCGATCACCACATCCACATCTGCACCCGCACAAAATCCAGGACCAAGTCCGATTGTAAGCGGTGCCATATCTTTTGTTGTTCCGAGATTTTTCTTTGCAAGGATCGCATCCACCACAACCTTCGGTTTCAGTAACCGGATACTTTCTCCCTTCGGATCCACCAGAACCGGAACTTTTCCTTTCTCCCAGACCTGACGCATCTGCTCCACGCTTTCGATCCGGACAGCCTCTACATTCTCCACACAGGTGCTTCCACTGTACACAGCTTCACTCAGTGCCACCTGTCTTCGGATCGCTGCCGGGTGATCTGTTTCCAGAACCAGCAGATGAAATCCGCTTTTTTTCAGTCGATGAATCGTCCCGGTCGCCAGATCCCCCGCTCCCCGGACAATGATCAGATCACTCTTTTTCATTCGTAATTCCTTTCTCTTTCGTTATTCTCATTTGAGAATAACGCTTGCATACTTATAACTTTACAATACTTATATTTATTTGTCAATTCTGTACGCTTTTTTGACTCTCTTTTTCCCATATGAGTTACTGGGCACTTCGTTCCCGGTAACACGTTTCGCATAGTATCCCATATATATTATGCTTCAAACCATCTCATAAAAGATTCTCCGGCGCTCCGATTCAGTTCCGTCATAAACATTTCATATCGATGCAGAAAATCCTTTCCTTTCTCGGTAAGCATGGTTCTGCCGCCTCTGCTTCCGCCCCGGCTTCCTTCCATCAGAGGAAACCCCAGATCTTCTTCCGCGTGCTTCATAATACGCCATCCCTTGGAATACGCCATCCCCATGCACCGACAGGCCTCGGAGAGCGACCCTGTCTCTTCCACATGGTGCATCAGCTCCGCCACTCCCGGACCAAAAGCTCCTTCTTTTCGAAACACCCGCACCTTCATATGATAATGCAGCTTATTTTCTTCCATTTTTCTCCTTGTCCACCATACATTCCTGTATTCTCCTGAATTATTAAATCTATACCAGCTGTTCAGCAGTCACTGTCCTGCGAGGTGCAGGAACCGAACAGCTGCCGTTCAGGTTTTTCTACAATTCCAGTATATACTCCCCTTCCCAGTGACAGCCCGCTTTCTCCAGTGCCGTAAGAATCTCGTCTCTTGCCTCCGGCACTGCCTTCCAGGAAAGGCCACAACCTGCTGTAATTTCCCTTGGAATCGGGATCAGACGTCCAGGCAGGTTCTGTTCCATGGCATATTTTTCTGCTGCCATCGCCTGCGTCGTACTCTCGAAAGTCAAAATCCATGTTTTCTTTTTCATTCTCATATTCCTGACAACTCCCACAAAGCCTCTGCCGTTCGATCCACTTCTTTCTCCGTATTCCAGTGTGACACAGAGATTCTCACAGCCCCCTGTTCTTTTGTTCCCAGCGTCTGGTGCATCAGCGGAGCGCAATGCGCCCCCGCCCGGACAGCAATTCCATGTTCCTCATACAGCCAGTCCGCAACATACGCAGAATCTTCTTCTCCTATATTAAAAGAAAGAATTCCCACACGCCGGTTTCCGTCCGGATCACCATAAAGACGAATCCCGGGAATCTCCCTGATCTGTTCTTCCAGCCGTCTTAACAATTGCCGCTCCCGCTGCAAAATCTCCTTTGTTCCTTTTTTCTTCAGATAATCCAGCGCACCACCAAGTCCGGCGATTCCATGGACATTCATAGTTCCGGCTTCCAGATGCTCCGGCATCGCTTTCGGATGTTCCCGGTCAAAGCTGTGGATA
>ERZ779870.1677-NODE-1677-length-13677-cov-31.074_pt1 | contig 13677 bp, 7 predicted proteins | sample MGYA00511247_ERZ779870 | MGnify/ENA primary metagenome ERZ779870 (study PRJEB29588, sample SAMEA2149068) | human gut metagenome | biome: human gut; feature: human-associated habitat; material: faeces | place: Denmark | collected 2008/2010 ...
GAAATATGGGTTTTGCACCCGTTTAACAATGTTTTCAGTTCATTGCACAGCGTTGAGATCTCGCTTACCTGGAACACTCGTTTCATTCTATTCCCACCTTTCTTTCATAATGAATAACTTCTCCTTTGTTGATGATTTCTCCATATATTTACTTTTAAAGAGTTTTTTACTTTTCGTGATTTTTTCTTCATTTTACATGATTTTGCCCTAATTTTCAATATTTATAAAAGTTTTTTTGTGCATCATAACCTATCACTTCTCAATTTGAAAGCATCTAAGTTTTCGGGATAACATTTTTTCTGATAATAAAAAAACTCCTTTGCATTCTGCTATACCAAAGATTGTCTTTCCTTCTATATAACAAAAACCACAAGAGAGTTTTAGCCACTTTTTTAGTTTTTTAAATTTTCCAAAAATTTAATTGCTTCTTGTACCGTTGTAAATGTACGTGATGATTGATATAACCATCGATTTCTTACATCAGAGTCTTCTAACGTAGGTAAACCTTCTATTTGCCCTAATACCCAATCTCCATTTATAGAAGCTTGTTTAAAATGATCCGCTATTTTCCTTGTTGTGTTAGAATCTCCTTTTACATAACCAGGACATTCATTCTGTAACAATCTTAGAACATTCTCTTTTTCCGCAACCGTTTGAATAGATGGAACCACTTTTTTATAGTGTAATAAAAACCAAAATTCAACGCAGCCTGTTGTCATTAACAATCTTACACGTATGTTCGGTTTCTTACGTAACTTTTTTAATGTAGAAACAATTTTCTGAATCCTATCCCAGCTTCCCGTCTGTCCGTCATCGACATCAAAGAAAAACCATATTTCATCTGTCACCTCTGCATTATTCCGATACTTTGCATCTTTTTTAAATTTTTTATCGGCTACTTCAAACAGACCCTTTACTGGTTTTTGAATCACTGCAACGTCTTCAAATTTTTCTTTCAGATATTTTGTATATTCAATTTCACTTTCGCCTTCACAAAAGACGTAAATAAGAGGTTTTATCTTTCTTGCCATTATTCGAACTCCATGGTATCTACATCTGGAACCGCACCATATTTTCCTACAAGATATGCTTTTCTGATATTATCATTTGTTCTTACTGGAAGTTCCGTTAAATTGAACAATTCCGAAACACCGTTTCTTTTATTCTTATCAACAAAATATACCTGATCTTTTCTTAATATCTCCATATTCAATAATTCCGTATCATGTGTTGTAAAAATAATCTGTGCATGACCTGGATTGGTTTCTGGACTTTGAAATTTAGAAATGATAAATTCGACTAATAATGGGTGCAATTCCCGATCAATCTCATCTACCATCAATATCCCACCTTTTTGTAACACACGTTCAATTCCTGGGGCAAGTGACATGAGTCTTCTTGTTCCATCAGATTCATCCGAAAGTTCCAATGTAAATAGTTCTTCCTCTCCTGCTTGATTTAATCCACGATGCATGGAGGAGGTTTTCACTTCTCCTATTTTTAAGTTCATTTCAGCAGCTTCTGAAGAATCCTTTAATGCCAGAGTAAATTGTTTTAACGCAGCAACAATTCCCTCCGGAAGATTATTAGGAAGCGAATCATTTGCAAATAATTCTTTATTTCTAATTTCAAAAGACATATCCTCTATCCCAACATCTGCCTGCTTTGCATAAGACACAATTGCTTTTAGCATATTCATATCTTCCACATGTTCCAATAATTGACTTGGTATATCTGTATAATCTTTTGAAAAATAAATACTTTCCCGAAACCATCTCATGGCATCAATACATGGCTGGTAATTCATTACACATGCAATGGAAAAAAATAATTGATTTGATGCAACTGCTTCTGCTATCATTTCCTTTTTCCTTTTTTCGCCATTTGAAGGGAATGAAAACTCCTGATAATTTCTTGAAAATATTTCTGCTTTTTGTCCTTTTGGTGCCGAATACAAATATTCTTTTACAATTTCTTTTTTTGTGGCTGAAAATCCATAAATGTATTTGACACCATCCTGAATGTATTCATATTCAAATCCTGTTGGACACTGTTCCGAATAATCATTTAATGAAAAAGCACGCACTGGAATTTCTGCTTTTTCATGCTGCGTTTTTTGTGCATTTCTTATAAATTGCACACCCAACCAGAAAGCACGAATTACATTACTTTTTCCACCACCGTTTTTCCCCAAAATAGCTACAGCTGGAAGAACTCCTTTCTTTTTATAAGGTAAAAGACAACTTTTATATTCCGCATTTCCTTTTGCTTCCATAGACAGAATGCTTTTGTCCCTAAATGAACGATAATTTTCAAATTCAAATTTAATCAGCATATCATATCCCTCCTTATATGATATAGTATATCCATAATCTGATAGAAATACAAGGAAAATAATTGCTGTTTTTGATTATTTTTATTTAATTTCTTTGTTTTATATCATACCATTTGTTTTTATATATACAAAACAGGATACTGCAACTTCATATCTGTATGCAATATCCTGTTTCTTTCTTACCCTTATGATATTCCTTTGTGCAGGATTAATTTCACTTTCCGATTAATCCCTGCATTATGATAATAACCAAATTCCACTTTCCGATTTTCTTCCCGAACTCCGGTATAACTGAACAATAACTGATCTTTGATATTTCCAAGAATCAGGACTTCCCTGCTTGCCAAGAGCATTTCTATGAACTTGCTTCTTGTCATTTTCTTTACCTTAAATTCTGAAGTTACAAGGACATAAATACCATAACGGGCAGCTTCTTCCAAAATATCAATCATACTGTTATCTTCCGCCACATTATCATACAATTCCTGAAGCATGTCTACCATGACATAAATTGGCGGAAGTGTTTTGGCAAAGCTTTCGATGCTTAAAGAAACATCATCCAATTTGGCTTCTTCATAATCTTCTTTCCTTGCAAAAATATCTTCCTTAATCTGCTTTAAGGCATCTGCAACCGTACTCTTATCACTTGCATAAACTACATTCTCTCTTGACTGGTAAGCAGCAAGTTCATGACTCTTATTATCAAAGAGATATACCTTTTCACCCGAAACCATAGAAAGCATATTTTTGATTACATTTGTTTTGCCTGTTTTTGCATTTCCGATTACAAAGGCTGGTGTCTGTTCCATGGAAAGATAGTACATCTGTAAAGTATCCGTATCCAATCCAATTGGTACTTTCCGGTTTGTCTTTTCATATCCTGGGTAGGATGGAAGCATTGACACCGTAAGTTCTTCCGGCATAACCGGAATCTCTTTTGCCTTTTCTTCCGAAGACTTCTGATCCAGTTCAAAAATAAGTGCTTTCAGTTTTTCATTGTATTCTTTTTCTGTTTCAAACACAACCGGGGTATATAGCTGCATCACATGGAGGCTGTCTGTTTTTACAAGCGCCCTTCCTTTATGCTCTTCCGGCAGCTTATAGGAACTCCGTCCAACAAAAGAAGAAAGTTCACTTTCATCAAAATTAAAACCACCGATTCTTACCTTGAAATTATTTCTGGCTGCACTTCTCATAGCCCCATCTCTTGAAGTCGTGACTGCCAAATAAATACCAAGCCCTGCCCCATCTCTGGATACTCTTTGTATGAAAGATTCAACCGCTTCTCCCAGTTCTTTCACCACTTCATACTGGTCTATGGCAATCACAATGGCTTTCAGTGGTTCCGGCTGTGTTTCATTGTAAACCGAAAAATTCTGTACCATAGCACGTGCTAGCTTCTTCTTCCTCTCTTTGATTTCCTCTAAAATCAGTTTTTGGAATTTTCCGATTTTTTCTTCATGGTCTATATTCATATAGTCCGCAACATGGGGAAGCTGTTTTAATGGAATCATTCCACTGTTACCGAGATCCAAAATATAGAAATTCAGATTTTTCACTGCATTCTTTGCAGATAACCCTAAAATAATCTGCGTCAGTAACATCGTTTTTCCATATCCGCTGGAAGACAGATATAAAAGATGTCCATTTTTTTCAAAGTCAAGGACATATTCCGTCTGTGCCTGTTCTTCCGGGATATCCATCATACCAATCCCTAATTTCAAATCAACCTTCTTGAAGCTGGCACTGTCCTGAATTTCCATCAAATATGGAGATGCAATTTGAAATGCCAGTGATGGAAGCCAGGTCTTTTTCACTTTGACACAATGCTCCTCTTCGTAAAGTTGCTGAAGGTGTTCTACTACAACATCCAACTGACTTTTCTTGAGCTGCTGGCTTTCCTTTCTGCCACTGAAATCCTTATTTAAGGCTTCTCCCTGTCCAAGCATATTCAGCAGATATACCCTGTCGTCTTCCTCTTTTTGTTCCTCTTTTGTTCCATAGGAAGCGCCACTCCATGCTGACTGGAACAATTCATAAATCTCATTATTACCAACCTGTAAGTATCCACGTCCGGCCTGTGTGATGTTTGCCGCATCTGCCGTATGAAGCATTTCTTTACTGTCCGCTGCATTCTGTACTTTTAAGCACAAACGGAATGTTGAGTTACTCCAAATCTGATCATCTACTACTCCTGATGGTTTTTGTGTTGCCAGAATCAAATGTACTCCAAGACTTCGTCCGATACGTGAAGTGGAATCCAGTTCTGCCATGAATTCCGGCTGTTCTTTCTTTAACTCTGCAAACTCATCACTGATGATAAACAGATGCGGAAGAGGTTCTTCTGCTTTTCCCATACGGATTAATTTCTGATAATCATTAATATGGTTTACCCCATACTCCGCAAAAATACGCTGTCTGCGTGCCAGTTCACTCTTAATGGATGCCATTGCCCGCATACTCTCTGCTTTATCTAAGTTTGTAATTGTTCCCAAAAGATGCGGAAGATCTGCAAACAGGTTTGCCATTCCTCCACCTTTATAGTCAATCAAAAGAAAACCGACTTCATGGGGATGAAAATTCACAGCAAGAGAAAGTATATACGTCTGAATGGTTTCTGATTTACCGGAACCTGTTGTACCTGCCACAAGACCATGCGGTCCATGTGCCTTTTCATGCAGGTTCAGTTCGGTGAAATCATTCTCCGCTTTTGCACCAATCGGAACTGCCAGGCTTTTATAAGCACTATGAGACTCCCACCGTTTTTCTACTTCCAGTTGAGTCGGCGTATCGACACCATACATTTCAAAAAATGTCAGTTTATCAGGCACCTGGGAAGTAATCCCCTGCTCATGGATCAAAGGACTTAATGCCCTTGCCATTCTTTCTAGAGGAATTCCTTTTGTGTGTTGTACTTCAAACCGAAGGTTCTTCCTTTCCCCTTCCTCTAATAAAAGATGAGCTTCCTCTGAGTTGTCTAAAATACAGATTGTTCTGATGTTTTCAGGGAGATTCGATTTCTGATCAGTAGTATAAATCATACTAAATCCTAATTCCATTTCCCTGCTTTGCAAGTATTCCATAATCGCATGATTTAAAATCAGTTTTGGTTCATCAATGATAAACAGCAGATGCGGAAGAAAAATGTGTGCTTTTTTCTCTTCTTCCTGTTTTAGCTTTCTCTCTTTTAAAATCTGCTGGATACTTCCTAATATTTGATCCCTGATCTGCTCCGAATAAATTTCTCCGATTACATTGATAAATTCCAACCGCAGATGCGGATACCAGCGCATATACTGGAAATCTTCGGTATATGCTCCGCTATGGATAAAAACAATCTGTAACTCCCGGTAACTTTGGAAAAAAGTTAATTGGGCAAGCATATATTTTAATTGTTCATGGATATTCCGTTTATTTCCAACCAGACCTAAATGTGCTTTTTTCAGATCAATCTCTACGGGAATTTGTTCTACCTTTTTAAATTCTTTTGGAATTTTCTTGGCACATTCAATCAGTTCATCCTTTGTCATATCCAGTTCTTTATCTTCGTAAGAAACTTCTATCTGGGACTCGCCTTTCCGGTATCCTAAATTTACTTTTAAAAAGTCATCATCTAAGATGGAACGTTCGTAAATACGGCTACTATATTCCAATACCATATCTTGCAGCATAGAAAGTGTCGGTGTCTGATAATCAATCGCTTCCCGTTCTTCTTCCCTCAACTTTTTGATTTCTTTTCGTTTCCGAAGAAGATATTCATCATACATCACTTCCCGATCTTTATTTTCCTGCTTGATATTCCGTTTTTCACTTACATATCTCTGAATAGAAAAAATTAGGGTAATAGCGGTCATTCCTGCCGTCATGTACATATAAGGACCACGTTTCATCAATACGCCCATGGCAATCGTAAGTGCCATCATGCAAAGGGGCGGGATGATCAACTGTGCCAGACTCCCTTTTGACATCTCTTTTTTTCTTGGAGGAGCTTTAATTTCCACCTTCTCCTCTTTTCTCTGATATACAACTCTTGGAGAACGTTTATAAAAAGGGAATCCCTCAAAATATTCTTCTTCCTGGCGTTCCGGAAGTAAAGATGTTTCAAAACACTCTGCATTTGCCTCAACTTCCAGTTTTTCTTTAAAAAATGTAATCGTAAAATCTTCAATATGTACCTGATCTCCATTTTTGATAATCATCTGATTGTCACTTACAATCTGATTATTCAGAAAGACCTTGACATTTCCCTCTCTTTTTAAATTCAAGATTTCTCCATCCAGGCACATCTGAAGTGGAAGATGCCATACAAAGTCGTAAGAAAATGAATCCGCTTCTGTCCCAAACCAGATCTGCGCCTTTCTTTTGTATGTTCTGATGGATATGTTCTTTCTCTCCATGTAGTTTTTTCTCCTTTCGTATGGTATCTCCTAAATCATTTAAATATCCCATTCTATAATTATTTATTAATTGACTTTAGTGCCATTCTCTTTTCATACCATGGTGACTTTAATACTGTTTCCCCATTTATAATTCCTGCTTATACTATTTCAATTACTGTATTCAATCTTCTTTCGGACAGTCCATCTCTTTTTCTTCTTTTTCCATCCTTTTTAAAAAATTACTATATCCTTCACACATTCCATCTACAAAAAAAGCTTTTCTCTTTCTTCCTTCCACATATATTTTCATTCCTCCTCTAGTTACTCTCCCACAGATAATATCAGAAAACTTCCAATGACGTTTAAAAACAAATGCTTTCACCACAGTAATATCATCACCATCTACAATAATATCCCATACCCCCTTTATAGGTGCTATCATGAGCAAAAAACCCGGAACTATTACAACCACTATAAAAATCACCATAATTGGTAATGGTATGTGTTGATTTTCTACTTCAGCAAACACCAAGGCACCAATGGCTATTATCATTACTATGGTTCCCAATCCTGCAAAATCTAGCGGAGTTCTTACGACAAATTTTTTCGATGATGCTGTTTTTCTCTTACTTTTTTTTGCTAATAAATCTAGTATCCCCGTTACAATAAATGCTACAATGAGAGTTCTTAAAAAAATCATACTCTGATTCCTCCTATTCTATACATAATACAGTTTCTAGTTCCTCGTTTGTAATAGTTTTTAGCATTTTGTCTAAAATTTGGTTCGTATAATTTCGCATTTCATTTGCTTCTTTTATCCATTCCTCTCCATTATCATAAATATCATTTAATATGTGTCTAAGCTCCTCTTTTATATCCATTCCCGGAATATAGCTTGCCTGTAAATCTGTAACTTTATCAATCAATTCCATTCCAGATACTCCTAGAAATCCATTCATATATGTCCTAAATCTTGGTTTGATAATTTTTTTATTTTTCCAAGCATTTCTAGCACGTGTAATTTGGCTTCTATAGTACCTATCAGATTTAAATATTTTATTTCCCCACTTAGTACCTTTCAAATAGTTCTTCATGCTATCTGCCATCGATGTATTTATTAAATATTTTCCTACTTTCGCAATAGCAACATCTACTACAGTTCCAACCGCTACATCCTGAGCAATGTCTTGGATAGAATCTCCATCCATAGTACCTTTTATAATTCTTTCAGCAGCACCTCCCACAACTGTCCCTGCCATGACATTTCCTGTTGCAGCTGTAATCCCACCTGTAATTGCTCCACCTATAATTGAAGAAATCACTTGGCTAGCTGTGATTTTCTCTCCAGACAATAGACTGGTCCCAACGTTAATTACTGTATTAGCTACAATTCCAACAGCCGCTCCACATACAATGTGCCAGAACAGTCCATTGGGATCATAATAGTAAAATGGCATATTGCCACAATATATATATTCATTAAGTGTAAGAGGATAAGAAGTCTGCCCTTTTATGATGTCTCTTTCCTGAAATCTCCCACTCTCTGCCAGATATTCTCTCGCCTGGGCATAATACGTCCCTGCGATCTCATCCCTTTGGTATCCCGTATATCCAAAAGGCTGTTTCTTCCCCTGGTTCTGATACAGATCTTCCCCAAAGGCTCCATATCCATAGCTTTCCCTGAGGTTTCCAGCACTGTCCTCAATCCGAAGCGAGCTTCCCAGTTCATCCTGAAGGTAATAGTTCCGTCCCCCATTCTCTTCATACGCAGCCACGTTCCCATCCCAGAAGTATCTCTGGCTTTGGCTTTCCTCTGTCCGCTCCAGAAGGTTATAATACTGTCTGGTCAGATCCAGAGTATAGGCAATCTGCCGGCTGTTTCCAACTTCCATACAGATCCTGTTTTGCGGGTCCAGTTTCTCCAGTTTTTCCTTTGGTATAATGCCTTCCTGCTTTCCTACCCGGTGTCCCAGTCCGTTGTACTGGTACCTTGCCTGTTTCCCTGCCGCATCCACTGCTTCTTCCAGACGGTTGATTGCACCATAGACATACTGCTTCTTCCATGCCCCGTTTTCAAGAATGCCTGTTAAGTTTCCTCTCTTATCATATCCATACTCTCTTCGGATTTCCCCCTGTCTTTCACTTACCATCTGGTTCAAGTCATTGTACTGATAGGAGGTTCTTTCCCTGCTTTCTTCTTTCCAGATACGGTTTCCAAAGGCATCATAACCATACTGGGTCTGTACCTTCCCGTCCTTTTGGATTTCTGACAGCCTGCCCAGTGCATCATAGCCATAAGCATAACTGCCGCTTTCCTGCTCAAAACCTCTTCTCTCTTTTGGAATTCCGTTTTATTTCCAAGTAGGTCATACAGATAGGTATAGCAGTAAAACGAAATAACTTTAACACGATTTCATACCCATTCGGATTTTACTATTCGAAATTTTATTTTGCGTACTACAAAATTTAATCTTGTTATCATCTATATTCCAAACAATATTCTCCACCATTTTTTCATCATCTTCACATGAACTAATTATCAATGTATAATCTGGATTTTCTAATTGATCACAGAATTCACATATGCTCTCTAATTTTTCGCCCAACGCTTTACCTTTCACATAATTATCTTGAATTTTCTCAAATGTATTTAATTCGCTGTCATAAAATATATTATTATAAAATATGCTTTTACTGAAGCCGATATATTCTTCTAATGCAATCTCTTCATCCATAATTTCTAAAATCTCATGTGCTTCATTATTAATATTTATAAATTTCACCTTTTTTGTTTCAGAAATAAAAATTTGCATTACAAGAGCATCTTTTTTAAAAAATGCATAAATCATTTTCGGAAATAAAATTGTAGTAATAATTTCAGTAAACTTTTTATTTTCACTCATCTCCAAACTCTGCAATTGATTGTTAACTTTTTTAACACTTTTTTTAATAAACAGTCCATTTTTCCATTTCAACTTATTTTTTACACCATATGGTAAGCACTTTTCCATTTTTTTTACATTATGTGTACTTTCCAGAGCAAGTACACATATATCTAAATCTGTTAATATCATTTTCATCTTCTCCTACCCAAAAACAAATTCCCCAAATCCGGAAAAGGCATCCCCTATTCCGTCTACAACTTTGTTAACTCCTTGTTTTACATAATCCAGTACTGATTTTGTTCCCCCGTCAAACCATTTAGTTTTTGCAATCCCATCAATCAATATAGAGGCTGCTGTTCCTACAACAAATCCACCTATCGCTCCAACAATCGTACCTGCCCCTGGTAATAAACTTCCTAAAGCCGAGCCTATTGCAACTGAAGAACCAATTGACCACGTTGCCTCTACTGATGAATTAACTATCTTTTCTTTAACAGATAAATCAGGATTGCTGTTATACTCTGAAATAAAACTTACAGCTCCATTTAAACATACCAATCCTTTACTTAATTTATCCAATTTCATTTGTGTCCGATACGCCTCACCTAACGAACTATCCTGTTGTAACAACTTAGCTTTTGATATTCGCCTAACACCGCCTCGCCCACCTTTGTAATTAACGGAATCCGAAATATTAACAAGCGTTTTATTGTTAGCATTAGTCTTAAATTGAGGAATATGTTTAGTTATTTGTTTATAAACTTCTAAAGCTGCAAAACTGCCATCTAATGCCCATAATCCCCAATTTTGTGGTGAAGAAACGGATTCTATAAATTGCTCTCCATATCTTGAAAAAGCAGTTGATATATTTTCGCAAAATTCTTCTTCTGTTTCCCCACTGGGATCAATATATTTTAATGGTTGATTAAAAGAATATTTATACAAATTAAATGTTTCGGGATATTTTACTGTGCCTGTCATGATATCTTGCCCTGCAAACCTGCCGCTCTCTGCTAAATACTCCCTCGCCTGGGCATAGTAGGTTCCTGACACCTCATCTCTTTGGTATCCCGTGTAGCCAAACGGCTGTATCTTTCCCTGGTTCTGATACAGATCTTCCCCAAAGGCTCCGTATCCATAACTCTCAAGAAGCGTTCCGGCACTGTCTTCAATCCGAAGCGGGCTTCCCAGTTCATCCTGAAGGTAATAGTTCCTTTCCCCGTTTTCCTCATACGCTGCCACATTCCCGTCCCAGAAGTATCTTTGGCTCTTGCTTTCTTCTGTCCGTTCCAGAAGGTTATGGTACTGTCTGGTTAAGTCCAAAGCATAAGTAATCTGGCGGCTGTTCCCGATTTCCATGCCGATCCTGTTTTGCGGGTCCAGTTTCTCCAGTTTTTCTTTTGGAAGAACACCTTCCTGCTTTCCTACCCGGTGTCCCAGTCCGTTATACTGGTATCTTGCCTGTTTCCCTGCCGCATCCACCGCTTCTTCCAGACGGTTAATCGCACCATAGACATACTGCTTCTTCCATGTCCCATTTTCAAGGATACTGGTTAAGTTTCCTCTCTTATCATAACCGTACTCTTTTCGGATTTCCCCCTGTCTTTCACTTACCATCTGGTTCAAGCCATTGTACTGATAGGAGGTTCTTTCCCTGCTTTCTTCTTTCCAGATACGGTTTCCAAAGGCATCATAACCATACTGGGTCTGTACCTTCCCGTCCTTTTGGATTTCTGACAGCCTGCCCAGTGCATCATAACCATAGGTATAACTGCCGCTCTCCTGTTCCAGCCCTCTTCTCTCTTTTGTAATTCCGGTCTTGTTTCCCAAAAGGTCATACAGGTAGGTATAGCGGTCAAGGATGCCCTCTTTATCCCGATGCACCAGTTCTGTCACCTGATCTTTTCTGTCATAACGATACGTGGTCTTTGTTCCATTTGGGAACTGCTTTTCACACAGTCTTCCTACCGGATCATACCCATACGTGATGATGCTGTCCCCTTCTTTCAGTTCAGAAAGACGGAACTGTTCATCATAGCCATAGAAGACCGTCTTTCCATCCGGATAGGTGAGACTTCTTCTCTCTCCTGCTTTCCCATACGTATAGGATACTTCCCTTCCGTCCGGGTACTGTACCTTTTCTGCCCTTCCCAGTGCATCCGGAGTGATCTTTGTGCTTCCCAGCCAGTCCTGTATCTCTGTCAGCTGTCTGAGTGGATTATAGGACAGCTTCACTTCCCTTCCGTCTGCGTACTGGATACCGGATAAATCTCCCTGTTTTGTATAGGCATACTTGGTCAGATAACCTTCCTTATCCAGTTTTCCAAGAAGCTGCCCCTTTTTATCATACGTGTAGGTTTCCTTCTGTCCCATGGCATCCGTCACTTCCGTGATCTGCCCACGGATATCCCTGTGGTAACGGGTAACCTGGCACCTTCTTCCCCTGCGGTTTCTTTCTTCCGCTTCCAAAAACTCCTGATCTGCCTTTTCTCCATACTGGCAGATTTCAATGAGCCGGTCACAGGCATCATAGCGGTATTGCGTTTCATTCCCAAGGGCATCCGTCACTTTCGCAAGCTGCCCGCTTAAGGTATAAGCATATCGGGTGGTGTTCCCTTCCCCGTCTGTCATGGAAGTCACATTTCCAAGGGCATCATAAGTATAGGATTTCTTCTCCCCTTCACTTCCTGTGATCTCCGTGATCCGGTCCATGCTGTCATATCCATAACGCAGCACAAACCCAGTGGCAAGGGTATGGGTTTCCAGGTTTCCGTTGGCATCATAGGTAAAGGCTTCCTCTGTACCATCTGAGTATTGGATTTTTTCTAATAGTCCGCCTTTCTGATACTGGTAACAAGTAGTACGCCCTGCCTCATCGGTGATGCTTTCCACATCGCCTAACGGGGTATAAGTATAATGTCTGCTCTCACCAAGGGCGTTAGTTTCTTTCACCAGATTCCCATTTCCATCGTATTCCATGGATACGGTATTTCCCAAGGCATCTTCTGCCTCTATAAGATTTCCTTCCCCATCATACCGGTAGGCATAATGAAGTCCTTCTTCCCCGGTTACTTCCACCGCTCTTCCAAGGGCATCATAAACAAACGTGGTCTTCGCCCCGTTTTCATCTTCCTCTCCGATCCGGTTTCCATTGGCATCGTAGGTATAGCGTACTACTGCCCCGTCTGCATATTTGATCCGGGATAACAGGTTTTCTTCATTATAAAGATAGGTGGTCCTTGCTCCGTCCGATGCTGTCACCCTTGCAAGGTTCCACATGCTGTCATAAGTCAGGAGGGTTTCCCTTCCTTCTTTATCAATGATCTTGCTTGGGCGGTTTAAGACATTGTATTCCCTTTGGATGCTCGCCCCGTCAAAGTCTGTCACCTTCGTTACTTTTCCGCTTGCATTGTATTCATAGCTCTGGCGGTTTCCCTCCGCATTTTCCACGCAGGTCACATTTCCCATCACATCATACGCATATTTTGTGACATTCCCTTTTCCATCGGTACTTTCCACCATCCGGTTCAGGGCATCATAAGCATACCGGGTCACATTTCCAAGGGCATCTTCGATCGCTGTGATGTTTCCCTTTGCATCATAGGAGAGACTGATCCGGCTTTTGTCTGCCTGCTGGATGGTCTGCGGCCACCCGGATGCTGTATAGGTGATCTCCACTTCATTTCCAAGGGCATCCCTGGTTTTTACAAGCCTTCCCTGTGCGTCGTATTCCCCGCACAGTTTATCTTTTCCATTTATCTTGATCCCGGTTGGCTGGTTCTTTTCCCCATACCGGATCTCTGTCTTATTCCCAAGGGCATCGATCACACGCACCAGATTTCCAGCCGGGTCATAGGCGTACTGGGTCTTATTTCCAAGCCGGTCCACATACAGAGTTTTCTGGTTATTCTGGTTATAGGCAAAACGTTCCTCCCCGTTGCTGTGGATATGCTTCACATCCCGGTACTTGTCATCATGGACATAGATCACCCGGCTGCCATTCCGTTCCGTAAGTTCTACGGCCTTCTTTTCTGCATCATATACATAAGACATCTGTGTCCCGTCCGGGAACTTCTGT
>ERZ779870.1682-NODE-1682-length-13590-cov-2.61315_pt1 | contig 13590 bp, 13 predicted proteins | sample MGYA00511247_ERZ779870 | MGnify/ENA primary metagenome ERZ779870 (study PRJEB29588, sample SAMEA2149068) | human gut metagenome | biome: human gut; feature: human-associated habitat; material: faeces | place: Denmark | collected 2008/2010 ...
TTGCCGAGGATCTGGGATACGTGACAGACTCCGTCAGGCAGCTTGTAAAAGACAGCGGATTCCCGGGCATGAAGGTACTGGAATTCGCCTTTGATTCCAGGGATTCCGGCTGCGCCAGCGATTATCTTCCCCATAACTACCCTGAAAACTGTGTGGCCTACACCGGCACCCATGACAATGAAACCATCAAAGGATGGTATACCTCCATCACAGCCCAGGAACGGAAGCTGGCCAGGGATTATCTCTGTGACAGCTGTACCCCTGCCAGCCGTCTGCACATGTCCTTTATCAGCCTGATTATGCGCAGCCAGGCCAGAATGTGCATCATCCCCCTTCAGGATTATATGGGCCTGGACAATGACTGCCGCATCAACACCCCCTCCACTGTGGGCACCAACTGGAGATGGCGCCTTCTTCCCGGCCAGATGTCGGATCCGTTAGTGAAAACCATTTCCTCCGTCACACTGCGCTACGGGCGCTGGAACTGGTGATATGTAAAGCTGCCGCAGGCCAAATCCATGAGAATTTGGCCTGCGGCATTAACCTGTCTATATTTAGAAATTATTTACAATTAAATTCATCAGTATATGGCCCGTTCCCTCACCAGCACAGTGGGATATCCCATATTTCTTAAGTTCCTCTCCATCTGTACCGCATAGTCCATATTGAGGAAAGCGCCAACCCTTACCTTGTACAGTCCGTCGTCGTAAACCAGGAAGGCCGGAAGGCCGCTGGCCTGGAGTTCATTCACCAGCCTGTCTGCCGGCATCCTGGTGCGGAAGGCTCCTACCTGGACCTGATAATATTCCGGTCTCTGCGCCTCCTGCTGCCGGATGGTTTCCAGCACACCGTCTGCTATGGCCTGGGCAATGGCATCAAAATTCTCATCAAAAAACCGGTTGTCATCCGGATTATCAATAAATCCCGCTTCCACCAGCACAGCAGGCATCTGTGTCTTTCGCAGCACGATAAGACCGGGGCGCTCCTGTACTCCCAGGTCCCTGAACCCTGTTTCCACCAGATTGCGCTGGATATTATCCGCCAGCATGGCCGGCACACCTGCATCCTCATACACCAGCGTCATGGCGCCGCTTGCAGTTCCCGGTACCGGGAATGCATTCCGGTGAATGGACACAAAATAATCGGCCCCTGACTGGTTTGCTATCCGGGCTTTCTCAAGAGGCGTGTCGTATACATCCGTGGTCCTTGTATATACCACATCCACCCCATTATTTTCCAATATCCGTCCTATGGCAAGAGCCAGCCGCAGGGTATCGTCTTTTTCCCGGCGCCCGTCGTACATGGCGCCCGGCTCTTCGCCGCCGTGGCCGGCATCAATTATGACTCTCTTAACATCTGTCATACCAGATTCTCCTTCATATATGACTCTACATTATACCATATGTGAAAGTAAGACAAATGTTGACTGAACCTGGAACTAAATTTCGTCCACATCCACTCCTCTGGGACCAACATGGGTGGAAAATACGATTTGTGTGCTTGTCCTGCCGAATTTCTGCAGCTGTCCTATGAACATATCCAGCTCCATGGTACTCTTAAAGGCTACCTTTAACAGCATGGAAAATCCTCCGGTGACACAGCTGCACTCCAGTATATGGGGCACCTCCCGGGCATAGGCATAGAACTGCTCCTTGTCCTCGGGTATCACCTCCAGGTTAATGTATGCCAGTATGTGATAACCCAGCTTCACCGGGTCCACAGAGGCATGGTAGCCTGTTATGATACCCTCCTTTTCCAGGCGTTCAATCCTGGCTGATACCGCCGGAGAGGATAGAAACGTATTCTCTGCGATGGTCTTTAGGGAAACCCTTGCATTGTCCTGTAAAAGCTTTAGTATCTTGCGGTCAATCTCATCCATATTACCCTTTTCCTCCCTGTTCTCCTGCCCCTGTTACCGCCTGAGGGCCTTTATCCGTTTTACAGCCTCCACCGTATTCTCGTAGGTTCCAAAGGCCGTCAGGCGGAAATAACCCTCGCCGCTGGGCCCGAAGCCGCTTCCCGGTGTTCCCACCACATTGGCCTGTTCCAGAAGATAGTCAAAAAACTCCCAGCTGTCCATCCCGTCCTCCACCTTAAGCCAGATGTAGGGCGAATTGATTCCCCCAAATACGGTGTAGCCCGCCTCCTTAAGCCCTTCATAGATAACCATGGCATTCCTCTTATAATACGCCACCTGCTCCATGACCTGCCGGCTTCCCTCTTCGGAATATACGGCCTCACCGGCTCTCTGCTCAATATAGGGGGCTCCGTTAAACTTGGTGCCGTGGCGTCTGGCCCACAATGAATGCAGCATTACATCCCCGCACTTTAAATCCTTCGGAACCACGGTAAATCCCAGACGAACGCCTGTGAACCCGGCTTTTTTTGAGAAGGAACGGAACTCAATGGCACAGGTTCTGGCTCCCTCTATCTCAAATATGCTGTGAGGCACATCCTCCTCGGATATATAAGCCTCGTAAGCAGCATCATAGAGAATCACGGCCCCTGCCCTGTTTGCATAGTCCACCCACACCTTTAACTGGTCCCTGGTCAGCGTGGTGCCTGTGGGGTTATTGGGCACACACAGGTAAATAAGATCCGGCGTCTCCTGCGGAAGCTCCGGCACAAAATGATTCTGCGCCGTACAGGGCATGTAGATCACATTGCTCCACATGCCCGTGTCAGGGTCATAGCTGCCTGTACGGGCCGCCATGACATTGGAATCCACATACACGGGATACACAGGGTCGCACACCGCAATGCGGCTGTCCTCGCTGAATATCTCCTGGATATTGCCGCAGTCGCTTTTGGCTCCGTCCGATACAAATATCTCGTCTGCCTCCACATGGCAGCCCCATAACCTGTAATCCTTTTCCACAATGGTCTCCCGTAAAAAGGCATAACCCAAATCCGGCGCATAGCCGTGAAATGTCTTGGCCTGTCCCATCTCGTCCGCCGCCTTGTGAATGGCTTCCACAATGGCCGGGGCAATGGGAAGTGTCACATCCCCGATTCCCAGCCGTATAACCTGCCTGTCCGGGTTAGCCTCTTCATATGCAGCCACTTTTTTCGCAATGGCGGAAAAGAGATAGCTTCCCGGCAGCTTCAAATAATTCTCGTTGATCTTAAACATGTGTGCTTCCTCCTGGCCTCTGCCTGTCTGAAATATGAAAACACCCCCAAAAACCGGATACGCCCTTTGCCGCAGGATACAGCCCCATGTCTTTTCCATGTCCGCCGCCGTGCCGCAAAAGGTGTACCAGGACGCGCGCCGTCGCGCGTCTGGTTCCTGAGAGTGTATATTGAACATTTTTCGCTTTAAAGTATTAACTAATAAAATTCGCCTTATCAATCATAATATATTTCTTCGGGTATGTCAATAGAGCCCCGGAACACCTCCACGGCCGGCCCTGTCATAAACAGATGGCCCGACTCCCTTTCATACCGTATCACCAGTTTTCCTCCGCGCAGAGCCACCTCCGCCTCATCCTCCGTATATCCCATGAGGATGGAGGCCATGACGCTGGCCGTGGCGCCTGTGCCGCACGCCCAGGTTTCGCCGCTTCCCCGCTCCCACACCCGCATCTCAAGGTGCTTACGGTCCGCCACATGGATAAACTCCGTATTCACACGGTCAGGCGCGAACCGCTCATGGTTCTCAAAGGCCGGTCCAATCCGCTCCAAATCCAGACAGTCCACCTGGTCCACATAATAGATTGCATGGGGATTTCCCACGTTGATTCCTACAAACCGGTATTCCTTCCCGTCTACCGTGATATCCTCCGGCAGCCTGGATGTGAGGGCTGCTTCCCCCATGTCCACGGTAACGGACACTGCCTTTCCATCCTCAATTTCCAGCTCCAGCGTCTTGATCCCTGCCAGTGTCTCCACTGTGATGGTCCTTTTATCCCTATCCACCAGACCATGGTCGTAAACGTATTTACCCACGCAGCGCACACCGTTGCCGCACATGATTCCCTGGGACCCGTCCGCGTTGTACATCTCCATTCTGCAGTCCGCTGTCCGGGAGGGGCATATGAGAATCAATCCGTCGGACCCGATGCCGAAATGGCGGTCGCTCACATAGATGGCTGTCTTTGCCGGATCCCTCACCGTCTCCTTAAAACAGTCCACATACACATAATCATTACCTGTTCCCTGCATTTTTGTAAATTCCATATCCGTCTCCATCCTGCCGTATTACCGGCATTCTAATCATTCTTTCCCTTATCCGTCCCCGTCACACATGGATGAGGCTGATTACCATCTGTGCTGTCTCCACCAGATTGGTGCCGCTGTCCATGCTGCATTTCTGTATATATCTGTGGGCTTCCGACTCCGTCATATTGTTCCGTTCCATCAGCAGCGTCTTTGCCTCTGTTATGATATCCTGCTCCTCCCTGCTGCGCTCCTTTGGCCTGCTTCTTCTCCTTCTGCGGATCCTCTCCTGGGCCTGCACCATCATCTCCAGGGTATTTAAGAGGTCGTGGACCTTAAGGGGCATGGGCAGGCAGATAACCCTGTCCGGGCACTGTCCGCCCCACCTGGCAGGCGATGAAATCAGAAGCATGTCAAAATCTCCCGGCAGGCACTGGCGCAGCTCGTCGTACATCATATCCTCAAACCGGTAACCGCTCACCACGATTCCCCCGTTCAGACAGTCCGTAGCCGACAGGGCCTGACCGCCTGAGGTGCAGACTGCCACTACCTGGAAACCGTTTCGGACCAATATGCTCTTTATATTCTTCCCGTCCTCCGGCTTGGAAAACGCTACGATGATGTTAGTCACATGTCCCACCTCCAGGTAAAACCTTATTCACAACTGCCGGCGCCATCAGTATTTATACAGATACTGGCTCACTTCCCAATCCGTTACCTGAGCCCGGAAATCCCTCCATTCCTGCTCCTTGGCCTCCAGATATTTGGTGTAAATGTGCTCTCCCAGCACCTCCTTCATAAAAACATCCCCGCTGTATGCCTCGATGGCGTCCCCAAGGGTTTCGGGAATCCGCTCCACGTTGCGTTCCCTCAGTTCCTCCGGCTCCATGGTGAACATATTTCCCTCCACACATGCAGGAAGTCCGGTTTTCTTTTCAATTCCGTCCAGTCCCGCCGACAGGCAGGCCGCCAGGGCCAGATACGGATTCATGGCAGAATCCGGGCACCGCAGTTCAATGCGCGTACTCTCCCCTCTGGGGGATGGTATACGAATCAGGGAACTGCGGTTGGAGGTAGGTGACCAGGCAATATAAATGGGCGCATCGAATCCCGGAATCAGCCGTTTATAGGAATTCACAAGCGGATTTGTCAGGATGGTCATGGCCTTCATGTGCTTAAGAATGCCGGCCATGAAATAATAGGCGTCCCTGCTCAGCCTCAAAGCATCCTGGTCATCCGCAAACAGGTTCCTGCCCTCCTTGTCTGACAGCGACATATTGATATGCATGCCGGATCCGTTCATACCCTCTCTGGGCTTCGGCATAAAGGTGGCATGGAGTCCGTGGCGCTTTGCTATGGTCTTTGCCGCCATCTTAAAGGTCATGATATTGTCCGCAGCCCGAAGCGCGTCCGTGTACTGGAAATCAATCTCATGCTGGGCCGGCGCAATCTCATGATGGCTGGCCTCCACCTGAAATCCCATCTCCTCCAGGTTCAGCACAATATCCCTGCGGACATTTTCCGCCAGGTCAATGGGAGACACGTCAAAATATCCCGCCATCTCATGTGTGCTGGTAGTGGGCCTTCCCTCCTCGTCCGTGTGAAAGAGAAAGAATTCACATTCCGGACCCACATTGAGCACATATCCCATGTCCTGCGCCCGCTTGACAGCCCGTTTGAGCACATACCTCGGATCGCCGGAAAACGGGGTCCCGTCCGGGTTATACACGTCGCAGATAAACCTGGCCACCTTGCCCTGCTGGGGCCTCCACGGAAAGACCTCAAAGGTATCCAAATCCGGATACAGGTACATATCCGACTCGTCAATCCTCACAAACCCTTCAATGGCAGATCCGTCGAACATGCAGCGGTTATCCAACGCCTTTTCAAGCTGGCTGGCGGTGATGGCCACATTCTTAAGCATTCCGAAGATATCCGTAAACTGGAGGCGGATAAACTCCACATCCTCCTCTTCCACCATACGCATGATGTCCTCTTTACTGTATTTGCTCATAATAATCTCCCTCTCTTGCAAACTGTGATACCCACAAACACGCAGAGGCGGGAACCTATTACCATGCTCCCGCCTCCTTAAAATCCACCGGGCAGGGACAGAGCCCCCTTAAGACGCCCTCGTCATCCTTCCCTTACCCCTGCTTTTTGTTATAAAAAATATATCAGCAGATATTTCATTTGTCAATGAATTTCCTCTATTTTTTTGATATCACTTTAACGCGCGAAGCTGTTCTGTGAAATGGCTTCCCAGTTTGACGGCACCCACATATCCCACATCTCCGGTCATGTGGACCACACCTTCCCCGTCAATCTCCAGCTCCAGGGTGCCTCCCGGCATCTGCACAAACATCTTGGGATCCGTAAGCCCCAGACGGTAGGCCGCAGCCGCAGCCGCACAGCAGCCGGAAGCCAGTGTGTAGCCCGCTCCCCGTTCGTACACTTCGGTCTGGATATGGGTCCGGTCCAGTACCTTCATGATTTGTGTGTTGATTTTCTCCGGGAACTGCCTGGCGCTCTCAGAATACCTTCCAATCCTGCACACCAAATCCTTTGAAATCTCATCCATAAGGATAACGCAGTGGGGATTGCCGATGGACAGGCAGGTAACAGGATAGGGAATCCGGCCAAACACCATGGTCTCGTTGATGATTTCCCTGCGGGGTCCCTCCACCGGCACATCGTCGCTCCAGAAGGATACCTTTCCCATGGATGCCTTTAACCGGGTGCCCTCCTCGTTCAGATAATGGATGGACGCCTCGCCGCCCTGGGAGGAAATGGTAAAATCTTTTTTCTGTACATACCCTGCGTCCTTTAAATATTTGGCAAAAATCCGGACCCCGTTTCCGCTCTTTTGCGCCACACTGCCGTCCGGATTCCATACCACCATGGAAATCTGCTCACCGTCCAGAACAGGTCCCTCCAGAATCCCGTCGGCACCCACCCCGAAATTGCGGTTGCACATAAGCTGTACATTGGAAGGGGTCAGCTTCAGTTTGTTTTTATTGGGGTCGTATACCAGATAATCATTTCCCAGTCCATGATATTTTTCCACTACAATCCTCATATAGATATCCTCCCTGTCTGCGGTCTGTTTTAACGGTACTCATTACCGGCTCCTACTCACTCCGCCGGCTGTTAACTTTACCATTATTTTATCAAGCATTTTTTGATAATAATATAGATATATTGCTATTTTATATTGCAAATAATGCTGTATTTATTTTATACTTAAAATATCCCCACAAACGATGTTTCCATCACACGGAGACACGGCATGCAAAAAGGAGGTAACGGTTCCATGCCCATCACAGATGACGCCCCTGCGTTTGAGCGCCAGGGATTCCTGAAAGAGGACTTCCGGCTGTTCCATTTAAAAGATAAGGTAAGTCCCTGCTATGAATTCCACTATCACGATTTCCTGAAAATCATGGTGCTGCTGGAGGGAAAGGTCAACTATGTCATAGAAGGACGCTCCTATTCCCTTCACCCCTTTGATATTGTGCTGGTGGGGCGGGGGCAGATCCACCGGCCCGAGGTGGACTCGGGGCAGCCCTATGAGCGGCAGATCCTTTACCTGTCCCAGGATTTTCTGGACCGGCACAGAGAAAACGAAGATTCCCTGGACCGGTGTTTTGCCACGGCAGCCTACCGTCATTCTAATGTTCTCAGGCTGAAGAAGGAGGTCCGGGCGAACATGCTCTCCCTTTTAAAGCAGCTGGAACGCTCCCAGAACTGGCAGCAGGAAGAGTTTGCCGGTCCCCTCATGAGCCGCCTTTTATGCCTGGAATTTCTGGTGGAGCTGAACAGGGCCTCCATGGATGACAAGGCCCAGTACCTTCCCACGGGTGTCTTAAACTACCGGGTCTCCGGCCTTATATCCTATATAATTGAACATCTGGACGAGGACCTGAGCATCGGGACACTGTCCTCCTTAAGCTGCATCAGCCCGTACCATATGATGCGTATTTTCAAAGAAGAAACAGGATGTACCATAGGAAATTACATCACCGAAAAGCGCCTGATTTATGCCAGGGACCTGCTGGGTGAGGGGGTAAATGCCACGGACGCCTGCTTCCGTTCCGGCTTCAGCCATTACTCCACCTTTCTAAGGGCCTACAAAAATCACTTCCAACAGCTGCCAAAACGGAATCCTGGCACTAAAATATAAAGTATTTCCTGAATTTTCTTGAATTTTTTCTGATTTCTGTTATAATATACTCATTGTTTTCCTATTGAGGACAGTTGTCTTTGTGAGGTGAACACGCAAAACAAACTGGTCCGGGATAAATTCAATGAAACAGGAGGAATGTATTATGAGAATCAGAAAAGTAGCAGCAGTGACCATGGCGGCATGCCTGGCAGCCAGTGCCCTGGCAGGGTGCGGCAGCAAAAAATCAGACGAAAAAGTCATCAAAATCGGCGTGTTCGAGCCGACCACCGGTGAGAACGGAGGCGGAGGCTATCAGGAAGTACTGGGTATCCGCTATGCCAACGAGATGCACCCCACCGTCAACATAGGCGGCGAGGAATATGCTGTCAGACTGGTGGAGGTAGATAACAAATCCGATAAGACCGAGGCTGTGAACGCGGCCCAGAAGCTGGTAAGCGAAAAGGTCAGCGTGGTGCTGGGAAGCTACGGCTCCGGCGTGTCCATTGCAGCCGGACAGATCTTCGCAGACGCCAAGATTCCGGCCATCGGCTGTTCCTGTACCAACCCACAGGTAACCGAGGGAAATGATTATTATTTCCGTGTATGCTTCATCGACCCCTTCCAGGGCACGGTCATGGCGAATTACGCATTCCAGAACGGCGCAAAGAGCGCTGCCGTGATTACCCAGCTGGGCGATGACTATTCCTCTGGTCTTGGATCCTATTTTAAGGAAGCCTTTGCAAAATTGGGCGGCAACATTGTCAGCGAGGAACAGTTCCAGACAAACCAGACTGATTTCAAGGCCATCCTGACCAACATAAAGGCGGCTGACCCCGACATCATCTTTGCCCCGTCCTCCATCACCACTGCCCCGTTAATCATCAAGCAGGCCAGGGAGCTGGGAATCACGGCTACCATTGCTGCCGGCGATACATGGGAGAACTCCACCATCATCGAGAACGCGGGCGCCGACTCTGAAGGAGTCGTAATCTCCACCTTCTTTGACGAGGCGGAACCGGCTAACGACGAGGCTGCGGCCTTCATCAAGGGCTTCAAGGAATATCTGGTAAAGGAAAAGCAGGAAGACATTATCCCGGCTGTCTCCGCCCTGGGTTACGATTCCTACCTGGCTGCCATCAAGGCCATAGAGGACGCAGGATCCAACGATACCACCGCCATCCGCGACGCCCTTAAGAATGTAGAGATTGACGGCGTAACAGGAAACATCACATTTAATGAGACCGGCGATGCCAACAAAGATATCGCGTTCATTAAAACCATCAAGGACGGCAGGTTCCAGTTCCTGACCACCACTACTGTGGAATAGGGCATCTGGCGAATTACATATGGATACAGGGCTGCAGGCGGCAAACGCTGCTGCCTTTAGTCTTAACCAGCCTTGGACGTTCCAGGGCTGGTTGCATGTTTTAACGGATTTCTGGATACGGACCTTACTATAAAAACACAGGAGGCAGACTCATATGAGTTTAACAACATTTCTTCAGCAATGCCTGACCGGCATCTCCCTTGGCGGGGCCTATGCGCTCATTGCCATAGGCTATACCCTGGTCTACGGCATCCTCCGCCTCATCAATTTCGCTCACGGCGATATCTTCATGATGGCCGGATACTTTATGATTTTTGCAATGGCAAGCCTGCCATGGTTCATTGCCATTCCCGTCACCCTGATTGTGACCATTCTTCTGGGCGTCACCATAGAGCGGGTGGCCTACCGCCCCTTGCGATCCGCACCCAGAATGTCTGTTATGATTTCAGCCATCGGCGTTTCCTACCTTTTGCAGAATCTGGCCACCTACCTCTTTACCGCCCTGCCCAAAGGGTATCCGGAGATTCCTTTCTTAAAGAAAATCTTCCGGATAGGCGGACTGTCCGCCTCCTTTGTCACCTTCCTGACCCCTGTCCTGACCCTGGTGCTGGTCTATCTTCTCATTCTGCTGATTAACCACACCAAAATAGGCATGGCCATGAGGGCGGTTTCCAAGGATTATGAGACAGCCTCCCTTATGGGCATTAAAATCAATAAGACCATCACCTTTACCTTCGCAGTGGGGTCTCTGCTGGCCGGTATCGGCTCCCTTTTGTATTTTATGGACCGTATGACCGTATTCCCCTTCTCCGGCGCCCTTCCGGGCTTAAAATGCTTTGTGGCTGCCGTGTTCGGAGGAATCGGCAGCATTCCCGGAGCTGTCATCGGAGGCTTTATCCTGGGGCTTGGAGAGACAGCCCTGGTAGCCATGGGACAGTCTACCTTCAGCGATGCATTTACGTTTATCCTGTTGATTGTCATGCTTCTCATCCGTCCCACAGGACTCTTTGGTGAGAAGACGACCGATAAAGTGTGAGGTGGCGGACATGAAGAATATGACAAAGAACAAGAACAAACTATATACCCTCATTGCCCTGGTAATAATCATCGGTTTCCTGGCATTCCTGCAGTCTGACACTGCCGAATACAGCTACCAGATATCTATTCTGGAGAGAAGCGCCATTTATGCGGTGGTGGCTGTTTCCATGAACCTGCTGACCGGCTTTACGGGCCTGTTCTCCCTGGGCCAGGCAGGATTTATGGCCATCGGCGCCTACGTGGTTGCCATCTTTACCATCCCGGTGGGATCCAGGGCCAGCGTATACTATGTAAGCGGCATATCACCGGTCATTGCCAATATCCAGCTGCCCATACCCGTGGCTCTGCTCCTTGGCGGACTGGCAGCAGCAGCCATGGCTGCCCTTATCGGAATCCCGGTACTGCGCTTAAAGAGCGATTATCTTGCCATCGCAACCCTTGGCTTTTCGGAAATTATCCGGGCGTTCATTGCAGCCCCCATGTTTGACACCATTACCAACGGTTCCTACGGTCTTAAGAGTATACCGGGCTTTCCCAATATCTTTGCGGTATTCGGCCTGGCCGCCCTGTGTATTGCCCTGATGGTTCTTCTCATTAACTCCTCCTACGGCAGGGCATTTAAATCCATCCGGGAGGACGAGGTGGCTGCCCAGTCCATGGGAATCAACCTCTTTCATTACAAGGAGCTTTCCTTTGTGATTTCCTCCTTCTTCACAGGAGTGGGAGGCGGAATGCTGGCCATGTTTATGCGATCCATTGACTCCAAAACCTTCCAGGTAGCCCTTACATATGATATCCTGCTGATTGTGGTCTTAGGTGGCATCGGCAGCGTTACAGGCAGCGTGGCAGGCGCATTCCTGGTCACCGCAGGCAGGGAGCTGCTGCGCTTCTTCGACGATCCACTGACCATTGCCGGGGTAAGTGTTCCCCTGTTCCGCTCCGGATTCCGTATGGTCATTTTCTCCATCCTTTTGATGGCGGTTGTGCTCTTCTACAGCCGCGGTATCATGGGAAACCACGAATTCTCCTGGGACGGACTGTTCCGGCTCATACGGGGCATTCCCGGCAAGTTTAAGAGAGGCAGGAAAAAGCCCTCTTCCGCCAAGAAGGGAGGCATCCACTGATGAACAACATGGAAAACAGCGTAAAAAATGTACTGCATATGGAGAGCATCACCATGCAGTTCGGCGGCGTCGTGGCAGTGAACGGACTGACCCTGGATGTAAATGAACACGAAATCGTGGCCCTCATCGGGCCCAACGGGGCAGGCAAAACCACTGCTTTCAACTGTGTCACAGGTATTTACCAGCCCACCTTTGGTTCCGTATCCTTTAACGGTGAGGTCATACTGGCCGATACGCCCCAGGGCAAAATGCGGCGCCTCTATGAGGGCGATATAACCCCCACGGACCTGACTCCCGTACGCAAGACACCGGACCAGGTTACCAAGCTGGGCATTGCCAGGACCTTCCAGAACATCCGTCTCTTCGGCGCCCTGACTGTCTTTGAAAACGTCCTGATTGCCAAACATATGCGGGCAAAGCAGAATGTGTTTTCAGCCACACTGCGCCTCAACCATACTGAGGAAAAACGCATGCGGGAAGAGTCCATGGAGCTTCTGGAAATGCAGGGACTGGCCCATTTAAAGGACGAAATCGCCTCCTCCCTGCCCTACGGACTCCAGCGCCGTCTGGAGATTGCCAGAGCCCTGGCCACCAGTCCCAGCCTGCTCCTTCTGGATGAACCGGCGGCCGGCATGAATCCACAGGAAACCCAGGACCTGACTGATTTTATCCACAAAATCAGGGACGATTACCACCTGACCATCTTCATGATAGAGCACCACATGGATTTGGTCATGCAGATATCAGACCGCATTTACGTGCTGGATTTCGGCAAGCTCATAGCCCACGGCACGCCCGACCAGGTCCAGAACAATCCAAAAGTAATAGAAGCATATCTGGGGGTGAGTGAAGATGCTGAAGATTAATGATTTAAGAGTAAATTACGGCGGTATCGAGGCTGTAAAGGGAATCAGCTTTGAGGTACCGGAGAAATCCATTGTCACCCTCATAGGCGCCAATGGAGCAGGCAAAAGCACCACCCTGCGGGCCATCGCAGGACTTGTAAAAGCCTCGGCAGGCTCCATCCAGTTTGACGGTACAGAGCTGTTAGGCATGGATACCCCTGATATTGTGTCAAAGGGCATCACCCTTGTCCCTGAGGGCAGGCGGGTGTTCCCGGACATGACCGTTATCGAGAACATAAAAATCGGAGCCTATTTGAGAACCGATTCCCTGGACCAGGATATAGAATGGGTCTACAGCCTGTTCCCCAGGTTAAAGGAGCGCAGCTGGCAGTTAGCCGGCACTCTGTCAGGAGGGGAGCAGCAGATGCTGGCCGTGGCCAGGGCCCTTATGAGCCATCCAAAGCTGATGATGATGGATGAGCCGTCCCTTGGCCTGGCCCCTCTCATTGTCCAGGATATATTCAACATCATAAAGGAAATCAACAAACAGGGCGTGACCATTCTTCTGATTGAGCAGAACGCCAACATGGCCCTGCGTATTGCTGACCAGGGTTATGTGCTGGAAACAGGCCGGATTTCCCTGTCAGGCACCGGCAGGGAGCTGCTGGCAGATGAGTCTGTGAAGGCGGCTTATCTGGGGAAGAAAAAGAAATAAGATAAATGCCGGAACTGCCACTCTAAAAAACAATATGGCAGTTCCGGCATCATTATTTTATCACTATTTGCATAACTATAAAGTGATCTCCCTGTCTCTCTTAACCAGACCAATTATCTGATTCAAATGCTCCTCCATCAACCGGGTAGCTCTCTCTTCATCTCTATCCTGTATTGCCTCCAACAGCTCCTGATGCACATTCACATATTCCATGGCAT
>ERZ779870.1684-NODE-1684-length-13575-cov-2.92973_pt1 | contig 13575 bp, 13 predicted proteins | sample MGYA00511247_ERZ779870 | MGnify/ENA primary metagenome ERZ779870 (study PRJEB29588, sample SAMEA2149068) | human gut metagenome | biome: human gut; feature: human-associated habitat; material: faeces | place: Denmark | collected 2008/2010 ...
TTTGAAAAATGTAATGAATACCGTATGTTTTCCAACTATCCTCTAGTTGCCGCCCTTCAGGAAAAATACGGCATGGAACCCGGATATGTGACCATCGGGACTGCCGGGGAAATGCTCATGTGCAATTCCACCATCTGCTTTACCGATCCTGAAGGCCGGGCTACCCGCCATGCCGGGCGCGGCGGCGTTGGAGCCGTCATGGGCTCCAAGGGAATCAAGGCTATCGTGCTGGACCCGGCGGGTACTCCGGTAATCCGCAAACCGAAGAACGCTGAAGCGTTCAAAGCGGCGAGCCGGGCCTTCGCACAGGGGCTTTCGTCACATCCCGTATGCGGAACGGGACTTCCCACGTACGGAACCAACGTTCTCGTCAATATCCTGAATGAAGCAGGCGGATTGCCCACAAAAAATTTCTCGGTCGGCCGTTTTGAAGGCGCGGATAAGATTTGTGCCGAGACGATGGTGGAAATCCAGAAACGTCGCGGCGGCAATCCCACTCATGGCTGTCACCGCGGCTGCATTATGAAATGTTCCGGTATTTGCGTGGATGAAAACGGCGAATTCGTGTCCAAGCAGCCTGAGTATGAAACCGTCTGGTCGCACGGTGCGCATTGCGGCGTGGATGACTTGGACAAAATCATCCTCTGTGACCGTCTTGAGGACGATTATGGGCTTGATACCATCGAGACCGGCGCGGCTCTCGGCGTGCTTATGGAAGCCGGCGCCCTCAAATGGGGGGACATCGACGGCATCATCGCCATGATTCATGAAATCGGCAAGGGTACGCCTATGGGCCGTATCCTTGGTGCGGGAACAGCCACCACGGCCCGCTGCTTTGGCATTGAGCGCGCGCCCGTCGTCAAGGGGCAGGCCATGCCCGCCTATGATCCCCGTGCGGTCAAGGGGCAGGGTGTGACGTATGCCACGACGACCATGGGAGCGGACCACACGGCGGGCTATGCCGTGGCGACCAACATCTTGGGATGCGGCGGCAAGACCGATCCTCTTTCCGCAGAGGGGCAGGCCGAAATATCCCGGAACCTGCAGATCGCTACGGCCGCTATCGATGCCACGGGCTATTGCCTCTTTACGGCATTTGCCCTGCTCGATCAGCCTGAAACTATGCAGGCTCTTGTCGATACGATCAATGCCATGTATGATCTGAACATGACCCTTGATGACGTGACGGAGCTCGGCAAGGATATCCTCAGAAAGGAGCGGGCATTCAATGCCGCTGCCGGGTTCACCAAGGCCCACGATCGGTTGCCTTTGTACTTCAGCCGTGAGTCGGTTGCCCCCCACAATGTGCGTTGGGATGTTTCCGACGAAGATCTGGATTCCGTATTCAATTTTTAATAATTATGCCCGCTAAGGCATATTCATGGAAATGGGGACGACACGCACGACGCTTCGTCCCCATTTCGCATAGGAAAGGCAATGAAAGACGCTGAACGCACGAACAGGGACACTCCCGCCGCACTCGACGCCATACCGGAACGCTATTGGAGAAACGCCCGTTTCCTTTCCCGGACGGATCAAGAGAAACTCTTGCAAGCGCATGTTGTCATCATAGGGCTTGGCGGTTTGGGCGGGACCGTTCTTGAGGAGCTCCTGCGGCTCGGCATCGGTACGATTACCGGCGTTGATATGGATGTCTTTGAACTTTCGAACTTGAACCGGCAGCTCCTCGCTACGGAAGAAAATATCGGCCTTCATAAGGCGGAAGCGGCCCGTTTACGTGCCCGGCAAATCAATTCGGGCGTCCGCTTCATCCCTGTGACGGAAAAACAGGACTTCGGATCGATGTGCGATCTGTTCCGGGATGCTGACGTTGTCGTCGATGCGCTAGGAGGGCTTGCGGACAGACAGGCGCTCGAGAAGGCCGCCGCGGAAAAGGGTGTTCCCGTGGTCAGTGCCGGCATAGCCGGGCTGACGGGCTGGTGCAAGGCCATCTTTCCGGGAGAGACGGGGCCCGCGTCTCTTCTCGCCGGAGAAGGCGATCGCCCTACTCCCGACGAAATCCTCGGCAACCTCGCGCCCACGGTATTTCTTGCGGCGTCCTTACAGGCTGCGCTCGTGCTCCAAATCCTGACCGGAAAACCCGTCCGGCGGGAAGCCTTGTTTTTTGATCTTGAAGATGGAACCTTCACGCAGGTAGTGCTCGACCGGAGGCCATGATGAAACTCACCGTCAAATGTTTTGCCACACTTATGCCTCTGACCCCTCCGGGCGGCAGCTTGGAGTTTCACGGTACGGATATCTGTGACCTGCTGCGGCAGCTCAGTATCCCGGAGTCAGAAGCCAGGATCATTTTTGTGAACGGCATCGGCGTAGAAAAGGATGCCTTGCTCCATGATGGCGATCGCGTGGGGATTTTCCCCCCCGTGGGAGGAGGGTGATTTCCGTCTTTGCACAATACGTTGAAATTGCCTGCCGTGCAAAAAGAGTGTCCGCCGTCTTTTGGTTGGCGGCAAACTCCAGTGAGAAGATCCGCCGTTTTTTGTGATAATCATTTTTTCGGATGGCCTCCTTACTTAAGAAAGGAGGTGCGGGGCTCCTGCATGAGGCGTCAGCCCATACAGGAGCGGGAATCGATGCGCGAGCACCGGTTCTTCAGGGGAGAGGGGGAACCTCTCCCCTTTCTTTTTGGAGAGCATCATTGAAAGCGGTGAAACAATCTGGAGGATACGCATGGAATCAAGCATGTACTGGCTCGACCTGATCGCTGAAACGTACATCGGCATCTGCGTGTTGTGCTGCCTGTTCATTATCTCCAAACAGCGGCGGCGCCCTGCCCCTATGATGCGCGTCATGCTGCTGGTCTGGCCCATCATCACGCTGTGGGCCGGCCCCTTGGGTATCTGGGCCTATGAAACATCCAATCGGCGTATGCCTTCCCATGACGGTGACGGTGACGGTGGAGCTAGGCATGACATGTCCGACATGCATATGGAAATGCCCATGCAGCCGATGCATTCACATACCCCTCACTGGAAGAGCGTCATGACGGGAACGCTCCATTGCGGGGCGGGATGCACACTTGCCGACTTTGCAGGCCCCTTCCTCTTTCGCATAGCGCCCTTCGTTCTCTTTGGCAGTTCACTGTATGGGGAATGGGCGGTGGATTATGTGTTGGCCCTGATCATCGGCGTTTTCTTCCAATATGCCGGATTGGCCTCGATGAGCCATGACCGGGGCCTTTCCCTCTGGTTCAGGGCTTTCAAGGTTGACTTCTTGTCGCTTACGGCTTGGCAGGTGGGGATGTACGGCTGGATGGCCATAGCTGTGTTCCTTTTGGTAGGCCCCATGTCGCCCGATCAGCCTGTTTTTTGGCTCATGATGCAGATCAGCATGGTTTGCGGCTTCATCACCGCGTACCCCATGAATTGGTGGCTCATACGCATCGGTATTAAGAGCGCCATGTAAGCGCCTTCGAGGAACTGGCCCCACCCGGAATATTTGGGGTGGGGCTTTTTCTCTCTTGTGGTATGCCCGCCATGCCCCTTTCTTCAGCAACCCCCTTGAGTGTGTATCCTTTCCGGCTGCCATTGCTCCATCTCGAACGGGACGTCGTGGATAGATTACGGTACAGTCTGAATTTTTTTCTGTGTTTACAGAATGGATACAGCATGATAGCGAATGGGAAACGACACGTCATCCGAAACCTTTTGCGTTCAATGATACCCATAGAGGAGGAGCATGATGGATGTTTTTGATCTTGCTGACAACTTGCGCGCGGAATTTCAGGAGAAAGGCGTTTCCAACGAGGAATTTTTGCTAAAAATTGCCGAAACGTACGATATCAAGCGGGTCTTTGTCAGTTCAGTGGCGGACGAGCTCTTTGACAAGATCCCAGACAAACGCATTGCGGAAGTCCCTGAGGTCGGTATGGATGAAGCCAAGCATTTGTGGTTTGCGTTTGGCATTGGGAAAATCCTTTTGCGAGATCGAGGGCTGGAGCCTTCCAATTTTGATTGTATGCAGTTTTCCAACCGGCTTCTTCAGATGAAATAACCTCTCTCCACAGCCGAGAGCCGGGACACAGCCCGGCTTTTTTTGTATCCGCCGAAGTAATCATATAAAGCTCCCCTCATTTTCATTATCGCTGAGGGATATCAGTTTCGATGAGGAGTGCTGTATGCGGGTCATTATCTTGGGTGGTTCAGGCTTCATAGGTAGAGCCCTGACGCAGGCGCTCATTTCCCGTGGCGATGAGGTGGTTGTTCCGACTCGGCATGTCCTAGTCGCAACGCCCTCCACCGGCCCCGAATACCAGTTATGGGATGGGCAGGATCACTCGAGCCTGAGCCAACTCCTCAATGGGGCCGATGCCGTCATTAATTTGCTTGGTGAAAACATCGCGGCGAAACGTTGGAGTTCTGTACAAAAAGAACGCATCATCAGCTCAAGGCTTCTCGCGGGGCAGGCGCTCGTTATCGCGCTGCAAATGCCAATCGTAAAACCAAAAGTCTTGATACAGGCTTCGGCAATCGGTTATTACGGATTCTGGCCCGAAAGCGCTTCGGCTCCCGACCGCCGGTTCAGGTTTTTTGGCGACCACCACCATCCAATGGGAACGTTCAACACAGCAGGCGGAGCATTTGGGACTCCGCCGGTGCATCATCCGGACAGCGCCCGTGTTGGGATCGGGTGGAGGTATGCTTGCCAAGCTGCTCCCGGTGTTCCAGCTTGGGCTTGGAGGGCCGGTAGGGACAGGAAGGCAGCCGTTCGCTTGGATTCATCTTGACGATGAAGTAGCCGCGATTCTTTTTTTACTCGATCATGAAGAGCTGAGCGGCCCCTTCAACCTTGTGGCCCCTGAGCACAGTACCATGAATGATTTTGTGCAATCCCTCGGAAAAGTGCTGAAAAGGCCCGTATGGCTTCCCGTCCCCTCGCCTCTTTTGCGGCTCGGTTTCGGCGATATGGCCGATGAACTGCTCCTTGCCGGACAAAAGGCCTCTCCTGTCCGTCTGCTGGAGCATGGGTTTGTCTTTCGCCACCCCACCCTCGACTCGGCTCTTTTCGCATGATGCGGCGGTATGCGGCAACGTTATCCATCTATCAATAAAATAGATTCTCTTTTCCAAAGCGAAATTCTTGCCCCATCCCGTGGTGAAGGGTTCCCTTTCAGGAGGAAATCCTATAGTAATGCGAACAGGAACTAACTCACAATAACTGCGAGGGGCAGGAGACATGATTTCAAGAAGACAAAAAATGGTAAATCTCTGGAAGCAAGTCCGGTTCATCGAAATCGTCGATCCGGGGAACCAGTTTGTGAAGAACCTGATGTTCGACGGCGTTTATTCCTCTGATTTTGCGCTGTTGAGTGAAGATATCCTTGATTGGTTCTCAGCCATCAATGAGCGGTATGCCTCTGTATATTCCGATACCGAGCATCATCGGGCTGTAAAGGCGACCATCGATCAAATGTATGCCTGATTGAAACGGTACGCATGAAACAAAGGCGATCCTTCCGGATCGCCTTTGTTTTTCAGTATATTGTGTCGGAAAATCGCTTCAAAAAAGACATTCGCCCCGCCCAAACGCTGTCCTCTCGCCCCTCCCTTTATTTACAGGAGCCATGCGGCATGGTACGAACGCAAAAGGATGGACAGAACACGTCCGGGGCCTTTTTTCCGTAAAAAAACCGCCTGTATCATCGATACAAGCGGCTTTTGGCTACATAACGCAGCCGCCACAGCCTCCGCCCCCGCAAGGGCCGCCTCCGCGCAAGGGTTTGGGAGGCATTGGCCGGACAGGGCCCACCTTGAAAGGCTTCGCCCCGTGTTTCAGGTTTGCGGCCGAAAGCAGCCGTTCGGTGTCTGCACTTCCGCAATTGGGGCAAGGCGGACAGGCTTCATCGGGGCCGACCATGTCTTCAAACTCGCAAGAGCAGGAAGAGCAATAAAAATCGTACATAGGCATAAGGGGATAACTCCATTCTGACGTCGTGCCGTGTATGACTGCCGATTATATAGCCAGTTTTTAACCGCTGACAAGGCTCTTTTCTCGTGTCTTGTCATTTTCTTTTGGGACGGCGTGCCTCCACCGAGCTTGCCAAGTTTTGGTTCCTGTGCCAAACAACAGTGTTTGTGTTTTTTATCGTCCGTTTCAGGCTCCACATCTTCAACAGCATTTGCCCTATGTCATTACCCCAGCGCATACCATACGGTTTTTCGGCCTGCCTGATTCTGGCCCTTCTGCTCTTTTTCCTTGCGGAAGCCCATGCCCGATCAGCGTCAGGGGAGGAACGGGGGAGCCGCACGTCCGTCGAACTCAAAACGTCAGACGGATCACTCTCTAATGGGCAGACACCAAAGCTGGAATTACGTACTTTTACGATTGAGATGCTTAACGACGGCGTGCATGTCAGTACGGGAATAGGGCTGGAAAACGGCGGAGTGGTCCGGTCCCAGCTGCGGGATGGCGCCGTAATGACACTGACTTGCAAACTTGCTCTTGAGCGTGTGCGCACCCTGCTCTCCAACGAAGTCATTTCCGGGGAATCGCGCTCATACCAGTTGCGCCATGATTTGCTTTCCCGCGAGTTCATTTTGTCGTCTCCGGGGCACCCTATTGTGCGGCAAAAGCAGTTTGATACCCTGCTCGCCTCAGCTTTTCAGCATCTGGATTTTCTCCTTCCTTTGCAGGCGCCGCTCGTTTCCGGGGAGACCTATCGCGTCCAGCTCAAGATCACTCTGGAACACGCCGAAGTTCCGCCGTGGCTGGAAAAAGCTCTCTTTTTCTGGTCATGGGAAGTCACTCCGCCCTTATCTTTTTCTCAGGACTTTATTTTCTAAGGCTGGGGGGCACGCATGACGGAACAGGAGAAGGTTGTCCAGATTGGCGTTCCTGATGAACGGGAACGGCGCCGCAGGCGTTATGAACTCTTGGCGGCCTTCCTTCTGCTGTTGTTGGTGTTGGGGGGAACATGGACGCAGCTCACGCTTTATGGCGTGGACTCATGGATGTTCATCGCCTTGCTGAACATCAACTCCATCTTCATGCTCATCATCCTGTTCCTTGTCGCCCGGAATGTCGTAAAGCTGATCATGGAGCGGCGCAGAAAAGTTTTCGGCGCCCAAATCCGTACCCGCCTTGTCGTCGTTTTTGTTTCTCTTTCTCTGATTCCTACAGTCATCATGTTTCTGGCATCCAACCGTGTCGTCGCAACCAGCGTCGACTACTGGTTTACCCGGCAGACGGAAACATCCCTCCAGGCGGCCCTTGATGTGGGGCAAAGTTTTTATGCGGCAGCGGCGGAACGTTTGCACAGCCGTTCCGAGGCGATCGCTCAGGAAGCCGCACAACGGCGCATCGCTTGGACGGCCTCCAGCGCCAACACGCTTCTTCAAACAAAGCAAAAAGAATACGGCCTTACCCTGGTAGGCTTTGTCACGCCGCAGGAGAAGGAACTGTATTGGCACGCCCCCAAAGCCTTTACCGAGGGATGGCAGGAAGCACGCACGCGAATCGATTGGACCCATGTGGCCAGGGCGACCTTCGGCTCCTTGCTCTGGGCAACGGATGATGTCTATTACGTTATCGGCGTTTTGGCGATTGATGGAGGCAAAACCGGCTACCTGATCACGGCGGAGAGCATTGGGCAGGGCTTGCTGGCCAAACTCGAACGGATTTCAAAGGGCTTCGAAGAATACGCTCAGCTGAAGCAGCTCAAAAAGCCGCTCAAGGTTTCTTTTTTGCTTATTTTGGGCGTGCTGGGAATGATCACCATCTTCGGTTCCGTCTGGTTTGGCTTCCGCCTGTCCAAAGAGTTCACAGCCCCCATTTTGGCTTTGGCGCAAGGGACCACGCGCATTGCGCAAGGCGATCTCGATTTCCGTCTCGAGGATAAAGGCGCTGATGAGCTGGGGCTTCTTGTGCAGTCCTTTAACCATATGGCTAAAGATCTCCAAGAAGGCCGGATGAGCCTGACCCATGCCAACGCGATGCTGGCCGAGCACAATCGCTATATCGAAACGGTGCTCGACAATATCACCACAGGCGTCATCACGTTGGATGCGGATGGGCGCATCCGGACAATGAACAAAGCGGCAAGTTCCATTTTTGATGCCCAGCCCGAAAGGCTCGAAGGGAGAAACCCCGCGGAATTTCTTCCCAGAAGCTACTCCAATATTTTTGTTTCCATGCTTGAAACGCTACGCGAACACCCCGAGCAAAATTGGAAGCGCCAGGAAGATTTTCTGCTTGGGGATCGGAGCTGGAAGCTCATATTGCACGCGGTTGCGCTCTCCGGGCCTGGCGGCATCCGGGCATATGTCATTGTTGTTGAAGATATTACGGAACTCGAGAAAATGCAGCGGATGGCCGCATGGCGCGAAGTCGCCAAGCGCATCGCCCATGAGATCAAGAACCCGCTTACTCCAATCAAGCTATCGGCGCAGCGTTTGGATAGAAAATTCGGCAAACAGATAGAAGATCCGGCATTTGGTCAATGTACCGATCTTATTGTCAAACAAGTCGAGCGGCTGCAGGAAATGGTGCAGGAGTTTTCCTCTTTTGCGAAGCTTCCGGAAGTGCAGCTTTCACCAGACGATGTCGCCCCCCTGTTGGACGAACTCACAACGCTCTTCCGTACAAGCCACAGCAGCGTCATGTGGGATTTGCATCTGCCCGAACGCCTGCCCAAGATAGCTTTGGATCCCGCGGCATTGCACCGTGCCTTGCTGAATATCTTTACCAATGCTGCGGAAGCGCTGGATACCCTGCCGCCCGAAGCCACCAAGCGGGTGCGCATTACGGCTGTCCACGACCGGGGACGTGGCAGTCTCAGGCTCATCATTTCCGATAATGGCCCGGGATTGCAGCCGGAAGAACGGGAACGTATGTTTGAGCCCTACTTTTCCCGCAAGAAAGGGGGCACGGGACTGGGGTTAGCCATTGTCAAATCCATCATCGCCGATCACCGTGGCACCATCCGGGCTGTAGCGGCACAGGGGGGCGGGACATCCATTGTCCTTGAATTCCCTGTTATGAGGGCCTAGCGGATTTCGCTTGCGCTCAACGGATAATCGCAACTCATGAACCCAATAAAAAACTCCCCGAGGCTACCGGGGAGTTTTTTATTGGCACAACAACGCACAAAAGCTGCGTGGCGGGCCTGCCCGCTATTGCTTGAGGCGGGAATCGCTTTTATCGACACAGGCAAAAGTCAACTCTGCCCTGCCCCCGCGCCATGTGGTTTCCGAAGTAAGGTTTTCGATGTACACTTCCTGATTGATGCTGTCGCAAGCTTGCTTCGCTTGGGCTACAACGTATTCCCGAGCGCCATTCGTTCCGCCCTGATACGTCATCAATTCGACGCTTAACGTATGCAGCTGTCCATCGGTTACGGCAGGAGCGGAAACGTTAGCTGCAGGGGCTTCAGAAACGGCCCCTTCAAGGTTTGAGGGGTTTTCCGTATCATTCGCGGCACAACCAGAGAGCAACAACAACGCAGCACCAATCACACCAAATCGTTTCATAGCATCATCCTGTTTCTATCAAAAAATACGGCTGAATGCCGCACTCTCCTCGATATGATTGAAGGCAACCGAGAAGCTATCCTGTGATAGTATCCGCAATTCATAGGCTTACGGTATAAAAAATGGACGCGTTGTCAAGTGGGCTATGCTGAAAAACCATTTGGACTGGCAGGATTCTCACTTTAGGTCTTGGCGCGGAATTTGTTTTGAGTACGGTTATGGTTTTGAAAATTTTTGCGTAACTATTTTTGTTTATGTGGAAAGTTTTGTGTGTTGAGTATATAAAATTTACATAATTATATTATAATTATGGGCTACACATGGGTAGCCTCAAATACAAAAACATACCATTCGAAAATCAACGTATTCATACCGTAACGCAGCGGCACTCATCCCAAACAAAAACAGGTATACAACCCCCCTTAGCCTGTATTATAGTCCCCCGAATGGCATATTTTCCGTGCTGTTTTTGTCCCTAAACAGCTCTCTTGAATACTGCTTCACTCTGCCCGACATAAGGGGAATGTTCATACCAGGCAAGAAACGGATCGGCTTGTGTCGATTGCCGACATGGACGTTGCGGAGCTTAGAGGAGCATAAAAAGATGTTGCCGGATTCATATCGGCTGCATGGAGGATGAGATCGTGGAACCGTATTACGCAGGATGGCTCTCGCTGCTGCCGCCAGTTATCGCCATCACCTTGGCCTTGTTGACCAAAGAAGTCATTTCCTCTTTGCTGATCGGCATATTGACGGGAACGTTCATTTATTCCGTCGGGATGAATAGTGATGTCCTGTTCATGGGAACCATTGAATCGGCCTTTGACACTATGGCCAACAAGGTCGACTTCAACATCCTAGTTTTCTGCACGCTACTTGGGGCTTTGGTCTACACCATTTCCATGGCGGGGGGGACGAGAGCGTACGGGAAATGGGCTACGCGCAGGATCAAGAGCCGAAAGGCCGCCCTGCTGTCCACCGGCGGTCTGGGTGCGTTCATTTTCATCGATGACTATTTCAATTGCCTTACCGTCGGTACGGTTATGAAACCTGTCACCGATTCCTACAAAATTTCTCGCGCCAAGCTGGCCTATATCATTGATGCCACTGCCGCGCCCATCTGCATCATCGCGCCTATTTCCAGCTGGGCCGCCGCGGTGGGAAGCAACCTCAGGACAACCGGGGCGTTCTCCAGCGATTTTGCCGCGTTTGTTTCCACTATCCCCTATAACTTCTACGCCCTGCTCTCCATCGCTATGGTGGGCCTTATCTGCCTGACCAATTCGGATTTCGGCCCCATGCGCACAGCTGAGGAACGCGCTCAGCACGGTGATCTTGGCGCCGTTGATGGAAGTTCCGAGAAGCAGGTTCAACCGGCGGAACGTGGGACCGTATGGGATATGTTGCTTCCCATCGGCAGCCTGATCGTTTTTGCCGTACTCGGCCTCCTCTATAGCGGCGGGTACTGGGGCAAGGATCCGGCGTTCCACACCATGGGCGCGGCCTTCGGCAACTGTACGGCCGCCAAGGCGCTTGTTTGGGCATCCGTCGGAGCCCTTACCGTGTCCTTCCTGCTTTTTGTTCCTCGCGGCCTTTTGTCTTTCAGGACATTTATGGACGGGGCCGTTGAAGGCATGAAGGCCATGCTGCCCGCCAACATCATTCTGGTGCTGGCATGGACGATCAGCGGTGTCTGCCGCGATCTTCTCCAAACGCCTATTTTCGTGCAGTCCCTTGTGGCGGACGGAGGCGTATCCGGGGCGTTCCTCCCCGCCATCGTGTTTTTGATTGCAGGCTTTTTGAGCTTCTCCACGGGCACGGCATGGGGGACCTTCGGCATCCTGATCCCGATCATCGTCCCGGTGGCTCAGGCCGTCGATCCGGATCTCGTGGTGGTTTCCCTTTCCGCGACCCTCGCTGGCAGCGTGTTCGGTGATCATTGCTCCCCCATTTCGGATACGACCATTCTCTCCAGTGCCGGTGCCGGATGTAATCATATCGAACACGTCTCGACACAGCTGGGTTATGCGTGCATCGTGGCTTTTTGCTGCTTCGTCGGTTACGTTGTCGCCGGATTTACCAAGGCCAATCTGTGGTGGAGCCTTGGCTCTTCCCTTGTCCTGCTGCTCATCAGTGTGTTCATTTTGCACATGCTGGGCAATAAAAGGGCTGCTGCTAGAGAAACGGCCGCAATCAGGGGAAATGCCTGATAGTCCGCCTAAAAAATCGGGTATATGGGAGGGTGGGCTCGGGTCCGCCCTCTTTTTTGTGCGCACATGGGATTAAATAGAACTATTATCCTGTAAATACGGTATAATAAAAAATCCGGAAGACGGACACAAGAAATGTTTCTGGGCAGTCCCTTTTTTCGGGACGTTAGATTGACAGCATCTCAATTGAGATGCATTATAACTCAAATACGATACGAGGTGAGTATGGCTAGTACGACAATGGTCCACATCCGTGTTGACGAAAAGCTCAAGCGCGAAGCATGTGCCGCCTTGGACGGCATGGGCCTGTCTCTTTCCGATGCTGTGCGTCTGCTCCTTGTTCGTGTAGCGGCAGAAAAGGCTTTGCCTTTCGAAATCAGGGTTCCCAACACAAGCACAATCCGAGCTATGGAAGACGTGAACGTGGGTACGCTGGAATCCTTCGAGTCTGTCACAGCACTTATGGCCAGCATCGATGAGAACAATTGAAGCAACACCAACCTTCAAGGAGGACTTGAAAAGAGTCTGCCAGGATCCGGGTCGGAAACGAACCGTTGAGGACCTGCTCTCCATTCTGGCGCGTGATCTTGAATTCATGGTGGGTATGCCGGCGCACACGCTGCCCGGCAAATGGAGCGATTATCTGGAATGCCAGCTACAATCGAATCTTTTCCTTATCTATAGAAAACCTGACAAAAACAGACTTCAGCTCGTACGACTCGGGAGTTGTTCCGACTTTGAATGCCGGGACGACGAGTATGACATCGGATTCTCTGTATCTTGCGGGAATAAGGAAGAGCCTTCCAGATTTTTCAAACCCGACAATGCAACTACAGGGAGACCGACTGTGACCACGCATAAAAAACCGACACTTGCCTTCGCCCTTTTCACGCTGCTTTCCATCGTCACGATCATTGCCTGCGGGATGATTTTCTTCAAATTGAAACTTCACCTGCTCATGATGTCTTGCTGGGTCGTCTGTGCCCTGTTTGCCCGGCGTCTGGGTTATACGTATACGGAACTCGAAGTCGGCGCCTATGAGCTCATCCAGAGAGCTATGGGCGCCGTTATCATTTTGATGTGCGTCGGCGCGCTCATTGGGGCATGGATTTCCGCCGGAACGGTCCCGGTGATGATCTATGTCGGCCTCCAAATCATTTCCCCCAGCCTGTTTCTCGTGACAAGCCTTATCCTGTGTTCGGTGACGTCACTTACGACAGGGACTTCATGGGGTACGATCGGAACGGTCGGCCTTGCCATCATGGGGATTGGCGCCGGCCTCGGCTTTGATCCCGGTATTACCGCGGCCTCCATTATCTGCGGTGCGTTCTTCGGCGATAAGCTTTCCCCCCTCTCCGATACCACCAATATGGCCGCTGCGGGCAGCGGGGTTCCGTTGCTCCGGCATGTCCGCCATATGGTGAATACGATCACGCCCGCCTATATCATCACCATTATCCTGTACGCGATCATCGGGTTCAAGCAGGGCTCTGGCGTAGCCGATACGTCCCAGCTCAATGCCATCCTCTCCGGGATCAGCGAACATTTCCAAATCGGCATCATCCCTGCCCTGCCCATGCTGCTGGTGCTCGGCCTGCTGATCCGCCAGACCAACCCGGTCCTCGCCATCGTCAGCGGCGCGCTTTTCGGCGTCCTCATCGCCGTAGGGTATGCCGGTATGGATTTGACGACCGCCTTCAACTCCATGTGGAGCGGCTACAAAGCTGATTTCGCCAATCCCATGTTGGCGAAGCTGCTCAACCGCGGCGGCATCACCAGTATGCTCGACATCGCCGCACTGGTCATTTTTGCCTGCGGGCTTGGCGGTATGCTTCGCCACATCGGCATCATCGACGTCGTGCTGGAACCCGTGGCCC
>ERZ779870.1685-NODE-1685-length-13562-cov-3.08499_pt1 | contig 13562 bp, 10 predicted proteins | sample MGYA00511247_ERZ779870 | MGnify/ENA primary metagenome ERZ779870 (study PRJEB29588, sample SAMEA2149068) | human gut metagenome | biome: human gut; feature: human-associated habitat; material: faeces | place: Denmark | collected 2008/2010 ...
TAAACTGTAATACGGAAGAGTTAACCGAAATACCTCTCTCCTTCTCTATCTCCATCCAGTCAGAAACCGCGTGCTTGGCCGCTTTTCTTCCCTTGACCGTACCAGCCAGGTTGATCGCGCCTCCGTAGAGAAGAAACTTCTCCGTCAGGGTTGTCTTACCAGCATCCGGGTGGGAAATAATGGCGAATGTACGCCGTTTTTTGATCTGCTCCGCTATATTTTCCAAAAAAATCTTCCTCCAAACTTACTACCATTCTTCAACTTTGTCTAAACGTATTTATTCTATATTATTTTAAACGAATACGCAAGTCCAAGTTACGGTTCACTCACGCGCGATCGGTAACAGATCTTAAAAACATTTTTCATCTTCTTCTTGATCCTTTTCTTTAAAAAACATATAATCATACTATTAACGTGGATATATAATAAATAGTAACAGTTGAACATATGAAACCGTTGCGATAACTATACAATCAACATTTTATAAGAACTGTTGATTATTGTAGAGATGCAGGAGATATAAAGGAGTTATTTTATGATTCTAGCTATCGACGTTGGAAACACCAACATTATTATCGGCGTGATCGACGCAAAAAAAACGTATTTTGTAGAACGCATCACGACCACCATCGGAAAACCGAATCTGGAATATGCCGTGGCGCTGAAAAGTATTCTTGAAATTTACCATATTGCCCCAGAGCAACTTGATGGTGCAATCGTCTCCTCGGTTGTTCCGCCGCTTAACCGGACGATTCTTGCCGCCATCCGTAAAATAACGGGGCTAAACGCAATGCTGGTCGGTTCCGGCATGAAAACCGGCTTAAACATCCTGATGGACAACCCGAAATCCGTCGGCAGTGATATGATCGTAAACGCAGTCGGTGCCCTTGCAGAGCATGAACCGCCAATCATCATCATCGAAATGGGAACCGCTACGACCATGTCTGTCATCGACAAAAACGGACGCTATGTCGGCGGCGCGATCCTGCCGGGACTTCGCGTTTCCCTCGACAGCATGAGCGCCAGCACTGCCCAGCTGCCGCGCATCAGCCTCGATACGCCGCGCCGTGTCATTGGCAAAAATACCATAGACTGCATGAGAAGCGGCGTCATATTTGGCAATGCCGCGATGATCGACGGTATGCTGGATCGCATCGAGGAAGAACTCGGAGAGAAAACTTCCATCATCGCCACCGGCGGCATCTCCAAGATTGTCCTGCCGCTCTGTTCGCATACGATCACGTATGATGGGGCGCTGTTGATGAAGGGATTACTACATTTATATGAAAAAAACAGGAGAACCGAATAATCAAAAAGGCTGTCTCTCGGCAGATGCATCTATATGATACATTCTGATGGGAGACAGCCTTTTTATCACAGTTTATTATGCTGACATCTATTCATTACCGGTCACGGTCACAGCAGCATTTATTTTACAACCTTCAGCTTCATATTCTCTTTCTCAATCCGATCCAGCTTCTCGCCGTCCAGACGGAGTGCAAATCCAAACGGATTTACCACGATTCCATTCACGTAATCCAGATATTTTTTCAGATCGCGGAAGCGGACTTCCATTGCTCCAAACTGGTGTTTACGGTCAAATTTGCCAAATTCTACTAAATCCGTAAATGCCGGGTAATAGCGTACACCCTTTCCGGTGGTCAGAACCGGCACTGCCGTCGTCTTCTGCGGGTCAGCAACCGGAACCAGCAGACGCGCACCGTAAAGCTCTTTGCACATCAGATCCTGCATCTGTGGGAATGCCTGGTGCTGTACCAGTGCCTGATAGAACTGATTTGCAGAACGGACCAGGGACGGATTCATCACGATCTCGGATGTATCCTTTGGTTTCTCGATGATGCTGAACAGCGACATGGACATATGATTTTCCTGTCCCTTGTCGATCACAACTGCCTCGAAACCGCTGCGGTAGAGGTCGTTGAAAAAGGAAATACGCTGTAATGGGCGGATCTCCAGTACCTTCGTCTCTACGCCGACCATCTCCAGTCCTTTCACGAACTCATCTGCATACTCGCGACTGGTGTAAAGGAAAGCAGCCGCTTTGCCGTTCTCTGCACCCAGGAAGAAGTTTTTCGTCGCATGGACAGTCACAACAAACAGTCCCGGCTCTCTCTGAAGCAACTCCAGAACCTCTCCCATCACTTTTTTATCTGCTTTATCCTGATGTTCTTTCATCAGCTCACGTAATTTCTCCATTTGAATTCCTCCGGCTCTTTTTATCATGCGCGAGGCTCAATCCGCCTGCGCCTGTCTTTTCTACTCTGTCTGCTGTCCATGACTGCCTGAGTGTCGCATCGCCAAGCTGCCTTTATCACTATATCAGATGGAATACTCCGCTCAACCCCAGTTCAGATAACAGTCATCTGCTTGATTTTCAGATTCTTTTTGCAGACTATATCCTCTATATTTTAACACAGAGCCGCCAAACAATCAATCAGAAGAATCTCACACAATCCCTATAACACAATCCCTATCAACATTCAGCTCAAATAATGCTTCATGCTTTTTAACGCACTCTTCTCCAGCCGTGACACCTGCGCCTGCGAAATATGGATTTCTTCGGCAACCTCTGTCTGGGTCTTTCCCTCAAAAAAGCGCATATCAATAATGCGGCGTTCCCGGTCCGGCAGGCGCTGCATCGCCTCCCCCAGCGACAGATCCTCGACCCAATGTTCCTCTGAATTTTTCTTGTCACTGAGCTGATCCATCACGTAGAGCGGATCGCCGCCGTCCGTATAGACCGGTTCGTACAGGCTGACCGGGCTCTGGATAGCATCGAGCGCATACGCAATCTCCTCTTTGCTGACTCCCAATTCTTTGGCAATCTCACAGAGTGTCGGCTCCTTTGACTGCTTTTTCAGCAGATTTTCACGGGTATAGATCGCTTTGTATGCCGTATCGCGGAGCGACCGGCTGACCCGGATTGAATTGTTATCCCTCAAATACCGTTTTACCTCCCCCAGAATCATCGGAACCGCATACGTCGAAAAACGGACATTCTGGGTAATATCAAAATTATCAATCGCCTTGATGAGGCCGATACAGCCAATCTGGAACAGATCGTCCACATTTTCCCGGCTGCCCGAAAAGCGCTGTATTACACTGAGCACCAGCCGCAGATTCCCCTTGATATACTGTTCTCTTGCCTCCCGATCGCCCTTTAGAATCCGGCGAAACAGTTCTTCTTTCTCCTCATTACTTAAAAGAGGCAGCTTGGATGTATTGACCCCGCAGATTTCCACTTTATAGACCGGCATTTCCATTCCCTCCGTATGATGGACGATCAACGCAAACGGTTGAATCGTTTTGATTTTTGTTTTGTCACCTATACATTAGAATGGACAATTCAAAGCTCATTTATACCCGGACAAATGTGAACCGTTTTCACTCATTCCAATTTCTTGCCTTTTCTGCCGTTCCATAGTAAAATATATTTTCAGGGATTTTACGATCAATCTTATTTATAGAAAATAGAATTCAACCACAAGGAGATCCATTCATGAACACACAAAAAAAAGCCCGTTCCCTCTACTGGGATATCGTAAAGGGATGGGGCATTATTGCGATCGTGCTGGGGCATACCGGATATTTCGCCGGTGCGTTCGTCTATCTGTTCCACCTGGCGCTGTTCTTCTTTATCACAGGCTATTTTTATAATGAAACGAAATACGGGGATACGCCGTTTCTCTACTTCGGCTCCCGTCTCGCCGGTGCATGGCCCAGGTATATGTTCTACACGCTGTTTTTTGTCCTGCTTCACAACTTTTTTGTGACGCACAGGCTCTATGCAGGTCAGGAACTTTACAACCACACCAGAATGCTTACGGCATGGATGAGCAGCCTTTCCTTCAACTCCCCGGAACAGGTTCAGGGTGCCCTCTGGTTTCTGCCGGTCTGGCTGGTGTCCTCCGGACTCTTTGCCGGATGCGTCTGGTTTGGACGCGCAGCTGCCCGCTTCACCCGGAAAGATAATGTCAAGCTTCCTGTATGTGCATTTGCATGCATCCTGATTGGCCTTGCCGGTGTCTTCTTAAATATGAGAAGCTGCCCGCTCCCTTACAATCTGCAGGCGGCGCTGCTCGTTGTTCCGGTCTATCTCATCGCCTGGCTGATGCAGCAGTTTTTCTCCAATTTCCGCCACTATACGGTCTGGTACGGCTGCCTGATAAGCGCCCTGCTTCTGCACCTGACGAACACAAAGCTTCACATTTTCATCGATCTGGCAAGCATGCACATTCCGGGCGTCTTATTTTATCCGATCTCCATCATTGGAATTTACTTCGTCCTTTCGCTCTCCGACCTGTCCGAGCGCATCAGACCGCTGGCAAAGGTCCTTGCCTTTTTAGGACGCCATTCCTTTGACATTATGGCGATTCATTTCACGCTGTTCAAGCTGATCGATTTTGCCTATGCCCGCTTCATTTTGAAGGAAATACCGGAAACGCTTTCCAACTTCCCGGTCTCCTTCCGCTATGAAATGGGTCCGTTTTACATCCTGATCGGTCTGTTTCTTCCAGCACTTATCGGCTGGTGTATAGACCGCATTGCTGCGAAATTTCTTTCTTGAGGCGTTTCATAATCTTCTTTTCCAGCCTCGATATGTATGACTGCGAGATACCCAGAAGGTCGGCAACCTCCTTCTGGGTCATTTCATCTTCCTGCTCTCTCCCCAGACCAAAGCGCAGCTTCACGATTTTCTGTTCCCGCGGATTCAGGCGGTCGATCGCCGCATTCAACAGTTTCCGCTCTGTCTCATCCTCCAGATCCCGGTAAATAATATCCTCATCCGTTCCCAAAATATCCGACAGAAGCAATTCATTTCCATCCCAGTCCACATTCAACGGCTCATCGATCGAAACCTCGAGCTTCGTCTTATTATTTCTCCGGAGATACATCAGAATCTCATTTTCAATACAACGGGATGCATAGGTCGCCAGCTTAATATTTTTATCCACGTCAAACGTGTTGATCGCCTTGATGAGACCGATCGTCCCGATCGAAATCAGATCTTCCACGCTGGTGTTGTCAAACTTTCTTGCTATGTAGACCACCAGGCGCAGGTTGTGTTCGATCAGCGCCGAACGCGCCTCTTTATCCTCACTGGTTCCAAATTTTCTTAAAACCTCTGCCTCCCGCACACTGTCAAACGGTGCCGGAAGGATATCGGTTCCCCCGATATAATGAACTTCCCCGTCCCGGTGCATCAGAAATGACCGGAACGACGGCATCATTTTTAAACGAAACTGACCTGGAACTGAAACTTTTATAAACATACGCTTTCCCCCTTATGTTGTTCGCTATGGTTCAGACCATAACGGCTGTTTTTCTTCCCAACCAATATTTTTCATTGAGCAGCATCTGATACTCGCCCTTCTGCGACAGCGCCTCCTGTGAAATGGCAATCCACGGCTTCTCAATCACCCGCATACCGCCCTGACCGGACACTTCCATCCGCTCCGCCTGATATGCCGGAATCACGCCGCCGCCCTTTCCGACACTTCGAAATGGGATGTATTGGACACCGTCCTCCCAGGAAAAAAATCTCTCTGCCGCACACGCATCCAGCACCTGCACCGGACGCCCCGAAAGCGGCATCGTCAGATGGTTGCCTGTGTCGAGAATCGCCTGCACATGCCGCTCCCTGCCTTTGTTAAAAAGCGTTACCGCGTACTGGTGTTCCAGCTTCATACACCGCTGCATACCAAACCGCCACACCGCAGATGGAATCAGAAAACTGCCCACCGCGGTAAACAGCCAGAACAGAAGATTCACCCGTATTCCAAGCGGCTGAACCAGTTCCATGCAGCCAGCCGCCAGCATAGATGCTATGTAAAGCCCGATCGCAGCTTCTGCCGCCTCCGACTTCCTACGGATGGAAAATGCCGTCCATGCCATCAGCACGCTCATCATGGCGCTTAGGAGCATCCGCCCGGCATATCCCAACGGAACCGGAGCTAACACCATTCCTAACGCATACACGGCTCCCAGAAGGCTCCCTGCCAACCGCCCATACCGGCGTTCCGGCAGACGCAGGCAATTCTTCACCACCGACAGAAGCAGGAAATCCGCTGCCAGATTTTGCAGCAGGATGACATCCGCATACACACGATAGGTCACTGTCTCTTCCCACCTTTCTGTCCGACACGGGATATTATAAGAAAAAAGTTCCGCAAAATTTGTCAAACCGAGGGCGCAAAACGCCTGTTTTGATCGCCAAAAATCGGGGGGAAAACGTGAAATTTGAATAGATTCGACATAAGTCGAAGGTCTGAATCGACGATAAAAAAAACACGCATCAGAAATTTTCACTTCTAATGCGTGTTTCTTCCAAAAGCAACTGCTTCTGTATATATTTTGTATTTTTACTAAAGCAAGAGCAGCTCATCTCTCACTCTTATATTATTTCTTATTTCTCAGAAAATCCGGAATATTGATCTGTGTTTCCTGACGCATCGGGCGGAACGGCTGTGCCGGTGCCGACTGCGGTGCTTCCTTCGGAGCAACTGGCTGTGCCGGTGCTGCTGCAGATGGTGCACGGAAGGTCGGTGCCTTGTAGGTCGGCTGCGCTGCCGCCGCAGTCTGTGCTGCCGGCTGAGCGTATGTATTGCCAGTCGTCTTTGCCTTGAACGGAGTCTTGAACTCAGTCATCGCCTTTGCAACCGGTGTGTTCACACCGTGGGAATCCAGTCCAGTCGCGATAACAGTGATCGTCGCCTCATCCTGTGCATTCTCATCGTACATCGCACCGAAGATGATATTGGCATCGTCGCCTGCAAGCTCCTGTACATAGCTGGCTGCGTCATTTGCCTCGATCAGGCTGATATCGCCGGAAATATTGATGATAACGTGGCTTGCACCCTCGATGGTTGTCTCAAGCAGCGGGCTGGATACAGCCTGCTTAACAGCCTCAAGTGCTTTGTCATCACCCTTCGCATGACCGATACCGATATGAGCAATACCCTTGTCCACCATAACGGTCTGAACATCTGCAAAGTCAAGATTGATAAGACCCGGAACATTGATCAGGTCGGTAATACCCTGTACTGCCTGCTGAAGAACCTCATCTGCTTTCTTCAGTGCATCCGGCATCGTGGTACGGCGGTCTACGATCTCAAGAAGTTTATCATTCGGGATAACGATCAGAGTATCGACAGCTGCTTTCAGTTTCTCGATACCATTGAGCGCGTTGCTCATACGGGTCTTTGCCTCGAAACGGAACGGCTTTGTGACAACGCCGACCGTCAGGATGCCCATATCTTTTGCGATACGTGCAATAACCGGAGCTGCACCTGTACCGGTACCGCCGCCCATACCTGCGGTAACGAATACCATATCTGCACCCTTGAGAGCCTGTGCCAGCTCTTCCTGGCTTTCCTCAGCTGCTTTCTCACCGATCTCCGGCTTTGCGCCTGCACCAAGTCCCTTGGTCAGCTTCTCACCAATCTGCATAGCTGTGGACGCCTTGCAGAACTGCAGTGCCTGCTTATCTGTATTAATACCGATAAATTCTACACCGGCAATATCTTCATCGATCATGCGGTTGACAGCGTTGTTACCGGCTCCGCCGACACCTACTACTATAATTCTGGCAGAGTTCTCTGCTTCATTTATCTTTATCTCTAACAAGATACTTCCTCCTTCATTTTCCCATCTGTTCCGGTTTTATCATTTTTATACTAAAATTAGGGTCTTTTAAATCTAGCCTACCTAATACTATATTTGATTTTCAGCAAAAAATCAATCGTTTCTTTTATAAATTTTCAATAAACCAGTCTCAATGTTACTGTTCACGCATACGTGCCAGTAACGGATTTTGCCGATTCTTCCTAGTTTTTATCAAACCGGTACATCGGATTTGCATTCGATTCATCGTAGCTGTCCAGATAGAGGGTTCCGGACAGATCCGGATAATCCCGCAGAATATCCGTCAGCTCCGAAAGTTTCCCGTTCATCTCACTGTTGCTTCCCAGCTCAACCTTCAAGCTCCTGATTTGAAGCGTCGCTTCCTTTTCCTTATTAAAACGAATCTCGTCCACCGCAACCTCGTTGACCGACAGCACCTGCGTCAGGTTCAGAATCTCGTTGAAAACGCTGATATCCTCGACCGGCAGCGGCTGATGCAGCACGATATGTCCAAAGGAAAGTCCGGCAATCTTCGGCACACCCGGCAATGTCTCGCTTGTGCTCTCCACAATGATGCCGTCCTTGTCAAAATACATCCGGCTGTTCATGTAGGAAACGTAACCAACCACACTCTTCTCGTAGACGATCACCTCCACGTCCGACGGGCTGCGGAACACCAGCTTGTAATCCTGCACGAACGGAATTGACTTGTGCGGCCGGAAGCGGTACTGCAGATAGCAGAACACCGGATTCCGGCTCAGCCGCGAATCGAAAATAGACGCCTCTATCTGCTCTGCCGTATATTGCCGGTTTCCACTGACATGGATTGTATTGATCTGAAGCAGCGACAGACCGACAAAAAACGCGGCTGCCACAAGAAGTGCTGCCGCCGTGATCCAGATATGTTTTTTTCCACGGCGGCGCCATACCTTTTCCTCTGTCTTTTTTTCAATCTGTATCTTCTCTATCTCCATCATCCTCCCGGCGCCGGATCTCTGCTCCTAATGCCCGCAAGTCCCGGCAAATATCTTCATATCCCCGCTCAATATGTTCACATTCTGATACTCTGGTCCATCCGTCCGCCCCCAGGGCTGCCACCGTCAGGGCTGCGCCGCCCCGCAGATCACGGGCACGCACCAAAGCTCCCCGCAAGGTTTCCACTCCGTCAATCCGGGCAATGTTCCCGCTGCATTCGATGTTCGCCCCCATTTTTTGAAGCTCCTCCGCTGTGCCAAACCGGTTTTCAAATACCGTCTCCCGCAACATACTGGTTCCATCTGCCCGTGACAGAGCCGCCATCAAAAACGGCTGCAGATCGGTCGGAAACGCCGGATACGGTCCGGTTTTCACCGATACCGCCCGCAGGCGCTGTCCGCTGTGTACATATATAAGTTCCGGTTCCTGATAAAACGAAACGCCCATATGCTCCAGCACCCCGGTCAATGCACGCAGCTCCTGTGTCTGCACGCCGTCCACGATCACCTCACCGCTGCAGGACGCAGCGGCAAGAAGATAGGTCCCGGCTACGATCCGGTCGCCGCCGATCACAAACCGGCTGTCATGGAGCGGCAATCCACCTTCTATGATCAGCGCATCCGTCCCGATTCCCCGGATCGATGCCCCCATACCATTTAGGAAATGGCACAGCTGTCCAATCTCCGGTTCCCGCGCGCACCCCCGCAGAACCGTCCGCCCCACCGCTGCCACAGCGGCAAACAGGGCATTTTCCACCGCGCCGACACTCGGAAACGGAAAAATAATCTCTGCCCCGCGAAGTCCCGTTGTCTGTGCATGCAGGAAGCCGTCCGGCTCCGATTCCTGTATTTCCGCGCCCAGCGCACGGAGTGCCCGCAAATGCCAGTCGATTGGACGTTTTCCGATCATACATCCGCCGGGGCTGTAGACCCCCGCCTCGCAAAAGCGTCCCAGGAGCCCTCCCAAAAGCATAATGGACGAGCGCATTTTCCCCATCGCTTTCTGCTCGATCCGCCAGCCATTCATCTTCGAAGTATCGATTTCCAGACGGTTTCCGTGCAACGCACACCGGCATCCCAGAGAATCAAGAATCCCCATCATACAGAACACATCCTGTATTCTGGGGACATTTTCAAGCACGGTAATTCCGCGGTTTAACACCGACGCCGCCATTATCGGCAAAACTGCATTTTTCGACCCCTGCACCGTGAGTCCGCCCTGAATCCGGCACGGTCCGTGAATCTCGATGAAAGCCAAACAATCCCCTCCCACCGGCATCTATGTATTATTATATGCCAACGAGAGAAAATGGTTCTCATTTTCTACATTTCCCGAGGTGAATATGTAACTCCGCCAAATATTCCTACTGCTCCAGCTTAATCTGGTTCGAGACGCTTAACACCATCCCCATCTCCAGCATCAGGAACATGACGGATGTACCTCCGTAACTGATAAACGGCAGCGTAACACCCGTGTTCGGGATCGTATTCGTAACAACCGCGATATTTAAGATAACCTGAATCGCGATGTGTGCCATCACGCCGATCACGATCATCGCACCCATCAGATCCGGTGCATTTCCAGCAATTACCATGAAGCGGTAAATCATAAACATGAAAATCAGAATGACCGAAATCGCGCCAAACAGACCTAATTCCTCACAGATAATCGAAAAAATCATATCATTCTGCGCCTCCGGCACGAAACCGAGCTTCTGGAGACTCTCGCCCAGTCCCTTTCCAAACAGACCGCCGGAACCGATCGCGTACAGACCCTGGAGCACCTGATAACCGCCGGAACGTGCATACTGCACCGGGTTGACCCAGACATTGATTCGTCCCAGCTGATAATCCTTCAGGATATGGAGCTTTACCAGCAGATGCCCTATATAGGGGGCGACCGCCAGAAGTCCGACGCCGCCTCCGATGCAGAGGAAAAACGGCCATTTGATCTTGCACGCCACAAACAGCATCACAAACACGATGCCGCAGATGATGATACCAGAACTTAAGTTGTTCGCCGTAACTAAAAGTGCCAGCGGCGCCGACAGCGCCACGATAAATCCGACTGCCCGCAGCTGGTTGATCCGCACGCCCAGATTGGCAATCAGAACCGCCAGAAGCAGAATCAGGGAAATCTTGACAATCTCGGTCGGCTGGAACTGGAGCGGTCCCAGGCGCAGCCAGCGCTTCTTACCATGCGATGCCACGCCCAGAGGTGTAAAACGCGTCAGAAGCAGCGTCACGTATGAAGCGATATATCCCAGCATCGCAAACCGCGCAAACCAGTGATAATCTATCTTGGAGACGATATACATCGCAACAAAGCTGACACCCGCGATGCCCGCCTGACGAAGCATAAAATATCCCGGATTGCCGTAATCAAGCTGCGCCTTATAGGAGCTCGCGCTGTAAATCATGATCAGTCCGAATACCGTCAGGAAAATGATGGTAAACAGCAGACTGTAATCATAAAACCGATGTGGTTTTTTCTTTTTAATTTTTCCCGGTTCCGGCATACTTCCACTCCCCTGCTTTTTGTTGTTACAGTTTCGAAATTCTGCCTGTAAACGGCAGTTTTTCCTTCAAATCAGGGCTGCCGCAGACAAATGCCGGCTGCGACAGCCCCCTTAAATACATTAAGCCTTTATTCGTTACTGTTCACGCATACGTGCCCAGTAACCTTTATTCTTCCAATACCGAATTGCTGCGTGCTTTGCACTCCGCAATTCTCAAAAGTCACAATTCCTCCTGCAAGCAATCTTGCGTCGGATTTCCGACCTTTGAACCTTGGTATTACAAATTTCTCACAAACTCTTTGAATTTGCGTCCGCGCTCTTCAAAGTTCTTGAACTGCCCCCAGCTTGCACATGCCGGTGAAAGCAGGACGTTATCGCCCGGATTTGCGTAGGATGCACATACCTGTACAGCCTCCTGCAGATCTTCCGCGTACATGATATCATTGAAGCCGTGGCGTTTTGCACACTCGGCAATCTTGTCGCGGGTCTGGCCGATCAGCACCAGATAGCGTACCTTTCCGCCAAAGCTCTCGATCCACTCGTCAAACTCGGAATGCTTATCATATCCGCCTGCGATTAATAAGGTCGGTCCCGGCATCGCCTTGATCGCCTGCATCGCTGCATCCGGGTTGGTTCCTTTGGAATCGTTGTAGTATTTGACACCAAAACGCTCGGTTACGAACTCAATGCGGTGTTCAACTGCCTTGAATTCCTTGATCACCTTCTGGATCTTCTCCAGCGGAACGCCCATGTTCATACTGATAGCAACCGCTGCCATAACATTTTCATGGTTATGACGGCCAAGCAGCTTCAGATCGTGGATATTGACAATCACGGTCTCTTTCTCGCCGTCGTTGTATACAATCTCATCCTCTTTCAGGTAGAAACCTTGTTTCAGGGTACGCAGACTGGAAAAATATACCACCTTGATGTCTTTTAAAGTCTCACCAAATTCACGCAGTACCGGATCCTCATAGTTCAGGACACAGACATCGCCCTCTTTCTGGTTCTTGGTAATGCTCTCTTTCGTCTCGATGTAGCATTCCATCGTCTTATGACGATCCAGATGATCCGGGGTAATATTTAAAATAGTGCTTACATTCGGGTGGAAATCAGTCATGGTCTCCAGCATGAAGCTCGATACCTCTGCGACGGTTACGGTCTCATCCGTTGTCTCCAATGCGTGGAATGCAAACGGCTCACCGATATTTCCAACTACAAATACGCTGTCATAGAATGACTTCATGATCTCGCCGGTCAGGGAAGTCGTTGTTGTCTTTCCGTTCGTGCCGGTAATGGCTGCCATACGTCCTTTGGCACAGTGATATGCAAGCTGCATCTCGCCCCAGATCGGAATACCGGTTTCACGAATCATCTCTACAAACGGTGCATCGGTCGGGATGCCCGGGCTTAAAATTGCCAGCTCCACGCCTAACAAATCCGTCTTTTTCAGCTCTCCGAGGACGAACGTGATCGTCGCGCCTTCGTCAAATTTCTTTTTCAGCTCCTCTGGATCCAGTTTTTCATTGCCATCGTAAAGCACTACCTCCCCGCCTTTTGAGAGAAGGAGCTTTGCAGCTGCAATACCGCTGATACCTGTTCCTGCTACTAATACTTTCTGACTCATAATCTTCCTCCTATAATCCTAAGTATGCTATAAGGCAAAGGATTGCCGTAATAATCGAAAATACGCCTACGACCCTGGTCTCAGACCATCCGCAGAGCTCGAAATGATGATGGATCGGCGCCATCTTGAAAAAGCGCTTTCCGCCCGTCTTCTTAAAATAGGTTACCTGAATAATAACAGATAATACTTCCACCAGATAAATCAGACCCACGATCGCGATAAAGATCGGCATCTGCATCATAAAGGCACTGGAAGCAACAAAACCGCCAAGTGCCAGTGAACCGGTATCGCCCATGAACACACGCGCCGGATAGACATTGAACAGAAGAAAGCCCAGAAGACTTCCCACTACTGCGCCGGTAATCGGGCTAATGCCGCTGTTCTCCCCGATCGCCACGATCGTAAAGAACGTTGCTACCAGAATAGTCACACTGGTGCACAGACCGTCCAGACCATCTGTGAAGTTCACTCCATTGTCAGTTCCCAGAATGATGAAGAACAGTGCCGGTACAAACAGCCAGACCGGAAGCTGTAAATACTTGCCGGTAAATGGAATCAGCATCCCTGTTCCGATGTCCGGTGAGGTTACAATATAATAGGCAAAAATACCTGTGATCACAAACTGACCGATCAGCTTCTGGATCGGATTTAAGCCCTCCGAACGTTTCATCACGATCTTGATGTAATCGTCCAGAAATCCAACCACGCCGAATCCAACAGTCATAAACAGCACCGGAATGATCTTCGGATAATCCCGGATATAGAGCAGAGACGTAATGATGATGCTGGAAAGAATTA
>ERZ779870.1689-NODE-1689-length-13543-cov-3.72887_pt1 | contig 13543 bp, 7 predicted proteins | sample MGYA00511247_ERZ779870 | MGnify/ENA primary metagenome ERZ779870 (study PRJEB29588, sample SAMEA2149068) | human gut metagenome | biome: human gut; feature: human-associated habitat; material: faeces | place: Denmark | collected 2008/2010 ...
GAGGATGCCCACGAACGTGCCGATGAGGGAAGACTTCACCAGCCCGGACATCCGGCCCCTCCATTCGCCGAGGGATGGAAGCTGAACCCGGCAGGAGGTGCCGTTTTCCACGCGGGCCTCGCGCCGCATCCGTTCGACGCGATCCAGAACCTCGGAAAGCGCGAACACGCCGACAATGACCGCAACAAGATCGATGCCGCTGTTCAGGGCGAAAATATCGAACGTAAAACGCGATTCGGCGGAAAACGGGGACATGCCCACACAGGCGAGCAGCAGCCCGAGCACGCCCATGGCCAGCCCCTTGAACTGGTTGTTGGCCGATACGCTGGAAATGCAGGTCAGGCCCATCAGGATCAGGGCGCACGTTTCAAGCGGCCCGAACTGCAAGGCGAAAACGGCGATCTGCGGCGCGGCGAAAGTAAGGATCACGCACGAGAACACGCCTCCGAAAATCGATGCCGCCAGCGCCCAGCCGATGGCCTTTCCGGGCTTTCCCGCCCTCGCCATCGGGTAGCCGTCAAACGCCGTAGCCGCGGACTGCGGCGTTCCGGGCGTATTGATGAGCACGGCGGCAATGGAGCCGCCGCAGATGGAACCGCAGTAGACCCCGAGCAGCAAGGCGATGGCCGACACACTCGTCATGCCGAAGGTGAAGGGCAGGCAGATCGTGATGGCGACCACGGACCCCAGACCGGGCAGCGCGCCCACGATCATGCCGAGCATCACGCCCACGAAATTCATTGCGAGGGTAAAAGGCGAAAGAGCCGCCAACAGGGAATCGATGAAAAGCATGTTTTCTCCTTCTCTTTGCCGACGCGGGTCCGAAAGGCGGACGGCCCGCCACCGTCCGGAACACGGCCCTTTCCTCTAAAACAGTATGCCCATCGGAAGCGGGAGTTTGAGGACATACCAGCACAGCGACCAGATGACGGCCGTTCCGCACAGGTTCGACAGCAACAGCGAAGGCAGCTTGCGCCACCCCATCGCATAGCCGATGCCGCAGGCGGCGAGGAAGCTCGTCACGCCGAATCCCATGTGATCCAGCAACAGCGCATAGGCGACGAGAATCCCGGAAACCGCCGCCGTCCTCGCCGAAAACAACGGAATATCCGAGTCGCTGCGGCGGTGCGACGGCACCAGCACGATGCAGCATCCCACGGCTATGAAAAGCCATGTGAGCGCCTTGGGATAGTCCATCGGGTGAATGCCTTCCGTCGCATTCGCCTGCTCCAGCCCGAACGCCTGCGAAAGGAACACAAGCCCGAGCGCGATCACAACCAGTCCGCTGATGAGGTTTTCCCGTGCGATTTTCATGTGTCTTCATCCTTCTGGCTGGAAGGCCCGTTTTGCCATGCCCCGCCGTTCGCGGGTTCAAGGGTGGGAGACGGAAAACGGGCGTTGATGGTTTCAAGGCTCCGGAACACCGCCAACAGCCTCGCGTCCCGGTGGCGCAGCACCTCTTCGGACGTGACGCCCGAGTAGCCGTAAAATCCCTTTCCGCTTTTGAACCCCAAACGCCCTTCCCCAACCATCCGTTCCAGCAGGGGAGGCGGCGTCTCATCCGTCGCAAGCCCCATAGGAACCTGACGGTAATTGCTCAACACAAGATCAAGCCCGGTGAAATCCAGTCTGGACAGGTACCCCATCACGGCAAGGCGCGCGCCCAGACAGACGGAAACGGCATCGTCCAGCGCCGCCGCGTCCGCCACGCCCTCGTCGAGAAGCTGGAACAGCTCCTGATTGATGGCCCGCTGGATACGGTTGACGATGAAGCCGCGCGCGAAGCGCTTGAGCACCACCGGCTTCATGCCCAGTGCGGACAAGCAGGCGGCGAATTGCGGGACGAGCTGTCCGGGATTGGAAGGATGGCCGACGATTTCGACGAGGGGTATGATGTGCGCGGGCACAAAGTAGTGCGCCATGATCAACTGGGGATGCAGGACGGACGGAGCGTGTTCGAAGATGTCGAGGACGGAGGTGTTGCTGGCTATCAGGGCCGACGGGGACACGACGCCGGCCAGTTCCTCGTAAAAACGGCGCTTGATGTCCACCCGTTCCGAAATGACTTCGACGACGAGCTCGGCCCCAGCCGCCGCTCCGAATCCGTCCTCCGCAAACCTCAGCCGGGCCATGACGCTTTCCGGCGCTTCTCCTCCCAGCTGCTCGGACTGCGTGCCCGCAAGTCGGCGGATGGACCGTTCCGCCCGATCCAAAGCGTCCCGGTCGACGTCGGTGAGGGTGACGGCATGTCCGCCGCGCGCGAACCGCAACGCAATGGCATGGCCCATCGTACCGGCTCCGAAAATGACCACGTTCCGAAAAAGCATACGGCATTCCCCTGTTCCCGATTTCCGAAAGGGACGGAGCAGCCTTTGCCCGCTCCTGTCGACAGCCTTATGAGCAAAGCCTGTGCCATGCCGTATCGTGAGAATAACGTCATAGGGGAAAGGGGGATGCGTTCTTTCGTTTCCGGGGGCGGCCTCCGTTTTGTTCAAATAATGGACGGTATCCATATATTGAACATTCCATCCATATGCAGGACGGTCAGAATCGAATGTTGTATTGTTTCAGCCTGAGATAGAGCGTCGAGCGTTTCATGCCCAGAATGCGCAGCGCCCCCCGGTTCCCGGTGATGCGCCCGTTGGTGATCTTGAGCACATGCTGAATATACCGGCTCTGCAATTCGTCGAGCGTCGGAAGGTTCTTGAAGAGCTCCTCACAGGGTTCCTGGCGGGGAGTTCCGTCCGCTTTGCTTTCGGCGTGGGAGCTGAGGTCAAAGGAGAGGCGGCCCCCCTGATGCAGGATGACCGTACGTTCGAGCACGCTTTTCAATTCCCGGATGTTCCCGGGCCAGTCATACTGCAAGAGCGCCTCCAGCTCCCTCTCGCTGGGCTGCTGGATATCTCGGTGATACCGCCTCGAATAGCGATCCAGAAAGAACCGGACAAGCAGCCGGATGTCTTCCTTGCGCGACCGCAGCGGCGGAATGGTCAGGGGGACGACGGATAGGCGATAGTACAGGTCCTCGCGGAAGTGCCCGCTCTTCACCTCGGCCCACAAGTCCTTGTTGGTGGCGCAGATCAGGCGGAAATCCGAATGCCGTTCCTCCTCTCCGCCAACGCGCATGAACCGGTGATCCTGAAAGACGCGCAGCAACTTGATCTGCATGGGGGCCGGAATATCTCCGGCCTCGTCGATGAACAGCGTCCCCTGATGCGCCATTTCGGCCAGACCTACTTTCTGCCGGATGGCCCCGGTGAACGCGCCTTTTTCGTGGCCGAAGAACTCGCTCTCGAACAGGCCGTCGGGGATGCTGGCAGGGTGCACCGGGACAAAGGGGCCGGTCCTGCCGCTGCAATCGTGGATGTAATGGGCCAGCAGTTCCTTGCCCACGCCGGTTTCCCCGAGGATCAGCACCGGGGCGTCGGTCGCGCCTATCTGGCGGCCGTGCGACAGCAGGCGGCGCATGATGGCACTGCCGTGCAGCAGGATTTCCGGCGTATCCCGGTAGGGCTCGGCCTGCGCCTGTTCCTGTTCCCCGGCGGCAAGGCGGGCCGGTTTCGGCTTTCCGGCTTCGATTTTTCGGAGTTCGGACTCAAACAGCAAGGTAAACGCCGCCTGATCGGCGTTGGAGATGCCGCGCAGCGTTTCCAGCGCATACTCGCTTTCCAGCCACAGTACCCATCTGGCCTTGGCCGTCTCCAGCGGAAGGCTCAAGAACACATGCCGCTCCTCGTCCAAGAGCAGGGGCTTGTTCTGCTGCACTGCGTAGATCTGTGAGACTTTGGAAGATATCTTGCCTGTGTTCAGTTCTACGGCGCTGATGTTGCACGCGGCCCGGCACGTCAGCAGCCCGCCGCTGGAAACCTCCAGCAAGGCGGCGCGTTCCGCTCCCAGCTCGCAACCGGCGATGTGCGTCATCTGATTGATGTATTGCGAAAAATCCGTGAGATTGCGTATGGATTCCAGGGCTATCCGGCAGTTCTCGAGCAGCGTTCCACCGATGCGCGCCGTACTTTCAGGTTCATACGGCGATGCGCCGCTTTCCGGTGCAAGCCCCCTTTCAGCGGCCCGAGCGGGGAGATCATGAAGACGGGCAATGCGCCGCTGCGTAACGGCGATTTCCGTCGGGTTGCCTATCGCCGTAAAACCGCGCAGGCTCTCCGCCAGCAAGCTTCCGGCCGCTTCCTTGTCGCCGCTTTCCGCGAACAGGCGCGTCGCTTTGGCACGGAGCGCCCCCGCCCTCAGATGCTCGTTGTAGCTTTCGATCGCCCGCTGGATTTCCTCATCGAGATCAAGCCCCCGGACGGGCGGCAGCCCAGCCTGCTCGTAAGCCGCCAGCACGTCGAACATCCACGGATAGGAATAGATGGGGCGGCGGAAACCATACCGCAGCGCGATGTCCATCGTCCGCTGCATCGCCGCGTGCGACGCTTTGATGTTCCCCTGCGTGTAATGGTAGAACGCGAGCCCGCGCATACCCCATACGGCGATTTTGGTTTCCGTTTCGGGATTGACCATGCTGAGCACGTGGTCGATGAGCTCCAACGCCTCCTCATGCCGCCGCATGTACAGGAGCACCATCGCCAGCTGCCCTTCCCACCACAGGATCTTGAAACGGTTCTGGCCGAGCTCCGCTGCCCTTTTGGCCGCCTCGAGGATGCCTACCGCCTGATGGAAACGCCCCAGATACACGGCGGACGAACTCGTGTACAGCGAGAACATTTCCGTCTGGAACCGGCATTCCCACAACTGCGGGTACTGCAAGGCCACCTCAAACGCGGCGAGGGCTTCCCGGAAATGGCCGTGCCAGAAGTGGAACATGCCCACAAAATACTCCGCCTGCCCCCGGGCCCCGGCCTTGTCCAGCTCAAGCAACGACGTCTCGCATTGGGCGTGCAGCTCATGCATACGCTGCGCCGAGCATTCCGCCGCCATGTTTTCAAGGCTGGACTCCACCAGATGCAGCAAGGCCGTCATGCGGGCGTCCCCCTGCTCCTTGGCTGTCTCAAGGGCTCTGGCGGCGATCTCCCTTGCCTGACGATGGCTTTTGGAGAGATACATGGAAATGTCGCAAGCCGCGAGCGCCAGCTTCATGAAGGCCTGTTTCTGACCGGAGGCGGCACCCGCAGGGCTCCATCGGCCCAGCAGCCGCAAGACAAGGCCATAGCAGGCGACGGCCCCGCTCGACTGGGAACTGTTCAACAGCGTGTTGATGAATCCCAACAGAAGGGTACAGGCTTCGAGGTTCTGCCCTTCGTCAAGGGCGGAGGCCACATCAGCGATCTCGGCGCACACCTCCCGCCATGCGTTCCGTATCTGCAATTCCGCAACGCCCCGGGACGTTATCATGATCCGGGCGGGGCGATCCGGGTCGGACTGGAGCAGGCCGCCCTCCTTCAGCTCCGCGATGATCGGCTCAAGCTCCTCCAAGGGAACTTTCAGGATCTGGGCACAGGCCTCCGCGCCGAGGCCGCCGGTGATCAACGAAAACACTTTCACGACGAGCAGGGAGAAGGGAGAGAAGTCCATTGCAGCCTCCTGTGATGCGCCTACACTATCCAACATATGGACAGTCTGTCTATCATACAGATTTATCTATATATTGGATGGAAAAACAGCGGGGCTTTCCTACATCCCGGCGGGACTTCTCACGAATCTTTTTGGAGCCGTTTTTGCAAGGAGAAAATACGGCCTTTCCGGCTGTGCCAGAAATATTCCAAGGATACCCAAGCCCAAACAAGGAGTCCAACATGTCCGAACAGCGTCCCGTCGCCATCGTCACCGGAGCGGCAAGCAACATTGGTCTGGCCTGTGCGCAACGCTTTGCGGCGACGCATACGGTCATCATGGCCGACATAGCCGACGCGACACAGCAGGCGGCGTCCCTGCCCCATGCCGTCGCCGTGCGGGTCAACGTCGGAGAGTTTGATTCATGCCTTAATCTGGTTGCGGAAGCCAGGAAATACGGGCGGATCGATGCCGTCGTGCACAGCGCGGGCATCACACGCCCCGCCTGCTCCATTCTGGATATGCCCGTGGAAGAATGGGAGAACGTCATCAAGGTCAATCTGACCGGGGCCTTCTTTCTGGCCAAGGCCTGCATCCCTCCGATGCTGGAAGCCGGGCAGGGCGCCATGGTGCTCTTTTCTTCCCGGGCCGCCAAAACGGGCTTTGCCGCCCTCGGCAGCAACGGCGCGAAAACCAAAGCGCATTACTGCGCATCCAAGGCGGGGGTCATCTCGCTCGTCAAGTCGCTGGCAATGGAGCTTGCCCCCTACGGAATCCGGGTAAACGGCGTAGCCCCCGGCCCTGTGCAAGGAACCATGATCCCCAAGGAATCATGGCCGGTTATCGCTGAGAAAGTGCCCTTGAACCGTCTCGGGACGCCTGAGGAAATGGCCGAGGGCGCGTGGTTCCTGTGCTCGCCGCAAGCCGCGTTCATTACTGGGCACATCCTGGATATAAACGGCGGCACGCTCATGGACTAGCCGCCCGCCGCTCGGAAGGCGCACAGGCCACACCCAAAAACGGATTCAGGTCCGCTCCCGTTTCCTCCGAACAGCCGACACCCCGCTTGTACGCAAAAAGAGCGGTCCCTTCGTCTTTCAATCTTGGGGCCGCTCTTCCCATATGCAGATCCATATACCCCTTTCTTCGCTCGAAAGATAAATAGAGAGTGAAAAGTCAATAAGCTAGAAAGATTCCTTCGCTGAGAAAGCCGAAATCCTCATCAAATCTATTGATCCGCGCCCGGAAAACTGAGACGATGCCTTTGCTTTTCAATGTAGGCACATCCTTTGAGCCGCCATCTCATAACTATGGCGTAAAATCGCATAGTGGAATACAGTTATGGAGTTGGAAGCGCGACACATATACTGTCCCGAGGCGAGGTTATTTCTATCCTCGCCTTGTTTAGTCTATACTGTATTTGATTTTCGTTAAATAAAGCCATCCCGTTGTATACGGCAATAAATTATTGGAACACCTATTTTACTTTTTGTATAAAAACAACATATTTCTTTTATCCGTTATCAAAAACACTTTTTGTTAATAAGGTAAAAAAACAGATCATAAAAAAATATAATTCAAGTCAACGATTAACACACAACACACTAGTTTTATTAAAGCATACTTGCTCAGAGAATAAAAACATTACTTATCGCCATATTGGAGTTGTTTCCATTCTTCCTCTTCAGCCTTCAGCTACCAGATGGAACAAAATTTTTATCTATCAAAAGAATAAATATCTTTTATCCTGACAGAATCGTATGAGAGAAAAAAGATTTTTTAAAAATATATTACCTATATTCATGGTTTTTATAAATCTTGCACTATCTGTCTCGGTAGTCTTTCTCATGCGTTATGTTCAAAATTTGCTGAATTCGGACGTAAAAATCAATTTGGTGGAGATTGTGACCCAGAACAAGGACGCCATCACCAGCAGGTTGATGATGAACGTCAACTCGCTGGATATCACCGCAAACAAACTTTCCGATAGGTTGAAGGCCGAGGAATCTTCCGGCAAGCTCAAGACACAGGACCTCATCGAACAATACGCCAAAGAAAACAACACGGATGATCTGTTCACTGCGAACAGGGACGGCATGGCCTTGTTTGATGGCGACCGGAAGCTGGATATCTCGGGGCGGCATTATTTCCGCCTCGCCATCGACGGCATCCCCAATATTTCAGACAAGCTTATTTCACGCATCAACGGGGATGAGGTTTTCGTCATCAGCGTGCCGCTCTCGTATAACGGGGAAATCGTGGGGACCATACAAAAGGTCATTACATTCGAGGAAATGTACAAGATATGTTCCCTCTCCATCTTTTCCTCGCAGGGCTATATGTATGTAATCAACCGTGAAGGATACGTTATCCTTCACTCGGCGCATCCCAAGTGTGAGCAGAAGTCCGACAATTACTTCCGCGATCTCTATGGGGCGGGCAACCCTAAAGCTTCAGAGCAGATGAAACGGGATATCCGGAACAACCGCAACGGGTTCATCGAGACGACGATAGCCGGGAGGGAAATCTTCTCGGCATATACTCCCATAGAAAAAATCCACGACTGGTATTTGATTACAAGCGTACCGAACAATGCCGTTTCTCCCAACGGCAATACCGTCATCAGTATTTTCTATTTCATTCTGTTCGTCATCGTAGTTATCTTTACCTCAAGCCTTACGTATTTCTTGTGGTACAAGAACAAGCAGCGCGCGCAATTGGAAAAAATTGCCTTTGTCGATACGGTTACTCTGGGTGACACATACAATAAATTTCTTGTCGATGCGCAAGGGATACTGACCCAGTGTCCCCATAAGAAATTCCATATTATCAAATTTGATATCGACAATTTCAAATACATAAACAATTTTTACGGATTTGAATTCGGCGATCGCATTTTACGCAAAATCAATGAAAGCATCAGCCAGCAGCTGAATGCCCACGAACTGATCGCAAGGATTTACAGCGACCATTTTGTGATCCTGCTTGAAAACGCCGCGGAAGGACGGCTGAACGCCCTGCTCTCTTCCATCGAGAATGAAGAGATAACCCTTTATTTTTCAGCGGGTATTTATTCCGTCACGGACAGCACCGAAAGCATCAACCTCATGGTGGATAAGGCAGGGACGGCCGCCCGCTCAATCAAGGGTGTGCTGAATAAAAAATTCGCCTATTACACAAACAAATTCGAACAGATAACGATCCATAACGAGCAGTTGAAACGCGCCGTGAAGCAAGCGCTGAAGAACGATGAATTCATCCCGTACTACCAGCCCAAGGTGGACATCAACAGCGGCATCCTCGTGGGCGGCGAAGCGCTGGTGCGATGGAAGACCCGCGAGGGCAAATTCATCTTCCCCAACGAATTCATTCCCATGTGCGAACAGACGGGCCTTATCGTCGAACTCGACATGATCATGTACGAAAAGGTCCTCAAGTTCCTGAAATCCTTCCTTGAGCAGGGCCTGGCGTGTGTTCCCATCTCGGTGAACTTCTCGCGCCTCCACCTGATGGACAGCGACTTCCTCAGCAAAATCGTCAAGAAACAATGTGAATACGGCGTGCCCGCTCATCTTATTGAAATAGAACTGACTGAAAGCGCCATATTCGACAATATCGACACCATCTATGCCTTTACACGGAAAATGCACGCCAACGGATTTGCAATCGCTATGGACGATTTCGGTTCCGGCTATTCCTCGCTTAATATGCTCAAGGACATCCCCATCGATGTCCTCAAAATCGACAAAGGCTTCCTGAGCGAAGCGGCGGACAACAACAGGCGAAACATCATCTTCTCGTCGATTGCCGATATGGCGAGAAAACTGAATATCAAGGTTGTCGTCGAGGGCGTGGAGCACCTTGAGAACGTGCGCTTGATGAAGGAGTGCGGCTGCTCCATCGCACAGGGCTACTACTTCGCAAAGCCTATGGATGAGGAAAGCTTCCGTAACGTATTCAAAGAAGGTCGGATATGCTGAAGAAATGGCTGTCCTGCATATGTGCGGCGATTCTGCTTTTAGGCTTGGGCGGTTGCGAGGACAACAGCCGCAAGGTGAAAATCGGCGTTTCCATCGGTGCCGGAGGCGCGGCGCGCTGGCAGAAGGACATGGCGTTCATGCAGGAACGCGCCAAAGCGCTCGGGGCGGACATCGAACTGCGGCTCAATCTGCCGGACAGCTCCAAGACGCAGACCGAAGACTGCCTTGAAATGCTCTCCGACGGCATCGACGTTTTGATCATCACGCCGAACAACACCCGCAAGGTCGACGATGTCCTGATGTACGCCAAACAGAAGAACACCAAAGTGGTTTCCTACGCGCGGGCCGTCATGGGGGGCAACGTCGACCTTTTCGTCGGGTACGACTGCTATAAGATCGGGCAGAACATGGGGCAGCACCTGACTGAAAAAGTCTACCACGGGGACATCATTGTCCTCAAAGGCGACGTGAACGACTTCAACACGCCGTTTTTGTATTATGGAGCCATGAAATACATCAAGCCTCTGATCGAAAACGGCAAACTCAATATGGTTCTGGATGCGTACGTGCCCAAATGGTCCCCTGCTGAAGCCAAGAAGCTGGTCAAGGAAGCCGTCGCCGCAAACGGCAACCGTATCGATGCGATCTTCGCCTCCAATGATCGCCTCGCCGGGGCCGCCGCCGAAGCGCTCGAGGAGCTCCACGTCACCAACCATGCCGTCATCACCGGCATGGACGCTGAACTCGCCGCCATCAAAAGAATCCTCGCGGGCACGCAGGACGCGACCATCTACATGGACCTGAGGGAACTGGCGTATGCCGCCGTGGACGAGGCATACAACCTTGCCACGAAGAAAAAGGTCAACGTCAATTCTGAACTGGGCAACGACGGTAGTAATAAAATCAACGCGTTCCTGATCAACGGTAAAGTCGTGACCAGAGAAAACATCAATAAGGTGCTGATCGAACCCGGCCATTTTACGAAGGAAGACATTTACTCGGAGTAAAAAGCCTCCCGGTGCGGTGCGCCTATCCAGAACCGTCCTTTCTCTTTTGCACGAGAGCGGAAACTCTTGTAGGCCTATTCCTCCGTGCGCCTATGATTGGGGCGGGCCCAGGAGCGAACCCGCCCCTTTCACACATGTTTCCCTCCGCGTATTCACCGATACGTTTCCGTCAGGAAGCGGGGATGCCGCCAGCGAACGGCCTTCCTCCCCTGACAGCGTGCCGACACGGTTTTCATGCCCTGCTTCCGAGGGCATTGGGGAGGATTGTGAGTATCCCCTGATGATAAACCATACGGGAACATCCACCCCCAATGGTGCATCGCCTCCTCATCGCTCAAGATGATTTCCCGTCTCAACATGTCCCACGCGCTTGACCAAGAGGCCGTGGGCGAGCGACAACGGAAACCGCCGAAGCGCCGCATAGGTTAACCTGCGGCAACGCACCGCCGTAAGAAGGAAGCCCGCTTTCCCGTATACGCCCTCATATGGCGAGGCTTGCGGCTTTTCCGGTGGACATTGCAAGGAGTTTTTGATGCAGCTTTCCGCGTTCCCTTTCTCGACCATTCTCTTTGACCTTGACGGCACGCTTGTGGATAGCGCGCCGGACGTTCTCGAAGCCATTACCGCCGTCCTGCGTGACGCGGGCGATCCGGTCCCTCGGATGGAGCTCTCCATCATCGGCCCTCCGCTGGAAGGTATTTTCCGTGAAGTCTGCCCGGACGCCGACGAAACGAAAATCGCCCGGCATGTGGCCGCATTCCGTGACCTCTATTTTGGCGGCACCTTCCCCCAAAGCACTCCTTACCCCGGCATCTTCGCGTTGCTTGAGCGTTTGCGGGCCAAAGGCTGCCGCCTGTTCGTCGCCACGCATAAACCGGAGGCCGCCGCGCAAAGGATGCTTACGCTCAAGGGGTTCATGCCCTTCCTCGAAGGCGTCGGCTGCACGGATTCCCTGCCGGACCGGCAACTCTGCAAAAAGGATATCATCCGTCTCCTTATGGAGCGCCATGCCCTCGATCCCGCTTCAATGGTCATGGTGGGAGACACGGCCCTCGATATCAGAGGCGGCAACGAACAGGGCATAGCCACCATCGCGGCCCTGTACGGCTATGGCGACAAGGCAAAGCTCCTCGCTGAGCGCCCGCGCTATCTGACCGACGATCCAGAATGGCGCACGCTCCGCAAGGCGGAGTAGCCCATACAAAATAAAGAAGCCGTCCTTTTTCCGTTCAGAGAAAGGACGGCTTTTCGTTGTTACGATGTATGACCCTGCCCTGTTCCAGCGGGCGTCGGTTTTGGAGGAGGAGAGGGATTTTCCGTGCAAGGATATGATACCCGGAGCCACTACCGGCCCTTCGGCATCCTCTGCTACCGATGCAACACCCCCGCATGGAACGCTACATGTAGGGGAAGCTCGTCAAGCCAATACGTCCAGTCGTGGAGGCCGGGCGCCTCGCGGTACTGATAGGAGAACCCGCCCCGGCGGAGCGTATCCCGAAAGGCGCGGTTCTCAGGCACGACATACGCGTCCTGCTGCCCTGTGGTGATGAGCATGGCGGGCATCCCGGCGGCCTTCGACCGTTTCAGCAGATCTTCGGCGGAATACGACTGCCACAACGCCTTGTTGGCGTTCATAGGGCCGAGCACGTCGCGGATCTTCCATTGATCGGGATGCCGGGTAATGTCCATAACGCCGCTCATGGAGCTGACCGAGGCAAAGGAGCCGGGATGCCGCAGCGCAAGGACAAAGGAACCGTGCCCCCCCATCGACATGCCCATGACGCCGCGCTTCGGCAGCACAGGGAAAGCCCGCTCCACATACGGCATCAACTCGCGCGCGAAAAAGCTCTCAATGCGGCTTTTCTTCAAATAGGGGCTGTCCGCATACCAGCCGGTGCGGCCGCATGACGGCGCGATGAACACCAGCCGCTCGCGGGACGCCAGCTTCGAGAGCACCGCTCCGGCCCGCGTGTTCCAGACGCCCGCATCCTCGAATGCACCATGCAGCAGATACACGACGGGGAAACGCTCGCCCGGCTTGCGGTCGGCGGGAAGGAACGCGTAGCAAGGAATCTTCCCTCCACGGAACATGGAGTCCACAGTGAACGGAATGCCGCCCTGCTCCGCGGAGGCCTCAGCGACGGCGGGCAAAGCGGACTCCGCCGGTAGGGGAGAAGAAGATGCGGAGGAAGGCAGAGCCTGAGGCGCGGGACGTTCCGCCGCCTTGTTCCTGCCAAGAAGAAGTTCCTTTTCGACAACAGGTTCCACTGCGGCGGACAGCATGGCTCCACCGTCCTCGGTCACATGCACCATATCCTTATACCGCAGCCGGACGTGGCGTCCCTTGTCGTCGACCTTGAATGTCGTGTAGTTGCCCTGAGCGTCGGCCAGCACCTTGACCGTATCCACGAAGGCGGCATGATACGTCTCGCAGGCTTCCTTTTGCAGCTCGCTCAAGCGGCGGACGCGGGTCGAATACGGTTCCTTGCCCATGACGGGCAGGCCGACCCATACGGCCTTGGCACCCTTGGCCGTGGCCACGGCAAGCAGGCGTTCGGCGCGGCTCCGGTAAATCGTCTTCCACGATTCACTGTCGGCGTGATGGCGCTTGCGGTTCTCGTCGATGATGTCCTGCGGGTCATTGGCCCCCATGCAGATCACGACCATATCCGGGTTGTACTTCCCCACCAGCTTCTCAAGCTGCGCGGGCCAATCGAAATAGTCCTGACGGCTGAGCCCGGTCGAATATTTGCCTTCGCGCACCACTTCCAGATCCGGGCGCTTGCGCAGAGTACGCTGGAGCACGGGCCCGAACCCTTCCATCATCATGGAGTCGCCCACGAGCAGCACCAGCGGCTTGCGTTCCGTTTCCGCCCGAACCGGAGGCGGCGGAATCCCTGTTTCCGGCTGCGCCCCGGGAGTCCGCACAGCCTGTTCAGGTACGGCGGCGGGAGGGACGGAAGCGGGAACCTCTTCGACCGGGGGCTCCGGCTGTGCGGGAGAAGCCGCCTCACGGGAAAAATCCGCCAGCGCATCGGCTACGGG
>ERZ779870.1692-NODE-1692-length-13515-cov-3.6659_pt1 | contig 13515 bp, 10 predicted proteins | sample MGYA00511247_ERZ779870 | MGnify/ENA primary metagenome ERZ779870 (study PRJEB29588, sample SAMEA2149068) | human gut metagenome | biome: human gut; feature: human-associated habitat; material: faeces | place: Denmark | collected 2008/2010 ...
CCGGCGTATCTGCCAATATAGCTGTTCCTCCGTATAGGAGCCGGACTGGCTGGCGATCGTGTTGTCTGCGCTGTTTTCGGTTATGGTGCCATCTTCCAGCGCCGGACCATCTGCCTCGCTGTCTGAATCACTTTCTGTGCCGGAAATCAAAGGCGTTTTCGCCGCCTGCGCCGGGCTCGATACAAGAATACAAGCCGCCAGGGCAATTCCGATCGAACGACTCAATCTGCTTTTTCCGATTCGTTTCACATTATGACCGTCCAGATGAACATCCAAAGCACTTGCACCGCTTCGGTCTCTTTCTTGCCCCTTACGCATCTTTTGCTCTGTCCCAGCTTCCGCGTTCATCCATTTTCCTTTCAGATTTCGCATCATCCGCCCACCCCTTTCTACTGCGTGGACGCCAGGCCGTCCACCGCCCACTGGTAGGCGAACTGCGCCTGGAGAAGCGACATCGCTGCCGTCTCTTTTGCCACGGATGCCGATTCATAGGAATAGGTTGCGCTCTGGTATGCGTTCTGGCTGATAAGTCCGGCTGCCAGCTTGCGGTCGTTGGTCTGTTTCGTCTTTTCTTCTAATTCAAGGCTGCGTTTTGCCTGTTCATACTGTGCCTCAGACAGCTTCAGATTCTGATAAGCCGACTGGACATTCGACTTGACTGCCTCCTTCCCGCTGGTCAGAGTTGTCTGGTACTGCTCTTTAAGGGTGCTTGTCATCGCGTTGTTGACTTGACGTGCCAGAATCTTTAACTGATAATTATTTTCCTGTGCTTTCGCAATGTCCTCTTCGAGATTGATCGATGCACTCATCTGTTCCTGCGGGTCCGGTAATGCACAGATTTCTACCGATGCGCCATATTTCCATCCAAGCATCTGGCACAGGGATTCCTTTGTCGATGCAATATTGCTCTCCGCCGTCGTGATGGACGCCTGCGCCTTTAAAAGAGTCTCCTTGGCATCCAGCGCATCCGTCTGGGTCGCGCTTCCGGATGAAAGCTTTAAGTTTGCCGTCTCATAGTCTTTTTCTGCCTTGGACACCTGGTTCTGCACACTCTTTAAGTTTTCCTGGGCATTCCAGTACTGGATCATCAGGTTCTGCGCCTGCTGTACCAACGATTTCTCGGTCTGCGTATACCCCCACGCCTTAACATTCGCATCATCGACGTTATTATCGCCCTGCTCGCGCATCTGGGTCGCGGAAGCCTCGCTTCTCTGTGCTGCTGCCAGTGCGGAACCATAATTCGCATCATCTGAATCCGGGTACTCGATACTGCTCTCGATCTCATCTGCCGCGTCATAATATTCCTGCGCGATCTCATTGCTGTCTTTGCCCTGATAATCCTTGTACTCGATCCGGTTCTTCTCCACTGTGCTGTTGTACTCATGGATCCGATCAGCAATCTCGTCAAATTCGAGCTTATCATCCTGCAGCGAAGCCCATTTTTCTGTGGAATATGCAAATTGCGGGCTGGCTGCCAATACCTGGACCGGCGCACCTGCCGCCAGGAATACTCCCAGTGAGCAGGCTGCCACGCCAGAGGCAATCCGGCGGGTCAGGCACAATCTTCTATTTTGATTCATGTATGTCACTCCATTCCGATATATCTGATTTTAATTTCCGCAGCAAATATTTTATTTCTTACAATATTTTTTCAATTAACCTATATCTAATCCACATCCGGTATCTCTTCCTTCGGTTTCCGGCTCAGCAGTGCGTAATATACTGGGACCATGAAGAGCGCGACAATCACACCTACGCTCAGACCGCCGATATCTACGATCGCCAGACCCTGTGTCGTGGAACCGCTGCTTCCGATTGCCAGTGCCATCGGAAGCATCGAGAGGATGGTTGTCATACTTGTCATCAGAATCGGTGGGATACGGGTCGCACCTGCCTCGATGAGCGCTGTCCGCAGATCCATCGTGGAGCGATACTGGTTGACCGTATCCACGTAGAGAATACCGTTATTTACAACAGTTCCGACCAGAATCAGGAAGCCAAGCAGGGACGTCATACTGATGCTGACGCCGGTCAGCTTCAGTAATCCGAAGGAACCAACCAAACTGAACGGGATGGTCGTCATAACCATGATGGAAAACTTCACAGACTCAAACTGTGCCGCCATGACAACGAATACCAGGAATACTGCAATCGCAATCGCGCGGTACAGGGAGCTGAACTCACTCTTCATCATACGGTCACGGCTGTTCTGCCCAATGCTGATTGTACCGCTTAAGTTCGGAGTAATTACCTCACTGTTGATTTGCTGCTGTACATTATCACCGGTGTAATCGGCAGAGATTGTGATCTCATATGCACCGTCGGTTCTGGAAATCGAAGCCGGACTGTCCTCAAATACGACATTTGCCACATCGGTCAGTGCCACCTTCTGTCCGTTTGTTCCCGTCAAAATAATATCTTTTATGTTATCAACTGTCTCGTACTCGCCCTCCGGATACTCAACCGTTACCGTAATGTCCTCGCCGTCAATTTTAAGTGTCGTCGCGTCGATACCGCTCAACATCTGGTTGATCGTCGTTCCGATACTGGAAGCCGTGAGTCCATACGCCTTTGCCATGACCGGATCAACCTTCAGGGTAATGATCGGTGCATTATTCTCAATACTGGAATGGATATTGATGACATCCGTTCTTGCTGTCATTTCCTTGACAATCTTATCACTAACTTCTTTTAATTCATCATACTGCGTGCCGTGAAGAATCACTTCATAGCCGCGCTGTCTTCCCATGAAGCTCATGGAAGTCGATGCCGATACGTCGATCGTACAGTTTGCAATGTTATCCATCTCTTTCTGCCACTGATCGGCTACATCGTCTGTTTTCATGGTACGGTCATCTTTCAGATAAGCACTGATCTCGCCGCTGCCTCCGTTGTAACGCAGCATGTACGAATCAACCTGGTCGCTCGCGGAAACAATCGCCTCCGCTTCTGCCAGCGCTTCCTCGATCTTTTCCTGTTTCAGACCCGGACGCGTCTCAATGCTGACACTGACCGTACCGGTATCATCCGATGTCATCAGCTCCGTCTGCATTCCGCTCGCCAGAATTACCGTCAGTACAAGTACCAGAACCGAAAATCCCATAACCATCGCTTTGTGGTTTAACAGACGGTCCATGATGCCGCGGTACCATTTCTGTAAACGTTCAATCGGACGTCCCATCAGGGCGCGCTTCGCCTCGCTCGGTTTGTAGAACAGATAGCACAGTGGAACCACCGTCATCGCAGAAAGCAGGGACGCCGACATACAGAACACGATCGTGAATCCCAGCGGTTTGAACATCTGTCCGGTCATACCGTTTAAGAATGCCAGCGGCAGGAATACGACACAGGTCGTGATCGTCGAACCGATGATCGAGTTGATGACAATGCCGGTTCCATGAAGCGCTGCTGAAAAATAGCCCAGCGCCCCTTTGTCTTCCTGCTCCGCCGTTGCACGGAAACAGCTCTCCAGTACAACGATCGAGTTATCGACCATCATGCCGACGCCGAGTACCAGCGCACTCATCGTGATAACGTTCAACGAAAATCCTGCCATCGTGATCGCAATCAAGGACATCAAAATCGAAGTCGGAATCGAACTTCCGACGATCAGGGACGCCTTATAATCGCCAAAGAACAGGAAAATGATGAACATGGAGATGATAACCGCCAGAACCATTGTCTCTGCTACGTCTTTTAAGGAATCAAGAATCGTGTCAGATGTATCATTTGCAACCGTGATCGTCAGATCCGAATCATCTGCCATCAATTCTTCAACTTTCTCTTTTACAGCCGAGGACACTTCCATATCTGTGCTGTCCTGCTGCTTCTGAATCGAAATGGAGATCGTCTCCTGACCGTTGTAACGGGAAATGCCGCCCCGGTCTTTCGTTGCCTCATACACATTTGCCACATCTGACAGAGAAATAATCTGTCCTGCCGACGTCTTGATTGGAATATCCTGCAGCTCATTTACCTGTTCTGTTTTTAAGGAGGTAGTAACGGAAAGCTCCAGGTTTCCGGCATCTGCCTCACCCGACGGGGATGCCACGTTCGCATCGCTGATCGCGCTCGCAACATCCTGCATGGTCAGATTGTACTGATCCATTTTTTCAGACTGTAATTCAATGCTGACGTACTTAGAAGAACCGCCTCGCGTCTCAATGTTTGCAATTGAAGAAATTCGCTCTAATTCAGGTACTATCTTCTGATCCACATAATCGTAGAGGTTTGTCTGCGTCTTATGTGCAATCGAAAGCATCATGCTGTCTCCTTGATTGGAGTTCATCGACATAACGCTCGGTTCCACATCATCCGGAAGCGCCCGCTGGATATTGTCCAGTTTCTGCTTTAAGTTGTCATATGCCTCATCCATATCGGTGCCGTAATCGTACTGAAGCATGATCATCGAACGTCCATCGCTCGATGTGGAGGAAATCGTGTCCACGCCTTCCATCGTGCCGATCGCCTCCTCGATCGGTTCGGTTACCAGCTCGCTGATATCCTCCGGTCCTGCGCCTGAATAATTTGCCATGATAATCAGCATCGGCGTCTCCATATCCGGCATCTGCTCCAGCTTTGCCGAAAAGACCGATGAAATGCCGAATACAACCAGACACAACAGAGCCATGACAGTAGTAACCGGATGTTTCAGGATATATTTCGTTACTCCCATGTCTTACATTCCTCCTGTCCTACTGTTTCTGTCCATTTTTTTATCTTTCGGAGCACCTGCACTACCCGCAGGCTGATCGTTTCCGCCATCTGCCGGAGCGCCCGCTTTCTGTCCATTTTCAGAGCCTGACGGGGCATCGGCTTTCTGGTTTCCAGCTTCATCCGCTGCTGCCGCATCTGTTTCTTCACCCTTTAAGTTAACGGTTGAACCCTCATAAAGCTGGGAACTCCATGTACTGATAACGAGATCATCTGCCGTCAGCCCCGACTTGATCTCCGCCAGCTCTGTATTATAAAGCCCCACTTCGACTTCCACTTTATGTACCGTTCCGTCCTGGTAAACATAGACATTTCCAACGCCGTTATCATAGTAGATCGCATCTACCGGCACGGTCATGACATTCTCTGCACGCTCAGAAGTTACTGTTACCTTAACAGTACTTCCCGTTGAAAGGCTGTTCGCCTCCGGCAGCTCTGCCTTTATCTTAAACAGACCATTGCTCTCGTCCGCCATGCTGCTGACATCGGTAATCACACCATCATAAGTCGTTCCATCTTTTACAATCGTCATCGCGTCGCCCTGGTTTAAGTTGCTCATAACACGCTCGGATACGTAGAACGATACCCTTTTATCTCCCTCACCGGAGATAACGCAGAGCTGCGCCTGCTGGTTGACATGATCATATACATCAATATCCATCGTCTCAATCTTGCCGGAGATCGGTGCGGTCACGGAACTGTATTCCACCTGACGATCGTAGTTTAATTTTGCCGATTCATAATTTAACTGTGCTGTCTTCGCCTGGTTCTGATACTGCTCCCATTCCTGATCAGAAATATCTCCTCCCTGATAAAGAAGCTGCATACGGCTTAAATTGCTCTGTGCCTCGGTCAGGTTAACAGAGGCGGAGTCCATCGCATTTTTCGCCGTCTCAACCTGTTCGGTATTGATCGTACAGAGAAGCTGACCCGCTGTCACCATATCACCGACGCTGACGTTGACACCCGTCACATCGCCGGATGCCTTCGCATAGACATAGACAACGTTCGATGCCTCGACAGTACCGGATGTGCTGGTTGTCCGCTCGATCGTTCCGCTCTTTGGATTCTCAGCCGCAACCGTCGCCACATTGTCCATCTGCGTGTCCTGCATACCACCCGGACCGCCCGGACCTCCGCCTGAACCTCCTTTGCTGCCACCCTTGAAACGCATAAAAAGCGCCGCAAGTACGAGCACCACCACCACCGCGATGATGGCTGTTTTCTTTTTATTCTGCTTTGCCGCTTCCATCAGAGAAGATAGTTTACTCATTTCGCATATTCCTTTCTGGTTTTTCCTAATTATCCCTAGTATAACATCCCATTTTTAAACGAGTTTCAACTACATATAAACTGAATGTAAACGAACCGTGAAAAAAATGTGTTGCACCGTTCACAATCAGTTTAAACTTATGTGGTATACTATGAGTACTTATGATATTACATCTTTTTAATTGAATTATAGGGAGGTTTTACGGATATGTTTCACATTCTCGTGGTAGAAGATGATGCGAAACTGCGTTCCCTGTTCTGCACGGTACTCACCAACAATGGTTATCTGGCGCTTCCGGCAGAAAGCGGCGAAAAAGCATTATCTCTTTTAGATTCTGAATATGTAGATCTCATTATTTCGGATATTATGATGTCCGGAATGGACGGATATGAACTGATTGATCACCTGCGGACGAGTGGATTTACGATGCCGATCCTGATTATCACCGCCAAAGAGCGCTTCGAAGACAAGCAGCGCGGCTTTCAGGCAGGCACGGATGACTACATGGTGAAGCCAATCGATGTCAATGAGATGGTTCTGCGGGTTGGCGCCCTGCTCAAACGCGCCAAGATCGCGACGGAGCATCGGATTGTCTGCCAAAATACAATTCTCGACTACGATGCACTGACGGTCACGGTCAACGGGCAGGAGACACTTCTGCCGCAGAAAGAATTTTACCTTCTATATAAATTACTTTCTTATCCAAATAAGATTTTCACGAGGCAGCAGCTCATGGACGAAATCTGGGGGCTTGACTCGACAACCGACGAACGGACGGTCGATGTGCATGTCAACCGGCTGCGCGAACGGTTTAAAAACTGCGACGATTTTATCATCATGACCGTGCGGGGTCTCAGCTATAAGGCGGTGAAAACAGAAGCATGATCAGCAAGAACTTTACCAAATATTTCCAGATTCCACTCTACTGGCTGATCCTCCTGGTCTTTTTCTTCCTGGTGTCCTCGTTGATACCGATGCTGACCGGATATTTTGTCTCTCTGCTCACAAGCGGAACAGATAAACACGAAGTTTTTCGGATTTTTGGTCCGAATTTTCCGCGTCTGATGTCATTTTTGAGCAGCCTTGCGTTCAGTATCGCGCTGTCGCTGTTCCTCTGGTCGAAAATCCTCTGCCCGATCGGTTCCATAAGCCTTGCCGCTAAGCAGGTAGCAGACGGAGACTTTTCTGTTCATGTGCCAAATTCGAAGTCTTTGCAGGCGATCTGTGAACTAACCGACAATTTTAACCGTATGGTGCAGGAGTTAAACAGCATCGAATCGCTGCGAAACGACTTCGTGACCACGGTTTCCCATGAGTTCAAGACACCGCTCGCCGCCATCGAGGGCTATGCGACATTGCTGCAGGATCCATCTCTCTCAGAGGCGGACCGGAATGAATACACGCGCATCATCATCGACAGCACGCGCCCGCTTACCACGATGACCGGCAACATTCTTCTGCTTTCCCGCCTGGAAAAGCAGGAGATCGTGACCGGACGCACGATGTTCAGCCTCGACGAACAAATCCGGCAGGCGATTCTTCTGCTGGAACCGCTCTGGGAGAAAAAGCATCTGAATCTCGACATTGATTTGACGGCGTGCAAATTTTACGGCAACTGTGAGATGCTGCAGCAGGTCTGGATCAATCTCCTGCAAAATGCCATCAAATTCACCCCGGCTGGCGGTATGCTTTCTGCCAAACTCGTTATCACAGGAGATAAGGTGCGTGTCTCCATCCGCGATACCGGCGTCGGCATGGATGACGCCACGATGAAACGGATCTTTGAAAAATTTTACAGCAGGAGCTCTGATCCCAATGAAAAGGGCAACGGGCTGGGACTTTCCATCACGAAACGGATCATCGACCTGATGCACGGTACCATCGAGGTATCCAGCCAGGTGGACGAGGGTAGCTGCTTTACAGTGATTCTTCCGCTTGAAAAAGCATAGAATCTCATCGGCAAAACATATTGTACCCGACAATCATCAGAGAAATGGCGATGCTGACCCATAGAAAATTCTTTGGGAAAATGAGCACCAGGGTCATGCCAAATCCCATTGAAAAAAGGACTAAACCAAATAAACGCTTCATAGAATGATACCTCTCTGAAATGTCTGTTTTCAAAAGAAGTTAAATAGCAGGCGATCATTGCCAGAGACATCTGACATTCGATCGTGTGCTATGATCATTCTATGAAGCGTTTTGATTTTAATTTCTTTATTTCTTCTCTTCCATCTCGCCCGCCATTTTCTCAGCTGTCTGCATCGTCTCCGCATCGATCGGTCCGGTGCTTCCGCCGACAAATTTATTGACGAGATCCGGTGCCATGTCAAGAACCTTAGTCAATGCATCCTGATGCTTGATATTGACCACCTTCGTCATGCCATTCTGAATGACCAGCACCGCGCTCGGCGTCATCTTGGCGCTCATGCCGCCCGCATTCTTCTCTTTCGCCGACTGACCAAACGCGCCCGCCGCCATGCCGCAGGTTACATCCACGAGTGGAAGTATAATCGCATCGCCAACTGTCACCGGCTCTCCCACGACTGTCTTCGTCGTGACGAACTCATCCATACCCTGAAATAATGCACCGATTGTCGATGCAAACTGATTGTCTGCCATATTATCTTCCTCCTCGGTTTCTATATTTATAAACCTGTGTCCGTACATTCTTATCCATCCAGATCCGAAGCGCCATCAATGCCAGCACGCCAATCTGGACTCTGCCCCGGAACGAAAGCTCCCCGTCCAGCGCATTTGCATCCATGACCGGAGTCAAATCAATCTTCTTTCCGTAAACTGGATACAAAAAAGCCGCCACACTCAAAATTTGTCCCATCAAATAAGGATCCTCCACGCCAAACGTAACCTGCCCGGACAGCTTTCTGGGAAATATATGCCGCAGAACTCGCATGAGCTGGCGTTTGATCAGGCGAAATGACTTCTGATTTTCTTCATTTTCTATAAATGCAAGGACGGATTGGCGTTTGTGCTCCAGGTTGTTGATTCGGGTAAGCAGCTTTGAGAGGGATTGCCGCAGGGCGCTCCATTTTTGTTTGAACCAGCTAATGATTCTATGAAGGAACGATTCACGCTTTTCCTGGCTGGGATTTGATTTTAATTCATTCTTTGCCCGATGCGTTTCTCCTTCTGCCTCGGACACTCCCGCCTCCTTCACATCTGGAAATGCATCTGCATTCTTCACAGCTTGAGACATTTCCGCCTCCCTCTGCGCACTCCGTCTCTTCACCGCCTCCTCCAGCAGCCTGGCAGTTTCCTCCGCTTTCTCGATCGCGGCGTCTGTCTTCTCCGATGCTGCTTCCGCCCGCAAAATCAGTTCACCGGTGTCTAAATCATCATCCCCTGTTTTCTCCTGCGCATTTACAAATTCCAGCTCATCCGAATCCGCTGCCTGCATGCCTTCCCGCACACGCCCAGATTCCGTATCTTTCTCTTCACTCTCACTCCCGAAAATCCGGAATCCAAACAACTTAACCGCATATCGAAGCCCATTTTCATAAGCAATCCGCAGCGACACCGCATGAAGCAGCCAATGGATATGCAGGTGCACGCCAAAATCCTTGATACTGTGGTAGCTTCCGTTCCCCCGGTATCGAATCGGGACAAATAAAACCGCCAGCAGGCACAGAAACAACAATCCCAGAATGACAAGAAGCAGGATTCCGAGTATTTTCAAGATTATGAACAAAATATGCAGCAATCCATCCCCTCCCACTTCTTATTCTTTCATTGACAAATTCATGTATCAGCTCTGTATCATATGATGTTGAGGTCAGAAGACATTTTCAGTCCAAAAAAACTTTATCAAAGGCTGCAAAATACTTACCTCTTTTTCCTCAGCCTGTCTTCCTTCTCTCTCAGATACGTCTTCACATCAAATCCACCCGTCTCGCGGTACGTCTCATCCACAATCCGCCCCACCGTCTCCACGGCATCCTGGTAGCTCGCGCCGACCCCTACGATCAGCAGATCCGCCTGCTCCCGGTAATAATTCTGCCGGAGCACATAGGCAGGCAGGATATCAAGCAGGTTGTGTCCGCCTGAGGCAGGCGTGATCACGTGAACGCCCGGCTGTACCTTTCCGAGGCGGAGTTTCTGTAGAATCGAAAAACGATGCTTTTTAGCAGTTTCTCCCAGATACAGATATTTATACCAAATCATCGTCCCCGCCTCCTAAAAAAGGAGAGCCCGATCCATGGCGCTCTAAAAACAGCACATTTCCGGCTATTTCTCCCCGCCTGTCAGCTCTCCCTCCTTTACATGATCAATCTTTTTTATAATTCTTAATAATCGACCGTCTCAGCAGATCCAGCGCCTGAATCACCGTCTGCTCACGCACCTTCTCGCGATTTCCGCGGAAATGGTATTCCTCTACTTTGACTTTATCCTTCATATAACATGCGATATAGACGAGTCCCACCGGTTTCTCCTCGGTTCCGCCGTCCGGTCCGGCGATGCCGGTCACAGCGATACAGGCATCCGCATCCGTCGTAAATACACCGCCTGCAGCCATCTCACGCGCCGTCTGTTCGCTGACCGCGCCGTATTTTTTCAGGGTCGCCTTACTGACGCCCAGGATCTTTTTCTTTGCCTTATTGGAATACGTCACGTATCCCTCGTTAAAGACCTCTGAAGCCCCCGGCACGTTGACGATGCGTCCGGCGATCAGACCGCCTGTGCAGGACTCTGCGGTTGTCACAGTCAGGTCGTATTTCTTTAAGAGGCGGACAACGACATCCTCCAGATTCTCATGCTCATCCGTCGTGTAAACCGCATTACCGAACCTTTTCTTGATCTCTTTGATAACCGGTTTTAACAGCTGTTTTGCCGCGTCTTCGCTCTCGGCTCTCGCGGTCACGCGCAGATGTACTTCTTTCGTCTTTGCATAGGTCGCAATCGTCGGGTTCGTCTGCTGGTCGATGAGGTCGAGAAGCATCTCCTCCACCTTGCTCTCCCCGTATCCGCAGATTTTGAGCATCTGGGAATAGATCACACAGTCAGATCGTTTCTGAATATAAGCACAAACCTGATCTTCCACCATCGGATACAGTTCGTTCGGCGGTCCCGGAAGAAGAATCGCGGTCTTACCTTTTTTCTCCAGGGCAAGTCCCGGAGCTGTGCCGTTTGTGTTGGAAAATACCACCGCGCCCTCCGGCACCAGCGCCTGACGCCAGTTGCTATCCGGAATATCGGTGCGCTTGCGCTGCCGGTACCAGTCCTCCAGATGTGCCCGCACCTCCGGATCCTCAACTAACGGCATTCCCATCAGCTCCGCGCAGACATCCTTCGTGATATCATCCTCCGTCGGTCCCAGACCGCCGCCGATGATAACGAGATCGGCTCTTGAGAGCGCCGTCCGGAAGACTTCTGTCATGCGCTCCCGGTTGTCCCCTACCGTCGTCTGATAATAGACGTTAAGCCCCAGCTTTGCACACGTTTCCGATAAATACTGCGCATTGGTATTGACGATATTGCCAAGCAGCAGCTCTGTTCCTACCGAGATCAGTTCGACTATCATATCAGATACTCCCTTCTGTCAGTATTTTATGATTCTTGTAAATATAATCAACAAGTGACACAATCGTCAGCACCAGCGCGATCCAGACACAGATCGTCGTGACAAACGCAAGCGCCGGAATATCCAGAATCAACAACACCACCGATACCATCTGAAACGTCGTCTTAAATTTGCCCCAATAGCTGGCGGCGATGACAACTCCGTTGTCCGAGGCGATCAGACGGAATCCGCTGATGATAAACTCCCGGCTGATGATGATGATAACCATCCAGGCTGGAAGCGCATTCAGCTCAATCAGGCAGATGAGCGCCGAGCACACTAGAAGCTTGTCCGCGAGCGGATCCATAAATTTTCCAAAGTTCGTAACCAGATTGTACTTTCTGGCAATCTTTCCATCCAGAAGATCGGTCAGGCTGGCTATGATAAACAGTGCCAGTGCAATCATACGGAAGGTATGGTTTTCACCATTCTGCCAGAGAAGGAAAAACACAAAAAACGGAATCATGATGACGCGAAGCGTCGTAAGCTTATTCGGTAAATTCATCAGCCAACTCTCCTATCAAATCATATTCGAGTGCTCCCGTTACGCGGACACGGCAGAAATCGCCGGACATCAGCGGAACATCCGCATTGACAAAAATCAAACCATCTACGTTCGGCGCGTCTTTATAGGTACGTCCCACGAAAGCATTCTCGTCTGCCACTTTTCCCTCGATCATAACCTCAAGCACACGGCCTTTCATATCCTCGGCTTTCTCAAAGGCAATCTCCTGCTGCAGCTCCATGATCTCGTCGCGGCGGGCTTCCTTGACCTCCTGCGGTACCTGATCCGGATATCCGGCTGCCGGTGTGTCCTCTTCTGCAGAGTATGCAAACACGCCCAGGCGGTCAAATTCCATCTCATCGACGAACCGCATCAGTTCCTCATGATCCTCCTGTGTCTCACCCGGGAAACCGGAAATTAAGGTCGTGCGGAGTGCAATATCTGGGATCTCTTCCCGCAGATGCGCGATCCGCTCCCGAAGCTCCGCCTGATTCGTGCGGCGTCCCATCCGCTTGAGAACAGCATCGCTCGCGTGCTGGATCGGAATATCCAGGTAATGACAGACTTTTTCCTCCGTCTTGATCGCCTGAATCAACTCCTCGGTGATCTCCTCCGGATAACAGTACTGGATACGGATCCATTCGATTCCATCGATCTGTGCCAGTTCATGTAAAAGTTTCGGCAGGGTCTTCTCTCCATACAAATCCACGCCGTAAAGCGTCGTCTCCTGTGCGACAAGAATCAGTTCCTTCACACCCTGATCCGCAAGCTCCTTTGCCTCTGCGAGAAGCTGCTCCATCGGCACACTGCGGTACGGTCCACGCAGGGACGGGATAATACAATAGGTACACCGTTTGTTACAGCCCTCGGAAATCTTTAAAAAAGCATAATGTCCGCCGGTCGTCACCAGACGTTTGCTCCGCATCTTCGTCTCGGGAAGTTCGGACAAATCGTGGAAATCAGATACCCGCTCGCCCTTCAGCACCTCCGCCAGCACCTTGCTGACCTCATCATAGCTGGTCGTACCGAGAATACCGTCCACCTCCGGCACCTCCTGCAGGATCTCTTCCTTGTAACGCTGTGCCATACAGCCGCTGACTAAGAGCGCCTTGCAGGTTCCGCTCTTTTTGTACTCTGCCATCTCTAAGATAGTGTTGACACTCTCCTCCTTGGCATCGTTGATAAAGCAGCAGGTATTGACCAGAATGACATCTGCCTCCTGCTCGTCATCAGTAAACGTGTACCCGTCCTGGCTCAGCGAACCCAGCATACGCTCTGCATCAACCAGGTTTTTATCGCAGCCAAGGGATATACAAAGTAATTTCATTCAATTCTCTCCTAATACCATATTTAAAAAATTTCTGTAACCATAATCGATTTGAACCGTCACAAAAATTCTGTATCGTAACTGTTCAGTACCTTCACAGTCACGCGCAAAAATCCATT
>ERZ779870.1695-NODE-1695-length-13494-cov-3.12144_pt1 | contig 13494 bp, 15 predicted proteins | sample MGYA00511247_ERZ779870 | MGnify/ENA primary metagenome ERZ779870 (study PRJEB29588, sample SAMEA2149068) | human gut metagenome | biome: human gut; feature: human-associated habitat; material: faeces | place: Denmark | collected 2008/2010 ...
CCAAAATGACGAGGAACGAGCCATTAGCGAGCGGATCGATGATGCTTTCGGCCACGTCCGGCCCGGAGTCCGGGATATACATCACGATCTGATGCGTGAACGTATTCCGGCTCGTACCGGTCGCCAGCGCCGAATTGGAGCCGGTGAACGGCGTGTTGCCCGGCTGGTAGATTTCAAACGCCTTCTTGCCGCTCAGAAGCGGCAAAGCCGATACGACGTTGGACTTGTCCGCAGCGAACTCGACTGATCCAAAGTCCACATCGTCGCGGTTGATGATGATACCGCGCTTCTCCAGCCCCTTTACCAGCGGATCGTCGCAGTTTTCGGTGATCGCCTGCGCGATCAAATATTCACATTTTCCCATATTCGTCCGTTTTGAGAATTAGAAAGCCACCTGAAGCAGATCGTCCTGACCGATCAGCGTGCCGATAGTATCTTTGGCGAGGATGTAGTTCACCTGATCCTTTTTCTCGAACCAGATATCGAGCTCGGCGATCTCGTTTTCACTCTCCGAACCGACCAGCAGGTTCTCCTTCACCGTGTACAGCGCCCGGTGCGGCTTGTTCCACGCTTTCCCGCCCGTGACGGTCTCCGTCGAGCGAATGATCTCGTCCCAGAACGGAATAGCGAGCAGTTCGACACCTTTGTAGGTCGTTTTGGCGATGCCGTCGAAAATGGCCGTCCATTGCAGTTCGCTACCCTTATTGTTGTTGATGATGTCCCAGTCGAGCGCATCGCGGAGCGACTGCGTGATGTAGATCACCTGACCGGGTGTCTGCCGCAGCACCATCGGCGCTTCCCGAATCAGGCTGTCGATAATGCCCGTAGGCACGCCGGCAGTGTACAGCGCTGATACCTGAGCATCAAACGATGTTTCCGAGTTGGCATCGATTGTCGTCTTACGCGCAGGGGTCTTCGTCGTGAGCGTAAACAGGCGTTTCCAGAAGCCGTCGATCAGCGTGAAATACCCCTTATCGACAGTATCGAGCAACACCCCGCCGTTGGTCACGGTATCGGCAGCCTTGTCGCCGAACCAAGCGAAACGCATCAGCATTTTGCGGATCGCCAGCGACAGGCGCGGCTCCAGAATTTCGTCGATATACTGCGTGCCGGTCATATCTGCCACCTGCGTCTTGGTACGCATAGCAACCTTCGCCAGCGTGCCCCGCAAGTCCGTGTAACAAATCTGCTCCGATATCTGCCACTCGGCAATGTCCCACGTTTTTTCCGACGCTGCGAGAACGCTCTGGTTGAACGACGGAAGACATCCCGTACTCGCTTTGCCGAGCATTCCGAACTCGCCGATCATGCCGACCTTCTTGCCGTGCTCTTGGTTCGGAAGGAAATTGAACAATGCCCCGAGCTGGTCCACGTCCATGACGGAGAGGAAGATCAATTCCCGAAGGTCCCGCACCGCACCGTTATCGGGGGTCAGTTTTGCGAAATCAAGTCCTGTGCTTGCCATAACTTTCTCTGTTTTTTAATGTGTTTTTTCTGGTTTATTTTTTGGCTCTCAATTCAGCGAGCCGGCGGGCCACTTTGGATTCACCCTCCGTCTCCGTCTTTCCGCTCTGCGGGAAACCTCTCCCTGCCGGTTTGTACTCCGATTGTACCTTTTTCAGCCAGTCGATTCCTCCGGCTACCTTGACGAGGTTAAGGATACGTTTTTCGTCGCTCGTCTTGGCAACGCTCTTGGCTCCCTCCAGTTCCTGTTCGAGTTCGGCAATCCGTTCTTTGAGTTCGGCGTTCTCTGCCTCCAACTCGGCGATCCGGACATCCTTTTCGTCCTCGCCTTCGGCCACCGGCTCCGGTCCCTCGCCGCCTTGTTCTTCGGCCGCCCGAATTTCGGTAATGATTCCGTCCTTGATGATGATCGTCGTGCCGTCGGGCATCTTGTGCTCTCCATCCGGCGACGCGTTGTCGCCGACGGCAGGAGCCTCGCCCTCCGGCTTATCGATTGTGATCGTCTCGCCGCTCTCGGTATCGAGTTCGTATGCGACGATTTGGGCGGGAGTTACGTTGAACCCCATGAGAGCCGCCAACCTTTTCATGGCGGCCTGCATCGTTTTTTCGTTTTTCATACTCGTTTTATTTTGGTTGTTATTTGGCCATGCGGCCGCACCTTTCCCGGCATAAGCCGAGGCCGGCGGGATTATTTCGGAAATGAAACCGAGCCGCTGCGCTTCGGCGGTATCGATCCATTTATCATCCTTCATCAGCGCGGCCAGCTCCTCGCGATTTGCCCCGGTTCGCTCGACATAGAAATCGAGTATCTTCTCCGTGTTTGCACGGAGATCGGCGGCAATCTTTTCGAGGTCCTCCGCACGATAGGCATCGGCCAGCGTGTACTCGGGGATATAAGGATCATGTATCAGAATCTGAGCGTGCGGGTAGGCCCGGCGAGACTCTTTGGGTGCGGCGCAGAGAAGCACCGTAGCCATCGAGGCGCATTGACCTTCAATCGTCGCACAAATCTCCTTACCGGTTGCTCGTAGTTTATCGACCATTGCCCAGCCTTCGATCACATCGCCGCCTGCGCAATGCAACCTCATGTCGATTAGGTTATCGTTCTCGGGAATGGACGATATGAACTCGTCGATATCTTGGAAAGATACGCCCTCAACACCCGAGAAAAAAAGGGTCATCGCCTTATTCTCCTCATTCACGATAGGGCTGTAAATTTTCAAATATGCCATAAAATCTACTTTTGGCATAACATAGAACAAAGCCTCGTTTTTTTTCCTCAAAATGGTATAATTCGACTGTCAGTCTGTGACAGTAATATGTCCATGCACGATTTTGCGAAAAATATTTGAAGAAAAATTTGGATATTGATAGTAAAAATACTATCTTTGTGTTGTGATAATTAAACAACCGACAAGATGAAGTATTCAGAAATTGAGAAGAAATTAAGGAAAGCAGGCTGCTACTTCCTAAGTCACGGAAAAAATCACGATTGGTGGTACAGCCCGATTACAAAACGTCGATTTCAGATTCCTCGACACAAAAGCGAAGAAGCGAAAGGCAAGACATTAAAAAGTATCAGTGAGCAGTCCGGGGTCGAGTTCTGACCCCGGCAACTGCCGACAACATTTAAAACTATAACTATGAAAGCACAAGTAATCATCGAGCGGGGGGCCGACGGCACTTTCGATGCAAATATGGAGTATATCAAGGATATTCCCTTCGGATTGCTGGGACAAGGTAAAACCGTAGCGGAAACAATAGCCGATTTCTATAACTCATATGAAGAAATGCGGGCTATGTATCAGGCCGAAGGTAAAACGTGTCCGGCATTGGATTTTGAGTTCAAATACGATATCCCGTCGTTTCTTCAATACTACGCCTATGCCTTTACGTTAGCCGGATTGGAGCGAATTACAGGTGTCAATCAAAAACAACTCGGACATTATATCAGCGGATTCCGAAAGCCCAGCGAAAGGACGGCACGGAAAATCGAGGAAAAAATCAAAACGTTCGCAAAAGAAATAGAATCCGTTCGGTTTGTTTAATTATCACAAATTATCTTCCAAACGGATGCCCCCTCGTTTCGAGGGGGTTTTTATTGCACCAAAACCCGCTGGAATTTCCGGATGATCCGCCACACGGTCGCCTCGCTCACCTCGTACTGATCGCAGAGATGGGCCACGACGTAAGTAGTTTTCAGTCCATTAGCCTTGAGCCTCACGAAATCCTCGTACAATTCCAAATGTTTCACATCCTCGACGGCTATCCCCGTCCGGGCCAACCGTATCAACAGATCGCGGTTGTCTTTCAAAGATTCATATACTATCATGCGTCGCCCAGTTTTTCAAGTACAGCGACCCGATTTGCCGTTGTCGTGATCTCCTCGACGGACACGACCGGCCGGGGTAGGGCGGCCACTCCTTTTGCGACAGCTCTCGCCAGCATTTCCTCGCCCTCGATCACGCTGCTCGACTGCTGTACGGAGATCGGCACTCCGCCCCCGATCTGATTGAAAGCGGAAAGGACGGGTGCGAACATTTCTGTCGCCCGTGAAGTCATAACCGACTCTCCGTTCGACAAACGCGCAGGAATACTATCAGACGTTCCGGAACCGGGACCGGTAACCAAACCACCTTCAGCGAATTTGGCAGACTTGACAACACTCGTCGCCTGAGCCATCATAGCGAGTATTCTCGCTACCCCCGCCGCGGTAGTAAGTATGCCTAACAATCCTTTGCTCGACTCAGCGGCCACCATTTCGGATATAGCTTTACCAGTGTTAATCGCAATTTCAGCAAGAGCCAACACTTTAGATAATGCGGCCATTGCTTTATTGTCTTCGCCTAATTGAGAGAATACGTCTGATAAAGAACCGGCAATAGTAGCGGCAGCCTCATACTTAGCCTGCTCAATCTCGATTTCTTTCGCAGCAATAGCCTCCTTCGCATCCGTATAATTCCGCTCAGCCTCCAACTGTCGGGCTTTAAATTCCGCGTCCGATTCGCCCTCCATTTGATGCAATGCTTCCAACTCAGACCGCCGATACTCTACCTCTAACTGTAATGTATCTTCATGCTGCAAGGCAGCTTCGTTGATCTTATTCTGCCATTCGAGCGCCAATTCTTCGGCCGCCTTATTGCGAAGATTCTCAGCCGTCTTCGCCCGCTCATCCTCGATCAACTTATTGTACTTAGCCTCAACCTCGACCCGGGCAATACCCAACTCTTCCGCCGCACGTATCTCCTCGGCCTTCTGCAACTCCAGCTGCTGAATTCTGAGCGCCAGTTCTTCATCGCTGCCCTCCTTAAGCGCGGATAGGCGTAACTCGATCAGCTTCGCCTGCTTGTCGGCTTCTTTCTGAATCTCGTCCTTGTTGGCTTGCTGGCGAATCTGCGCGAGGTCGATTTCCTTTTTGTCCTCAAGTGCGTTGATTTGGGAGTTAATCGCTCTTTTTGCGGCAATAGTCAAGTCCTTTTCCGTTTCAAGCCGCTTCTTCAGGTCCTCGATCTGTCGATTATAAGTCGCCTCAGTTTGAGTCAACTGCCGTTCCGATTCCGAAGTTATCAGCGCGAAGATCGCATCCTGTGCAGCTCGGACGGCTTCGAGTTCTTTCTGCTTTCGCGCTTGCATATCAGCAGCAGCCTCCTTCGCTTTAGCGGCAATTTCTCCTCGAACCGTATTTTCCTGCTCCAACAGTTCCATTGTCTTTGAAAAATACTCTCTCCGAGCATTGTACATATCCGCTTCGAGCCTTGCGAGCTCAGCGTTTGTCTCGGCGTTATTTTCCGCCCTCTCCGATTCGAGTTTCAGAGCGTTATAACGGCGCTCGGCCAATTCTACATTACGTTTTGCAGCTTGTTCTTCCAATTTATTCGCCTCTTTTATAGCCGCCAGCCTTTCCTCTGCAGTAGCATTTTCGCGATCCTTGGCTTCTTTTCTGAGCTCGGCCACTCTTAATGCGTCTTTGGCATTGAGGACTTCATTCTCGCGTGCTTGTTTCTCGATATCGGCCTTTTCTTTGGCAAGCTGTATCGCTTCCTCGTTCGCTTTGTTGATTTCTTTAATCTTATCGCCCACAATAGGCAGTTTTTCGGCCAATTTCATAGCCCAATCATACATTTTCATTCCGGCTTCGACGAAAGACAACAAGTAACCCACCGCTTTTTGCAAGAGGTTCATCAAGAAATCCATAGCGCGTCCGAGAGGAGCGAGAACGACATTCCACCTATTCGTCGCCTCCTCGCTCGAATTGATAGCTGTTTTGATTGCCATTATGATCGCCGCAAGGCCGGCCAATACGGCAAATACAGGATTGGCCAACAGCGTAAGCAGCGTTTTACTCAAATTCACGACGGCCGATCCCAAAGATTTGATAGCCTTACTTGCACCACCCGATACATCTATCATACTTTGAATTTGTCCAATAAACGGAACATTCGCAGCAATGGCTTTCTTGATAGACTCTTCATAATTACCGACATTGCGGTAGAAGCGCTGTGTTTCGGCCTCTGCCTCTTTGAGCTCATCGGTCAACTCGTTAATATGTTTGGCAAGCGCTTTACCCTTCGCTCCTTCTCTTTCGGCCTTGCTAAGACTATCGAAGTCTTTCGTCGCATTCGATAATTGAGCGCGTAAGGAACGCAATGATCCATCTTGCTCCTTTTCATGCTTGATATTGTTCTGAACCTCTTTGTTTAGATCGCGAATCGCGCTCTTGTACTCATCTTGTGCAGCCTTTATTGCGGCAAGCCGCTTCCGTTGTTCATCGGTAGATTTTCCGCTTTCTTTGATAGTTTCACGCAGCTTCTTTTCTTCTGCATTGACTTCCTCAAGTTTGCCCATATACTCGGACAACCCTTGTATTGCCTTATCGTAATTCACCTGAATTTCGAGTATCTTCTCTTTCGTGTCTGAATTCGCCATATCTATGATATTTACTGATTTGCCGATTCCGATAACTGCAATAGTTGCACCTCGCAAATATGCGCGGAGCTCGTCTGTATCGTGACAATACCGTAATACCGGCCGTATTGCCGCAAATAGACGGGGACAGTGTAATCAAGCGTCTGAAGATCATATTCGGTCAAGGTAAAACGTTCTTTAATAACGACGGGCTGATTTATTAACGCCTGATAGTTGACATAATAATCTGCTATCAATTCACTGAATTTCAACCCATCGAACGAAAGCGCGCATTTACCCGACACGTTCGTCAGATTCATGATGCGGGGCTCGACCTTCACTTCTTCGAGCTCTCGCCCTTCACCACTCGTCGAGTCTTTCCATTCATAGTGCGCGATGATGTTTCCGGACGAGGCTGCAAACGGAAGTGTAATAAGGTCTTCCTCCGGATCAAGGCTCTCGTCGTCCACGGCAAGAACTCCGTCCGCATCAATCTTTACCGTATCATCCTCCTTGTATTTCAAATTATTCCTTTGTGCGAAATCCCCGAACGTGAAAGCTGTTGACTTCGGCTCGTGATCTCCAGCATCAATCAATTTGTTCGACCAATCAATCGCACTGCCTATGTTCGACAATAGCACATCCGGCGATACCAAACGGATCGTGTTCGGCGTGCCCGAAGGCATGGCAAAAAGCCCGAACATCGCGCATAATGCCTTGATGAAATCGATCTGCTTAATATTCGGAAGATTTGGAACGATTGGATATGCCGTCGGGTAATGCAGGTCTACGTCGTAAGGACTCACGTATACCGCCGCATCGGTCAGTCGCCAATCACTGGTTGAGATCAGCCAGAAGGACGTGCCTTTTTTCAGGGTAACCACTTGATCGAATAATATAGTATACCCTTGATCGGGATGACCGAAAATAGGTTCAGCATCCCATTTGTAATCGGGAACCGCAGCGCCGACGACTTCGTCCCACGTCGATCCTTCGTACAACCTGACCGACGGATTGTCCCAATGTGTATCTATCGCCGATTTTTTCAGCATCTGTCCTGACACGTAAATCCGGACTCGACTGCTGCCCCCTGTGTCGAAATAGGGATCGGTCCAAATCTGCGAGCTTTGTGTGTATGTTGTCGGGAGAATCGCATACCATGTATCTCCGGAAACCCCGGTAGCCCTTCCCGAATAGCTGTCGGAAGATTTGTAGCCTTGCGCATTCCAACTCGTGATGTTACCGTTGGTTTCAAACAATGGAATCGCCAGTTTTTCAATCGCTTCTTTTTGCGGCGACGGAATATCGAGCGTAAACCCGTTGGCTTGTTCGATCTGCTCCAGAATCCAAGCGACCCGAACTGACGGATGAATATTGCCGAACTTCTTGGCTTCCGAAAGCATGGGGACTCCTGTATTATAATCGGCGAAGAAAGCGCCAGCCGCAGGCGGATAAGAATCCGGCACCGTATTCTCGTCCCACGCGAGCGTCGTACCTTCATCCGGCAAATCGGATAATTTAGGAGCATCGGATACCCATGTCTTCAAAGCCTGCAATACGCTCCACGTCAGAGCGATCTCGTAACTTTCGGAACTTTCCATTACGATAGCTGTCGCGCTGTCGATTACAATCATTCCATTGCGCAGATACCGCGCGGCATGAGTCCGATAGCGGAAACGGCTGTCGTAGGCCGGAGCCGTCGGATTATCCAATACGCAACGATTACGAGTCGTTTTAGGCAACTGAATCGTATAGCTGTTCGACGCCGTGATTTTGCTGATGTCATGTAGAATATTCGACTTGAAATTCAGCGTGATCGGTTTGTCCGGATACAGGTCTACGATCTGATCATCTATGTATAGTTCTTCCTTCATGCCTCACAAGATTTGCGCATTTTTCTCGGGCAGGGTAATCGATACATTGAAATCTTGCAGCAGGTCGTTGCTTCGCGTCCGCGATCCCGTAGCCACATTCACTCTCCGCCACATCGGCACCCCTTCATCGTCGTAACCGGTGAACAGATCGACCACCGGCGACTGTGCCAGATCAGACAGATAGTCGTATGTCGGATCGTCGATCAATGGAGCTACTATCGTGAGCGTTTCGGCCTGTCGTAGAATCTGGCGTGTCGATGTTCCGATATTCACCCCGTCAACGTATTGAGCGGGGTTGCTCATTTCATTACGTGAAAATGACTCGTCTTTACTTATGGCGTATTCGTGAGCTGTCCGTTGGAATAGGTAGTATTCGTACTGCCCTTGCCGGTCGATCCACCGCAGATACACGCCCGAACAATCGCGGCTTATTCGCAAATCGTATGACGTTACGCCGACCCGTTCCACGTCATTGCGAATCTGCAAGGCATTCGGAATGGCAATGTACAGACGGCGGTTTGCCAAGAAGGTATCGAAAACGCGGGCCGGATTGACTATGTAATGATGATAATCGTCCTCGTCGGTCGTCGTCAACCCGAAGGCGAGCGAACTGACCGGCCCGTCGTCACACTTGACATCGAAAAAGTTGCTTGGTTTGGAAATCACATTGAACGTGAAAGGGTAGTTTACGAACCATGTACGGATATACGGGCCCCCGCACCGCTCGCCGGCATCGAGAGCGCCCCACACGCAATCCATATCGAACTCGAACGTCGTTACGCTTACCGTGACTTTTACATGAATTTTTCGGACGATAGGACTGTCTGAAAATCGAACAGAATAATCGACAACCGAATGCCTGATGCCTTCGAGAATCATCTGCAAATAACGCTGGATATCGAACACGACTCCGCCAGCAGGTGATGCCTTGCGGTTCTCTGTGTAACTCTGACCCGTCGAGTCGCAGGTAATCTCGACAGAGGCCGATTTGATTCGGCCCGAAACGCTGATAATCGCCGGCGTGAAGGCGAAATGTACCGAGTTAGGGTAGGTGATCGAAAAACCCAAGCCCGCATCCCATATTCTCATGCTCTATTCTATTTTTTGGTTATCGATTCGTCTATCGCCACGTCAAAGATACCGGCGAGACGACTGGCAATCCGATCAATCGTCGCAGGAATTTCGTTTGAATAAATATCTGTCCGGCCACCGGTGCGATATAGCTTCGAGCCTTTCGTCATAATGTTGTACGCAATACCTCCGGCCGGCGCGGAGATACCCTTTCTCGCAGCCCATTCGGCCATCAGATCGATGAAAAACTTCGGCGGCCGAATGTACTGCCTTTTCCAAGGACGCGATCCCTTTTCAAGCGTGGAAAAGAACGAGCGCCCCCACAAAATACCGGTGATTCCGGCCGACCCTTCCGTCACTTCAGGTGTCAGGCTATTGGCCGTTGCTCCACTTGCGCGCTGACCGGCTGCGTCCATGTTGGCAATAATACGTTGACGTAGCGCTTCGAGTTCCTCTGCAACTACCTCTGCTCCCTGATATCTAAGCGCTTCCATTACTCCGTCAAATTACGCGCGCAAACACCCATAATTTCTCGCAATACCAATTCGACCGTCACGAGCGCAAGGTTCCGATCCAATTTGTCGAACATACAGGTATAGATTATCGGGCCACTAACCGGCTCGAATAGCCCGCTACCGTTCACACGCACGACAAATTGCATCGCCAATTGCTTCATACGTTCGACGACTTGCTGCACTTCGTCGGCCGGAGCATCAAGCCGAATTTCATCACCGAACGCGAGCACGCAGTTCGGAGCATCGACAATCTGGCCATTGTTGTTCCAGTAAATCGTACCGCGCTGCGGCAGTACGTTGATGCAAATAGGGTAGGATAACACCCGCGTCCGCTTTTTTCGATCAAGCTCGACATTCGCGCCGTGCCACGACTCGAACAGATACGCGATGCCCATTGCTTCGATGATTTCCCTGATCTTTTCTTCGACGCTCTTTTTCATAGTTTGTTCTTTTGCTGGTAAATATCTCGCAACCGGCGTTCGTACTCAGCTCGACGTGCATCGATCCGAGCACATTCGTACAGGCGAAGCCAAGGCAAAGCCATGACCTGATCGTGATCGGCTATGTGCATGCGCTGGGCGAACCAATCGACCATCCCGAACGGACCGAAACGCAGCCTTTCGATACCAGCGGCAATCTCTTCTTTTGTCGGATTTACAATCGTGCTTTGGAAAAGCTTGTTGATGCGCTCTATTTCGGTCCCGACCCAAAGAGCAAAACCTATTGCGTCGCGCGCCGATGTCCTCATGATTTTCGCAGCAGGAAGCCCGAGGATGATTTCAGGCGGGATGAGTAACAAGGCATGTACGTTTCGTATGGTTTGTAAACGACAGAGCTGCTCGAACATCAGGCTGTCGAGATTGTTCGGCACTTGACGGCCGCATAGGCGGGACGGCTTCGGGAAATTCTCGGCCGTCATCTCCACCTCGTCTGTCAACGCCTGCTGTATGTGCAGAAATTCCCGTAATGTAATCTTTCTCATCGTGGCAAACTACCTACAGATACTCTCGTTTTGCGGACCGGCCCTCTATGGAACTCGCGCTCAACAATGCCGGTCAGGGCATCGGCCGCATCGTCGAACCGATTCGCCCGGAACAGTCGCTTGTAGGCCGTCACCATAACATAGAATGAAGGCCAGATTTTTCCCCATTCTGAAGGAAATTTTATGCGATTTATTACGGATGCCGAATTAGTCAATATCCTTGACTCCTTATTTCCCGATTGATGAAACCATTCGACACGGACTGCCGGGGCCAGTCTACCCACTGCACGGGCGAAACCCCGCCCGCCGTTGTTGCTCTCGACATAAGCTATCCTTGTATCGTTCCGCAAAAGCATTTGCGCGGTCATCGGCTCGGTCACTTCCATAGGCTCCTGCGTAAAAAGCACGTCCGTTACATAGGCAAAACCATCACGACTCACGACATAGCAGATCGAGCACAGGTAGTCGTCACCCAAATCGGCCGTATCAGTGTAATTCGCTTTTTTGATGATCTCGTTCGCCGGAGGAAGTTCGTCGTATGTCTGAAATTCGGCTCCATATAGCAGCCCTTCTTTAGTTGCCGGACGGCCTTGATACAGACTGTCGAAACCCACCGGATCGAGCGCACGGCGGCGAACTAACGATTGTAGGCTATGCCGCTCGGGCCATAATGGCTGCCCGAGTTCGCGCGGATCGAGGTCTGTGCGTGGCCCCTCCTTGATCGCCTCGAAATCGACCTTCAGCCACGCATCGGGATCACAGCCCGATAGCTGCCTGAGCGATGTCAGGTTAACCACCTTTTCTGAGGCTTCGATCCGGCCGATCAGGTCGTCCTCATGCCATCGCGTAAAGACGATCAGTTCTTGCGAGTCGTTGTGCAGACGAGTTTCCGCAACAGACGTATACCATTCCCAAACCGCGTCACGAATGAGCGGAGAATTGGCCTCTGCCGCATTTTTGTACAGGTCGTCCAAAATAAGCACATCGACAGTCTGTCCGGTCAGACCACCACTTCGCCCCACAGCCGTAAGCTTTCCTCCGCGGCCTATTATTTCAAACTCGCCTGCGGTTCTCGCCCATCTGCTCGAATCATCGGCTACCGGACTACCGGCGAGTTGCGTATCGGGGAAAAGCGTATAGTATCGCTCGGAGTCGATAATCCGCTGAATTTCGCGATTGAACTTCCGGGCGAATCGGTCCGAATACGAGGCAATCGCTATTTTCAAGTCCGGATTCAGTCCGAAAAGATAGGCCGGAAGCAACCGGGTCGACCCCTCCGATTTACCATGCTGAGGAGGGATGGAGACTATCAGCCTCTTGATACGTTTGTGGGCGAAGGCATTCAGAATTTTGTAATATCGTAAATGGAAGGGGGTGAAGAACCCCTTCCCCTTAATTGCTGCTGAAAACAGCGGAAAGCTATGCCGAACGCCCTGCTGAACTGCGGCTATGTACCTTGCATCACTCATCACTCAAAAGCTCGGCAATCTCATCCTTACCCATCCCGGCAATGAGCTTCGCCCCAGCCAGCAGGTCTTTTCCGTCTTTACCGGTGACTTCCTGCGATTGACGGTTTTTCCAACGCCCGGGTGCGATGTTCGTCAGCAAAAAGATAGCAGCCCCGACGTTGGCAGGCTCGCGCATCGTCTTAGTCGTATGCTTTTTTTGTAAAGATTGCCCATCTTGTCATAGCCGTACTCGGTTGTCGATTGTGTCCATTCGTAACCTTTGGCTACATTGGAAAGGGACTTCACTATGTCCTGCTCGAGCAAATCGCGATATTCTTCCTTCGCCTTTTTTATAGCTTCCGCAAATTCCGCATTTTCGAGCCATCGGTAGTATGTTTGATAGTCTATTCCCGCATAATTACAAAAGTCCCGAAGACGCGCTCCTCCGTAATCAATGAGGCCATTGTTGCGCACCCATTCGGCCCACTCCTTGATTTTTTCTTTACTATATTTTGCCATAACGTGCAATGTTTCAATATAACATAGAATTACTCCCCGATTTTTTCCCTGATTTTTGAAGAAAGTGCAAAAAAAATTTTGTTGAACTTGTTGTACAAACATTTCTGGCTTTCCGGCCCGGGCCATTCAGAATACGGTCGTCCCTCGAAGAACTTCCACTCAAAGATGATGCGGTCGCGCTTGGGCAGTTCAAGTTCATCCAATGTGTCAATGACAATTTGATAACATTTGTCAAGATTGAGATCGTCAATATCGACTCTCGGTTCCGGATGCTCCTCTGACCAGTCAACCGAATACGTGCAATGTTGGGCTTGTTTATAACGAAACGATGAGCGAGGGGATATGATGTTACGCTTAATAATTGAAAGGACAAAGAAGTCGAGCTCGGTGTACCCGTCGCGGGCACACTGCATCAGCATTTCTAAACGCAGCGGAGATCGCGAAAGAAGGCCGCAGAGAACATCGTTAAGCACTTCGGCCGGTTCGATTGACAATCCGGACGCATGGCAATGATAGGTCGCGTAATCAAGCCACCGGTCATATCTTTTCGATATATAGTCATTCAACGTCACTGTCTACCCAAATAATTCTTGACCTCTTCGATAAACTGCTCGATGTGCCGTACTACCACACACTTGTTTCCGTTCGTTTCGGCCCATTGCAGCCATTCTTTCTGTGCCGGCGACAATCTGCCCGTCTCAGTCTTCAATTCAATG
>ERZ779870.1703-NODE-1703-length-13382-cov-12.8403_pt1 | contig 13382 bp, 10 predicted proteins | sample MGYA00511247_ERZ779870 | MGnify/ENA primary metagenome ERZ779870 (study PRJEB29588, sample SAMEA2149068) | human gut metagenome | biome: human gut; feature: human-associated habitat; material: faeces | place: Denmark | collected 2008/2010 ...
CCTCAAAACCCTTGAAAATAAAGGCTTTGAAGCTCTGCTCCAACTATTCAAACTCAATCGTTGCCGGTGGCTTTCCGGTACAATCGTACATAACGCGGTTAACTCCCTTAACCTCGTTGACGATTCTGCTGGTGACCTTGCTCAATACCTCCCACGGGATTTCTGCTGCCTCTGCAGTCATGAAATCGCTGGTGAGTACGGCGCGCAGAGCGATGGCATAGTCGTATGTTCTTCCATCTCCCATGCAGCCGACGGATCTCATATTTGTCAATGCGGCAAAGTACTGGCCGAGATTCTTGGCAATGCCTGCCTTGTCAATCTCCTCGCGGTAGATTGCATCTGCATCCTGTACAATCTTTACCTTCTCCGGCGTGATATCGCCGATAATTCTTACGCCGAGGCCTGGTCCTGGGAACGGCTGGCGGAATACCAGATGCTCCGGAATGCCAAGCTCCAGTCCTGCCTTTCTCACCTCATCCTTGAACAGCATACGAAGAGGCTCGATAATTTCCTTGAAATCTACGTGTTCTGGAAGTCCTCCTACGTTGTGATGGGACTTGATAACAGCAGATTTTCCAAGTCCGGACTCGATCACATCCGGGTAAATAGTTCCCTGAACTAAGAAGTCAACGGCTCCGATCTTCTTAGCCTCTTCCTCAAATACGCGGATAAACTCCTCGCCGATAATTTTTCTCTTTGTCTCCGGATCAGTCTCTCCTGCCAGCTTTGCATAGAAACGCTCCTGAGCGTTTACACGGACAAAATTCAGATCATACGGGCCGTTTGGTCCAAATACTGCCTCAACCTCGTCTCCTTCGTTCTTTCTTAAAAGACCGTGGTCAACGAATACGCAGGTCAGCTGCTTTCCAACTGCCTTTGCCATCATAACTGCCGCTACGGAGGAGTCTACTCCGCCGGATAAGGCGCAGAGCACACGTCCGGAACCTACCTTCTCACGGATTGCCTCAATAGAGCTCTCCACGAAAGCGTCCATCTTCCAGTCTCCCTTGCAGCCGCATACATTATATACAAAGTTGGACAGCATCTTTGTGCCTTCCTGTGTGTGCATAACCTCCGGATGCCACTGTACAGAATACCACTTCTTCTCCGGATATTCCATGGCAGCTACCGGGCATACAGGAGTATGAGCTGTCACAGCAAAGCCCTCCGGCGCCTTCTCAATATAATCTGTATGGCTCATCCAGCAGATCGTCTTCGGAGAAACGCCTGTGAACAGCTTGGACGCTGTGTCCACCTCTACTTCTGTCTTTCCGTACTCGCTGACAGGAGCGGTGGCTACCTTGCCGTCCAGTAAGTGAGCCATCAGCTGAGCGCCATAGCAGATGCCTAAAACAGGAATACCCAGTTCAAAGATCTCTTTTGAACAGCGAGGAGAATCGTCCCCATATACACTGTTAGGTCCGCCGGTAAAAATGATTCCCTTTGGGTTCATCTCTTTAATTTTCTCAATCGGCATACTGTACGGATGTACTTCACAATATACGTTGCATTCTCTTACTCTTCTTGCAATTAACTGATTATACTGGCCGCCAAAATCCAGTACAATAATCATCTCTTTTTCCACGAGTATTCCTCCTATAATTCTTCACTGTTGTCGCAGTCTGCAAAAGGGGAAACTTCCGCAGTCTATTTTTATTATAAGACACTCTCTCCCGCTTGGCAACATCATTTTCTAAAACTCCAGCACCTTTCTGATTCCAGTGTAGCCGCCTGCTGTAAACGGCTCTCCCACAGTGACATAGCCGTTTCTTTCGTAAAAGCGGTTCAGCGGTTCATTTCCCAGCTGACAGTCTAAACGGATTCCCCTTTTCCCCTGTTTTCTGGCGTAATCTTCTATCAGCCCTAAAAACGCAGAACCAGCTCCTGGAATTCCTGTTCTGGAAGCCAGATGATGAACATAAAAATACTCCCGGCTTCCATCATCCCATCTGTCGTCTTCTTCCAATAAGGCTGTCACTCCAGCTGCTCTTCCCTCTTTTATAAGGAAAAACAGATGTCCGGCCCTGGCCTGCGCGCGGAAATATTCTTCTGAATAAAAATCCAGATATTCCTCATCGTTCCACTGCTTCATCCCCCTGCTCTCCATCCAGTCAATCCTCTCCTGGATCACCTGAATAAACTCAGGAATCTGCGTCTCCTCTGCCTGTCCCATTTCATAAATGCTGACTTGCGTTTCTTCTTTCTTTGGCTCCATCTCTCTCGTTCCGCTCCGTTTTCTCAATATTGTTCCCGCTGCTTTTCCCGGCAGTTTCCTGTGCGCCCTGCTTTCTGCCCAGTTTCACCGTTTTCATTCCTGCTTTGCATCTTCTGATTCTAGATCCAGATACTTCTTCACATACTGTCCTGTGTAGGAAACAGGATTTTCAGCCACCTGCTCCGGCGTTCCCTGGGCAATCACAGTTCCGCCCTTATCTCCTCCGTTTGGACCAATGTCAATCAGATAATCCGCCGTCTTAATCACATCCAGATTATGCTCAATGACAACTACTGTATTTCCACCGTCCGAAAGGCGTCTGAGAATCTCAATCAATTTGTGCACGTCGGCAAAATGAAGTCCCGTCGTCGGCTCGTCCAAAATATAAATCGTTTTTCCCGTTCCCCGCTTGCTCAGCTCTGTGGCCAGCTTGATACGCTGGGCTTCTCCGCCTGACAGCTGTGTGGACGGCTGGCCCAGACGGACGTAGGAAAGTCCCACATCATTCAGCGTCTCGATCTTTCTGTAGATGGACGGCACATTTTCAAAGAAGTGCAGGGCCTCCTCCACCGTCATATTTAAAACGTCATAAATACTCTTGCCCTTGTATTTCACCTCCAGTGTCTCACGGTTATACCTTTTTCCTCCGCAGACCTCGCAGGGCACATACACGTCCGGAAGAAAATGCATCTCGATTTTAATAATTCCGTCTCCGCTGCAGGCTTCGCACCGCCCGCCCTTCTTATTGAAGCTGAATCTTCCTTTATTATAACCCTTGGCTTTCGCATCAGGCGTAGACGCAAACAGATCCCGGATCAGATCAAATGCACCTGTGTAGGTCGCCGGATTGGAACGAGGCGTCCGCCCGATAGGAGACTGGTCGATGGCAATAATCTTATCCAGCTGCTCCGTCCCCTGGATTTCCTTATGCTTGCCCGGAATTGTCCTGGCCCGGTTCAGCTTTTTCGCCAGAGCCTTATACAAAATCTCGTTTACCAAAGAGCTTTTTCCAGAACCGGAAACTCCTGTCACACAGGTCATCACGCCTAAGGGAAAAGAAACGTCAATGTTCTTTAAGTTATTTTCTGCCGCTCCCTTTACGGTGATCCACCCGGTCGGCTTCCTGCGCTCTGCTGGAACAGGAATCTTGATTCTGCCGCTCAGATAAGCTCCTGTAATAGAGTCTTTGCACTTCATGATCTGCTTGGCCGTGCCTACGGCCACCACATTTCCACCGTGTTCTCCTGCTCCAGGTCCGATATCCACAATACAGTCCGCAGCCAGCATGGTATCTTCGTCATGCTCCACCACCAGTACGGTATTTCCCAGATCTCTAAGGTGCAGAAGCGTCTTTAACAGCTTATCGTTATCCTTCTGGTGAAGTCCGATGCTGGGCTCGTCCAGAATATAGGCGACGCCTACCAGTCCCGAACCAATCTGAGTCGCCAGGCGGATTCTCTGGGCCTCTCCGCCGGACAGTGTTCCCGTCGCTCTGGCTAAAGTCAGATAATCCAGTCCCACGTCAATCAGAAAGCTGACTCTGGCCCTGATCTCCTTTAAAATCGGCGCTCCGATGGTCTCCTGCATGACAGTCAGATTCAGCCCGTCAATAAATTCCCTGTATTTGACAATGGACATGTTGGTGGCCTCGAAAATATTTTTCCCGCCTACCGTCACCGCCAGAGCCTCTTTTTTCAGTCTCTGGCCCTTGCAGACAGGACAAGGCGTAATCCGCATATAAGTCTCATATTCAGCCTTCATGGCATCGGAAAAAGTCTCCCGGTACTTGCGGTTCATATTCTGAATCAGTCCCTCGAAGGCCACATCGTAGACGCCCTCTCCTCTCTGGCCCTTGTAGCGCACCTTCAGGACTTTCCCCCCGGTTCCGTGAATCAGGACGTCGTGAATCTCCTTAGGGTAATCCCGAAACGGTGTGTCCAGGCTGAAATGGTACTCCTCCACCAGCGCGTCCAGAATCGCACGCGTAAAGCTGCCTTTATCCGTGCAGGACTGCCATCCCATGCCCACAATCGCCCCCTGGCTGATGCTCAGGCTCTTGTCAGGAATCAGCAGATCCTCGTCAAACTCCATCTTATAGCCCAATCCATAGCAGTCAGGGCAGGCGCCGAACGGATTATTAAAAGAAAAGCTTCTGGGTTCCATCTCGTCCACGCTGATTCCACAGTCAGGGCAGGCAAAATTCTGACTGAAATTCATGGATTCCTGGTCAGGAATATCCACAGTCATCAGGCCTCCTGTCAGCTCCATCACCGTCTCAATAGAATCTGTCAGACGCTTCTCAATACCCGGCTTCACCACCAGACGATCCACCACAATCTCAATATTGTGCTTAATATTCTTATCCAGCTTAATCTCCTCAGAAAGCTCGTACAGGCTTCCGTCAATCCGAACGCGGACATAGCCGCCCTTTCTGGCGTGCTCCAGCACCTTCACATGCTCTCCCTTGCGCCCCCGGACTACAGGAGCCAGAAGCTGGATTTTCGTCCGCTCCGGCATGGCCATAATCTGATCCACCATCTGATCAATGGTCTGCCTGTGAATCTCCCGGCCGCACTTGGGGCAGTGGGGAATACCGATTCTGGCGTAGAGAAGACGCATATAATCATAAATCTCTGTCACAGTTCCCACTGTAGATCTGGGATTCCTGTTCGTGGACTTCTGATCAATGGAAATAGCCGGGGAAAGTCCTTCTATACTCTCCACATCCGGTTTCTCCATCTGTCCCAGGAACTGCCTTGCATAGGAAGACAGCGATTCCATGTAGCGGCGCTGTCCCTCCGCATAAATCGTGTCAAAAGCCAGGGAAGACTTTCCGGAGCCGGAAAGTCCTGTCAAAACTACCAGCTCATTTCTCGGGATATCTACCGATATATTTTTCAGATTGTGCTCATTCGCTCCTCGTATTTTAATGTACTGCTTCGCCATACCGTACTCCTTGCTGACCTGTGTTCCATTTTCGTTGTAAGTTATTATACCACATTCACTAAGCTCGACAAAACCTCGCTAAGTGTCTGGGTATGACTCGCACTAACCTCATACTTCGCCTGCGGCTCGTATTCGCTAAGTGCTCATATTATACCATATCTGCAGGAAAGCAAGTGGCTGCGAAGCAGACATTTGTTTTCACCTGATATGGTAACGACAAAATGTTTTAGCTGCCAAAGGCAGCGGCAGATGTGCGCAGCACAACTGCATTTTGGAGTTATTATACCACATTCACCTTTATTTTTCAAACGTTTGTTCGATTATTTTGCAGGTATTTTCCAGTTTCCCCACAATCGAAAACAGCCCGGGCAGAGAACTGTCTTTCCCTGTCCGGACTATCGTAAAAGCTTCTAATCTGTATCGAACTTCTGCTTACTGGCTGTCATTCTGAATTTCTGCATGGTCTCCTTCCACCTTTTCCTCAGTATCTGCGCCTGCAGTTTCTAAATTTTCCTTTTTCAGAATCTCCATGAATTCCTCACCTGTGATGGTCTCCTTCTCCAGAAGATAAGCTGCCAGCTCATGAAGCTTTTCCTCGTTTTCCTTCAAAATCTGGCAGGCCTTATCATGGGCCTGACGGACTGTGTCAATGACTTCCTCGTCGATCCGCATCGCTGTGTGCTCGGAGCAGGCTAGGGACGCGTCTCCGCCCAGATACTGGTTGCTGACTGTCTCCAGGGCCACCATTCCGAACTGCTCGCTCATTCCGAACCGTGTCACCATGGCGCGGGCAATTCTGGTCGCCTGCTCGATGTCATTGGAAGCGCCTGTTGTAATAGAATGGAAAATCAGTTCCTCCGCCGCCCGGCCTCCTGTCAGCGTCACAATCTTATTAAACGCCTCGTCCCGGCTCATGAGAAATCGCTGATCCTCCTCAATCTGCATCGTGTATCCCAGGGCCCCGCTGGTTCTGGGAATAATTGTGATCTTATGCACCGGCGCTGAATGACTCTGCATCGCCGCTACGAGCGCATGACCGATTTCATGGTAAGACACAATCTTCTTCTCATTGACAGAAACCTCTGCATCCTTCCTCTGATATCCAGCAATGACAACCTCCACGCTCTCTTCCAGGTCCTGCTGCGAAACCATCCTTCTGCCCATACGGACCGCCCTCAGAGCAGCTTCATTGACAATATTGGCCAAATCCGCTCCGCTGGCGCCGCTGGTAGCCCGGGCAATCTCATTATAATCAACCGTTTCATCCATCTTCACGCCGCGGGCAGAAACCTTTAAAATGGCCTCCCTGCCTCTCATGTCAGGCAGCTCCACAGGAATTCTTCTGTCGAAACGGCCCGGACGCAGAAGCGCTTTATCGAGAGAATCCGGCCGGTTGGTGGCGGCCAGGATGACAACTCCCTTCTGACCGTCAAATCCATCCATCTCCGTCAGAAGCTGGTTTAAGGTCTGCTCCCTCTCGTCATTGCCTCCTATATTTCCATCACGCTTCTTTCCAATCGTATCAATCTCATCGATAAATACGATACAGGGGGCTTTCTCATTGGCCTGTTTAAATAAATCCCTTACCTTAGCGGCTCCCATGCCCACAAACATCTCTACAAACTCCGAGCCGGAAATAGAGAAAAACGGCACGTGGGCCTCTCCTGCCACCGCCTTGGCAAGCAGCGTTTTTCCTGTTCCTGGAGGACCGACTAACAGTGCGCCCTTAGGCAGCGTCGCTCCGATATCCGTGTATTTCTGGGGATTGTGAAGAAAATCCACAATCTCCTTTAAAGCTTCCTTGGCCTCCTCCTGGCCCGCTACGTCTGCAAAGGTCTTGCCCGTCTCAGACTCCGCGTAAATTTTTGCATTGGACTTTCCGAAGGTCATGGCGTTGGGTCCTCCCATGCGCTTCATCATTGCCCGGCTCATCAGCTGCCCGATCAGAACCAGAATGACAAACGGCGCAATCCAGGTAAGCAAAACATCCAGCAGCGGCGAGGCCTTCGTCTGAATCTCAGAACTGAATCTGGCGTCTGTACCGGCCAGCCGTTCCGTAATATTGTCTCCTGGCATCAGTCCAGTCTTGTGGACAACACCTCTGCTGTCGCCCTTTAAGGTATACATAACCTCGTCGTTAGTGGTCACATAAACTTCGTCTACCTCCCCTGCGTTCAGGGAAGCCAGAAATTCGTCGTAGCGTCCCTCCACTGTCTTATCCATGACAGAAGGAAACACAAAAATATTCAGAAGCAGCAGCACCAGCATGACAACTCCGTAATAATACAGGAACGAACGTCTGGGCTTATTCTGATCAGAATCCTTTTTTTCCATAAACTTCTTCTCCTCATCGTCTCTTTACATCATTAGCAAATCTGGCAGTTTTATACCTTCTGCCCGTTACACTGCCTACAATACAACTGCATTTTATATTTGTCAATATATTATTGTAAATATTTATTTACTTTTAATATTTATTGATCTGACATAAAAAATGTGTTATGATGGGAACGAAATACCTGTTCATATCAGCTTTAGGAGGTGTCTGTATGGATAATGAAAAGCTGCGGACAGCCGGAACGCATTTTTTAGAATTTGCATTTTCTTTTCTGACCTTTGCCAAGTGCCAGTACCAGTCCGCTAATCATATTAAAATCAACTCTCTTCCCTTTTTTACGCTGTCCGTTCTGGCAGACCAAAAGGATGAGAACTATACCATGTCTGATCTGGCCGATAAGCTCCAGATTACAAAACAGCAGCTTTCCAAGCTGATTAATGATTTAGAGGATAAGGCGCTGGTAGAACGGATTCACGATACCGCAAACCGCCGCCGCGTCTACATCAGGATTTCGCCCTGCGGCCTGGAGGCAATGGAACGCTTAAAAGAAACCATGCTGGAGACAACCATTGCCGCCCTGCATATTTATAATGAGGAAGAACTGGAGACGCTGAATTCCTGTCTGGAATCGCTGACGCCCCTGATGGAAAAATTTCATTTAAAAGAATGCGGCGAATGATATTATCTTTTTCTCCAGACAAACATACCATGCATATTTAATCACTCTCTCACTATGAAAAAATAATAGAAATTATGTGTCTGCCATATCCCGCAGGCACTTTTTTCTTCCCTGAAAATCTCCATTTTATCTGCATCTGCCAGTTCCAACTTTCCATACTTTCCCTTATCCGAAGTATAATAGCCACGTAATGCAGTTAGGAATTTCGAAAAATATTGACTTCAAAAAGAAAAAAGGAGAGTGCATTCATTATGAGAAAGCAGACTAAATTAGTTGCAGTTCTTTCTGCAGCAGCTTTACTCGCAGTAGGCGCTTCCATGACATCCTTCGCAGGTTGGGAGAAGGACGAGGATGGTATCTGGCACTACTACGACAGCGACGACCAGATGGTAGAGGACGAGTGGAGAAAGGATGGCTCCAAGTGGTTCTACCTTGACGAAGATGGAAACATGGCTACCGATACATGGGTAGATGATGAGTACTATGTAGGTTCTGACGGCGCTATGCTGAAGAACGCTTGGATTAAGACAACACCAGATGATGATGTATCTGATCCAGACGACGACGGCGATCACTGGTACTACTTCGACAACAAGGGTAAGAAAGTAACAGACGATGATCAGAAGATCAACGGAAAGACTTACTACTTCGACGAAGATGGCGAGATGCTCTACGGATGGCACGAGGAGAGCGGCGAGGTATTCTACCTTGGAACCGAGGACGAGGGCTGGAGAGCAGAGAATCAGTGGTTATGGCTTGAGAAGCCAGGCGACGCTGACGATGATGACGATGAGGAGCAGATCCTTGACTGTGCAGATGAGGACGAGTGCGACGACGAAGGTTGGTACTGGTTCGGATCCAGCGGTAAGATGTACAAGGATTCCGGCAAGAAGAAAGTAAATGGCCGTTACTACATGTTCAATGAGCATGGCCAGATGCTTTACGAGTGGATCAACAACAAGAAGGTAGAAGTTGGAACACCAGGAAACGCTCATCTTGATGGAAACGCTACAGCAGGAAGCGCAACAATCGACGACATGCTGTACTACAACATCGTAGAGGAAGGCTGGAGAGGCGACGGCTGGTACGAGATCGACGGTTCTGAGGACGTTGGCGAGGACAGCGACACAGACTGGTACTTCTTCGATGACGGTGAGGCTGAGCACGCTGACGCTGACGGAAGCGACTTCGCTACATACGATGAGGACGGCGCTGCTGTACACGTAGCAAGAATCAAAGTAGACAGCTCCAAGGGCAAGAAGTACTTTGCATTCAACGAGAAGGGCCAGATGCAGACAGGTCTTCAGTACATGGCTGAGGATAAGGGCTTCTACTACTTCGACGAGAACGGCTACATGCAGGACGGCAAGGTATCTGACGTAGAGTGTGACGATGACGATTACAACTTCTACTTCAATACAAAGAACGGAAGCAATGGCCAGGGCTACACAGGCGAGAAGGACAACTACCTGTACTTCAACGGTAAGAGACTTGAGGCTGATGATGATTACAGACTGTACTACTTAGATGGAGACATCTACTTAGTAAACAACAAGGGTAAGATCCAGTCCTCCAAGAGCGACAACAAGAAGTTCGACCTTGAGAACAAGGGAATCGCAGAAGAGGATGTTAACGTACAGTTCACAGGCAAGAAGGTTAAGTCCGTTAAGCTTGAGAATGGTACAGAGTACAGCGCTGATGAGTTAATCAAAGAGGCTGAGGACATCATCAAGTCCGGCAACTTCGATCCGAGCGAGGATTACATTGTATCTATCCCATTCATCCAGTTATACGATGATGATCAGTACACATACACAGCACCAGAGGTTGAGGGATGGCGTTATCTTAACAAGCCAGAAAAATAATTTCCTTTAGCTAAATAAAGGTGATTTCAGGAGTATCACAACTGTCAGAATAATGGCAGGAGTGGTACTCCTGTTTTTGTTATACAGAATATTGTCATTCTGCAGTTTCCGGCCTTGACAAAGGAATCAAAAATATCTTATAATTAAATTACTAATATATAAATAAGTAATTTAATTAAACTTTTGGAGCGGTCAGCTTCATGAAAAGGAGGGGATTCAAATGTTTGTCGGAAGAAAGCGGGAACTGGAAAAGCTGGAAGCCATGTATTCCAGCGGCCAGTTTGAGTTTGCTGTGTTTTACGGACGCAGACGCGTAGGAAAAACGACTTTAATCAATGAGTTTTGCAAAAATAAAAAGACTATTTTCTTTGTGGCGTCGGAGGCAGCCAGGCAGGAAAATCTTCAGCTATTTTCTAAAGCTGTATTTCAAACGACTCTTCCCGGGCTGACGGCTCCCTCTTTTGGAAGCTATGATGAACTGTTTTCCTACATCGACAGTATCTGTGAAACAGAGCGCCTTATTCTGGTGATCGATGAATTTCCGTATTTGGCGGCCAGCTATAAGGCTGTTTCTTCCCTGATTCAGGCGCATATTGACCAGAAGTGGAAAAACAGCCAGCTGTTTCTGATTTTGTGCGGTTCTTCGATGAGCTTCATGGAGCACCAGGTTCTGGGCTATAAAAGCCCTCTTTACGGGCGCAGGACAGCTCAGTTTAAAATTCATCCATTCACCTTTTTTGAAGCCAGAAATTTATGCCCGGAATTTACCAGGGAGGAGCAGGCAGTTATTTATGGCGTTACAGGCGGAATTCCGGAATATTTGAGCCGCATTAAGAAAAACTTATCGCTGGATGAAAATATTATCGAATTATTTTTCAATGAAAGCGGGCGTTTGTATGAGGAGCCGTCGAATCTCTTAAAGCAGGAGCTTCGGGATCCGTCCACCTATAACTCTATTATAGGAGCCATTGCCAGCGGCAGCAGCCGGTTAAATGACATTGCCGGAAAGGCAGGGATCGAGACGGGAGCTGCCAGCAATCTTCTGCTCTCTCTCCTGGAGCTTGGCATCGTCAAAAAGGAAATTCCTGTTACAGAAAAGCCGGGAAGCAGAAAAACCATTTATCTGCTGCAGGATCAGATGTTCCGCTTCTGGTACCGCTTTGTGGGGCCAAATATAAGCGGAATTGTCCGCGGAATCGGTCCTGACATCTATTTAAACCAGGTAAAGCCCCAAATCAGCCATTTTATGGGACTGGTATTTGAAGAGATTTGCCAGCAGTACCTGTATCAGCCGGAGGTGATCTCTTCCGCGCCCTTCCTGTACGGCAAATGCGGGCGGTGGTGGGGAAATAACCCGGTTCAGAAGCGGCAGGAAGAAATTGATATTGTTGCATTGAATGAACAGCAGATTCTGCTGGGAGAATGCAAATGGCAGAATGCTCCTGTAGGAAGCGACGTCATACGCGATTTAATGCTTCAGGGAAATCTTTTTTATATGACAGAAAAATGGTTCTATGTGTTCGCCAAAGACTCGTTTACAAAAGAAGCGGTTCAGTGTGCAGAGCAATACAAGAATCTCCGCTTAATTTCTTTTAAGGAAATGTAGGATATTAAAAAATGCCCAGTGAATCCATTTTAATATCTCATTTTTCTCTTGAAACTTTTAAATAAATACAGCGTAATATACAATTTTGTCCTCGGTTAGATGAAATATATTTATGCATCTTATACAAAAACTCCATTTTTTGGAAATATTATCCAATTATGGGTTATATACAGCTTTTAAAATTCGTTATTTAATTGATAGAGAAAGGGTGAGGAAGAATGATCACATATGACAAATTGTGGGAAACCATGGAAAAAAGACATATGACTCAGTACCGTCTGATTCGCTATTATGGAATCAGTGCAGGTCAGATTGGGCGTTTAAAGAAAAATATGTATGTGTCCACTCATACGCTGGAAGTATTCTGTCAGATATTAGACTGCAGAATTGAGGACATTGTGGAATATATTCCAGATAAGCCGGAAGGCGAATAGTATTCGTACATACTAAAAGCCTGTACAGTGCAGCAGAATAGTTCTCAAACATCCGAAATAACTAAAACATCTATCGCTTATCGGTAGGTTGAGAGATTCATTCCGCTTCCAAAAAACAAAATATTCTGAAGAACACCTCCTGTCAGCAAAGCGGCGGGAGGTGTTTTATATCTAGGAAAACTTTAATTCAACTCATCCATTTCTATTTTTCACCTGTAAAACGCACAGAACGCCTTAAATATCAATTTTTAGCTATTATCCTAAGAATGCCTTCTCTCTAAAAAACATATCCTGAAATCAGCCTTTAAAAGCGTATAAACATACACTGAATACCGTGAAACAGCAATCTTTCTATACTTTCCCTTATCCGAAGTATAATAGCCACGTAATGCAGTTAGGAATTTCGAAAAATATTGACTTCAAAAAGAAAAAAGGAGAGTGCATTCATTATGAGAAAGCAGACTAAATTAGTTGCAGTTCTTTCTGCAGCAGCTTTACTCGCAGTAGGCGCTTCCATGACATCCTTCGCAGGTTGGGAGAAGGACGAGGATGGTATCTGGCACTACTACGACAGCGACGACGAGATAGTAACAGACGAGTGGAGAAAGGACGGTTCCAAGTGGTTCTATCTCGACGAGGATGGCAACATGCTGACAGACGCTTGGGTAGATGATGAGTACTACGTAGGCGCTGACGGTGCTATGATTAAAAATGACTGGGTTAAGACAACAGCCGATGAGGATGTATCTGATCCAGAGGACGATGGAGACAACTGGTACTACTTCGGTTCCAATGGTAAGAAGGTAGAGGATGACTCCAAGAAGATCAACGGCAAGACTTATTACTTCAACGAAGACGGCGAGATGAGATACGGCTGGTACGAGGATAACGGCGACGTATTCTACCTTGGCGGCGAGGACGAAGGCTGGAGAGCAGAGAGCCAGTGGTTATGGCTTGCATTACCAGATGAGGACGAAGTTGACAGAAACGGTGTAAACTTCTGTGATGATGACAGCACTTGCCTTGTAAGCTGTGACGAAGAGGGCTGGTACTACTTCGGTTCCAACGGTAAGATGTACAAAGATGCAGCTAAGAAGAAAGTAAATGGAAAGTACTACTTTTTCAACGCTCATGGCCAGATGCTCTACGAGTGGATCAACAACCAGAAATACGCAGTATCCAGTTCTTCTGATCTTGTAAGTGGAAACTACACAGATACACAGGGAAATGTTACTAACTACCAGTGATGTGGTATAAAAAAAGTTGACAGCTTGTTCTCAAGGATTTCATAATAAAATC
>ERZ779870.1711-NODE-1711-length-13323-cov-3.88325_pt1 | contig 13323 bp, 15 predicted proteins | sample MGYA00511247_ERZ779870 | MGnify/ENA primary metagenome ERZ779870 (study PRJEB29588, sample SAMEA2149068) | human gut metagenome | biome: human gut; feature: human-associated habitat; material: faeces | place: Denmark | collected 2008/2010 ...
ATCAGATTCATTAAAAATTGTCCGAAAAAGTGTCTTAATTTATGAGACCATTATAGCCGCCGGACAGGGAGAGGGTATGAAAAAGACCGTCGCTGCCTTTCGGCTCACGACGGTCTGATGCAGTATTCTGTTTGCTCATACGGCGGCCGCTCCCTCCGGGCCGCCGCCCCACTTGGTCATAACCACGGATTCGCCGGCCTTCATGCGCTCCCACAGCTCGCAGGCCGTCCGGGCTAACTCGCCGGGAGCAGCGCATACGGTCTCTGTGCCAACCAGCATGAACTCGCCGGGCTTGGCGAAGTATTCCTGAAACTCCATCTGCTGGGCTGGCGTCAGGGAGATGAAGCTGTCATCCTCGAAGCCGCACAGCAGGAAGGTCCCGGCGATATAGTCTCCGGCGCGTGGATTGGCACGGTTGGGCGGAAGCCCTCGCTGCTTGCCGTTCTCCTGGCAGATGAGCATGACGCGCTGAGGCAGATAGCAGCCGGCCTCCACCGGCCCGCCCACAATCTTGGCGAATGTCTCCAGCGTGTTTTCTACCTTGGCAGGGCGCGGGGCCTTGCCCGGCTCCACCACCAGGATGTTGATCTCTTGGGTCATGCAAATTACCTCCATTCGTGATAGCTTTGTCCCAGGTCACTGGAAGCCATGGGCCATGTCATGGCTGACCAAGGACGTGTAATACTGGTTGATTGTCACGGGCGCATTATACAGCGCCGAGAGCATGTAGGCCCGGATGTTGACGATCCGGGTGGTGTTCTGCCGCATACTGTCCATGACGTAGCTAATATGCTCCTTGTTCAGCTTCAGGAACCGGCTCTTGACAACCGCCGTAGAGATTTCCTCGCCACTGATTCGGATAGAGGACCGTTTGGAACAGCAGACATCGACCATAAGCTCCACATAACCGTCTATCAGCTCATCGTCATAGAAATTTTCCTGGAGCAGCAGGTCATAACTGATATTTTCTTTTATCAGCTCTCTGTATGAATCCATCTCATCCATCCTCATCTGCTGCCGCTGCGCCCGGGTGGGACTGTCCCGGGGGGAGGATGGGGGGATAGATAGGTCAGTATTGTTCAGTTCAGTATTATTCTTATCAGTCTTATTAGCGTTTGTTTTCGGGAAGTCTGGACTTCCGGTTTCGGGAAGTGCAGACTTCCGATTTTGGGAAGTCAAGACTTCCGGGGGCTCCTCAGACTTCCCATTATCGGAAGTCTCACGTTGAGCCGGCGGTGTGCTATCCGGGCACGCTTCGGGTGTCTCCGGTTCCTCGGTTTCCGTGGGCAGGATGAAGTTCTTGACGTAGATACGGGTAGGCCGGCCCTGCCCCTGCTTCCTGCGCTCGATAAGGCCAATCTGCTCCAGGTCTGCGAACAGGCGGACGGCCTTGTTGTGGCCGCAGCCCATCATGGACATGACGTCCTCCAGGGTGAAGTAGATAAAGACTCGGCGGCCCTCGTCCAGCCAGCTGTTACGGGCCGAGAGGGCCATGCGGTCCAGAAGGAGGCCGTACAACACCTTGGCCTCCACCGGGACTGCGCGGTAATGGGCGGCGGTGAACAGCACCTTGGGGATACGGTAAAAGCTGTACTGTTCTGATTCGCCGCCGTAGAAGTAATCCAGATTTAACGGCATGGCCGTGACCTCCTTTGGTTTGGGGTGAAAACAAAAAAGCGCCCCGGTAACCGAAGTCACCGGGGCGCAATCTGAATCTGTTTCCACTGAAAATTGCTGAAAAACGAAAAAAGCCCCCGCACAGCTGAGATAGTCAGCTGCGCGGGGGCTTGGATAGGTTATCTGTGGGCTTCCAGGATCTCCTGAAGCGCCCGGATATGGGCAATCCACTCCTGGCGGGTCTCCTCCCGTATCCACGATTGATATATCTCATGGTCCGGGTCCTGAACACGCCGTACTTTTTCCAGAAGGATGGAAAGGGTTTCGCCTGTGACAAGAGCCTGCTTGATATGCCGCTCTTAAAATAGGTCCAGCCCGTAGTCGCTTTCCCGCATCGTGATACTCCATGCGCCCATTCGGGCACCTCCTTCCGCCATCCATATTTTGGGCGCTTGTTTCAACTCTTATTTTTCGACACCACCTTTCAACCTGCTTCGCAGGATATTTTTATTGGAAAAAGAATAAGGACAAGCCCGGAAGCCCTTGATTTTACTGGGGTTTCTCGTCTTGTCCTTATTATAGGGTATTGGCACACTTTTGCCACCCACGCCCTCACCAGCGGCGTGGACGCCAAGACTCTGTCCGGCATCCTGGGCCATACCAGTGCCAGCTTTACCCTGGACACCTACACCCATGTGACGCCGGACATGCAGCAGGAGGCCAGCCACATCGTGGGCGGTTTCCTGGAAGATCTCCTGGGGAAAGACCTGAAACCGTGGCAGAAACACAGGCCGGAAGGAGGTGCATACCATGGGTAAGCGGCGGAAAAAGGGCGAGGGCTCTGTCCGCCAGCGGAAGGACGGCCGCTGGGAGGGGCGGGTGGTCATCAGCTACGACGAGAAGGGCCTGCCCAGGACAAAAAACGTCCTGGCCAAAACGAAGCGGGAGTGCCAGGAGAAGCTGAAACAGCTCCGGGAGACGGTGACCGGCTCCAAAACGGAGAAGGTCCGGCCGGAGATGCCCTTCGGGGAGTGGCTGGACTTCTGGTATCAAAACTATGTAAAACCCCAGATCCGTCCCACCACCCAGGCCAACTACGAAGCGAAGATCTATCAGCACATCATTCCGGAGCTGGGGAAGATCCCCCTGAACCAGCTGGCACAGAAAGACCTCCAGCAGTTCTATGCCCGGATGAAGACGGGCGGGCGGCTCATCCGCACGGAGCAGTTCGGCAAGGGGCTGTCCGACTCCATGGTGCGCGGCCTTCACGCCGCCTGCCGGTCCGCGCTGGAGAAGGCGGTGCAGGAGGGGCTCATCCGCACCAACCCGGCGGTGGGCTGCAAGTTGCCGCCCAAGCGGGGCCGGGAGATGCAGGTATTGGGCCGGGAGGAGCTCCAGCGGTTCCTCATCCAGGCCCAGGCAGAAGGTTATTTCGAACTGTTTCTTCTGGACTTATGCACCGGCCTGCGGCGGGGCGAACTGCTGGCCCTCCAGTGGGACGACCTGGACTTCAAGACCGGGACCCTGACCGTGAACAAGCAGGTCTACGAGGTGAAGGGGCGGCTCCAGGTGAGCATCCCCAAAACCCGCGCCTCCATCCGCAGGCTGGTCCTGCCGCCCGGCGTGGTGGAGGTGCTGCGGCAATACCGGGAGACGGTGGACTCCCGGTGGATGTTCCCCTCACCGGTCAAAGAGGACACCCCTATGACGCCGGGAGCGGTGCGCCGGCGGCTCCAGATCATTCTGGAGCGGGCCGGGTGTAAGAGAATCAGATTTCACGATTTACGCCACACCTTTGCCACCCTGTCCTTGGAGAGCGGCATGGATGTGAAGACCCTCTCCGCCATGCTGGGCCATGTGTCAGCGGCCACCACCCTGGACATCTATACCCATGTCACCGGGGATATGCAGACCGAGGCGGCAGCCAAGATCGACCGTGGACTGGGCAACGAAGTGCAGGAGAGTCCTGCTCAGACAGAGCAGAGCTCAGTCGAAGACTTCCAGCCGGTGCTGGGGCGAAAGCGAAAGTCGGGCTCCGGGTGTATTACCCAGATCAATGACCATCTGTTTGAGGGACGCTACTCCCCCACCTGGCCGGACGGCACAAAGCATTCCAAATGCGTCTACGCCCACACCCGGGAGGAGTGCGAGGCGAAGCTGAAAACGCTCATCCGGGAAATGCAGGCGGAGCGAAAGCTGCTCCTGGATCAGATGCGTGGGATCACGCCGCCGGATAAGCTTACCAAGAAGCAGAAGCAGATCTGGCAGTATCTGCGGTTCCATCCCGATGAAACGAACCTGAGTGTCATCGCCAGAGGGGCCGGGGTGAACCGACATACGGTGGCAAAGTGGTATGAGATGATCCGGGGAATGGTAGGAATACAAAAGACATAACTTGACAGACCTGTTGAAGAGGATACCGTTCACAGCGGCTAAAATAGCTCTAATGTACTCAGAATTTACAGGTGGCAATGAAAAATATACGCATGTTTATGAGAAGTTTCTTTTGAATGTGTTTCAAGTAGATAAGTAAGCCCCAGTGTACCGCGACATGCTGGGGCTTGCTTGTTTGTAGGTTATTTTTCCGAATTGCTCTAAATAGTCTACGAAAATTATCCTAAAAATACTACTGTAAAAGGCCTATAAGCAATCGTTTAAAGGAATGCGTTCCAGATTGTATGCTGTTAAACCGTAGGAAGTGGCAGAAGTTAGAATAATAGAATAAGGGATGTTCTATAGATTGGTTACAGATTATTTTACCCTGCCTGTACGGCTCAGCGCCTGGATCGGGGACTCAGTCCTCCGGATCGCCAAACACCACACGGTAGTAGTCATTGTCCAGAATGGATGCGGAGTAGGCTACCCGGTTTTGGACCTCTGCCACCCGCTCCGCCACATAGTCCGGATCCGGCTCGCTCCCGTCCCACATCGTAAAGACGTCGGTAGTGGAGTTATAAGCCCCCAGATCGGTGAGGAAGCTGTAATTGGAGAAGATCACCAAGCCGGGCGTGTCGGAGAGGATGTCCCGCCCCGCCATCAGGCGGGAGTCGTACTCCAGTCCAAAGAGGTTGGCCAGCGTGGGCATCACGTCCAGGCTGGAGCAGTATTTGTCCACATGGACAGGCTCCTCCAGGTCGGCGCTCCAGAGGATCAGGCTGTTCTCATAGATCTCGAAGACCGGGTCCACCGGGTGGCCGAACAGCTCGCTGTACTCCTCGTCCGTCAGGCCGTAGGGATAGTGGTCGGCGGACAGAACGATCACCGTGTCCTCCAGCCTGCCGGCCTCCTCCAGCTGGCGGACCAGACTCTCCATGGCCAGCTCCAGCTCCTGCTGGCAGGCCAGGTAGCATTTGACCCCCTCGCTGTACGGCAGGCCGGCCACCTCGTCATAGTGCCGGTCGGACATGACGTTTCCCTCGCGGTTGTAGTTCAGATGGCCGCTCACCGTCAGGCAGTAGACCATGAAGTGATCCTCGTCTACGAATCGGGGGACAATTTCTTCCATCATCTCCAGGTCGGAGGGGGGAAATACCTCCTCCAGCTCCAGCCCATTGCCGATTCCGTAGTATTCATACCCCATGTTTGGGTGGGAGAGATTCCGGTCATAGTAGGTGTACAGATAGTCGTGGAAGGCCATGGTCCGATAGCCCAGGGCCCGGAACTGATGGCCGAAGGCGAAAGGCATGGCGTTGTCCGACGATTCAGAGTAGCTCCACACCCCGGACTTGGGGATCAGGCCGGTGGTGGTCACATACTCCCCGTCGGAGGTGGACACCCCCCACAGCGGGGTATAGAAGTTGTCGCAGATGATGCCCTCGTGGGCCAGCTTCCACAAGGTGGGGGTGCGCACCGGGTCCAGCAGCCGGTCAGAAAACCCTTCGGCTACGATCCAAACCAGGTTTTTCCCCTGGAACCGGCCGGTCCACTCATTTTCCGCTGTGGGCTTTACCTTAGAAAAATAGCCGTGCATCTCAGACAGCTCCAGGTCCTCGCGGTCCCGCTCCATCAGAGCCTGGAAGTCAATATCCATGGTGTGAAGCTTCGGCTCCTCCCCGGCGGGGGACTGCTCCGCCTGGATCCAGCGGCGGGTCTGCCGCCCCTGGTGCTTGGGGAGGATCTGGTCGTCCGGGTCGATGCCGAACAGCACCCGGCGGATCTCCAGCTCGGTCTGGGTGAACATCCCGAAGTTCTGCACCTCCAGCTCCGGCACTGCCGCCTGGAAATAGATATACCGCAGAGAGAGCACCCCGCCGCCGCAGAACAGAACCAGGACGATCCCAGCCAGCTGCACCCCGAGGCCCAGAGCCAGCCAGCGCAGATTGTTCCGCCGCCCCATGGGGCGGTCGGGAAGCAGCCGATTCCCGAGCATGGCCGCAAGCACCACCGGCACCGCCATCATCAGAATGGGGAACCAGTTCAGCAGGATCTCGCCCACCGCCATATTGCCGAACGCCCCCGCCACCATCATCATCTTGGTCAGGGAAAAGATGGTCAAAAAGGTCTTAAAGAGGTGATAGTACACCGTCTGTGCACCCATCCAAAGGGAAACCAGGGCGGTGCACAGGACCAACAGCCGCCGTCCCAGACGATCCTCCACCCCCCCGCACAGGGCCCCCAGCAGCATGGCGATGGGGATGGAGAAGAGGAGGGTGAACACTGCCCCTGCGAGGGACAGCCCGTGGAAGCAGTACAGCTTCAGAAACAGCTCCTCATAGTAAATGACGCCCAGGAAAAACAGAGAAGGAGCCGCCAGCCGCCGCCAGCGGCTCCAAAGCAGCCTGCCCTCAGACTGTCCACCCAGTCGATGTGAAAGCTTCAAGCCCTTGTCCCTCCCTGCCGCCCCCCGCGGCGTCCGTTCCGACCGTCATCGTCCCTTCTTTTGGGTTATTGTACCCACTTCCCTGAGGGATGTCAATTGAATTTCCGCCTTTTTCTGCCCGCCGCATGGATTGGGACGCTGACAGCTGGATCGAGCAGATTATTTGGTTCATAGCAGCACAATAATACCCAGAACCGAGGAGTTTATTCCCTTGACTTGAGGAGCAAAATGAATTAAAATCAAACTGGAAATGCAAAAAATTTGGCGTTTTCGACAAGAACATGCCGTGCACCTCGCCGCCGGACGGAGCAGAGGCCTGCAGAACCAGAAACCATCAAAAAAGAAAAGGAGAGGTTTTTATGTATCAAGTTGACCTGAACAGTGACCTGGGTGAGAGCTTTGGCGCCTATACCATCGGTTTGGACCAGGACGTCATTGCCCATGTCTCCTCCGCCAATATTGCCTGTGGGTATCATGCAGGCGATCCGCTGGTGATGGATCGGACTGTGGCCGCCTGCAAGGCCGCCGGCGTGGCGGTAGGCGCTCACCCCGGCTATCCCGACCTGATGGGCTTTGGACGGCGGAACATGGCGTGCTTTCCCAAGGAAGTCAAAGCGTACATTCAGTATCAGATGGGGGCCCTGCTGGCCTTCACTGCCGCCCACGGCGTGAAGCTTCAGCACTGCAAGCCCCACGGAGCGCTGTACAACATGGCCGGCAAGGACATGGACCTGGCCATGGCCATTGCGGAGGGCATTTACAGCGTGGACAGGGATGTGATCCTGCTGGGGCTGGCGGGCAGCAAGATGCTGGAGGCCGGCAGGCAGGTGGGTATGCGGGTAGCCAGCGAGGTCTTTGCCGACCGCGCCTATCAGGCGGACGGCTCCCTGGTGCCCCGCAGCAAGCCGGGCGCGGTGATCCACGACAAGGACGAGGCCATCTCCCGCACCATCCGCATGGTCACCGAGGGCAAGGTGACCGCCATCACTGGCGAAGAGGTCTCCATCGAGGCCCACTCCATCTGTGTCCACGGAGATAACCCCTCCGCAGTGGAGTTTGTCAAGAACATCCGGGCCAAGCTGGAGGGCGATGGCGTCGCCATCGCTCCCATCGCACAGATCGTCTGATTCGGAAGAGAAGCGATCCAAAGCGGGCTGTTCCAGCCCATCGAAACAAAATGTGGGAGGTATATCATGAGCAAGGGATCCAACACTCTGAACCAGCAGACTGCAAAGCCCAGCCGCTCGGTCCTGTTCGGCGCTGCGTTCCTGATGGCCACGTCCGCCATTGGGCCCGGCTTCCTGACCCAGACGTCCAAGTTCACCGCTCAGTTCGGCACCGCGCTCTCTCTGGTCATCGTGCTGGCCATCATCATGGACATCACTGCCCAGATGAACATCTGGTCCGTGGTCTCCGTCTCCGGGATGCGCGCCCAGGATGTGGCCAATAAGCTGCTGCCCGGATTGGGCGTCGTCATCGCCATTCTGGTGGCCATCGGCGGCCTGGCCTTCAACGTGGGCAACGTGGGCGGCGTGGCCCTGGGCTTCAACGCCATGTTCGGATTGAACGAAAAGATCGGCGCCGTCATCGCCGGCTGTCTGGGCATCATCATCTTTGTGAACAAGAACGCCAAGACCATCATGGACAAGGTGGCCACCGTCCTGGCCGCTGTGATCCTGCTCACGGTGGCGACTGTTGCGGTCATCTCCAAGCCCCCGGTGGGTGAGGCTGTCTCCAGCCTGGCCCAGCTGGGCAACGCTGCCGCACTGCTCATCATCGCCGGCGCGTTCAACGGCCTGATCCTCCCCGTGACCCTGGGCGTGATGCTCATTGCCGGCCACAACAAGCGCATCGTGGGCGAGAGCTATCACCATCCCCTGTGGATGACCGTTCTCGGCGCCGTGGTGACCCTGGTCGCCCTCTACGCTGGGATCAAGGCCGTCCCCGGCATTATGCAGCTCTTCCAGTAAAATGAAAGCCGAATGGCCCGGCCGACCTGGATCCCAGGCCGCCGGGCCGTTCAGAAAGGAGCCAGCCATGGCTGACGTCAGATTCCTGCTGACGGGCGATACCTCGGTGTGCGTGGAATTCGGCAATGAGATCAGCGAGGCCATCAACGCCAAGATCCGCGCCTATAACATCGCCCTTCAGAACAGCAAGATCCCCGGCATCGTAGAGACAGTGCCCACCTACCGCTCTCTGATGATCCACTATGACCCGGAGGTCATCCTCTGCGCACCCCTGATGGAGGAACTGAGGGGCCTGCTGGGCAAGCTGGATCAGATCCGGATCCCGCCCAGCGAGGTGATCGAGATCCCCGTCCTCTACGGCGGGGAGGAGATGGGGCCCGACCTGGCCTTCGTTGCCGAGCACGCGGGCAAGACGCAGGAGGAGGTCATTCAGATCCACACCTCCACCGAGTACCTCATCTATATGCTGGGCTTCACCCCCGGCTTCACCTATCTGGGCGGCATGGACGAGGCCATCGCCACCCCCCGCCTGAAGACCCCGCGGGTGAAGATCCCCGCCGGCTCCGTGGGCATCGCCGGCAGTCAGACCGGCGTCTATCCCATCGACTCGCCGGGCGGCTGGCAGCTGATCGGCCGCACTCCGGTGCGGATGTATGACGCCGGCCGCGCCAAGCCCATCCTGCCTGAGGCCGGACAGTACATCAAATTCTGCGCCATCGACCGGGCGGAATTTGACCGCATCGCCGCCCAGGAGGCCGCCGGCGGATATACCTGCCGCCGCTGCCCCAGAAAGGAGGCGGAACAATGAGCATCACTGTTTTGAACCCCGGCCTGCTCACCACGGTCCAGGATCTGGGGCGCATCGGCTATCAGCAGTTCGGCGTCTCTGTGTCCGGCGTTATGGATCCCCGCTCCGCCGGGATCGCCAATATCCTGGCGGGCAACCCCCAGGGGGAGGCGGTCCTGGAGTGTACCATGATGGGGCCTCAGCTTCAATTCGACCGGGCAAACTGCATCGCCATCGCCGGAGGCGACCTGGGCCCCACTCTGGACGGAAAACCCATCCCCAGCTATCAGGCCGTGTCCATCAAGGCCGGCCAGGTCCTGCGCTTCACCGCCCCCAAGACCGGGTGCCGGGCCTTTCTCGCCTTCGCCGGCGGCCTGGACATCCCGGAGACCATGGGCAGCCGCTCTACCTACATGAAGGCTAAGATCGGCGGCTTTCAGGGCCGCAAGCTGGAGAAGGGCGACCAGATCGGCTTCCGCTCCCCTGTGGAGCGCCTGAAGAACATGGAGCAGCGCCGCCTCACCCCTGAGTTCAAGCCCCAGCCCATCTACCCCCTGCGGGTGGTGATGGGTCCCCAGGATGAGGCCTTCTCCGACGAGGGCATCCGCACCTTCCTGTCCGGGACCTATACCGTCACCAAGGAATTTGACCGCATGGGCTGCCGCCTGGAGGGCGAGGTCATTGCCCACAGAGAGAGCGGCGACATCATCTCGGACGGCATCGCCTTCGGCGCCATCCAGGTCCCGTCCGCTGGTCAGCCCATCATCATGCTGGCCGACCGGCAGACCACCGGCGGATATACGAAGATCGCCAACGTGATCACGGCGGATTTCCGCTATCTGGCCCAGCTCAAGGCGGGCGACAAGGTCCGGTTCGTCAAGGTGTCCGTGGAATTTGCCCAGTACACACTGCTGGCCCAGCGGGCAGCCCTGAGAGCGCTGGAGGCTATCAATTCATAAACGGTCAGGAGGAATATCAGTATGGCATTTGACATTACCCCCTATATCGACAAAAAGCCTGCGGAGGTCCGCCAGCTGATCCGGGAGGGCAGGATCGACTTTCCCACCGCCGGGATGTGCCGGGGCTATGCCCAGGCCAATCTGGTCATCCTGCCCCCTGAGTATGCCGCCGACTTCGAGGAATACGCCAAGAGAAACCCCTTCCCCTGCCCCATTCTGGAGATCATCCGGGGGGAGCAGCCCCTGACCCACGACATGGGCGAGGGGGGCAACATCTGCTCGGACATCCCCCGGTACCGCGTGTATGAGCACGGTGTGTTCACCAAGGAGCTGACCGACGCCTCGGACTACTGGAAGGAGGGCTATGTGGGCTTCCTCATCGGCTGCTCCTTCTCCTTTGAGGAGGCGCTGATGCGGGAGGGCATCGAGGTCCGGCACATCGCCCAGGGCCGCAACGTCCCCATGTACAAAACCAACATCCAGACCGTCAAGGCCGGGCCCTTTGAGGGCCCCATGGTGTGCTCCATGCGCCCCATGACCCCGGAGAACGCCCAAAAGGCCTATGACATCACGGTGAAGATGCCCAACGTCCACGGCGCTCCCGTCCACATGGGCGACCCGGCTCAGGTGGGGGTAGCCGATGTGATGAAGCCCGACTATGGTGAGGCGGTGGACATCTATGAGGGGGAGATCCCCGTGTTCTGGCCCTGCGGCGTCACGCCCCAGGCCGCCATTGAGAACGCCAAGCCCCCCATCGTCATCACCCACGCCCCCGGACATATGTTCATCACCGACGTGCTGAACACAGAGCTGAATGAGTTCCTGGAGCGGAAAAAAGCGGCGCTGACCAATGAGCCATGATGCGCCGCACCTTCCGCAAATTTGAAATTCCGGTTGACGTGTTTGGCAAGCAGCGCTATACTGAAACAGATGTAAGGTCCCCTCTGCGGTGCTGCCCGCAGAGGGGACCTTTCCCCATACGCCGCCCGGGCGTTGGGATCCGGCGCGGGCCATGGCCGGAAGGCGCTTTGCCCGCTGTGTAAGGAGAACCAGCTATGATTCGAGAGATCTGTAAAGATGAGGCCTTTCTGGCGCAAAAGGCGGAACAGGCCACGCCGGACGATCTGACCACCGCCGCCGACCTGCTGGAGACGCTGGCGTATCACAAGGCTGGCTGTGTGGGCATGGCGGCCAACATGATCGGCGTGAACAAACGGATCATCGCCTTTGACAACGAGGGGACCTATATGGTCATGTTCAACCCGGAGATCGTCAAGCGGTCCGGGCCCTACGATGCGGAGGAGGGCTGCCTCTCCCTCTCCGGGATCCGCCCGGCCCGGCGGTGGACGTCCATCAAGGTGCGCTGGCAGAACGAGAAGTTCCAGGAGCGGCTGAAAACCTTCACCGGCTGGACGGCCCAGATCATCCAGCATGAGATCGACCACTGTGAAGGCATCATCATCTGAGGAGGAGACGCGATGAAGCTTGCCATTCTATCCGACACCCACGGCCTCCTGCGGCCTGAGGTGATGGAGCGCCTGAAGGACGCCGGCGCCATTCTCCACGGCGGGGACATCAACCGGCAGAGTATTCTGGATCAGCTGGAGGAATACGCCCCCCTCTATGTCGTCCGGGGCAACAATGACAAGGAGTGGGCGGAGCAGCTTCCCCACGACCGCACAGTGACTCTGGAGGGCGTCACCTTCTTCCTGGTCCACAACAGGAAGGAGGTCCCGGCGGAGCTTTCCGGTGTGGACGTGGTGGTGTTCGGCCACTCCCACCGGTATGTGCAGGAGGAGCGGGACGGCGTCCTCTGGCTCAATCCCGGCTCCTGCGGCCCCCGGCGGTTCCATCAGGAGATCACCATGATGCTGGCGGAGGTCTCCAATGGGCAGATTTTTGTGGAAAAGGTCGCCATCCCCCACGGGACAGCGGATCATGGCGGGGCATGAACCCGCAGGAGGGGAAGAGATGGACTTCAAGACAGAACACCTTCTCATCGGCGGCGTCCCCGCGGTGTTATATGGGTCCCAAGCGGCGCAGGGATACTTATTTCTCCACGGCCAGATGGGCTGCAAGGAGGAGGCGGAGGCGTTCGCCCAGGTGGTCTGCCCTAAAGGGCGGCAGGTGCTGTCCATTGACCTGCCCGGCCATGGGGCGCGCCGGGGCCAGGGTGGGGAACTGCTCCCCTGGACCGCAGTGCCGGAGATCCAGACGGCGCTGGACTGGGCCGCCCGCCGCTGGGATTCAGTCTCTCTGCGGGCCAACAGCATCGGGGCCTACCTCGCCATGCTGGCCTGGGAGGACCCGGCCCGCGCGCTCCTGGTCTCACCCGTCCTGGACATGGAGGGACTGATCCTGACTATGATGGGCTGGGCTGGCGTGACGGAGGAGAAACTTCGGGCACAGGGCGAGATCCCCACTTCTTTCGGCCAGACCCTGTCCTGGGACTACCTGGTCTGGGTGCGGGAGCACCCGGCCCACACATGGCGCTGTCCCACCCGCATCCTCTATGGGAGTGGGGACAGCATGACGCCCCGCCGGACCGCAGAGGCATACGCCCGGAGGCACAATGCAGAGCTCACTGTGACAGAGGGCGGGGAGCACTGGTTCCACACCCCGGAACAGCTTGCCGCCCTGCGGAAATGGGAGGAGAGAGAGCCATGAATACCGAGGAATGCTTGATCTGCGGCGCACCGCTGGAGTACCTGACCCGGGATGAGGACATGGAGTGCGCCATCTGCCACAGGTGGGAGCCCAGCAAGACCCGCTGCGCTCAGGGCCACTATGTATGCAGTGACTGCCATACGCAAGGGATGGACAGCATCTTCGGGCTGTGTCTCGCTGAAACTTCCGCCGACCCGGTGGCCATCGTCCGCCGGATGATGGAACTGCCCTTCTGCCACACCCACGGCCCGGAGCACCATGTGATGGTGGGGGCGGCGCTGCTCACCGCCTACCGCAACGCCGGGGGCCGGCTGGAACTGGAGCGGGCCCTTCAGGAGATGTACCGCCGCGGAAAAGAGGTCCCGGGCGGGGCCTGTGGCTTCTGGGGGGCCTGCGGGGCGGGGATCAGTGCAGGTCAGTTTCTGGCCATCGCCACAGAGTCTACCCCACTGGCCCAGGAGCCGTGGGGGCTGAGCAATCAGATGACCGCCCGGGCCCTGGACA
>ERZ779870.1718-NODE-1718-length-13309-cov-3.75607_pt1 | contig 13309 bp, 16 predicted proteins | sample MGYA00511247_ERZ779870 | MGnify/ENA primary metagenome ERZ779870 (study PRJEB29588, sample SAMEA2149068) | human gut metagenome | biome: human gut; feature: human-associated habitat; material: faeces | place: Denmark | collected 2008/2010 ...
GGCCTCCTCTGAGGGCATCGACTATGTGACCCTGCTGCTGGGCAACCACGGCGGCGTCCTGGGCGAGACCTGCGCGCTGACCCTGCTGCTGGGCGGCCTGTACCTGATCGCCACCAAGGTCATCAGCCCCACCATCCCGGTCACCTATCTGGCCACTGTGGCGGTGCTCTCCCTGGTCTCCGGCCGGGACCCCATCTATCAGCTGCTCTCCGGCGGCCTGATGCTGGGCGCCTTCTTCATGGCCACTGACTATGTGACCTCTCCCACCACCACCAAGGGCAAGATCGTCTTTGGCCTGGGCCTGGGCGTCATTACCTGCGCCATTCGGTTCCTGGGCACGATGAACGAGGGCGTCTCCTTCGCCATCCTGCTGATGAACCTGCTGGTTCCCTACATTGAGATCCTGACCCGTCAGGACCGTCTGGGCATCGCCAAGACGAAGAAGAAGGAGGGCGCCGCGAAATGAACAACTGGAATCGCATCTTTAAGCCTATTGTGGTCCTGGGCGTGATCTGTGTGATCGTGACGGGCGCGCTGGCCGCCACCAACGGCGTGACCGCCCCCATCATCCAGGCGGCCACCGAGGCGGCTGAGACCGCCGCCCGCACCGAGCTTCTGCCTGAGGCGGACAGCTTCACTGAGGTGAAGGACGTGGCGGTGGAGAACGTCTCCGGCATCTATACCGCCGACAACGGCGCCGGCGCGGTGATCACCGCCTCCGGCAAGGGCTACGGCGGCGACGTGGTCGTCATGGTGGCCTTCGGCCCCGACGACACCATCAAGCAGATCAAGGTCACGGAGCAGGCTGAGACCAAGGGCATCGGCAGCAACGTGGTCTCCAGCGAGGAGTACTGGGCGAATTACGCCGGTGTGTCCGCGGAGAAGGCGCTGGTCCTGAATCAGGACGTGAACGCCTATAGCGGTGCCACCATCTCCAGTAAGGCGGTGCTCAGCGCGGTCAACTCCGCCATCGACGCCTATAACCAGCTTCCTTGAAAGGCGGTGAGTCAAGATGAGTAGTAAGAATAGCAAGCTGAAGATCCTAACCAACGGTTTTCTGAATGAAAACCCTGTTCTGCGGCTGGTTCTGGGAACCTGCCCCACCCTGGCCACCTCTACCATGGCGTCCAACGGCATTGGTATGGGCCTGGCGGCCACCTTTGTGCTGCTGTGCTCCAACGTGGTCATCTCCGCCCTGAGAAAGGTCATTCCCGATCAGGTGCGTATCCCCTGTTACATCACGGTCATCGCCGGCTTCGTGTCTGTGGTGCAGATGCTGGTCAAGGCATTTGTGCCCGCCCTGGACGCGTCCCTGGGTGTGTACCTGCCCCTGATCGTGGTCAACTGCATCATCCTGGGCCGTGCGGAGATGTTTGCCTCCAAGAACGGCATCGTGGATTCCGCTCTGGACGGCATCGGCATGGGCATCGGCTTTACCATCACCCTGACCATCATGGGCACCATCCGTGAGATCCTGGGCTCCGGCACCTGGATGGCCGGCCTGGGCGAGCTGATCCCCGCCCTGGGCAAGGACTTCGTGATCCAGGTCCTGCCTGAGTCCATCGATCCCTTCACCATTATGACCAGCGCCCCCGGCGGCTTCTTCGTGTTCGGCGTGATGATGGCTGCGGCCACCTGGCTGACCACCCGCCCCAAGAAGGCGAAGGCCGCCGTGCCCGCTGAGGCTGTGGAAGGAGGGAACGTGTAATGGCAGTGCAGCTTGCATCCATTTTCTTCACCATGATCCTGGTGGATAACTATGTTCTGGTGAAGTTCCTGGGCATCTGCCCCTTCCTGGGCGTGTCCAAAAAGCTGGACAGCGCCGTTGGCATGTCCCTGGCCGTTACCTTCGTCATGGTGCTGGCCACCGCCGCCACCTGGCCCATCCAGATGTTCCTGCTGACTCCTCCTGGTTCTGAAGGAACCGCCAGGGATCTGGGCTACCTCCAGACCATCGTCTTTATCCTGATCATCGCCATCCTGGTCCAGCTGCTGGAGAACATCCTGAAGAAGTTCATCCCCACCCTGTACAAGTCCCTGGGCGTGTACCTTCCTCTGATCACCACCAACTGCACCATCCTGGGCGTGACCATCCTGAACATCGACAACGGCTACAACTTCATGGAGAGCATCGTCTGCGCCGCCGGCGCCGGCATCGGCTTCCTGGTCGCCATGGTGCTGTTCTCCGGCGTCCGCCGCAAGGTGGAGGAGGCCGTGACCCCCAAGTGCTTTGAGGGCCTGCCCATCACCCTGGTGTCCGCCGCGGTGACCTCCCTGTCCTTCATGGGCTTCGGCGGGATCATCGAGTCGATCTTCCACGTGTAATAGAGGAGGGGGAGAAGAAAATGAATCCGATTTTAATGGCCATCATTCTGGTGACCGTCATTGGTCTGATCGGCGCTGTGATTCTGGTAGCCGCCTCCATCTTCATGTATGTTCCGGTGGATGAGCGGGTGGAAAAGATCACCGGCGTCCTGGCCGGCGCCAACTGCGGCGCCTGCGGCTATGCCGGTTGTGCCGACTATGCCAAGAGCATCGTTGAGGACGGGAACGCCATCAACAAGTGCACCCCCGGCGGCGCGAAGTCTGTGGCCGCCATCGCGGAGATCATGGGTGTGGAGGCCACTGCCTCCGAGCCCATGAAGGCCGTTGTGACCTGCTCCGGCACCTGTGACAAGACCTCCAAGCGCTATGAGTTTGATGGCATCCATAGCTGCCAGGCGGTCAAGGGCCTGTACGGCGGCGACGGACTGTGCAAGTTCGGCTGTCTGGGCTACGGCGACTGCACCCGGGCCTGCGCCTTCGACGCCATCCACATCGTGGACGGCATCGCCAAGGTGGACCGGGAGAAGTGCACCGGCTGCGGCGCCTGCGCCGCAGTCTGCCCCAACAGTGTGATCTCCATCATCCCTGAGCACAAGCGCAAGCCTGTGGTCCTGTGTCAGAACAAGGACAAGGGTGCGCTGACCCGGAAGGCCTGCACCGCGGGCTGCATTGGCTGCATGAAGTGCGCCAAGGCCTGCCCCAAGGAGGCCATCACCGTGGAGAACAATGTGGCCTACATCGATCAGTCCAAGTGCGTGGGCTGTCAGCTGTGCGTGAAGGAGTGCCCCGTGGGCGTCATCCACGTTCCGGCCAATATGTGACCAGCAAATACTCCGGCCCGTTCCGGCGGGAGGGAGAACTGAGGCGGGCGGCACATTTGCCGCCTCAGCTTGTCAAAAAAGCCCTCCTGCAAGGAGGTTCGTCGCCCGAACTGCGCCCGCAGGCCCGTTTCGGAGTGCAACCGCCGCCCACCTCTTTTGCCTTCCATCCCACGGGGATGGAATTGATCCAACAAAATGGGACCCTGTCCTCTCCCTGACGCGGCAAGCCGCGGGGGAGGGGACAGGGTTCCTTGATGTGTCTGCGCCGCAGTCAGGGGGAGGGGGATACCGGACCCGGAGTTCCAGATCTCTGGGCGTAGTCCTCCAGCGCCTTTTGGATGGCCTCCTCGGCCAGAACAGAGCAGTGCAGCTTGTGGGCTGGCAGTCCTTCCAGCGCTTCCGCAACCGCCTGGTTGGTCAGAGTCATGGCCTCAGAGACTGGCTTTCCCTTGATGAGCTCGGTGGCCATGGAGCTGGAAGCGATGGCGCTGGCACAGCCGAACGTCTCGAACTTGACGTCTGAAATGGTATCGTTTTCGATCTTCAAATAGATCTTCATAATGTCGCCGCACTTGGCGTTTCCCACTTCTCCGACGCCGTCCGCATTTTCAATCACGCCTACGTTCCGCGGATGGCGGAAATGGTCCATAACGGTTTCACTGTATAGTGCCATATTGATCCCTCACTGAATGATAAAGTGTTTCTTACCGCTGGTCAGGTCCCGCCAGATAGGGGACATCTCCCGCAGGTATGCCACCGCCTCTGAGACGGCCCGGATGATCTCCTCGACCTCCTGCTCCGTTGTCTCCTCAGACAGGGAGAGCCGCAGGGAGCCGTGGGCGATGTCGTGGACCCGGCCGATGGCCAGCAGCACATGGCTGGGGTCCAAAGATCCGGACGTGCAGGCTGAGCCGGAGGAGGCGCAGATCCCCTTGTCGTCCAGCAGAAGAAGGAGAGATTCTCCTTCGATGCCCTCGAAACAGAAGTTGACATTGCTGGGGAGACGCTGTACCGGGTCTCCGTTGAGTACGGAGTGGGGGATCTTGGCCAGTCCCTGAATCAGCTGGTCCCGCAGGGCCGTCAGATGCCGTGCGTTCTCATCGATTTGGGAGCAGGCCAGCTCCAGGGCGGCGGTCATCCCCATGATGGCGGGGAGGGTTTCTGTGCCTGCCCGCCTGCCCCGCTCCTGCGCGCCGCCTTCGATCAGGGGGAACAGGGGAATCCCCTTTCTGGCGTAGAGCACGCCCACGCCCTTGGGACCGTGGAACTTGTGGGCGGAGAGGGAGAGTAGATCCAGATTCTGTTCCCCTACATGGATGGGAAGATGGCCCGCGGCCTGCACCGCGTCGGTGTGGAAGGGGACCCCCTTGGCCCGGCAGATCGCGCCGATCTCCCGGATGGGCTGGATGGTGCCGATCTCGTTGTTGGCGTACATGACCGTTACAAGACAGGTGTTCTCCCGGATGGCCTCCTCCACCTGATGGGGGAGGACGATGCCGTTTTCGTGTACATCCAGAAGGGTGACCTCAAAGCCCTCCCGCTTCAGCTTCTCCAGGGTGTGCAGGACAGCGTGATGCTCGAATGCGGTGGATATGATATGCTGCCTGCCCTGCTGCCGCCCCAGCCGTGCGGCGGAGAGGATCGCCTGGTTGTCCGCCTCGCTGCCGCCTGAAGTGAATACGATCTCCCCGGGGTCGGCCCCGATACAGGCCGCGATGCGCTGTCTGGCGTCTGCCAGGGCTTCGGCGGCCTCCTGCCCCACGGAGTGGAGGCTGGAGGGATTGCCATAGATCCGGTCCAGGAAGGGGAGCATTGCTTCAATGGCGGCGGGACACATCTTTGTGGTCGCAGCGTTGTCTGCATAGATTTTCATAGATAACCTCCTGGTATGCCGGCGTCTGCCTCTGCGGAATCCGGCACACTTGTCTTATGGTTCAAAAAGTGGTGTGGACAGATAGCGGGATCCGGTGTCCGGAAGCAGGACAACGATGGTCCTGCCCTCGTTCTCCGGCCGCTTGGCGAGCTCCAGGGAGGCGGCCACGGCGGCGCCGGAGGAGATCCCCACCAGGACCCCCTCCTGTGTGCCGATCAGCCGGCCCACGGAGAAGGCGTCCTCATTGGAGACGGGGATGATTTCGTCATAGATCCCGGTGTCCAGCACAGGGGGGACGAAGCCCGCGCCGATGCCCTGGATCTTGTGGGGACCGGCGGTTCCAGCGGAGAGCACGGGAGAGGCGCCGGGCTCGACTGCCACCACCCGGACAGCGGGGTTTTTGGACTTCAGATACGACCCGACGCCGGTGATCGTGCCGCCGGTGCCGACGCCGGCCACGAAGAAGTCCACGGCTCCGTCGGTATCCTCCCAGATCTCGGGGCCGGTATGCGCCCGGTGGGCTTTGGGGTTGGAGGGGTTGTCGAACTGACTGGGCACAAAGCTGTTGGGCAGAGAGGCGGCCAGCTCCGCGGCCTTCTCAATGGTGCCCTTCATGCCCTTGGAGCCCTCCGTCAGGACCAACTCCGCGCCATAGGCCTTCATCAGCTGGCGGCGCTCCACGCTCATGGTATCGGGCATGACGAGGATGATCCGGTATCCCCGGGCTGCCGCCACAGAGGCCAGGCCGATGCCGGTGTTGCCGGAGGTGGGCTCGATGATGACAGAGCCGGGCTTCAGGGTCCCGGCGGCCTCCGCGTCGTCGAGCATCTCCTTGGCAATGCGGTCCTTCACCGAACCGGCGGGATTAAAATATTCCAGCTTGGCCAGGATGCGTGCCTTCAGGCCGAACTGATGCTCCAGATGGCTCAGCTCCAGCAGCGGGGTCCGGCCGATGAGCTGGTCTGCGGATGTATAAATTCCAGACATATCAAATTCCTCCTCAAAGCTGTGCCTGCTCCAGGTCCGGCGCGGGGGCGTTCGGTGCGCTGTGGAGCTGCCGGACTGCGGCGAAGCCCCGCTCCAGGTCGGCGAGGATGTCGTCGATGTGCTCTGTGCCCACAGACAGGCGGATGGTGTTGGGCCGGATCCCCTGGTCCTCCAGCTCCTCTGGGGTCAGCTGGCTGTGGGTGGTGGTGGCCGGGTGGATCACCAGGCTCTTGACGTCAGCCACGTTGGCCAGAAGGGAGAAGATCTGAAGGCTGTCAATGAAGCGGTGCGCCTCGGCAGCGCCGCCCTGGATCTCAAAGGTGAAGATGGAGCCGCCGCCCTTGGGGAAATAGCTCTGGTACAGGGCGTGGTCCGGATGATCGGGCAGAGAGGGGTGGTTCACCCGCTCTACCTGGGGATGGCGGGAGAGAAATTCCACCACCTTTTGGGTGTTCTCGCTGTGGCGCTCCAGACGGAGGGAGAGAGTCTCGATGCCCTGAAGCAGGAGAAAGGCGGCGAAGGGAGAGATGGAGGCTCCAGTGTCCCGGAGCAGGACCGCGCGGACATAAGTCACGAATGCGGCAGGACCGGCGGCCTGAACAAAGGAGACGCCGTGATAGCTGGGGTTGGGGGCGGCAATGGCAGGATATTTTCCGGAGGCCGCCCAGTCAAAGCGGCCGGAGTCCACAAGGATGCCCCCAAGGGTGGTGCCGTGCCCGCCCAGGAACTTCGTGGCGGAGTGGACCACAAGGTCCGCGCCGTGTTCGATGGGGCGGATCAGATAGGGGGTGCCGAAGGTGTTGTCCACCACCAGCGGGAGACCGTGCCGGTGGGCCAGCTCCGAAAGGGCGTCCAGGTCAGGAATGTCGCTGTTGGGGTTGCCCAGGGTCTCCACATAAATCCCGCGGGTGTTTTCCTGGATGGCCGCCTCCACCTCCGCCAGGTCGTGGATATTGACAAAACTGGCGGTGATCCCGAAGCCTGGCAGAGTGTGGGCCAGCAGATTATAGCTGCCGCCGTAGATGGTTTTCTGCACCACAAAATGTCCGCCGTTCTGTCCAAGGGCTTCCAGGGTATAGGCGATGGCGGCGGCCCCGGAAGCCAGGGCCAGGGCGGCGGTCCCGCCCTCCAGAGCGGCGACCCGGCGCTCCAGCACGTCCTGGGTGGAGTTGGTCAGGCGGCCGTAGATGTTTCCGGCATCCGAAAGGCCAAAGCGCGCGGCGGCGTGTTCACAGTTCCGGAATACATAGGAGGTGGTGGCGTAAATGGGGACCGCCCGGGCGTCGGTGGCGGGATCAGGGGTCTCCTGCCCCACATGGAGCTGTAAGGTCTCGAAGTGATAGTTCGGCATAGAAATCAGGTCCTTTCCACAGTTTGTTGTCAAGATTTACAGGGCTGGGAAAGCACACATTCGTCCAAACCGGAAGTTTGCCCTGACAAGGGCTTCAAAATCGTAGTTCAAGTGAATCACCTACTTATTAGGTTGGTTGGATAATAGCACAATATACCTATGCTGTCAATAGGTTATTTAAAGTTTTTAGTCGGAAGAGGGAACCTGCGGACAGAAGGGTGGGTGGCAGACAGGTTTTCCCGTCCGGGGGCATAGGATAGAACAGCGGCACTGAAGGGAGGGACAGCCTTTGGGGGAGTGTTGGAACATGGAGGGGGGCGGAACGCTCTCTCTGGAGGAGGAGGGGCTCCGGGTCCATCTGCGGGCAGTCTGCCCGGACGATGGGCGGGGGCTGTACAAGGTGTGGGTCAGGGGGCGGGGCGGGAGCCTGCTCCTGGGGACTTTGACACCGGAGAATGGAAGGCTGGCGCTGTCCAGGACTCTGAGCCGGTCCACGCTGGGACAGGCGGGCTGCTGGCCGGTAACGGGCGGGAATACTGTGCTGGTATTTCCCTTTACAGAACAATCAGAAGAAGGGGAGCCGTGGAGGCCAGAGCCGGATCCGGCGCGGCTGTGCAGGGATCCTCTGCTCCGGGCGCTTCTCCGGGGGCGGACCGGCTTCTTCAGCGGGCAGGAGGGGGAGGCGCGCCTGTTGGCAGCCCCCTTTTCCGATCAAAAGGAATTTCCGCTGCCGGTGCTGTTCTGTCTGGCCCAGGTGGAGGAACGGGCGGGGCGGCGCTGGCTGGTGTGGCGCTTTGACCGGGCGGGGAACCCGGTGGTCCCGGCGCATAGCCGGAACGGGACGGGACATACTAGGGGGGTAAGACCGGCCCAACGGCCAGAAGGAGGAAAAGACTATGTCCGTTTTGACCACAAAGGAGCTCCAAGCCTTGTCTGATCAGCTGGATTTTGAGAAGGTGCTCCACTGCAAGTATATGGCCGCTGTCCAGGAGTGCCAGGATGGCGCGCTGAAAAACCAATTCCAGGGGCTGGCGGACCAGCACCGCCAGAACTATGCCGACCTGCTGGGTTATTTGAAGTGAGGAGGGACACCCATGACTGACCAGGAGCGTATCACAGATTTTCTGTGCAGTGAGAAGAAAATGACTGCGAACTATGACAGCTTTGCCTCAGAATGTGTGAATATCCCCCTGCGGGATGAATTTCTGCGGCTGTTCAACCAGAGCCACCACAGCCAGACGGAGCTGTTTCAGACAGCGCAGGAGCGGGGCTGGTACAGCCCAGAGCAGGCCCAGAGTGATAAGATCCAACAGGCGTACACCAAATATTCCAATCAGCAGCCCACCGGCCAGCAGTAAAGGCCCGCGGCCCGGGCGGCATCCCTCATGGGGCGCCGTCCGGGCCTGCCGCTGTTTTGGGACATTTTTTGCCAGGAGCGGTTGAAAAACAGGGAAAAATCCCGTATAATAATGTCTGCTGAACAAACCGTAAATCGGTTTATTCGCGCGGCGGCAGCCGCACAATTTCATAAAACGGCTCAGAGGGGCCGTTTTTATGAAATTCAGACATTGTTACAATGAGTATTTCCGTTGGAACGCCTTGTGATCCAATGAAAGGTGCAAGGGTTTTGGGCTGTATTGCCCGAAACCCTTGCACTTGAACAAAGCCAATTTGCCTTGTAAGACTTGGCGTTCAAAGCTTGTGACTTTGTTCAGTACGTATTATAATAAAGAGAACTGTTCGGAGCAAAGCGGCGTCCGAAGTATAAAGTGAGGAATCATCATCGACTATGTACCATATTGATATTATGACCCTCTTTCCTGATGTGGTGGGGGATATGCTGTGTGAGTCCATTTTGGGCCGGGGGCAGGAGCGGGGCTACATCCGCATCGAGTGCCACCAGATTCGGGATTACACCCTGAATAAGCAGAGGCAGGTGGACGACTACCCCTATGGCGGGGGGAGGGGCGCGGTAATGCAGGCCGACCCTCTGTACCAGTGCTGGAAGCATATCTGCGACGAGGCGGGGGAGCGGATCCACACCATTTACATGTCCCCCGCGGGAAGGACCTTCTGCCAGGCGGACGCCCGGCGGCTGAAGGAGGACTACTCCAGGCTGATTTTGGTGTGCGGCCACTACGAGGGCATCGACGAGCGCTTTATTGAGGAATGCGTGGACGAAGAGATCTCCCTGGGGGACTTTGTGATGACCGGGGGGGAGATCCCGGCGATGGCGGTGGCCGACGCAGTCTGCCGCCTAGTGCCCGGGGTGCTGTCCGACCCCTCCTGCTATGAGAATGAGAGCCACTGGAACGGGATGCTGGAGGCCCCCCAGTATTCCCGGCCGGAAGTCTGGCATGACCGGGCGGTGCCCCCAATCCTGCTGTCCGGGCACCACGCCAACGTGGAGAAGTGGCGGCGGAAGCAGGGCATCCTGCGGACCTACCGCCGCCGGCCAGATCTCTATGGGAGGCTGGACCTGTCCTCCAAGCAGGACCGGAGGCTGCTGAAGGAGCTGGAGGAGGAGACCGGGGAGAAGCTGACCTGACGGGGGCCTTTACATTTGGTGTGAGTTGTGGTATTGTAGTTGTAATCTGGTTTTTAAAATTACATTTGGAGATGGATGATATGAGTTTCAAAATCGTTGTGGACAGCTGCTGCGATCTGACCCCCCAGATGAAAAAAGAGCCCTGTTTCGTGCGGGTCCCCATGACCATCCAGGTGGACGGGAGCGTGTTCGTGGATGATGAGACCTTTGACCAGGCGGACCTGCTGTGGGCCATGCAGCAGAGTGAGAATGCCCCCTCCACCTCGTGCCCCTCGCCCCAGAGCTATCTGGACGCCTATCAGGGTGGGGAGGAGGACATCTATGTGGTGACCCTCTCCGCGCTGCTCAGCGGCTCCCACAACTGTGCCGAGCAGGCCAAGGCCCTGCTGGAGGAGGAGTCCCCGGAACGCAACGTCCATGTGTTTAACTCATGCTCCGCCGCCGGGGGAGAGGTGCTCATCGCCCTTAAAATCCGGGAACTGGCCTCCACCGGGATGCCCTTCAAGCGGGTGGTCCGGGAGGTGGAGCAGTATATCTATCAGCTCCAGACGCTGTTTGTGCTGGAGTCCCTGGAAAATCTTCGGAAAAACGGGCGGCTGACCCGGGTGCAGTCGGTGGTCACCGGCGCGCTGCGGATCAAGCTGTTCATGGGCGCTACCCCGGAGGGGGAGATCTGCAAGCTGGGACAGGCGCTGTCGGTGAAGCAGACCCTGGGCAAGCTGGTGGACCGAATCGCCGCCGACCCGGACCACAAGGGACGTACGGTGGCCATCAGCCACTGTAACAATGTGGAGCGGGCCTTTCAGGTGAAGCAGCAGATCCAGGAGAAGTGCCAGGCGGGACAGGTCCTGATCCTGGATGCCGGCGGCATCACCACAGTTTACGCCAACGACGGCGGGATCGTTGTGGCCTATTGAAAAACGAGGCACGATCAGTGGTGGGGACGGAACGCGATCCCCGCTGCTGTTCGATCCATCCCGCTTCTGGCCGCCTGATACACCTGGACGGACAGGGGAGGCAGGGAGAGGATGACATCAGAGCCGGCGGATCAGATTTAGGAGGGATACAGTATGGCAATGACTCGGGAGCAGGCCTGGGACCTGCTGAGCAAATATAACAAGGAGCCCTTTCACCTCCGCCACGCCATTACCGTGGAGCACGTGATGGGCTGGTTCGCGGAGCACCTCGGCTATGGGGAGGAGCGGGAGCTTTGGTCCCTGGTGGGGCTGCTGCACGACCTTGATTTTGAGATGTGGCCGGAGGAGCACTGCAGGAAGTCCCAGGAGCTGATGCGTCAGGCCGGGGTGGACAAGATTGTGATCCGGGCCACTGCCAGCCACGGCTGGGACCACTGTGTGGATCTGAAGCCGGAACTGCCCATGGAGCAGGTGCTCTTTGCGGTGGACGAGCTTACCGGGCTGATCGGCGCGGCTGCGCTGATGCGTCCCTCTAAAAGTGTGGCGGACATGGAGCTGAAGTCCCTGAAAAAGAAGTTCAAGGACAAGAAGTTTGCGGCAGGCTGCTCCCGGGATGTGATTGCCCGGGGCGCGGAACTGCTGGGCTGGGAGCTGGACCGCCTGCTGGGCGACACGCTGGAGGCCATGCGGGCGGAGGAGCAGGCCATCGAGCAGGCCGTGGCAGAGGCGGGAGCGAAGGACGTTGATTTGTGATTTTACACATGATTTCTCCTCCTTTTTGGTGAAAATGGGCCCTTATAAAGAAAATATAAAATTTTAGGCGGACCGCTTGACAAAGCGTTGCAGGCTGTGATAGGATAGTTGCCGTTAAGGGGAGTAGTCGGCACAGTTCCAGCTGTGTGGCAGAGCCAACAATCCTGAAAGAAGCTGCTTCTTTCTGGTTTTGCCTGAAATGACCAGACCTGTGTTCCATTCCAGGAACGCAGGTCTTTTTTATTGGTTTTCTGGTTGTCAGGCGGGCGGTGCGGGCAGAATGAAGTCAGGATGGCGTCCCCACAAAAGAGCGCCGGGCCGGGTCCGGCGTACGGAAGGTCCAAACAGAGAGAAGAAAGGGAGGAAAAAACGTTGAGTTTGAATTTCTTGTGGGTCAATCTGCTGGCCATCACTCCCCAGCAGATTGTCATGTATGTGGTGGGTGCGGTCCTGATCTGGCTGGCCATTGAAAAAGGCTTTGAGCCCGCTCTGCTGATGCCCATGGGCTTTGGCGCCATCCTGGTCAACCTGCCCCTGTCCGGCGTGATGAACCAGTTCAGCGAGGGCGTGGGCGAGACCCACGGCATCATCCAGTGGCTGTTTGAGGTGGGGATCGAGGCCAGCGAGGCCATGCCCATCCTGCTGTTCATCGGCATCGGCGCCATGATCGACTTTGGCCCCCTGTTGTCCAACCCTAAGCTGTTTCTGTGCGGTGCGGCCGCTCAGGGCGGTATTTTCCTGACCATTATGATCGCCGCCGCCTTGGGCTTTGACCTGAAGGACGCCGCCTCCATCGGCATCATCGGCGCTGCGGACGGCCCCACCTCCATTCTGGTCTCCCAGACCCTGGGCTCCAACTATATCGGCGCCATTGCTGTGGCCGCTTACTCCTACATGGCTCTGGTGCCCATCATCCAGCCCTTTGCCATCAAGCTGGTGACCACCAAGAAGGACCGCGCCATGCGGATGCCCTACCGGGCCCAGGGCGTGTCCAAGCGCCTGCGCATCATGTTCCCCATTGTCGTTTCCGTGATTGCCGGCCTGGTGGCCCCCTCCTCCGTGGCTCTGGTGGGCTTCCTGATGTTCGGCAACCTGATCCGGGAGTGCGGCGTGCTCTCCAGCCTGTCCCAGACCGCGCAGAATGAGCTGGCCAACCTGATCACCCTGCTGCTGGGCATCACCATCGCAGCCTCCATGAAGGCGGATCAGTTCGTGCGGTGGGAGACCCTGATGATCATGGGCCTGGGCCTGGTGGCCTTCATTCTGGACTCCATGGTGGGCGTCATCTTCGTCAAGATCCTGAACATCTTCACCCCCAAGAACAAGATCAACCCCATGGTGGGTGCGGCGGGCATCTCCGCCTTCCCCATGTCCTCCCGTGTCATTGAGAAGATGGGCCAGGAGGCCGACTCCCAGAACCACCTGCTGATGCACGCGGTGGCCGCCAATGTGTCCGGCCAGATCGCCTCTGTGGTGGCCGGCGGCGTGGTCCTTCAGTACTTTGCCAATATGGGCTGATTTAGGAGGTCTCAACGATGAATTTTGATAATATGATGGCGGCCCTTGAGATGATGGGCCAGGGTATGCTGGGTATCTTTGTGGTGCTGGGCATGATCGCCCTGCTGGTCTGTCTGATGCAGAAGATCGACAACCGCAAAAAGTGAGTATGGCGCGCACAGTGCGTGTGCTGTACGGATATGTAAAAGGGGAAGCGCGCCGGACCATTCGGGTCCG
>ERZ779870.1729-NODE-1729-length-13252-cov-2.48791_pt1 | contig 13252 bp, 11 predicted proteins | sample MGYA00511247_ERZ779870 | MGnify/ENA primary metagenome ERZ779870 (study PRJEB29588, sample SAMEA2149068) | human gut metagenome | biome: human gut; feature: human-associated habitat; material: faeces | place: Denmark | collected 2008/2010 ...
TTGGCTCGAATCTTGCGGTTAAGCCTTTAGGTGATTTTCCCGTAGTTTTGGTGGCGTCCCCCGAAATACAAAACAGATACCCGGATTTTGTGACACCGGACAGAACCATTCCGCTCCCTCTCATCATCAATGAACCGAACTGCATTTTCCGGCAGATTTTTGAACAATATCTTCGTGATAAATCAATTATTCTCGACCATACCATTGAGCTGTGGAGCATTCCCACAATCAAAAATCTTGTTAAAAACAATGTGGGGGTTTCCTTTCTTCCCGAATTTACAGTAACAGAGGAATTAAACCATGGTGAATTGGTGAAAATTCCAACCGCTATTTCAGGCACAAAAATCACTGCCGTCTGCGCGCACCATAAAAACAAGTGGGTCAGTCCGCTCATGCAGCTGTTTATCAGTTTATGTGATTCGGTTTCCTGCGGCAGGGAGCGGTAACCGGCCTCTCTGCGTCTGGTATCGCGATTGTAAAACATAAACATCCTAAATAAAAAAATAAATATTCTTTCATTTTCTGATGATTCGTTTATGTTTACTTTATAAAAAGATGTTATATATGTATAATGAAATGTAGCAGAGGGAGGTAATGGAACATGTTTCAGATACTGGTTGCGGAAGATGACAAGAATACCCGGCGGCTGATGGAAGCTGTACTGAAGGAACACGGCTACCATCCCATCCTGGCATGCGACGGCCTGGAGGCCTTGAAATTATTAGATACCCACCATGTAGACCTGGTTATCCTGGACATCATGATGCCCGGCATGGACGGCTATGAGTTCACCAGACAGCTGAGGGCTACAGATTACACCCTGCCCATTCTCATGGTCACCGCCAAACAGCTGCCGGAGGACAAACGGAAGGGATTCATTGTTGGAACAGATGATTATATGACAAAGCCCGTGGATGAGGAGGAGATGATTCTGCGCATCCGGGCCCTTCTGCGCAGGGCACAGATTGTGAACGAACGGCGCATCACCATCGCAGATGTGTGCCTGGATTACGACTCCCTGACCGTAAGCCGAGGGGATGAAAGCCAGACGCTGCCCCGCAAGGAGTTCTATCTTCTTTACAAGCTCCTGTCCTATCCCGGCAAGATATTCACCCGTATCCAGCTCATGGATGAGATATGGGGCATGGAATCCCAGTCGGACGACAATACCATCAATGTACACATTAACCGGCTTCGCAAGCGTTTTGAGGATTATCCCGAGTTTACCATTGAAACCATACGCGGCCTGGGCTACAAGGCGGTGAAACATCTATGAGACACAGGAGAAACCGTAAACCACTGGGTACCATGACCCTCATACTGACCGCAGGTATCTTCTTAATCATGCTCACGGTCATGACCCTGCAGGGATTTTTGATGTACCTGTACTGGAGGATTTTCTACCAGGCTGATATTCCCATCCCCCAGTTCTGGCGCCCCATTCCCCTGCTGGCCGTGCTCAGCGCCGTGGTTGGCGCCGGCCTCACCCTGCTCTTAAGCCGCATCCCCCTTAAGCCCATCCGCGACCTGATTGAGGCCATCAACCAGCTGGCGGACGGCAACTTCAAGGTGCGCATCCACCTGGACCTGAACCGTGAATTTGAACGCCTCTCCGAAAGCTTTAACCGCATGGCCCAGGAACTGGAGAACACGGAGCTGCTGCGCTCTGACTTCATCAATAATTTTTCTCATGAATTCAAGACTCCCATTGTATCCCTGAGAGGCTTTGCCAAGATACTGAAAAATGACAGACTCACAAAGGAGGAACGGGACGAATATCTGGATATCATCATAAGTGAATCCAACCGTCTGTCCCAGCTCTCCACCAATGTGCTGAATCTGTCCAAGATAGAAAAAATGAGCATCCTGTCCGATATGGAATCTTTTGACCTGTCGGAAGAAGTGCGCCAGTCTGTCCTGCTGCTGGAATCAAAATGGCAGAAAAAGGACCTGGAACTGTTTATTGATATGGATGAACTGGAATACCGCGGAAATAAGGCGCTCCTAAACCAGGTATGGATTAACCTGATTGACAACGCCATCAAATTTTCCCCTCAGAACGGAAAGATAAAACTGAAGCTGCACAGGAAGAAAGACCAGGTGGTTTTCCAGATTCTGGACAATGGATGCGGCATGGATGAGGAGACAAAGAACCATATATTTGACCGTTTCTACCAGGGAGACAGCTCCCATACTGCAGAGGGAAACGGCATTGGCCTCACGGTGGTGGAAAAAATCGTACACCTCCACAAAGGTCAGATCCGAGTCGTCAGCGAGGCCGGTATCGGTACCACCTTTACGGTGAACCTTCCTATTATCCCACCGCCTTCGGTTCTGTAAGTTTCTGTGAATTTTTCCGGCGATTTTCCGGTGATTTTCTATGTGAATTTCCCGGCGTGTATTTTGCCATGAATTCTGCCATGAGTTTCCCCGGTAAAATTTCTTTGACATACCGCACATTTTCTGATATGATGACTTTACTTTACAAAAGCCACTGCACGAAGCCCGGAAAGAACCCGCTAAGTGCCGGTGACATGTATCGCATGGAAGCGTCTGAAAGACAGGCGCCAAGTGTTCATAACAAGGAGGGCGTTTGATGTATTTATCCATTCGTTTAAGATAAGCAGCAATTAAATAAAACCTGATATGGTTTTTTTGTTGTGCCTGTTTTACGGATGAGATGCAGATACGCCTGATATATTTTTATGTAATATGTGAATTGCCCGCCGCTGATCCGGGGGACAGTTTGTTTTCTACATACAGGCAAGGCAGATAGAACCGTAATGGCTTTATCTGCCTTTTCATGTTGTATTTATATTGTATGTATGCTGTATGTATGCTCTATACAGCCAAAACAGGCTTTGGGACAAACCCAAAACAGGACGCCATGTCAGGTCAGATACAGAATACGGAAAGGATTTTTTAATATGAATGATTATTCAAGATGGAAACAGAAATTTCTGACCATTGCAGCAGGCCAGACTGTCTCCCTTATCGGAAGCTCTGCTGTCCAGTTCTCGCTGATTTGGTGGCTGGCCAGCGAAACCGGCTCTCCCATGATGATGGCGTTATCCGGCCTGGTGGCATTTCTGCCCCAAATCTTCCTGGGTCCCTTTGCCGGGGTGTGGATTGACCGCCTGAAACGGAAACATGTGGCCATTGCAGCGGATATGTTTATCGGCCTGGTAGCCGTGGTCTTTGCTGTCCTCCTGTGGGTGGGCCATCCTCCCTACTGGTCTGCCTGCGCGGTTCTGGGCATTCGGGCCCTGGGAAGTGTATTCCATACACCTGCCATCCAGTCCATCGTGCCGCAGCTGGTACCGCCGGACAAGCTGGTCCGGGCCAATGGCTGGAACCAGTTCATGCAGTCCGGCGCCTTTATGCTGGGACCTGTCATAGGAGCTGCCATGTATGCCGCGCTGCCGCTTCCGGTCATCCTGCTGACTGATTTTATAGGCGCATGTGCTGCCAGCCTTACAATGGCGGTAGTAACCATCCCTGAACCGGAACACAGCCATCAGGAGGCCCCTCATTTAATCCGGGAAATGAAGGAGGGGCTTAGCATCTGCATGAGCGACCGCAGGCTGATGAAGCTGACTGCGGCCGCAGCCATTACCATGGTATTTTATCTGCCCCTGGCCTCCTATTATCCGCTGATGTCCAGCACTTATTTTAAGGCCAGTGCATGGCATGGAAGCGCGGTGGAATTCCTCTATGCCCTTGGCATGATGGTATCCGCCATCATATTCGGCAGCCTGGGCAAGGTAAACAATAAACTGAAGGCCTCCTACCTGGGACTGGCCGGAAGCGGCATCACCTGCTTTATCTGCGGCATCCTGCCCTCTGATATGTGGGCCTGGTATGTTTTTGCAGCGACCTGCATGTTCATGGGCGGGGCCGGCAGCGCCTACAATATTCCATTCGTGGCCTATCTGCAGGAGACCATACCTGCAAAAGCCCAGGGACGGGCCTTCTCCCTCTTGGGAAGCATCATGTCCTTAGCCATGCCTGTGGGGCTCCTCATATCCAGCCCTGTAGCCCAGATTTTCGGGGTAAATATGTGGTTTTTGGTATCGGGAATCGGTATTCTGGCTGTGGTGGCTGTATGCTGGCTTTCAGGAAACGATTAAGGGAAGGCTTATCTTTGTCAGGAAAAAACCGGCTTCCCGGCCGCTGTAAAAACTTCCGCCATGGTCCCCAATGATTTTAGCGCAGGTCTTAAGGCCGATTCCGGTGCTCTCCTTTTCCTGGGCGTCCTCTGCCACATAATTGCCAAAACAGATGATAAGACAATCCGCCCGCTGCTGATAGGATACGGTTACCGGGCGGTTCCTGTCTGCGTATTTGAGCAGATTGGAAAATATATTTCCGAATACCCGGCGGCACAGATTAATGTCCGCCAAAAGCCTGCAATTGATTTCATCGGAACTGCGCCTGATGTCAAAGCCCTCGCTCTCCATGTCAAAAAGGCTCTCCTCCACGATTTGGCCCAGGAATTCAGCCCCATTAACCTCCTCTGCCTCAAGCTCTTCCCTTTTTCTTCCATAAACAATGAAATATTCAAACAATTTATCTGAAAGTTCCTTTATCTGGTATGCCTTATCCCGAATGGAATTCAGATACTTTCTCTGCTGCCCCCGGTCTTCCCCCTTCTCCATCTGAAGTATGTCCACATAACCTAACAGGGACGTCAGAGGAGTGCGCAGATCATGTGACATGGCAGTGACCAGCTCACGGTTGGCCTTTCCCGCTTCCTCCTCTTTCTGCTGCCGTTCCTTGATGGCACAGCGCATGGCATCAATTTCCGCTGCCAGGGAGGCAAGCTCATCCTTCCCCTTTACCGTAATCCGGTAATCCAGGTCCCCGCCTTTTAATATCTGTATCTCCTGTTCCATCAAATCTATGTACCTGATTTTTCCGCGAATCAGCATGACCAGCATCAGCGCAAACACTGCCATGGAGATCACGCCTCCCAGCACACTGGCGGCAGCATAATATCCATATTCCACATAATAGCTGACCCCTGCCTGGGCAGTCCCGTCTGCAAATTTCACCTCATAAAGCCATGAGGTATCTTCCCATTCATTCATTTCCGGGACCATCACCATCACCTTGGCGTCATTGCTGTACCGAAACCTGCCGTCTTTATAGATGGTTATGAGAAGGTTCTTTTCTCCCGACGCCCACTTGTCCAGCATTTTACCGTCATTCGTGGACAGTCCGTTCTCTGTCACATACGCCTGAAGCCGCTCCACGCAGGCCTGTTCCCTCAGAATCATTCTGTCCTCACTGAAAAGCACACGGTCCAGGATACCAAAAAGCAGTGTATTAAGGGCCATGTAGAGAGCCAGTGAAACAAGGGCCGACGCCACTGCCGCCAGGGTAAGCTCTGTCCCCAGCCTGCTGATTCTCCTGCTCTTACTCAATCCGATACCCCTTTCCCCATACATTGACAATATACTTTGGATTCTTTGGGTCCGCCTCCAGCTTCCTGCGGAGATTCCTGATATGTACCATCACCGTGTTATTGGCGCTGTAAAAATAGGCTTCCCCCCACACGCTCTCATAAATATTCTCAATGGTAAACAATTTTCCCCGGTTGGACGCCAGCAGTAAAAGGATGCGGTATTCCAAATCCGTAAGAAGAATTTCCCGGCTGTTTTTCATGACCTCATTAAATGATTTCTGAATGACCAGATCCTTAACAGTTATGGATTCCTCCCCATCCTCCTCCTTGCCTTTATACACATGGTACCGGCGTATCATGGCCTTTACCCTGGCCGCCAGCTCCGCATAGGAAAATGGTTTTGCCAGATAGTCGTCACCTCCTGCCCCAAATCCCATGGTCTTGTCGGAGTCCTGGGTGCGGGCCGTGAGGAACAAAATGGGCGTATTTAACTTCCTTCGTATCTCTGCGCAGGCAGAAAATCCATTACGTCCCGGCATCATTACATCCAGTATAATCAGGTCAAATGTATCGTCTGCCGCAGACGCAGCCTGCTCCCCGTTCTCTGCTTCCACAACCTGGTATCCCTCACTTTCCAGCAGGATTCTCACTACCTCCCTTATCTCCGGATCGTCATCTGCAAATAAAATCTTCCGCTTGTCCAACCTGACACCTCTCTTTATAATGGCGTGTTTCATTTTTAACCATCCGGGTATGGATGTTCCGGGATGGCCAAACTATCTTCATTATATCTCAGATATTCTCTTACTTCCACCAAATAGTCCTATTGATTCAACTGTTTTTGTCCCTTCTTCCAGCTGTTCTTTCCCGTCAGTCATGCTTGATTGCCTCCAGCGCTGAAATCTTTACTGCTTTGCCAGCCGGATAATAACCTGCCCCCACGCCCACTGCAATGGAAAACAGGACCGCAAACAGGGACAGCCACCACGGTATCACGGACAGCCTGGAAGGAAGCCCCGCCATGTCCGCTTCCATGGCTCCGGCCATGGATGAGGACGACATTCCTTCGGAGGTCATATTCATGACAAAGGATATGGCATAACTGAATACAGTCCCTGTCACTCCTCCTAACAGCCCGATGCAGCCCGCTTCCAGAAGGAATATCCTTCTTATGTCCCTGACAAAACACCCCAGCGACTTCATAACTCCTATTTCCCTGGTCCGCTCAGATATGGACATAATCATGGTGTTGGTAATTCCCAGGGCTGCCACAAACAGGGAAATGGCTCCCAGGCCGCCTAACATCATCTGTTTCTGTCTGGCCTCCCGCTCCATAGGCTTTCGGATGGTCTCCATGGAGCTGGTCCGAAATCCCATACGTTTTATTTCCGTCTCCACCTCCGCCACCTGGTTCATATCCTTTACCTTCACCAGGGCGCCTGAATATCCCTTTTTCCACTCCGGCTTCCTGCCGCTCAGCTTAGCCTGCTGGTCCAATAAGGTCTTAAGCATTTCCAGGTCCATCACAAGCCCCATGGATGTCTCCTCTCCTTTTCCGTAATCCTCCTTCATTCTTCCCGCGGCTTCCAGCTGGCGCGTGATTTTCTTATCATCCTCCTTATCGCTGCTGATATCCAGCGTATAGGCTGTTTTCATGGAATCAAAATATGGCTGGGGCTTCACAGGCATTCCACTTTCATCCAGGTTATCATATCCGCTGTACATATCAACCGTGTTTCTGCCGGAAGGCCTCTTGGTGTCCTCAAACATATAGGCAAAATTCTCCCCCACAAAGACACCATCCCTTCCCCCCTTGTCCCAGGTCCCGTCCGTCAGCTTGTATCCCATGGCTTCGGCTGCCTTTACGTCAATGCCCACAATGGTGGTGTAGGCGGACTTGTAACGCCGGTTTCTTCCGGCATACAGGGTGATGGGGATGTTTTCAGCTGTAAGTTTTGGCGTGACTGCCTCCACTGATTTCATTTCCTTTAAACGCCGGATTGCCTGGTTATTCAGCTTTGCCGAGCGGCTCCCTTTGCCGGCCGAATATACATTGATAATGGTCAGATCTCCCATCTGGGCCAGCATGTTCTTCTGTGCCTCCTTCATTCCGATTCCAATGGATATCATAATGACCACGGAGCAGCAGCCTATGATGACTCCCAATACAGTGAGAAAGGTCCTGCTTTTATGGCGGGTCAGATTCTGGAGACATATGGTGAGTAAGTCCTTTGTTTTCATGTTTTATCTTCCTCATTTTCCGATGGCTGATCACGGCTGTCCTCCAGTTCATTCCGGCCATCCAAGACCTGGCTGTCCTCCAGTTCATCCCAGCCTTCCAAATCCTGACTGTCCTCCAGTTCATCCCAGCCTTCCAAATTCTGACCGTCCTCCAGTTCATCCCAGCCATTCTGCTCCTGGCACCGCTTGCGGCCCTTCAATCCTTTGGCTTTTTTTCTCTTAATCCACAGAATTCCTGACACCAGTGCTGCAGTTAGAATACCGGCCATCATTTTCCAGTTCATTTTCCTTCCCCCATCCATTTCTCCGTCCATCATATCTGCGCCGTCCGTTTCTTCAGCAGCTCCTTCTTTCACCTCGAATGTCACAGGAATCTCCATGGTCCTTATCTCCATGGACTCATCCTCATATGTCACTTTTACCCTGCCCTCAAAGGTCCCTGCCTTTTTCGGGGTTGCTATAAAATCAATGGTCCCGCTTTTTCCCGCATCAAAATTCCCCAGATTCAGGCTTCTGTCAATTACCTGTATGTCCCCTTCCAAACTGGCTTCCACATTGTACACCTGTCCTCTTCCCTTGTTTACATAGGGAAGCGAGATGGTGGTCTCCTCATTCTGACGGATTTCCTCCACAAAAGAGGGCGGGCTCACCTGGAACCGGTCTGGCTGGTAAACCGGCACTGCAATGGTTTCTGCGGCAGTAGACTGTTTTCTCTCTGTTTTATCAATGTACTCATATTTGCACGATATGGTTATCTTAGGGGACTGTACCTTGGAATCCTTTGTCTGGAACAATGCCTGGACATCCACCTGCTGTGCTTTTTTCTCACCCGGTCCCATCTTTGGAACATAAAATGTGTTGGAGGACGAGTTGATAGATAAACCTTCTCCTGTTTCCAGCGAAATGACCACGTTTTCTATGGGAGACACCTGACTGGTATTCATAAACTCCATGTTCAGACGAAACACCTGGCCTGCTGAGACTTTATCTCCATATGTATAATTAGTCAGTATGATATTTGGCGTGGGGGCTCCCGGAGTGGCTGTCTTGCCATTGGTAGGCACCACGATTCGTTGGGAATACGTACCCTGGACCGTTCCCTTATCTGTATCATAATCAAATTTCAAGGTGATACCCAAAAGCTGGGATGCTGCTGACGACAATTCGGATCCCGCCTTAAGGTTCACAGACACGTCCACGGACTGTCCCGGCCCTATATCCCCAATCTGCCGTGTATCGGTTGCCTCCAGAAGAGATATCTGGTCATTTGGCTCAAAGGTAGCTGTAAGATTCCGTATTCCTTTGACTGTGTCGGTATTCTCCAGTTTTAAAGTAATCTGAAACGGCTGGCCGGAACTCACTGGTCCCATAGGTCCCCTGTCTATGAGCAGCACGGGCTGTCCTGTAGCCGTGCCTCCTTTTACAGGCAGAAGCACCTTTTGCACAGAGGCAGCCGATGTAAGCTGTCCTCCTGAATAGTAGTTGTATTTTAACTCCAAATCAATAAGCTGGCTGGGACCGGATATATCCTGTCCCGCTATCAGATTGAATTTAACCAGCTCGGCTCTCCCGGTATCCAGGCGGCTAACGATCCTTGTGTTAGTGTCACCGCCTATGAACAGGGAACTTCCCGGCGATACATTTACCACCATATCCTCGATATCCGCATCTTTACTGGTGTTCTCAAGCTCCACTTCCAGCGTGAAGTGGTCACCGGGGCCAACGGGATTTTGCGGCGAGATTCTCCTGACTCTTATGATTGGCTGCCCTGTGGTACTTCCCGTATCCCCATTTTCCCTGGGAGCCGACTCCTCGCATTCCGAAATATTTACTTCCAGCTGTTCAGAGGGAATTCCGGAACTCTTAAATCCCACCTTCAGCCTCAGAACATCCCCCTTTCCCGTATAAGTAAGCCTGGTAAATGTCACTGTAAACTCCAGGTCGTCCTCCTTGTCCGATGTGATCTTTACCTTTGGATTTTCCCCATTGCGGAAGCTGTCGCTGAGTTTTGTTACCGTTACTCCCCGTTTTCCCACCTCACTTGTCTTGATTCCATTGCTTCTTACATTGACCACCACCTTTGCCTGGCGCCCTTTGCGCAGCACATCCAGGGTGTCCTTTGAACCGCCCGGCGCAAAAATCTCATACTCACCCACCCACAGGCTTCCACTTCCCGGGGCACCATCGTCCGGATTATTGGAATCCTCCTTTCCTCTGACCCGTCCTCCGCTGCCCTCCTGGCTGCCGCCCTCCTGAGCCCCGCTGACGGAATCAGCCCCTGAACCGCCTGTCTCACTGCCCGCCTCACTGCCCATCTCACGGCCCATCTCACGGCCCGTCCCACTGCCCGGCTGGGATGTTCCCGCTACACCGGTTTCCGTTCCGGCACTTTCTGTTGTGCTGTCTCCTGCTCCGTTGGCTCCTGCTCCGTTGGCTCCTGCTGCTCCGGCTTCTATTCCTCCAGTCCCCTCTCCAGCCATTCCGCCTTCGTTTCTCTCATTAATCCCTTCTGCGGCAATCGTTTCCCGCCCCCCGGAACTGTCTGTCTCCTCTGCCAAAGCATTTCCGCACATTCCTATTATCATAGCAGTTGAAATCATCACTGCCGCTGCCCGTTTGAGCCTTCCTGTTATCTCCATCCTCACTGTCCTTTCCTTTCATCTCCCGTTATGATTCCGTCCACCAGGGTCACGATTCGGTCCGCATACCTGGACATGCCCGGGTCATGGGTCACCAGTATGATGGTCTGGTTAAATCTTCTGGCAAAGCCCATGACCATGTCCATGATTTCCGCTGTTGTTTTTGTATCCAGATTTCCGGTTGGTTCATCTGCAAACACTACCTCAGGTCTGGACACAAATGCCCTGGCTATTCCCGCTCTCTGCTGCTGGCCCCCGGACATCTGGGAGGGATAATGATGAAGCCGGTGTGAAAGCCCCACACGTTTCAGCATTTCTTCTGCCATGGCCTCCCGCCTCTTCCGGTCCATTCCCTTAAACATCAGGGGCATAGCCACATTTTCAACCGCTGTCATGGACGGCAGCAGATTATATGACTGAAAGATAAAGCTCATATGTTCCTGCCGGAAAGCGGCCAGTTCCTCCTCATTCATATCCGATATATTTTTCCCGCGGATAAACACCTGTCCTTTTGTGGGTTTCTCCATTCCGGCCAGTTGATTCAAAAGCGTACTCTTTCCTGACCCCGACGTTCCGAAAATACAGCAGACCTCGCCTTTATAAATCCTCAGATTAATCCTTTTAAGGGCCACCACTTCCTCGTCCCCCATCCGGTAAACCTTGCGCACATTTTTAACATATATGATTGGTTTTCCATGGTCCATTATCTTGTCACTCCTCTTTTCATGGGTCTATGATAGAAAATAATCCCTTGGAAAATACCTCATATAAATCTTAAGAAATCTTAATTTCACACATGTCTGTATTTTGGGATGACCTTTTGCTATAATGGTTCCATATGAACGGATAACTGCCGGAAAAAGGAGGAGAGGAAATGAAAGGCGCGATTCTCGAAAAAGGTGAAACAGGTTACACCTATCTAAAAAAACTGTTCCTTTCAATCCGCCACGCCCAGAAGGACTTTAACTGGCTCATCACAGACTGTCAGTGCTGTACCCAAAGCGAAGCCTTTTATCAGAGAATATTCCAGTATGACCGATATGGCTGGCTCTCCGGAGAGGAGCTGACCCGCATGGTTGAGACAGAGGATTTCCAGTGGATTTGGGCTGTTCTCTCCGGCTTCCCCCGGCATATCTCCCTGGCCCAGGTACTGGAATACGACCTGCCCTATGCTGACATGTACACCGGATTCTGGACCAATCCTGTCTCCATCCAGCACCCCCTGGCCCAGGTGGAAATCGTTCCCTGGGACAGTTCCTGCACCCTTGTCATAAGCCGGAATCACAGGATCGTGTCGGATTTCATGGATGGTTTTCCCCTTAGCAGGGATTTATCTCTGTACAATGAGCAAAAGGGAATCTTTGATGAGTCGGATGAACTGGAGCGCTGGCTTTCGCAGCACAAATAGGGCCTTGCTCCAAAATCCTCTGCCCATAGGAAAAAAGCCCAATACAAAAAGAAACTCCATTCCGGAAGGAGGTCTAATTCCGGAATGGAGTCCGTTTTCAGGAAAGGAGCACAATATTGGAACATACATTTTGGACCGCACTGGACAAATTAGTGGAACAGTCAGAGATTATCATAGACCGTCCAAAGGGGTCGGTTCATCCCGTACATCCGGACTTTATCTATCAGGTGGATTATGGATTTCTGAGAAATACATCATCCATGGACAGGGAGGGCATAGACATCTGGGCAGGCAGTGACCATACGGCCGGGATTGACGCCATCCTGTGTACGGTTGATTTGTTGAAACGGGATTCTGAAATCAAAATTCTCCTGGATTGTACGTCGGAAGCATAGATGTTGATATACAAAGCCCACAACGATACCTCATGTATGAAGGGCATCTTAATACGCCGAACCGCAGGGATTTCTTATAAACCATGAGAGAATTATCAAAATTACCAACTTAAGCAGTCAGGCCCATTGAGCCGCTTTTATGAATACCTCTGTCAAAAATAAGATTCCCATAAGTAATTATTAAATATTTTCATATTTTATTAAGAGGCTGCTCAAACTTTTGACATATCTGAACTGCATACTTTAGTCATAGATAGATAAAACATCCTGATTAATACAATATACAGCTTTTTCATACCCAGCCGGCGCGACCCCATCGTGCCGGCTCCTCTCCTTTTCAGGGATACATAATCCTATCCTCCCGTACTCACCGTCTTATACCACTGTTCATCCCAAAATCCCCCTTTCCCTTCTTTCCTATATCCCTATTCAAATGAACAGCCATGAATAAGGCTGTCATGGCGGAGAGAACATCTGCTGCCGGCTGCGCATACAGGATGCCGTTTAATCCCCACAGCGCCGGGAAAACCAGGATAATGGGAACAAAACAAATTCCCTGTCTGCATGCCCCAAGAACAAACCCCTCCCCTGCCTTTCCAAGAGCCAGGAACAGAGAGGAATACACGGTGTAGAATCCAAATAACAGGAAGGATAATCCATTGGCCTTAAGAGCCTTTTGTCCTATACGGATCATTTCCATGTCGTCCTTTGTAAACCGTGAAATGACAGGGCCGGAGAAAACTGCCATAGTAAGTCCGAATACCGCGCAGAACAGGGTGGACCACACCACAGATATCCTGATTGCCTCATGAAGGCGCTCATAGTTCCCTGCCCCGTAATTATAACCGGCAATGGGCTGAAATCCTTTGATGAATCCAAATACCATCAGGCTTCCCAGGGAAATCATTCTTGTGACAGCTCCCATCCCGGCAATCACAGAGTCCCCATACGGCTTTGCCTGCATATTAATCATGGTGATGGAGAGGCTGGTCAGCAGTTGGAAGGCCAGAGTGGGAATCCCTATTTTCAGTATCTCAGACATGATTTCATTGGAAAAACAGCAGTTCCTGAAACGAAAGCTGAACATGCTCCTTCCGCTGATAACATAATACAGATAGATCAGGGTGGAAACTGCCTGTGAAATAGCCGTGGCAATGGCTGG
>ERZ779870.1741-NODE-1741-length-13180-cov-59.2338_pt1 | contig 13180 bp, 9 predicted proteins | sample MGYA00511247_ERZ779870 | MGnify/ENA primary metagenome ERZ779870 (study PRJEB29588, sample SAMEA2149068) | human gut metagenome | biome: human gut; feature: human-associated habitat; material: faeces | place: Denmark | collected 2008/2010 ...
GTAGACTTTTTTCTTTTTATCCCGCTACTTCAGACACACTTTTTGCAACAATATCTTACCGCCATTGCCGACTACATCTTCAACCACATGGAAACGGCAAGGCAAAGCGAGGAAGACATGTGGGTGGACAGCTACGAGGTCTGCACGTTCCTGAAAATAAGCGAAAAGACCCTGCAACGCCTGCGGGTGTCGGGGACTATCGCCTATTCCAACATCAGGGGACGTTACTTCTACAAGGTCAGCGAGATACGCCGGATGCTGGAAGAACGCCTGATAAGGAGCAACAAGGAGAACATCGACAACCTGATAACCAACCACCAATTATATGCTAAGGAAAGAGGAAATCTTAGAAAGAACAAGTAACGGGCTGGCGGTGTTCAAACACTACCTGCCCGGAAACTGGCGCATAGGTCGCAACTTCCTTAACCCGCTGTACGAGGACAGCAAGGCTTCCTGCAACATCTATTTCGACCGCCGGGGCGGTATCTACAAGATGAAAGACTTCGGCAACGACAGTTACAGTGGCGACTGTTTCTTCCTCGTGGGGCAGTTAAAGGGGCTGGACTGTAACCGGGCGGCTGACTTCGTGGAGATACTGGAAATCATCGACCGGGATTTGGGCTTGGGGCTGGCTTCCGGCACTCCGGTTTCCGTTCCCCCGGCAACCGTCCGCCGGGCAGTGCCGGACAAACCCGAAGAAACGCCCGAAAAGCCCGTCAAGCCCTACCAGTTCCGGGAACAGAAGTTCCCGCTTGCCGAACTGGTGTACTGGCAACAGTACGGCATCACGCCCGAACTGCTGGAACGTTACAAGGTCTGCTCGCTCCGGGAATACGACAGCGAAACGGCAGAGGGCAAACCGTACACCTACACTTCATCGGTGGCAGAACCCATGTACGGCTACAAGGGCAAACAGCACATCAAGCTGTACCGCCCGTTCTCCACGCCCCGCTTCCTCTACGGCGGCAGCTTCGGTGAGAACTACTGTTTCGGGCTGGAACAACTGCCAGCCAAAGGCGACACGCTATTCATCACGGGCGGCGAGAAAGACGTGCTTTCGCTGGCGGCGCACGGTTTTCACGCTATCTGCTTCAACAGCGAAACGGTGACGATACCGCCCACGCTGGTCTATCGGTTGACATTCCGCTTCAAGCACATCGTCCTGCTCTTTGACATGGACAAGACGGGCAGGGAAAGTTCATGCAAGCAGGAAAAACTGTTGGAAGAATTTGGCGTGAAACGCCTGCTGCTACCGCTTCCGGGAACGAAAGAGGAAAAGGACATATCCGACTACTTCAAAGCCGGGAACACCCGTGAAGATTTCCTGAAACTGTTTATCGAATTTTTAGACAACCTGTATAGCGACACATTGATTATGCTTAAATCGTGCGAGATAGATTTCAACAACCCGCCCGCCAAAGCGCAAGAGATTATTTCGGCGGGTGACGTTCCGCTGGGGACACAAGGCAACCTGTTCGGCATCACCGGGGGCGAGGGAACGGGAAAGAGCAATTACGTAGCCGCAATCGTGGCGGGCTGCATCTGTCCGGCTGGTGCGGACATAGATACACTGGGCATACAGATAACCGCCAACGGCAGGCACAAGGCGGTATTGCTCTATGACACCGAACAGTCGGAAGTGCAACTGTTCAAGAACGTAAGCAACCTGCTGGCACGTGCCAAACAGCCGGACAAGCCCGATGAACTGAAAGCGTTTTGTCTTACCGGTATGTCACGCAAAGAACGCCTGAACGCCATTGTACAAAGCATGGACAAGTTCTACTACCAGTACGGCGGCATCCAGTTGGTCGTCATTGACGGCATCGCAGACCTTGTTAAGAGTGCCAACGATGAAGCGGAAAGCGTGGCGGTGATAGATGAACTTTATCGGCTGGCGGGCATCTATAACACGTGTATTCTGTGCGTGCTGCACTTCGTCCCCAACGGATTGAAACTGCGGGGGCATTTGGGCAGCGAGTTGCAGCGCAAGGCGGCTACTATCCTGTCCATTGAGAAAGACGAAGAACCTACCCAGTCGGTGGTAAAAGCCCTGAAAGTAAGGGACGGAAGCCCGCTGGACGTGCCGCTGATGCTCTTTGCTTGGGACAAGGAAGCCGGGATGCACGTGTACAAGGGCGAGAAACCACGTGAGGAAAAGGAGAAGCGCAAGGAAAGGGAACTGGTAAATGTCGCACGTGACATCTTCGGGCGGCAGACACGCATCACCTACATAGACCTTTGCGAGCAGTTGCAGCAGGTATTGGACATCAAGGAGCGCACCGCAAAGAGCTATATCCGCTTCATGCGGGAAAGGGACATCATCACCAAAGACACGGCGAACCAAAGCTGTTTTGTCATCGGTTCATATCATCTTCAAAGGAACGCAAGCTGCCCGTAGGCGTATGGGCTGAACTTGTGTATTTTTAGGTGCTTGTGTCCTGCCCTGTTGTGATAACACGGCAGGATTTTTTCTGTTTGCACGTGATTTTTCAGGGTATTTGCTTAACTTTGCAGAAGTTACACGAAAAAAGTAACGGCAGTTGGACGGCGGTTGCCGGAATATTGCCTTTATATATAACATATACGTTCGCCGAACGTCCCGATGCGAAAACTGGCACTTTTCAAAATGTGGGGATATTCAGCGCAGGATATGCTATGCGTTTGTCATAGCGTGGCTGCACTGTTTCCACATTTGGGTATGCCAGTACCTCGCATCGAAACAGCGTCATGCCACGCTTTCTTTTTTGGGGTGGCGGCTAACGTGCCAAGACAGTAGGGATTTATATCACTTTAATACCTGATAATATGGAACAAATCAAAGCGCACATCGCCGTATCGCTGGACGGGCATACCGCCACGCCGGACTATGAACTGGACTGGATGCCCCGTGAGGTCAAGGAACTGGTGGCAAGGGAACACGCCGCCGCAAGCTGCCTGCTTATGGGGGTGAACACCTACAACTACATCTTTGAACACTGGGGCGGGTGGCCGCACAAAAGCAAACGGTCTTTTGTGGTGTCACACTACGACACCAACGTTACACCGGACTGCGGGGTGGAGTTCCTGACCGAAGAACCGCTGCAAAGGGTCTATGAACTGAAACAGGAAACCGACATGCTGGTGGTGGGTGGCGGCAAGCTGCTTACTTCATTGATTAAAGCCGGACTGCTGGACAGCCTGACAATCTACACCGTCCCGGTCATGGCGGGCAAAGGCATCGGTTTTGTCGGGGAAACATCCGGCTCGCTGTGGAAGCTCTCGGAAAGCAGGGTGCTGGATAACGGGGTGGTCTGTTCGACCTACCTGTTTGGCGGGAACATATAAAAAATGCGCCCGGTTTCCCTCCGGGCGCAACCACTAAAATTTCAATTATTATAAGCTGTAAAACCTATCACAATGAAATTTCAGCGGCAAAGATAGGCTATTTCTTCGGTTTCGCTTTCTTTTCGGGGAATGAAAAACCGACATTGAACTGCTCGTCCAGTACCAGCGAAGCATCGAAAGCCTTGCCGTTCTTGCCCTTGAAGCCCTTGATTAGCCCGGTCTTGCGTTTCGTCACCAGCTCGACAATCTGCTTGTCGGAAAGCTGCTTGTCGCACTTGTTGCGGAATATGGTAAGCGTGCAGTCCACGTTGGAACACTTCGCCACTTTCGGGTAGAACAGGATGCGCCCGCTGCCGCATTTCGGGCAGGGGCAGGTTTCACCAGTAGCGACAGATAGCTGCACCGATAGCAGTTCTGCGGTGATTTGCGTTGCGTACACCTCGATGCCCTTCCGGAACGTGTCGGCATCCATGCTGCCCGCTTCTATCTTGGCAAGGGCGGTTTCCCACATGCCCGTCATTTCGACATCGGCAATCTTCTTGTCCTTGACAATCCCATAAACGGCAAGCCCCTTGTCGGTAGGCACAAGGTTCTTCTTCTCACGCACGATGTACTGGCGGGCGAACAGCGTTTCGATAATCGCCGCACGGGTGGCGGGCGTGCCTATCCCGGCATCTTTCAGGCTGGCTTTCAGTTCGGCATCTTCCAGTTCCCTGCCTGCGTTCTCCATTGCCGACAACAGGCTGCTTTCCGTGTGCAGCGGTTTCGGCTTGGTCTGCTTTTCGAGCAGATCCACGCCGGAGAGTGGCAAATATTCTCCCTCTTGGAGTGGCGGCAGGCTGGCGGCTTCTTCATCCCCGCCCGTTTCCTGCTCGCCGAACACGGCACGCCACCCGGCTTCTTTCATCACAGACCCTTTCACCGTGAAGTCGGTATCTCCCCCTGACAGCAAGGCGGTGGTAACGTCTTTCACGCACTTGCCCGAAAAGGCTTCCAGCATACGCCCGGCTACCAGCTCGTAAACCGCCCGCTCGTCTTTGGAAAGTTCGCCGGGCAGGTTCTCGGTTATGATTAAGGCGTGGTGGTCGGTCACTTTGCCGTCATTCACGCTGCGGCGGTTCAGGGGTGTGCCGTCCAGCCCGGCGGCATACCCGGCAAAGCGGGAGTATTGCCCCAGCAGGGCGACACGTTCCGGCATTTCATCGAAAACGTCCTCCGGAATATAGCGGCTTCCGGTTCGGGGATAGGACATCACTTTCTTTTCATACAGGCTTTGCGCTATGGAAAGTGTCTTGTCAGCCGAGAAGTTCAGCTTCGTGTTCGCTTCCTTTTGCAGCGTGGTAAGGTCGTACAAAAGCGGCGGTTCTTGGCAGGCTTCTTTCCTCTCAACGGATTTAACCACAAGTTGCCCGGCATCCTTTACCCGTTGCAGGGCGGCTATGGCTTCGGGCTGCTGTTCCCACTTGGCGGTCGATTGGGCGGTGAAACCCATTCCCCCGCTGGCGGTCGCCGCTTTGAGTTGCCAAAACTTGGCGGGTACGAAATTCTTGTTCTCCAAATAGCGGCTGCATATCATCACGAGCGTGGGTGTCTGCACCCTGCCCAGCGAGAACACCCCCTGCCCGGCGGCAACGCTCAACGCTTGGGTGGCGTTTATCCCTATCAGCCAGTCCGCTTCGCTGCGGGACTTGGCAGAGAGGTAAAGGTTATCGTAATGCTCTCCCGGCTGCAAGTTATCCAGCCCCTCACGGATTGCCTTGTCGGTAAGGCTGCTTATCCACAGGCGCACAAATGGTTTCCGGCAGTTCAGGTAATGGAATATATAGCGGAAGATTAACTCACCCTCACGCCCGGCATCGGTGGCGACAATAATCCGGTCGCACTGGTCGAACACTTCCTTTATCACTTTCAACTGTTTCAGCACGCCGGGGTCTGCCTTGTACCCTTTCTCCGCTTTTACCTGACGGGGGATTAGCCGGAAATCGGGCGGCAGTATGGGCAGGCTCTCCCTGCGGAAGTTCGCCACGCCGTAGGCTTCCGGCATGGCAAGCTGGATTAAGTGGCCGAACGCCCATGTCACCATATACCCGTTGCCGGAAAGATAACCGTCATTCTTCTGTGTCGCTCCGATGATGCGGGCGATGTCTTTTGCCACGCTGGGCTTCTCTGCTATCAATGCAATCATAATTCTTTACTTTTTAATGGTGGATATTACATTTTCATTCCTCTGGACTTCTTGGGCTTGTCAGCTTTCAGGCTCTTGTCCTGCGCTTTCTCCTGCTTCTCTTTCTGCTTGGCGGTGGGCTTGTCCTGACCCTGTTTCAACGGCTCTTTGCCCTGCTTGGTGGCTTCGTTGGTCTTGCCCCCCGAATTGACCGCTACCTGCGTCCGGCTCTCGGCGGTGGGGGTAACGTCTTTCGGCTGCACCTTGTCGGGGGATTTGCCCTGTGCGCCGGGCTGTACATGACCGTTGAACTCAACGCCCTTGCCGTCCTTTAGCCCGGCGACCTGCCGCTCTGCGGGCTGCTGCCACTGCTGCAAGAACTGGACGGCGGCACGGGGCAGGAACTCCAAGCCACGCTCCACCGCACTGACCTGCAAATAGGCACTGCGCTGCGTGCCGTCCCTGAATTGCAGGTTTTCCATTTTCACCGCTTGCCCGGCTTCAAAGGCGGCTTTCTGTTCCGGGCTGACTTGCACGTTACAGATTGTATCGGGGCATTTCCACTTGTCAGCCCGCATATACTCCAGTTCGTGCGTGTACCTGTCCCGGCTGACGAACACGGGGATTTGCTCGCCGCTTTTCGGGTCTTTGATTTCAGCGATGCCGCCCAAGTTGCCAGTGCCTTGCAAGTTGCCCTGTTCCTGCTTGGTGAACTCGTGTTCATGGAACGGGCGTTGCAACAGTTTTTCGTCCTGCTGCACGCCGTGCAGCTTGGGTACTACCGTGCCGTCCTTTGCCTGATAGAAAGAGAGCTTGACATCGGTAGGTTTGAGGTAGAAGCCGCCCACCGTCCCCGAAACGGTGTAGGTGTTGCGGGACTTGTAGCCACGCATCACCCGGTCGAAGTCCCTCGTGTTTTTCAGGGTGTCGGCGGTGATGCCGACTTTTTTCAGGTTCTCCCAGTCGATTTTTGCCGGGTCGAAGCGGTAGCCCTGCTTGAACTCGTGGAAGTCGGGCTTCGGCACTCGAAGCATTTCAGCCAGCTTGTCGCCCTCCGGGGTAGGGTTGCGGTGGTTGTCCTCGATTGCCTTTGCGTTCTGCTCCACTTCGGAAGCCTTGACACTGAAAAGTTCCAGCCCGGAAGTGTCCTGAAACTTGCGGAAGAAATTGGAAAGGAAGTTGCTGAGCACATCGCTGTTCTTGTCCACCTGCATGAACTCGCCGCCGTGTGTCGGCGGCACGGTCTGCAAATTGCCGTTCTTGTCGATACCCTTGACGGCACTCACCTTGCCTTGCTGTTTATCCAAGACCAGCAGCACGTCTTTTTCCTGCCCCTCTGCGGGCGGGGTCATTCTGTTTGCCATAAATAATTGGAATTTTAGTGGTTACGGGAATAGTCCCGTCCAAAGGTAGCGACTAAATATGCTATATTTGGACGGGCGGCAACGGCTGTCCGAATTTGTCCTGCGCTGTCCCGATTTGTCCGGGTGGGGTAAATCTCCAACTGACGGTTGGAGAATTGAAAAGGGCATAAAAAAAGAGAGCGAAGTTAATCACTCTCTTGGGGTGAGCCATTTATGAGCCATTTAATTATAGACCTTATACCTTATAATCAACGACTTATTAAAATTTGCATTATGCTTGCGAGCCATTTATGAAACGTTTATGAAACGTTTGCTATTTTATCAATAGCCTAATAATGAGTTACATATCAAAATTAATACTGAAATACAGCTTATTTTTGGAACGTTTGTGAAGCGTTTGGCAAGCCTTTGATTGAGTTTCCGTTATTCTCCTATTATCAGGTGACACGACAAAAAGAAAACATCTTTGGTAAAATCTTTGTTATGTTTTTGCAGGTGATTACATAATATACTATCTTTGCATATAGAAACAAAGGACATAAATATGGCTTCATTCAGAAAAGAGATACTTGGGCAGATTGAACGGATAGATACCGGGCGTATATTCACGTTCCGGGATTTGTCGTTTGAAACGGAAAAGACCGCCAATGTTGCGGTGCTACTTTCCGAACAGAGCCGCAAAGGGGTACTGGTACGGGTTGAAAAGGGGGCGTACTACCGTCCCAAGAAATCAGTGCTGGGACTGGGAAAGCTGCCTGTCTATCAGGATGAACAGTTCCGCTACCTGACTGAAAAACTGAACGGCTATATCACGGGGGCTTACATCTATAACAAAATGGGGCTGACCGAACAGGTAGCCACAACCATAACGATAGCCACTCCTAACCCGGTTCGCCGTTTCCGTTTCAAGAACTTGGATATAGAGTGCGTGAAAGCCTACTGCATGGTCTATCCGGATGAAAGCCTTGTCCCGTACTTGCGGCTGCTCGATGCGATAAAGGACATGAAGCGCATACCCGGAACAACCGGGCAGGACATCTACAACCGGGTCAAAAGCCAATATTTCAACGGGTACAGCCTGCCGGAACTGGAAAAAATCGTATCTTTGGCGAAAAGTTACCCGCCACGTGTCAGAAAGGTGGTGGCGGATATACTGGGCGACATCAGACAAACCGTATTGCAAACGGAAATGGCAAAGACCATTCTTCCCACGACACGGTTCAACTTGGATTATAAAACAGCATAGGACAGAAATATGAATTTACATTCGGACAAGGAAGCGTTCAAGGAAATCATCGCACTGGCGGCTGACCATTTCGGCTACGAGCAGTCGCACGTGGAAAAGGATTACTGGGTATCGAAGATACTGCGGGATATTTCCATGTCCGAATATGCGGATAAGACCTACTTCAAAGGCGGAACTTCACTTTCCAAAGCCTACGGGCTGATAGAACGTTTCTCGGAAGATTTGGACTTGTTCGTGTTCACGGGTGATAAAGGTGCGTCCAAGCAGGCGGAAAAGACATTGAACAAGAAACTTTCCAAATACATAGCTGAACTTAACAGTGACATATACAAGGAAGATTTGTCGGAAACGGGCGGTAATTACCGTAAACTGTATTTCTCGTATGACAATGTATTTCAAGGCGTGGGACTGAAAGAACATTTGGAAGTAGAGATAAAATCCTGTGACCTGCCGGACAAAAAACTGATGTTCTACCCGGCGGACAAGCGGGTTATCAAACCGATTGTGACCGCCTTTCTTGAAAGCATCGGGCAAGAGGAACTGATAAGCACCTACGGGCTGGAAAGTTTTGAAACGCAGTGTATCAACCCCCGAAAGACTATCTGCGACAAGGTTTCAAGGCTGGTAAAGCTGTCTTACAATGAGGATGCAGCCGCACTGTTGGCAAAGCATATCCGTGACGTTTACGACTTGTCGGCACTCTACCACAATCAGGAATATAACGATTACCTACATTCGGAAGATTTCTTGGATGCCATGTACCGAGTGACGATAGAGGACGGACTAAACAAAAACTCCCGTTCGCACTTGTCGCTGGCTGATGCACCGATATTCAAGGATGCCGAAGCGGTCATGGCGTTACCCGAAGTGGCTACGGCGTACACTACCGATTTGAAGAAACTGACTTTCGACAAAAGCAAGATGCCGCCGATAGGCAAGGCTGTGGAAGCATTGAAGAACCTGCACGAAATATTAGTGCGTTTTGAAGCCTACCGCACCAAAAAGCAAAATGAAGAACAACCGTAAAGCTACATCGGCTGTTCTTCACTCCATACATTATTATATATAGCTATTCTTCCTCCTTAATCAAGTGGCATAACTCCGGGTCGTTCTTAATCCGGGTTATCTCGTTCTCGACTATCTGCCTGACTTCCTGACGGATGCGGTCATAGTTGGCTTGTATCTCCTCCTGCATCCGGTCGTTGCCGTCCTTGTCGGTGAAGTCGATAATCTGCGGCAACTTCACGTAATGGGCGGTTTCCCGCTTCACCTTTTCGTTGTCCACCACGATTTCGCAGTGGAAAATCTTCTGCTCTATCCGTTCATCGAAGTTGTCCGCCACAGCACCCACGAACATACCTTGCGTGAGGTTGGATATTTTGCTGGCGGGTATCAGGCTGTCCATTTGGGTGCTTATCGAGGTGGATTTTTCCCGTTGGTTTATCGTCATGCTCTGCCGTTTCTGCAACACCTTTCCGAAACGCTCGGAAAGGATTTTCGCCGTTTCACCGACTACTTGACCGCTGAACACGTTACCCACAGTATTTTGGATAACCCGGCTTTCCTTGTCCCCGTAATCACGGGTAAGCTGGCTGTAATCCTGAAAGCCTAACAGAACCGCAACCTTGTTGCTTCGGGCGGTGGCAATCAAATTATCCAACCCCCGAAAATATATAGTTGGTAATTCATCTATTATCACCGAACTTTTAAGCTGACCTTTCTTGTTTATCAGCTTCACGATACGGGAATTATATAATCCCAGTGCTGCCGAGTAGATATTTTGGCGGTCAGGATTGTTGCCGACAACCAGTATTTTAGGCTCTTTCGGGTTGTTGATGTCAAGTGAAAAATCATCGCCCGTCATTACCCAGTAAAGGGCGGGTGAAATCATCCTTGAAAGCGGGATTTTTGCACTGGCAATCTGCCCCTGCAACTGTTCAACTGCCGAACTTTCCCAAGCGTCCACGAACGGGGAAAGGTAATTTTCCAGTTCGGGATAACTGCGCAAAATCGTGAATACATCAGCGTATTTCTTGTTCAACAGTTCTATGGCATGGGGAAACGTGCAATACCTGCCGCCTTGATAGATGCGCAAATACCAAATAATGGCTGCAAGCAGGATAATCGGGCTTTCCACGAAGAAGTCGCCCTGCTTGCTTATCCAGCTTCGATTGAGGTTAAGCATAATCGTGTAGCTGGCTTCATAAGCATCCGCAATGTCCGACATGAAGCTGGCGTTTATAGGGTTACATCGGTGGCTCTTGCGTGGGTCGTCAAAGTTGATAACGTAAAATTTCGGCTTGACCTTGTAGCCGTCCAAGTGGTTAAGCAAATGATTGTAAGCGATTTCCGAAAGGTCAGGAAACTTATAATCATACAGGTAGAGCGCAAAACCTTTCTCGATTTGCTGTTTTATGTAATTATTTACTACTGCGTATGACTTCCCGCTGCCCGGCGTTCCTAACACGATGCTCGCACGAAAAACGTTTACAACGTTAATATAGCCATTGTTCCACTTCTTCTTATAGTAGAACCGGGTAGGCAGATTTACAGAATACTCGTTCTCGATAAGCCTTGTTTCCTGCTGGAAACTTTCGTTCTCGGTATTAAAGACATCATCCATGAGGTTGTTTTTCAATAACCGGGACATCCACGTACCCGCCATGAGCATACAGATATAGCCCGCCGACAGCGTGGCGATATAAAACACAGTGTCCGCCGTATGTGGCAGCGGAAGTTCCAGCAGCCACCAGTTCAGGAAAAACAACACGACACCCGCCGCAAGGCTGCAATGTATCTTCGCCCACGTTATCTTTTCCTCTTTCACGCCCTTAGTGCCGATACACGACAGGGCGAGGAACACCACCGAAAATAGTTTTGTCCATAAGATAGACGAGAACAGCCCGGTGGTGCGCTGGAAGTTCCACAGTATCTTGTCTATCACTTCAAACGTCACTCCCCACTCTTTCAGGGTGGAGTAACAGAACCAGTACACGTTTATTCCCACGAATAGAATACTGACAGCCCGCATAAAGTCCATGACCCGTGCAAGCCCTCTCAAATCATCTTCCTGTTGCATGATTGTAATGTTTTTTTAAGTTAGTCGATGCGCCTTGTGCGCTTCTTTTTCTTCTTTCTCTTTTGGCGGGCGGTGTCCTGCGGCTCGTCACCGCCTGATGCACCGCCGCCCAGCAATCCACCGAACGCACCCAGCACGGAAGCCACGCCCGAAACGATGTCGGATTTCGGCATGAACCCCGGTTGTTCCTGATGCGTGGGCTGGTATTGCTGTTGTGTTTCCACTTCTGACTGGTGCATCTTTCCGGTTTCGCCCGAAAAACGTTCGTTGAACACGTTCGCCGAATACTCCTTGCCCAAGCGTGAACCGTTCAGCACCACCCGGCTGTCGTGGTCGATGAACGTAACGCCATAGATGCGCCCGCTGTCGTTCTGACGGAATACCACGTCAATGCCCTGTTTCTTTAGCTGCTGTTCCAGTTCCTTGCGGCTACGGGCGGTCTGCATGGTGGCGGCTACAATTTTCCGGGTGCGCTCTTTCAGTTTTCTATCCTTAATCACCTCGCCCGATTTCTCCATTCTGCGCTGCACCGCTTCATAGCCCACCGACTTGCCGATGCGGGATGCCTTTACCGGATTGCCCACCTTTTCGCCCTTGTCGTTCATGGCGGAATAGACAATGCCCTGATAAGGCTTGCCGTTTATCTCTCCCTTGACTTCCTCGGCACATATATTGTAGGAAGCAAGCAAAGCCTTGTACTCCCCGAACGACTGGAAGCGGTAGCCGTAGCAAGCCGCTTTCACGGTATTGCCGATTTGGTGCTTCACGTCCCCGGCGGTGTAGTCCACCTTTTTAAGTTCCGGGCGTTCGGCACGTTCCTTTCGCTCTGCCGGGTGAAGCCCGTATTTCTTTTCCAGCTCACGGGTGATTTGCTTGCTGCGCCGATGCTCGAACTTGTCGTTCAGCGGTCTGCCGCTTTCGTCCACCCGCAAGCCAACGATGTGGATATGGTGGCGGTCGATGTCCTCGTGTTTATAGACCAAATAAGGCTGGTCGCCATAACCCAACTTCCGCATATACTCCCGTGCGATGTCGGAAAGCTGTTGGTCGGTCAGCACGTCTTCCGGGTGCGGGTTTATGGAAATATGAAGTATCGGCTTCTTGGTGGATAGCTGGACGGGCATCTGCATTTCAAAGCTGCGCATACACTCGCTGATAGAGAAATTCCCGTCCTCACTTAACAGCATCCGGTTGGAAAAAAGCACTTTTGCTTCTTCGCTATCCACCTTGTTTTGGTTGTATGCCAGTGCGCCGAACATATTGCCGCCCGTGCTTATTTTGGCAACCATAGTTCCTTGCACTCGTTTGTCAGGTCGATAACCTGACGGTTCAACATCGCCAGTTCGGTGGTCGCTTTCTCCAGTTTATAGAGAAAAGCCAGTGCCTTTTTCTCCGAAAAGTTGCTGTGCAACGCCTTTACGACTTGGTTGTAATTGACCGCTACCGCTCTGAATTGGGCGTAAAATTCGGTCAGCCGGGCGCAATACTCGACCGCCGATTTGTCCACTTTCACCACCCGGAACGGCTCGCCGAACAACCGGGCGGCGATGAAACGGGACTTGCTCGTGACGCCCGACTGTTCCCATTGCGAGAGGAAGCGGGCATTCTCCCGGTCGTTCAGGTAAAGGACATGGCGATGCTTCGCCGGGTCTGCGAGGGCGGGGCGACCGCCCTTGTTAGGTTTTCTTGTTTCCATGCTTCTTTGGATTAAAAAATTACGACTTCGGAGTGATTTTTACCCCCGCAAGGGGCAAGGCGTTTTCAGGCACGGAAAACGGTTTTGTAGCATACAAAACACACCTTGCTATTTTCTGACGAAAATCGAAATCCGTCACGGACGGATTGGGGTTAGCGTGGAACGGTAAGCCCAGCCATTCACCAGCCCTGTTTTACACCTGCGCCCCCTGCGGTTCGTTACTCCGCTGCAAAGTAACGGTGATTTATAATGTGTCCCGTCCTGAAAAAGGTTTACAGTGATTGATAATTAAAGATAAACATTTTGG
>ERZ779870.1748-NODE-1748-length-13139-cov-7.49228_pt1 | contig 13139 bp, 18 predicted proteins | sample MGYA00511247_ERZ779870 | MGnify/ENA primary metagenome ERZ779870 (study PRJEB29588, sample SAMEA2149068) | human gut metagenome | biome: human gut; feature: human-associated habitat; material: faeces | place: Denmark | collected 2008/2010 ...
AAACTTGGCAAGACTAACCTGTGAACAAATTGTTAACATTTCCCCAATCTGTTCATATTTCGTTCATATTTCGTTCATAACATCAAAATTGGCATGATTCTTGCTAGGCAACTATAACATTAAATTGCCTGACAATATCATACAAAGTCTGTCACTTATTCTATTGACATTCTATTGACATATTAGTCCAATTGGACTATAATATAATCAACAAATAAATCACAGCCGATAGGCAGGAGGAAACAAGATATGAAAGCAAATGAAGTAACAATGGAAATCATGGATGAAGTCGCAAGCTATATGAATGATGAGATCAGAGAAGATATTCATATTGAATTAGCATCATGTACACCAGAAGAGTTTCTTACAGAATATTGCAATGCTGATCCAGATTTTGAAAAATGGTGTCTTAATGATATCTTCGGTATTGAATTATAGGAGGTAAGTCAGTAATGAAATCAAAATACACAAAAATCAAATATACAAACACCGGGGTAAAAGCCCCGGTTGTAACTCTTATTAAATCCAGGCCAGATCTTGATAGGTCGGATATGATAGAATTAAAATATCCAGAAATAAAGGTTACTATAAAGCGGATCTCACGCAAGACAATGTACACACGTGCACAGTCTGTAATAAGTGTTATGAAAGATAATTTTAGTGCTTCATTTTTTGTGTATGATACAATCAATGATGCAAGAGTGATTTGCGAAAATCTCTATTTGATCATTAAAAAACCAGAATTAGATTATTGTATTAATACTAGAGATTTTTATGAACTATATGAATATATGAAGGTGGTGCTTAACAATGCCGAAGAATCCTAAAATCCCAACCACGTCAAAGGGTCTGAATGTCAACCCGAACATGCTAACAACGATGGAAGCTTTGCAACTCCGCAAGCAGCTTGCAAAACGTCTGAATCAGCGTATGCGTAGGTTAAAAGCAAAAGGTTTTGACTCAGAAGTTGGCGGAGCGTACTCAGATTATCAAGATCTGCTTGCAAGATTTTTTCCAGGGCGATCCACTATTCCGGAAAATCTGGAAAATGAAAAATATAAAGGATTGCCTAGAACCCAAGTCAAAGCAATACAAAAAATACTGAAAGAAAAAAGCAGCACAGTCCAAGGCTGGCGTGAGATCATAGATAAACGTCAAAAGACCCTCAGCACAAAATACGGAATTAACTTTAAATCAAAAGAGGAAATGAAGTTATTTTTTACTTCTGAGGTCTGGAAGTGGATGCAGAATTTCTATGATAGTAAGCAAAGTATGAGAATAATTAGTCATAAACTTGATGATTCTACGGCTTCTGAGATAATAAAAGATCTGGAAAAATTCCGGGGAAAAACAGATCCAGATATGGCTGACACGATAGCAAAACAGTTAGGGTTCTCCGGTGAAGTAGATGCTTTAAAATACAGGCCATAGTAGGGAGGGATAAGTAATGATAGTAGCAGGATATCCGGTTATTTATTTCAAAAATTATGATTATATGCGACTATTCAATGGTGATTTTATCCGGAGATCCAGCTCAGGTCATTATCTTGGGGTTTATGAAAAAATCATAACTATAGACACAGAGACATTTGTTTATATGAACAAAGATATTGGGTTTGTTACTGACTGGACAATCACCATAGAGGATGACTGTTGTATCTATGGCAACCATGTTTCAGATCTGATTAACACGATTGATAGGATCTGTACAACTCTTCATAGTGATGATAGTCATCTTGTACGGTTTTATGTGCATAATTTCCCTTATGACTATGTTTTTCTTAGAAACCATTTTTTTCAAAAATGGGGATATCCGGATAAATCCTTAGCTGCTAAAACTCACAAATATATATTTATGAAATGGACAGGCCAAGGCATTGAGTTCCGTGATAGTCTTATTCTCACACAGCGGTCATTAGAGAAGCTATGTAAAGACATGGGAACAACTGAAAAAGCAGTTGGAACATGGGACTATAAGAAGTTTAGAACACCAGCAAGTCCACGTACATCAAAAGAAATAGCATATGTCTGTACAGATACCATTAGTCTATGCAAGGCGTTACGCAAATACATTGATCAGCGAGGATTCAATGTGGCTAACTGCCCATTGACAAATACGGGTTTTATTCGTACCAATGCCCGCAGGAGGTCAAGAAAAGATAAGAAATGGAGAAAGCAATTTGAGAATATGGCTCTGACGTTGGAGCAATACGATCAAATGCTTGACTGCTATCATGGGGGATATACGCATGCAAATAGGTATTATGTCAATCAGCTGATAAAAGAACCTGTTGAGTGCTATGATTTTGCAAGCTCATACATTGCATGGATGTGCTATTGTAAATTTCCAATGAGTAACTTTTGTTATACTAATAATATAACATTAAAAGACATAATGGAACTCAAAGAAGAGTATGCTTTTTCAGGATACATCAGATTAAAAAATCTGAGATTGAAAAAAGACTGTCCTATGCCGCCATTAGCTTTTTCAAAAGCGAAAGTATGTGTTTTTCCGGAAGCAAAAAGCAAAAAAGAACAGTTCCACGATAATCTGGATAATGGAAAGATCGTCAATGCTGATCTTGTCATATATCCCTTTACGGATCCGGATTTAGAAGTAATCTTGTCAAGTTATGATTATGACTGGGCTGATGTCTCAAAAGTCATGAGAGCAACAAAAGATTACTTGCCGGAGTGGTTTACCGGATATTTGATGGAATTGTTTTTTAAAAAATGCACCCTTAAAGGCTTGGATGAAGCAAACTACATGATTTCAAAAGGGGAGCTGAATGGTATGTATGGCATGACTGTACAGAGAATCATTCAGATCTTATGCACAGAGCTTATGGAATCCGGAGAATGGGAAGCAAAAGAACCTGAGGACAGGGAAAAGGAACTTGAAAAGTTCTATCGGAATAAAAATAGCTTCATGCCCTACCAGTGGGGAGTATGGATAACAGCATATGCACAAGCATATCTTTTCCGGTTGGGCGCCTGCTGCCGTAGGTGGTTATATTCTGACACTGATTCAGTAAAGGGAACAGACTGGGATCATGATAAACTGGATGAGTTTAACAAGTCTATCATCAATATGTCACAAAAAAGAAACATCGGAGTAGTTGAGTATAATTCTAAAACATTCCGACTGGGTATTGCTGAATTTGATGGGATATACAGTGAATTCATCACTATGGGAAGCAAGCGTTATTGCTACAGACTGAAAAAAGATGCATCCTTGCATCTGACAGTTGCAGGTGTACCAAAAGAGGGTATTTACTGTTTGGATGATAATATAACCAATTTTAGAAAAGGTTTCATTTTCAAAAATGATTTGACATTTCGTAGGAATTACAGAAGATTGAATGATTGGCAGGATCCAAAATGGAAGATGAAAACGGAATATATTTTTCATGAAGGAATCAATGAAGTGACTGTTGACGGATGCAGGATTGAATATGGTTGTGCCATCCGCTTGAGCGATACAGAATACGAGCTTGATCACGCAATCCCATATGACAAGGAAACAGGCTTGCCGTTACCATTTGAGATTGAAGATACCGTATACGGATAAATTGTTATAAAATTGTAATAGTTTTGTAACATAAATAAGTTAAAATATAATCAGGAGGTGTAACTATGAAAAAATTTTGGAGAGAAAACAAAGATGACATTGAAACGTTTTTTTGGACGTGCATCACTTTTGCCCTCATGTTTGCAAGCTGTCAAGTGTTGTTACTGATGGGCGATTAAATAAGTAAAGGAGGTGAGGAAATTGATTGATATGTCAGAGATTTATGAAACTATGAAAACAAGCACCCTGCGAAAAGTAACCTATGAGGATGATGAGATCAGTATAGTAGCTTACAAAGTAGGAAAAATTATTAGAATTGATGTAAAGGAGACAAAATAAGATGTTAAAATCAAACGTAAAAATCACTTGTAAACCATACAATGGAAGTATATCAACAAAAGCTTTTATTGACCTTGAACTGGATAATACCCTTGTAATTAAAGGACTTACGTTGGTTGAGGGGAACGATGGTCTTTTCCTCTCATTCCCAAGTAAAAAGGGAAAAAATGGAAAATATTACAAAAGAGTTTACTCTCTGGACAAAGAATGGAAGCAATTATTACAGGATGCTTGCGTCAAAAAATACAATGAGTGCAGAAAGACTGCACAGCCTGCATCCTCCGGGGGTGGATTTCGGTAATGAATATCTATGATAGAAATGGTTGGCTGGACGTTCCAAGGATCGTCCAGCTTGCTGATAAAAATAAAATTAACTTCATATTCATAATTGGAGCCAGAAGAACTGGAAAAACATATGGTATTTTCCAGCACTTCATTAATAACGTTTTTTCACAAAATGAGAAGATCATATACATGCGCCGGACAAAAGAGCAGCTGACAAAAGTCTTTCTTCCGGAATTTGATCCATGGATTGACATAAACAAGGACATGAATAGGTTTTTTCATTTTGAGAAACCCAGAGGTGAATATGGTCGTATTAAGATCGTAGAGCAGGTTAAAGATGAAGAAATTTATAGAGGTGAAGCATTTTGCCTTACGTCAATGCATAACAACCGTGGTTTCTCTGGATCTGATTTTTCAGAAGGGATTTATGATGAATTTATTCCGGAGAAGATCGCAAAAGCAATAACTGGGGAAGATGATGCTTTTCTGAATGCTGTTGAAACCATCTCAGCAAACAGGGAATTGCAAGGAAAGAAACCGTTCCGCTGGTGGCTTGCTTCCAACTCAAATACGCTGGATAATCCAATTGTGCAGGCTTTCGGTTTACTTCCAATCTTGGAACGAATGAAAAAGAATAAGCAGGAATTTTCCATGCTGAAAGAACGAGGGATAATATTGGTTCTGATTAATGACTCACCGATATCGGAAAAGAAAAAAGATACAGCTTTGTATCGTGCATTATCAGGTGATACGGACTTTGAAAAAATGGCATTATCGAATGAATTTGCATATGATGACGTTTCTGCAATACGATCAGAAGATATCCGACAATATAGACTTATTTGTGTGATCGGAAAAGTTGCAATTTATGAGCATAAATCAAAAGCTCATTTGTATGTCTCAGATCATATATCTGGTTCATGCAAAGATGTATTTGAGGACACACAGCATGGTAAAGACCAATTCAGATGCTTTTATAGTTGGATCGACAGCTATCGTCTGACAAATAGGATAAGCTATCAGAATATTTCTGTAAAATTCTATATTGACAAATTATTTTAACAATCATATATTAGAGATAGGTCAACGTGGCTACATCGACCGCCGGAAGCGGATGCCATGGGGTGATAACCCGGAAGCGTTGACCTATTTTAATTTTAACTTCCGGCAGAAAAGGAGATAAAAATGAAAGTAGAGGAAATTTTGGAACTCGGAAAACTTGGATTCTCAAAAAATGAGATTATGGGAATTATGAATGCACAGAATATGTCCGGACTTGGACAGGTCACAACTCCGGGACAGTATGCAACTCCGGGACAGTATGCAACTCCGGGACAGGTTACACCGGGACAGGTCACAATTCCGGGACAGGTTACACCGGGACAGGCCACAACTCCGGGACAGGATGCAACAAATGCAGCTCTTCTGACAGCAATCAATACATTGACTGCTACGTTACAGGCTGGTAACCTTTCTGCATCCGGAAAAGCTGGATCAGCACCACGAACATCTGAGAACGTGGCAGAGGATCTCATGAAAATTATGAATTAAGGAGGTAGAAAAATAATGGCAAACACTTTAGTGGTTCAGGATGCCTATTTGATTATCAATGACTTATACAAGATGGCCACCGGTCGGGAGAACATTAAGGCAGTTGATACAAGCTCCTTTGTAGCTGTTGGTGAAACCATGCTACGTACAGGTGTAGAACCAACGTTAAAAGCCCTCAGCCAGTGGTGTGGTCGTACCTATTTTGAAATGGAAAAATACAGATCAGGAGTATTCCGCTCCATCATTGAGGATAATGAGAGATGGGGTGCTATCACACGTGAGATTATTTCTCTGCCATTGGATGCAGAAGCATCACAGGATTGGAATACAGACTTGAATGAAAACCAGCTTGCTGATGGACAGTCTGTGGATATGTACAAGATTAATAAGCCAAAAGTGGTTGAGTTAAAATTCTACGGAAGCAAGGTACTTCAGTCACATATCACACGATTCCGGGATCAGCTGGCACTTGCTTTTTCCAACGAAGCAGAGTTTCTTATGTTTGTAACCTCATACATGACAGCTTATTATAATGACATCGAGAGCCGAAACGAAGCAAAGCGCAGAATGACGGTGCTTAACTTTATGGCGGGGGTTTCTTCCCTTGGCACAAATGAGGTTGATCTTGTAAATGAATACAATACAGCATATGGTACAGAGCTTACAAGAAAACAGCTTTTAAGCCCGGAACATCACAGAGATTTCATGGCTTTTGTTGTTGCAAGAATCAAGAAAGACTCAAAAAAAATGCAGGACAGAACAGCAAAGTATCATATGAATCTTACCGGAAAAGATATCTTACGTTTCACAAGACCGGAGAACCAGAAGTTGCTTATGTACACAGATTTCTGGATTGACAGCGAAACACAGGTATTCCCGACAGTATTTAATGATGAGCAGCTTAGAATTGCTGATAAAGAACTGGTAAATGGCTGGCAGGAGTTCGACAGCCCAGCTATTAACATCACTCCAAACATTATTGATGTAAACGGTGTCTCAAAGAAAGCAGAGTCAGCTGTAAATATTCCTTATGTTCTCGGTCTTTTATATGATCGTAGAGCAATGGGTGTGAATAATCAGTGGATGTATTCTGCATCAACACCGTTTAACGCAGCAGGAGGCTACTACAATATCTATGATCATTACCGCTTCAATGCTTGGAACAACTTCACACACAATGCAATTCTTTACGTGCTTGGGGAGGGAGTATAATGATAATCGTTCTTGATGAACAATACAGAGAAACACCAGTTCAAATGAGTTCAATCCATATCGGGGTGAAAAAAATGATAATCAGTCCTAATGTTGTAAACAATGAACGATGTATAATTATGGCTGACAATAAAGGTTTTATTTCAAAACCAATTTTTATTGGAACAGAACAAAATAATGGAATCTATACAACCATTGAGTTTCCAGAACAACCATATGGATATCCTGACCTATCAACCATGTTTTGGACAGGATTCGGGTTGGTTTTAGTTGAAACAGACACAAATTATGTTTCCGCTGATGATTATTTTAGATTGAGGTAATTTTATGATGGATACATTTTTAACTATTCTTGGAAACTATGCGTTTCCTATCGTATGCTGTTGTGCCATGGCCTATTTTGTTAAATACATGTACGATCAGACCAATCAGAGAGTTGATAAGCTCAATGAGGAACACAAAAACGAGGTTGACAACTTATCAAATGTGATTAAAAATAACACGGTTGCCATTGAAAAAATGAATTCCTTAATTGAACACTTAGGAAAGTAGGTGCAAAACATGACAGCTAACAAACTTGTCGAAAATGCAAAGGAATTAATTGGAGTGAGATATGTGTGGGGTGGTTCAAACCCCACACAGGGACTTGATTGCTCCGGATTGCTTTATTGGATCCAGAAGATGGCAGGATCAGAAGTTGGTAGACTGACTGCTTCCGGTTATTCAAAACTTGGAACAAGGATTCCAATTGGGCAGCAGAAAGTAGGTGACTTCCTATTTTTTGGAACTCCGGTTACTCATTGTGCCATTTACGTTGGCAATGGTTATATGATCGAGAGCAGGGGTGGCAGAAAAAACACTGCTTACAATCCTGGTATTGGAGTAGTAAAAAGCCTTGTAACTCATAGGTCTGACTTATCCTGCATCCGCAGGGTATGGGATAAGGTAGGATCCTATTATGAAATAGGTCATATTTATAATACTATGGTTGATCACTTACATGTACGATATAGTGTAGGGGGTCAGATCAAAGAGTATGCACAGCTGACAAGGGATGGTATGAAACATGCTTATTCAGATGGTTGTTTGAAAAAAGGAACCACAGTCACGGTAAAAGATATAAAAAAGGATGATGCCGGAGCAACGTGGGTTAGGATTCCATCCGGATGGATCTGTGCAATCACAGCAAAAGGTGAGGTATATGTAAAATGACAGAGATTATTTTATTTCATTTTTCTAAACGAAAAAACAGTACCAAAAGACCAGCAGGGCAGGGGACTTCTGTCTCCTGCCTTTTAAAAGCTAATACCACTTTTCAGAATCCAGTGTTTAAATTAAAATTGTCACTGGATAGTGCATTGCAATACAACTACTTACAATGGGCTGATCATTATTATTTCATTAATTCAACTACATCTATCAGTAACGACATGGTTGAGATATCAGCAAGTGAGGATGTTTTGGCTACTTACCGGACAGAGATTGGCAACTATACATGTTTTATTGAGCGATCCAACAAGCAAAATACGCTTGCCAATGATAGAATGTACATCCCTACAAATGACTGGATAAGCCAGAGTGCAATAATAGCACAGCCAATAGATACCTTTGTGAATGGGTATGCACCAAACTATTTATTGCGTACTGTTTCGGTTGAGGGTGTAAACACCTACTATATGACAGGGGAGCAGATGAAAGAGCTATTTTCATTTATGTACACCTATGGCTCTATTCCGGATGTAGTTAATTCAGCACTTACAAAATTGCTTTTTAATCCGTTCCAGTATATTCTTGACTTAAAGTGGCTACCTATTAGAGTTGACAAATTTTTTAATGCATTTGATACTGTAAAGCTAGGCTACTGGGATAGCCATGCAAGTGCCTTTTTAATAGGTGATGGATCCTGTTCTTTTTCCTACGATTTAAGCCTTGATAATCCCTTATATGCTGATACAGATTTCAGATTTTACAATGCTGCTTTTTCAAAATATAGCGTAAAACTTCCATTTTTGGGGGTAATTCCTATCAATCCAGCAAAGACCCATAAAGGTCAGTTAGAAGCAAATTATAATTTTGACGCTGTTTCTGGAATGGCTGACATTTGGCTTACTTCCGGAACAGAGGAATATGCGCATTTCCAATGTCAGCTTGCTGTTCCTATACAAATTGGATATGCTAGCAGTAACATTGGTCAGCTTACTACCAGCTTGATAGACATTGGTACAAGCCTTGCTTCCAATAATCCGATAGGGGCTATAAAAAATACGGTAGGTGCTTTTCAGAGTGTGACATCTCCGGAGCCCAACATGGTAGGCACTGTTGGGAATATAACATCAATTCTTACTAATATGGATGCAAACAGTATCTGCTATGCCTGCAAAAGCATAAATCCAGATGGATCAAGCGAAGGTTATGCAGATGGGAATGTTCGAAGTATTTCTTCATTGAGTGGCTTTGTAAAATGTAGGAATGCCTCTATCCAGGTTGCAGGTTTTGAGGGAGATCAAGATCAAGTGAATGATTATTTAAACAATGGTTTTTATTTTGAATAAAGGAGTGATGAAAACATGTGGGTACCTATGAATTTTGATAAAATCAACATATGCACAAATTACTTTCAACCATCTGGAATTAAGGCTGACAGCTTATATACAGACACCTTTGACCGGATGCTTTATGAACGTGTGTGTTCTATCCTTGATATAAAATACAATGCGAACATTGACATTGACTATTTCAAATATTGCTTACTTTTCGGTGGCTATATCTGCATCACAAAGACAGATCTTTATGGTCTTATTGCACAATACCCAATGTTGACAGGCTATAACATTTATTTTAAGCCTACGACAGCTACTATACACACGTATGCAAGCAATGCTACGATTGACATTGAGGATATGGAGATCGGAAAAGACTGTTCTGTCATATATCTCAGACCTACTTTTTGCGGAATCGGAGATATTATTGGATTCTATAGTTATAAATTGGCACTTGTAGCATCAGCTTTTGACATGAACGTGTTTAACTCCAAACTTGCGTTTTTGATAGCAGCAAAAAACAAGTCATCAGCTCAGACATTGAAAAAAATCTATGACAGCATCCAGGCAGGTAATCCAGTTGAGGCTTTTGACGTGTCGTTAAAAACGGAGGACAGACAGGGAAGCAAACAAGATTCCTTTGAAACATTCAACAAAGATTTAAAGCAGAACTTTATAGCACAGGAGCTGATTGAAGTATTTGAGAAGCTTCTTGATCAGTTTGACACGGAAGTCGGCATTCCGTCCGTAGGATCTGATAAAAAAGAACGACTGAATGTGCTTGAGACAAGCAAAAATGATGCAGAATCTGTGACACGATTAACAACTTGGCTTGAAACAATGAAGGCAGGAATTGACATGACAAATAAGTTATATCCGGAGATGAATCTGTCAATCAAGATCAGAAGTTATGAGACCGCGGAGGTAAAAAGTTATGGGACTATATAGAGTAACGATAGCAGGACTTTACGAATGGAACAATACTCTGTTTGACAAGATGGAATTCCCAGAAACAGCAGACAAGCAGAATTTTATTGATAGCTTGCTTCTGTCCTATGGAGATTGTGAGCCACTCTATCCGGACTGGGATTTCATGTATAACAGTGCTATTCCTGCTTGGAGCAGGAAGTGGAAAACTAGCATTGACAAGGTTTATAATGTGTTAGAATTGACTAATTATGAACCGATTGAAAACTATGATCGTCATGAAGAATGGACAGATAGCCCGGATATGACACGAACAAGTCAGAGTTCCGGCCAGGATGTAAACAGGGCAGAAGCAGGACAGGGAACCACTACGACCAACTCTGGCTCTGATACATCTACCAATGAAGTCAGTGCTTTTAATGATGCAAACTACAGCCCAAACGAAAAAACAACAACAAATTACGGAGGCAGTACAAAAGTACAAAGTTCTGGTGAAAATAAAAATACATTTGTGTACGGAAAGGGTGAGACAAGCCGAGAGACAGGTCAGAATAAGCATATCGGGCGTATTCATGGTAATATTGGAGTAACTACTTCACAGCGGATGATCCAGTCAGAGCTTGATTTAAGAAAACAAAGCTTCATTGACTATTGCACAGGGCTTTTTGCACAGGATCTGCTTTTATTAATTTATTAAGGAGGAATTATTATGATAAATAGATATCCACATGCTTCCATGCAAGATATGAATCTGGACTGGTTGCTGAAAGTTGGAAAACAGGCAGACAAAGATCATGAGGAATGGACGCATATCAAAGATACTGCTCAGACCATGATTGATGATGCCATCCAGAAATCTCTTGATGATGGAGAGATTGGAAAAGTAGTAAATGAAGCTACTACCAAAGTAATTACTGAACAGATTGACCCATTAAAAGAACAGGTTGGAACAGATACAGCTGAGATCACAAAATTACAGAAAAGAGAAGGACTTTTTGATCACTCCGGTAAAACCATCATAATCGGTGACAGCTACACCGTTGGTTATACACCGGACGGCAATGTAACTCCATGGACAACTAACTTTATCAAGTACACAGGGCTTGAAGATGTAACTATTTCCGCAAATGGTGGGGCATCTTTCTCAACAGCTAGTAATTCATTTCTTATGCTGCTAAATGCTGTTCCGGCTTCTGCGGATGTCAAACAGATCCTTGTAGTAGGTGGATTTAATGAGTTTGGAAGCTATTCAGAAATTGAAAATTCAATCAACGCTTTTATGGGAGCAGCAGAAGCAAGATTTCCGAATGCCAAAGTGTTTTCCGCCATGGTAGCATGGTCAGTTGATAGGACGGATGACCCAAATGTGCAGAATAGGCTTAAGATCGCAAAGAGTGTGTATAATACTCAACGGAAGAATTGGCGGTATCTGACAGGAAGCGATTATATTCTTCATGCAGATGGTTTCCTTGCATCAGATGGATTTCATCCGAACACAACAGGGCAGGAACGGCTTGCAACCTATCTTGCTACAGCTGTAGAAACAGGATCGTGTAGTCCATCATTTTATGATGTTAATGCAAATTTTGAAGCAGGTGACTTTTCACCAGCACCAGGATCAAGTTGGACGTTTGTTAGCTCCTACAATGAGAATACAAGCACTCTGATCTGGGGTAACTATGTTTGCCTACCAAACAGCGGAACACTTGTCTGTGATGGCACGGAATACCGTTTGGGGCGGATTTTCTCAACGTCTTTTATCGGAGATCACAACGGATATACATGCTATCCAACTACTGTGATTATTAAGTCCGGAAGTGACTTTTATCACATCCCTGCACAGCTTAACTTCAGAGGACGGCATATCTATTTGAGCCTGTATGATATTTCAGACGATAAGCATAATTACCGGACTTTGACAGAAGTAACACAGGTACAGATTCATAGAGGTTCAATCACAATGTAATGAAAGATAGCCCAGCGTATGCTGGGCTATTGTTTTTTATGCATCTATTAAAAGCTTTCTGAGTAGCTTGACTACTGACCAGTTTGTTTTTTCTACAAAAAATGTTATCATAAAAATAGACTTTCCAGTATTTAGATTTAGAGAGCTTAATTCCAACTCTATCATCAAAATTAAGATAAGATGCAAACAAGATATTAAGGTCATCATCATATTCACATCTTAACCCTTGATTTTCAAGGTCACATGCAAGCTGACTAAATGTCATGACATTCTTAACATAACACACATTGTATTTCATGTTCTCACCCTCCTACAGTTCAATACCGAAGATATCATTAAGACACCATTTTTCAAAATCTGGATCAGCATTGCAATATTCTGTAAGAAACTCTTCTGGTGTACATGATGCTAATTCAATATGAATATCTTCTCTGATCTCATCATTCATATAGCTTGCGACTTCATCCATGATTTCCATTGTTACTTCATTTGCTTTCATATCTTGTTTCCTCCTGCCTATCGGCTGTGATTTATTTGTTGATTATATTATAGTCCAATTGGACTAATATGTCAATAGAATGTCAATAGAATAAGTGACAGACTTTGTATGATATTGTCAGGCAATTTAATGTTATAGTTGCCTAGCAAGAATCATGCCAATTTTGATGTTATGAACGAAATATGAACGAAATATGAACAGATTGGGGAAATGTTAACAATTTGTTCACAGGTTAGTCTTGCCAAGTTT
>ERZ779870.1750-NODE-1750-length-13137-cov-3.30309_pt1 | contig 13137 bp, 8 predicted proteins | sample MGYA00511247_ERZ779870 | MGnify/ENA primary metagenome ERZ779870 (study PRJEB29588, sample SAMEA2149068) | human gut metagenome | biome: human gut; feature: human-associated habitat; material: faeces | place: Denmark | collected 2008/2010 ...
CGCCGTCGATTTCGCCCCCGTCGAGGCGACCATCTCCGGCATCATCCGGGACAACGCCCTGCCCGGCGTCTGCCCCGTCCAGGGCAAGCCATGAGCGGACGCGCCCAGCCCCTGCCGCCGCTTCAGGGCGGGATGCTCGTCATCGCCACCATCGGGATTTCGGTAGTCACGGCCATGACCGTGCTCGACTCCACCATCGCCAACGTCGCCCTGCCCACCATCGCGGGCAACCTCGGCGTGGCGTCTTCGCAGGGGACGTGGGTCATCACCTTCTTCGGGGTCGCCAACGCCATCGCCATCCCGCTCACCGGCTGGCTCGCCCGGCGCATGGGCGAGGTGCGGCTGTATTTCTGGTCCACGTTCCTGTTCGTCGTGGCCTCGTTCCTGTGCGGCATATCCAGCAGCCTCGGGATGCTCATCATCTGCCGCATTTTGCAGGGGGCCGCCGCCGGGCCGCTCATCCCGCTTTCCCAAAGCCTCCTGCTGGCCTGCTATCCCCGCGAGAAACGCGGCATCGCCCTTTCCCTGTGGTCCATGACCATCGTGCTCGCGCCCATCCTCGGGCCGATCCTCGGCGGGTATATCTGCGACAACTATACGTGGAACTGGATCTTTTTCGTCAACGTACCCGTGGGGGCCGTGTGCCTCGTCGCGCTGCGCATCCCCATGGCCGGGCGCGAGACGGCCACCGCCAAGAACCCCATCGACACCGTGGGGCTGATCCTCCTCATCATCGGCGTGGGCTGCCTCCAGCTCATGCTCGACGAGGGCAAGGACAAGGACTGGTTCGCCTCCGGCTACATCGTGATCCTCGGCGTCCTCACGGTCGTGGGGCTGGTGCTCCTTGTGGCGTGGGAGCTCACCGAAGAGCACCCCGTGGTCGACCTCTCGTTGTTCCGGCACCGTAACTTCACCGTGGGCACAATCTGCATCAGCCTCGGGTTCCTGTTTTATTTCGCCGGGGTGGTCATGATGCCCATGATGCTCCAGACGCGGCTCGGCTATACCTCCATGTGGGCCGGGCTCTCCCCCGCGCCCATCGGGATTTTCCCGGTCTTCCTCTCGCCGCTCATCGGGCGGTTCGCGCAGCGCATCGACATGCGGGTCATCGTCACCATGAGCTTTCTGGTTTTCTCGGCGGCCTTCTACCTGCGCACCCTGTTCTCGCCGGACGTCGATTTCGCCTTCGTCCTCTGGCCGCAGGTCGTACAGGGGATCGGCGTGGCCCTGTTCTTCATGCCGCTTACGAGCATCATCATTTCGGGGCTCGACGCCAAGGACATCGCCAACGCCTCTAGCCTCTCCAACTGCACCCGCGTGCTGGCGGGCTCCATCGGGTCGTCCCTCGCCACCACCATGTGGGAACGGCAGGAAGCCCTGCACCACGTCCGGCTCACCGAGTCCATCAACCCGTTCAACCCGGCGGCGCAGCACGGGCTCAACCAGCTCACGCAGATGGGCCTCTCGCCGGAACAGGCCAAGGTCTGGGTCGCCAACGAAATCACGCGGCAAGGGTTCCTGCTCGGGTTCAACGAGCTGTTCTGGCTGGCGTCCATAGCCTTCATCGGGCTGGCCGGGCTGGTCTGGCTGTCCACACCCATCAACAAGAAAATCCGGTAAGCGGACGCATGGCACAACAAACGAAATGCCGGAAAAAGACGGAAGCGCGCCGGGAGGCCATCCTTGACGCCGCACTGGAAGAATTCGCCGCAAAGGGGTACGCCGGAGCGCGTATGGAAGACATCGCCCGGCGGGCCGGGGTCGCCAAGGGCACGTTGTATCTGCATTTCGGGGATAAGGAGGGGCTGTTCAACGGCCTCGCGGAGTCTGCGTTCGCGCCCATGCACGCGCTGGCCAAGGAGATCCTCGACGACAAGACGCCGACCCTGCGCGAAAAGCTGCTCCTTTTCTGCGGGCCGATGCTGGATGAACAAGGCTGCTCAAGGACGGCGCGGATCATCAGGCTGGTGTGGGCAGAAGGGCTGCACAACCCCAAGCTCGTCGCGCCGTTCTACCACGGGCTGGTCGCCCCGATCCTCGAGCTGCACCGGGAGAACCTGCGCCTCGCCGCACATGAGCACCCGCACCCGGCGCTCCAGCGGTTCCCGCAGCTTCTCGTCTCGCCGATCATGCAGGGGCTGCTCTGGCAAGGGATGTTCAAGGACAAGGCCCCACTCGACGTGAAGGAACTGTATATCGCCTACCTCGACATTATCCTGCCGGAAAAATAAGGGATTTATGTATAAGGCAGACAGCCGCGCCTCCCGAAGCCCCGGGAGGGTGCCGCAAGCGGATTCCTGCGGAAACTTGGTTTTTTCACGCCGGAAACGCGGTAGGGCTTCCCTGAAAACGTCCTTTTTTTCGCCTCTGACAGATTTGAAAGCCAACAAATTGTAGATCTCTAACAGACTATCATGTATTTATAAACCGGTATTTCTCATTACGAGGGGTGGCTACGCTTTTCCCCGATTGCGCCGGAAGTCTTTCGCGGAATAGACAGCGGCCCCTCCCTTCTCCCCTTTTGTGAGCGCCTTTGGCTCCAAATCCCGCCTCGTCCAGAAACGGGGATGGATTTGTTTTTATAATTCTACTGTGTTATAATCTTTTTTGATTACGAATGCGCGGCACTCGGTTGCAGCGGATCGCGCATATGCCGGGCATTGGGGGGAAGGATTTCGCAGCTATTTTCCGTGGTATAAAATTGACATAATTTAAAAGATTATGCGATAAAATAGTGCCCTCCCCGCCTGTTGGCGGAGCGCAAGCACAGGCGGGCTCCGCCCGGCCCCGTATCCCAACGGATGCCGGACAGAGTCTCCGTGCGGAACGGAGAACCGATCGCCCAAAAAACGGGGAACACGCCACAGGATTGCGGAGAAAAAACAAAATACAGCACGCCAGCCTCTCCCCCGCATGATTGCTCCCGTGCCCGCTCTCCCCGCCCGCTTCTCCCCGGCATTCGCCGCTGTGGTATCCCCAGCGGGGAAGGGGCCTTCCCCGCAATTTTATAGCCATTCCATATGATTATGTGCAGATATCTTGCCCGCACCGGTCCTTTGTTCCGAAAACCGCGGCATCCGGAGGCGTTCCCCTCAGGCCCTGGGCCGCTTTCACGTCCATCCCCCACTTCGCCATAAAGCGGGGCAATTTATCATAATAAAGCGTTATTCCTCCCCAAACACTGATTGCAACGGGCCGAAATATCCTTTAGAAAAGGACAGGCCGCACCTCAGGAAAAGCGGCCAACCCCATCCGGCTGTCCGGTCCCGACGCCGCGTATCGAGCGGGTTCGGGAACTGACGCTACCCGCCGCCAGTTCCGCCGCACGGCTTTATCCCGGCTCCTCCGGGGTTCCCACCGCTCCGTCGTTTTCCCGATTTGGTTGTTGGGGAACTTCCCGACGTTAAGGCCTGAGGAACGCTTTTTCCTCCTTGAAAACGAGAGCATCACATTGAAGCGTCCCGCGAGCCCCGCCGAAAACGGCGCAGGGGCTGCGGGTTGCCCCCCGAGAGAGTTTCCCTTGAGAATCACGATACCGTCTTTTTCTTCACTCCGGCCCGTTCTTCTGGCTGGGTTCCTCCTCGCGCTGCTGTTCGCGGGGTTCCCGCCCCGCAGCGGAGCCGAGGAAATCCTCCGCATCGGCGTGGAAGACGATTATGCGCCCTTCTCCTTTCCCGCCGAGGGCACGCAGGCCGGATTCGACCCGGAGATCGCTGAGGCGTTGTGCAAGGCCATGCGCCGTTCCTGCACGGTCGAGCCCCTTGCTTTCGGCACGCTGCTCGAAAAAATGCGCCGGGGCGAGCTGGACATGATCGTTGCCGGGCTTGCCAAAAACGAACAACGGCTGGCGTATATGGATTTCACCAACAGCTACTACCACTCCCGTTCCATCTATCTGGGGCTTCCGGGCAGCGTGGCCGTCAGCGCCGAAGGCCTGAAAGGGAAACGCGTTGGCGTCCAGGATCATACGCAGCAGGAGATCTTCCTCCGGAGTCACTGGGTCAACGTGGCTGAAATCATCCGTTTTCCTACCTATGGGCAACTGATCGACGCCTTCTGCGCCGGACAGCTGGACGCCATCCTCGTGGACGGGCTGTCCGGGTACGAATTCCTCCAGAGCGAGCGCGGGCAGCCTTTCGCCATACTGGATGATCCCCTCCCGCCCGACGAAGACCTCGCCTATGCCCACATCGGCGTCCGGAAAAACAATTCCGAACTGATCGAGGCGATCAACGAAGCCATCGTCCATATCAAACTGAACGGCGAGTACGACCGCATCGTACGCAAATATTTCCCCTTCAGCATTTATTGAGCGCGTTCATGTACTGCAAGCCTTCCCGCAACGCGGAGCCGAAGCGGAAACGACAACTCGGCATCAACCTTTTCCCCGTGCTCGTCTCAGTGCCCCTGCTGGCGCTGCTGGCCTTCGTCTCTTTTATCTTCACCAATGACCTTCAACGGATCAAAAATCTGGCGCTCTCCACCAGCAACAGCCATCTGCCGCAGATCCTTGCCAAGCAGCAGATGCTCCTCAACGTCGAAAACATGCGCCGCAACATCGCGCTGGTGTACAGCGCGTCCGACCCCACGATCAGCCGGAACGCGGGCATCACCGCCCAAGCGCTGATCGCGGAATCGGTCTTTGAGGAGACGTCGGTGGACTTCTCCAGCAAAATGGATGAGATCAGGCCGCAACTCCTCCGTCTCATTGAGCTGAGGCAGCAGAGCTATCTGGCCGAGGATCGGCTCCATCATGCGGAAATCTTTTTTTCGAACGTGCTCGGGCGGCTGCTTATGCGGGCGGGGATGGAATACAGCTATCCCCTCAGGCACAGTGCGCGGCACCTGGACAAGGATTTCTCCAGAAACACGGCCAACAAGCAGGGCCTGCAGGAAAGCCTGCGCCCGCTGATGGACATGTGCGCCAAGGCGGAACAGGCCGCCCCCCCTGAACGGACGCTGCTCAAGGACTGCGGGGAATTCCGGACGAACTGGGACGGCATCGTGTCCAATTGGACGCAGCTCGCGAGAGGCCACGTGGAAGCCAAACAGCTCTGGAACACCCTCGACGGCAAACTGCGCGAGCTCAGCGACGCCGTTTCGACCCACGAGGCCGAATGGATTTACCGGAGCATGTCCCACATCAACGAGGAAGTTTCACGCATCAAGGAACTGTTCCCGATCATGGGGACCGCGTTGCTCGCGGGGCTGCTGGCCACGCTGCTGCTCATCCACCTTCAGATCCTCCGCCCCCTGTCCCTGCTCTCTCAGGCGCTGCGGACCATCCGTTCCGGGCACTCCATCTCGGAACTTCCCCGGGTACGCATCCGGGAATTGCAGGACGTACTCGACGTTTTGCCCGACATCAGCCGCCATATGGACGAACTGAACACCCGTTCCGGCCAGCTCGCGCAGGAACGGGACCAGTATGCTGACCTCAGCTTCCGGGATGCGCTGACCGGCGTATACAACCGCCGGGCGCTTGAGGAAACGATGGAGCGCATCCCGGCGCGCACGCCGCTCGCCCTGCTGATGCTCGACCTCGACTTCTTCAAGAACTACAATGACCGGTTCGGGCATCAGGCCGGGGACGCCGCCCTGAAAGCCGTGGCGCAGGCCACGCAAAAAGCGCTCCTGCGGGATTCGGACAGGATATTCCGGTACGGCGGCGAAGAATTCACCATCATTCTCGCCGGGGCCGGACAGTATTCGGCCATGACCGTGGCACAGCGCATCTTGGAAGAAGTGGCCGCACTGGACCTTGTCCATCCCGATTCCCGGACGGGCAAGCTGACGGTCAGCATCGGCATTGCGCACCGCTCGTTCGGGGAAGATGCGGACATCTGCGAAGTGCTGACCCATGCGGATCAGGCGCTGTATGAAGCCAAGACGTCCGGCAGAAACCAGATCGTCCTTTTCGAGGGATAAGCCCCTTCCGGCCAGGCCCCGCCTTCAGGCGTGCTCCGGAACGGCGGAGCTATTGGGCGTCAAAATCGGCCCCGCCCGTGCGCACGGTTTCGGAAGGCTCCATCGCTTCCTTGAGGTCTTTGGACACCTTGAGCTTGATCGTCTTGCGCGGGGGAATGGGCACCGGCTGCCCCGTGTGGGGATTGCGCCCCAGACGGGCCGCGGTTTCCGTCACGGCCAGCGTCCCGATGCCCGGCAGGATCACCGACGTATCTTCAAGCAATTGCCGCCGGACGTACCGCATAACCACGAGCATAACCCGTTCGGCTTCCACAGGGCTCACTTCCAGAGCCTTCGCTATGTGTTGGACAAGATCTTTTTTGGTCGATTTGGAAGCCATTCGCAGCAGCACCTTCTGTCTTGAATCGTTGGGGAGAGAAAGAGTTTTTCTTTCTCTCTTTCTATAGGCGAAAGGAATGTCCGATCAGATTATCCGATCAAAATGGACGATCAAGTTGTCCCTTCACGAGAGTCTACACTGTTTTTACAGCCTTTTTTTCCTGTCAGAGTGTCCGGGACATCGCCAATAAGACTGTCCGGCGTGTGCGGCCATTCTGTCCTGCCTCACAGGCCGCTCACAACATCCTCGGACGGATTGGGTGTCCAGCATGTCCGGACATCCTGCCCTGACACGCTGTCCGGGCCTTCCGGACGGGCTGCCTGTCCATGCGCAACCGCACGCATCCCGGACGGGCACATTATCCGCCCAAAACGTCTGCACAGAATGGACACACAGAATAGCCCTACTGCCCCGCTCCGACGGCGTCCTGGAGCATATAGCTGATCTGCATCCGGCAGGCCTTCTGCACCAGCGGGTTTTCCAACCCCCCGCGCGAACGCAGGACGGCGGGAACCTTCTCCAGGATCTGTGCGGCAAACGGGCCGTCGGGTTCATCGAGCATCTGACGGAACATCGCTTCGACCTCTTTTTCAAGGGCAAGGGCGGCCTCTTCTTCGAGCAGCCTCCGCTCGGCCTCCAATGCCTCGCGTTCCCGGCGCACGGCCTCTTCGCGTTCCCGGCGGCGTAATTCCGCCGGAGAAACATACCCCGTGGGGATACGGTAGGTCCCGTCCTTGGACAGGCAGCGAAAGACCCAATCCACCGGACGCGAAACGGGCTGGCCCTTGCTGTCCACCATCTGGCCGTGTTCCAGCTCGTACTCCGCATACCGGAGGGCGTCCGTGAGGGAACCGGGGTCAATGTTCTGCACGGCGAGGAGCTCTTTGATCCGGCGCAGGTGCTTGGCGGTGAAACCGACCTCCATCAGCCTCGGGCACAGCTCGGGCAGCGCCCTCTCCAGCTCATCCGCCGGAGAAGCCGACACGGAAGGGGAAGCGGCACGCGGCGCGCCGAGTGCCTCCTTTTCATCCATAAGAAGCCTGATACGCATCCCCCGCCGATGGACCGTTTTCTCGCACACGCCCGTTTCCGCCCATGTAGCGATGATCCGACGGCAGGTGCGCGCATCGATACCGATGGTCTCCTCAATGATGGGGAGGGTCAGGTCGATGGTTTCTTTCTTGCCGATCCCGTAAAGCCACTTGAAGAGCTTCGTCGGATTGGCCCCATGCACTGGAGCCAGAGGCCTGAGGAGGCTGATCTGCCCTTCTCCGACCCTCTTGGGTTTGCACCGGGCCCCTGTCTGCACGTCAACTTTGGCTGTCCGGCGTGAGCGGCCATTCAGAGCGTCTGATGTGGGCGAACGCAATGTCATCGCAGCGGCCTGGACAGGTACGGCTTCTTCCTGATCATGCTTACGAGAGGCAGACGTCCCCTGCTCCGTGGAAGCCCCCGCCTCTTGTCTGTTCTCCACCGGTAGCTCTGGATTCCGCTCAGGCAGCTCTTCATGGTGAGAGGATCTTTTGTCAGGACATTCTGAGTGTCCATTCTGGACATCCACTTGATAAGGACGTTTCCGTCCATCGGGACGGGAAACAGCCGGAGATGCCTTTGAATGTCCATGTAGAGTGTCCACTATCGGCGTCCACGTAGAGGGCGCGCTCAGGGACTCAAGGCTTGGAGTTTCAGAATATTTTCCCGTTGCTTCTCGTTGCGAAGGGGAGTGCTGAGATGCCTGAGCGTCCATTTTGACAGTGATATCAGGCTGTCCATTTTGCATGTCCTCAGCTTCTGTCTTCACAGAGACGCCAGATCGTGCCTCCGTGGCGAGTCCACTTGCAAGTCCGTTCTGATCGTCCACTTTGTCAGGACACTCAGGAGAATCAATTTGCGCGTCCACAGAGGAGGAGGAGGAGGAGGAGGAGGAGGAGGAGGACATTTCAGACTGTCCATTCTGCACGTCCACACCATCCGCCTTATGCGAGATTTTCGCGGCGTCAGCCTGCATCTCCTCAAGGACTCTGGCCGCCGCGATGTGATCTGGGCGCTCTGCCAGCTTGGCCGCGACGGATTCCATCAGTTCGTTGAGGCCGCGTCTGCGGGGATGCGTCTGTCCGGGGGTCATCAGAGGCTCCTGTTTACATGCCGAGGGCGGCGAGGATTTCACGGGCGACGGAGCGGAATTTCGCCGCCACCTTACTGCGGGGTGAAGATTGGAACACCGTTTCGGAGAGCATCTCGGAAGATCGGAGCATGGTCGCCTCACTGATATACTCGGTGAGGACCTGTCCGGGATAGCGGTTGTTCAGGATGGTCAGCGAGTGCTTGTCCGCAAGCCGCCGCAAGTCAGCCATATTGTACAGGAACTTAAGCAGGACAAGCCCTTCGTTCAGCTTCGTGCGGCGGATCTGGTTGATAGCATTGATGGTTTTCGTGATACCGTCGAGCGAGAAACGCGACCCCGCACGGATGGGCACAATGATAAAGTCGGAGGCGATCATCGCCATATACACGAAAGCCCCCATTGAAGGCGGGCAGTCGATGAGGGTGATGTCAAACTCTTTGGTCGCATACTCTCTCAGCCGTTCACGGAGGGCGACGATGTATGACTCGTTCTTATAGAATTCGGCTTCGATGAAGGCCATCTCCTCAACGTTCGGAAGGATGCTGCAACCGATCTCTGTGGGATAGATGCAAGATTCAGGTTTGATTTCGGGGGCTTCTTCGTCATAAACCGAGGCAAGCAGCTCGTAAAGCGAAGCACAGCCGGGAGCGAGGTTGAAGAAGGAAGTGGAGTTGCACTGGCTGTCCACATCGACGATCAACACCTTTTTCCCTTGCATGGCCAGGGCATGTGCGAGATTGACGGTGATCGTCGTCTTCCCCACACCACCCTTGTTGTTGACGACCGAAATGATCTTGCCCATCGGAATCTCCTTTTAGTGAACGACTTGGTTTTCAGATAGAATAAAAAACGTTGAAGCACAACATTTTTAGTCTATTTTTTTTCTATATTTCTTTCGATGAATGTTCGCCCTTACGCAGCGGATGGGCTCGCGCATCAAGAGCGGTTCCCTTGATGGATTTTTTGTTTAAGATAAAATCATTTTATTTCAGTATATTACAAATCCATACCTGTTATTTTTCAGACAAGCGGACATACAAAAAAAGAATGCTTGAAGGACGGATGGTTACCCGAAAAAATTCGTATATCAAATATGTTTTTGCGAGTATCCACCCTCTCAGGGATACGCCACACGGAAATCATCGGCTGTTATCATATTCCTTTTCCATTGCCTTCAGGGGGGCCATCCTCCCAGCCCTTAGACCGCCCACTCAAAAATCTTTCAGCCCCGGAGCCCGTTGGGGGATAGCGCTTACTCCACGAGCCATGCCTTTATTCACCATAGGGCGAAACACGATTTCAAAAAGATTGAACGATGTCAGCATGGGCCCATCCCTGGACAAAACGAACGTTTCAACGGCGCAGGAAAACAAACTCTACGGCGGAACATCTACCCTCCCCTATTGCACCAGTACCATTGCTGATGCCGACATCCTCCAATGCGTATTCATTTTAGCCCAAAGTTCGTGAGGCCATGACTGACCTGATTATTCCCCACATGTAACCACGTACCCGAGCTTATGGTATTCTTCTCTACGTAGCGTTATTGCATCCCCTCCTTTCAGCGAGGACTTTCTGAGAGGCCATTTTGAGAGTACATGTTGATCCATTTTTTTGAGTGTCCATTTTGCATGTCCATATTCTTATATTCCAAAAAACACGCAGAGATATTCTGATAGCATCTTTATAAGATGAATGTTTTTTCTCATTCTTTAAACATGAAAAAACTGAATTTTTACAGCAAAATATCCACTCAAAACGGACTATCACAATGGACGCTCAAATGGACACGCTCATATCATATTACATTGTTCCAACATACAGGGAGGAACTGCAAATCTTTTGAGTATCCGCCCGTCGCCCTGAAAACATCCAATATGGACGCCCTTAGTGGACACCCACATTATCCATAAGCCGTCCCATCATCAGGAACGTCCCCCCGCCTCTCCGGTTGGCCACCGTCCTTACAACAATCGGCTATCCTCCACCGGTCACCAAAAGAAGAGGCCTGAGGGACCGTTTTCCCCATATGCTCCTTTCCCCAACCACCGTTCCTCCCTCAGAAACGGAAGGTATCACTGCAGGTCCAGAGCTGTTGCTCCCCACCGGAGCATTCCCAATCGCTCTGACGGAGACAAGCAATCATATATGTTTTGCATGGACATTATGAGTGTCCATTTTGAGTGGAACATATGAGAGTCCTTTTCGAGCGTCTAGTATGGCAGGACATTTTGACCGGAAAAACGGCTATGCATATTTTGATCGGCCATTGTGCTCAAACAAACTGTTCGGACAAAACGTATGTCCTTTTTGTGAGGATATTCAGATCGGACACACAGAAAGGACATGCAGATCGCCGGGAAGTAGGGACATTTTGGAAGTCCAATGAGCGGGGATAGCATGTCAGGACACGCTGTCCTTGCATTCTGGACGCCCAGCGTGTCCCGGGACAGTATGCCTGTCCAACATGCAAGGACAGAATGGCCGCTCTTCGCGGACAATCATATTTATGACGAAAAGAAATGTCCCTATTCAAAAATAGATAATAAAAACAATATATACATACAAGAGAGGACGAAATGGACGGATATTCTGCGCGTCCATATTGGACGGCCTTTTTTCCGTTTTATCCTACATGATAGAAAGAAAGAAAAAGTCAGATCTTTCTGTTCTTGATTTCAAAACAGAAAAAAACGCTTCAAGCTGTTCCCTATTTCAAGTAAACACATCCCCAAAAGGGTTTCCCAAAGCACGTCGTTTCTATGCGACGCTGTGTGAAGGAAACATTCCTTCAAGCCCTTCCTGATCTTTTACGGGGTCCTCACTATCAATAGGGGGGACGTGCTATCGAGCCTTCTTCCTGCCTATGGCTCATACGGATTGCGGTAGGGTAGGGCGTTCAATAACAAATCGGGGGCCCGAATTTAAGCGAAGCTATGGCCTGTCTCCACGATGTCATGGACGTGCGTTACCCGCCTGAAAGCCCAAAAGAAGAACCCCGGAATTTAAAGTTTCCGGGGCATCGTTTTACCGGGAGGGGGTAGGCGTCAGTTCCCCGTTTCGAAACGTTTGGGGCAGGTGCGGCAGGGGATATCCGGAAGCGGGCTTTGCAGCGCATCGCGGAACATGCGGAAAGGGCCGCTTTGCCAGATGCCGAGGGGATCTTCCTCTACGGCGGACCCGAACACGCGGCGGTTCACGGCCTCGGGCGAAGAGGCGGGCGCATCCACCGGAAGGTTCAGGTAGATGCAGGGGGACATGCGCCCTTCCGCGTCCACGTAGAGCGTCCGGGCTGCGTTTTCCCGGCAGGGGAACAGGCCGCAGCCGTCATCGGGCCGAGGGGAGGGCAGGCTGTAGTAGAGGCCGCGCCCGCGTTTGGCGGTTTCTTCGGCGACGCGTTCGAGTATGTCCCGGGCGGCGTCCAGTTTCCCGGCCTCGTGCGGGGAAAAGGCTTCCGCCTCCAGCCCCGGCGCCGCGATGTAGTCCAGCGTGCTGATCACCGCCGCGTGTACGTCCAGTTCGTCCATAAGATCGGGCAGGCCTTCCACGGCTTCCATCTGCGAGGCGAGCATGAGGTAGGCGAAATGCAGCTCAAGATGCACGCCCATTTTGGCTTTGCGGACGCGCTGGAGCGTGCGCACGGCCTCACGGACGCGGCTGAACGGCACGCCCGCGCGCGGGGCATTGCTGGCCTCGTCGGTGCCCACGAGGGAAAAGGCCACAATGTCGATGCCGCTCTCCACGATTTGCCCGGCAAGCGTTTCGTCCATGCGCAGCCCGCAGGTGGTTGTGGAGACCCGGCAGCCCGCCTTGCGCGCCAGCGCCGCGAAATCCATGAACCGTGGGTGCAGGAACGGTTCGCCCCAGCCTTGCAGGTGCACGCGCCCGCTCTCCTGCATGAGCGGCCACAGGCGGGCGAAGGTCGCGGCTTCCATGTGCCGCGAGCGCCAGTATCCGGCCTGCGTGGTATGCGGGCAATAGACGCAGCGCCCCGGGCAAACGGAGGTGACTTCCACCTGTATGCAGTCAAGCAGGCGGGGTTTGCCGAACAGGCTTTCCCGGAACAGCTGCCAAACCGAAGGTTCCTGAAAACGGGGGTTGTGCAGCGGATCGGTCGCGCCGCCGTCTTTTGCCATGGGGTTCTCCTACATGCCGAACAGTTTTTTCAGGGACCCGAGCAGGCCGGCTTCCTGGGGCCGTTGCACCGCCCATGACGTTTCCACGTGGGGCCGGAGGATCGTCGCGTTCCACTTGCGTTTGAAGAACACGATGCCCGGATTGATGCCGAGGCCAAGGTTCAGGAGCGTATGCCCGCGCCGGATGCCTTCTGCGGCAAGGGCGTCCAAAAGGGCGTCCGCCGTACCGGGCGGGCTTTCCGGGGCGCGGAAGGCGAACAGGTGGAAAACGGTTCCGAGCGCCGTGTAATCGCCCACGGCGAAGCCCTGCAACGCGCCTTCACAGTCCCGCGCCGCGAACAGCAGGGCGTCGGGCACGGCCTCCACATACGGGCCGATGTGCCGGAAAAGATGCCGCGTCCCCGGCGCGAAGGGCCGCGAACGGATATACTGTTCCACCAGTTCGGCATGATCCGGTTTCCAGCCTTCCCGCGCAATGAGAATGTCCCGGCGGGCGCGCCGGAGCTGGTTGCGGAGCTTTTGGCCATAGGCCATGTCCGCCGCATCCGTGGGGAGGGGGATGCCCCAAT
>ERZ779870.1781-NODE-1781-length-12935-cov-91.495_pt1 | contig 12935 bp, 9 predicted proteins | sample MGYA00511247_ERZ779870 | MGnify/ENA primary metagenome ERZ779870 (study PRJEB29588, sample SAMEA2149068) | human gut metagenome | biome: human gut; feature: human-associated habitat; material: faeces | place: Denmark | collected 2008/2010 ...
ATTACTTTTTACTATCCGGCAACGGATTAATAGCCCCCCTTTGTGTACAAGTATATGCCGATACATCTACCGCTTTGCGGTGTGATTCAGCGACCGACGCCCCTCTAAGTATGTTCACAACAAAGGTAGCAGTAAACGAGTCGCCTGCACCTACAGTATCGGCCACCTCGACTTTAGGTGTGTTTATGGATGACACTTCCCCACTTGCATCATATATGCCACTACGTACTGCCCCTTGTGTGAATATAACATACTTGAGCGAGAAACGAGCAATGAGTTCTGCGATAGCTTCCACAAAATCAGTAGAAAGGGAAAGAAGAGAAATCAATAACGGCAATTAGTCTTCATTCAATTTGAGCACATTTGCTTTTTGCAAGGATTCCACAATCAAGTCTGTCGAATAAAAATGTTGCCTGATATTAATATCGAACACCTTCAAAGAGGTATCCGGCACGGCATCTATGAGCCTTAAGATTGCAGCACGTGACTTTTCACTTCGTTGTGCCAAAGAGCCCCAACAAACAGCATCTGCATCGCTGACAAGTTTCATGGTCGCAGGACTACACTCGATAGTATCCCAAGCAACATTCTCAACAATCTCATATTGCGGTACACCGGCCTCATTCAACGACACAAGCACTTTACCTGTCGGCAAAATATTACGGGAAATATATCCTAAATCAAGTCCGGTCTCTTTAAGCACTGTAAACGTTTCATCACCGAGTTCGTCGTCACCTATTGCCGTAACGGGATATGATTCTGCTCCCAATTCCTTCGCAAAAAAGCAGAAATTGATAGGTGCTCCACCGAGTCTCTTACCTTCCGGGAAGCAATCCCAAACAACTTCTCCTATACCTATTATTTTCATGGTTTTATAGTTTAATAATTATTTTCATGGATGTTGCACTATGCTCGTCTATAAATTTATATGCCTCGTCATACTGCTCGAACGGGAAATGATTTGAAATAAGCGGTTCGAGACGGATAGCTCCCGAACTTACCTGATCGATAGCCGTAAGATAATCTTCATGGCGATACATCATCGTTCCGTTCACCTTCAGTTCGTGCTCTCCCAAATAGAACATATCAAGCGACGGATCCTTGCCAAATACCGCCACTACAACGATGGTACTCCCTTTTTCGATACACTCCATAAGCGAACGAATACTCGACTCAACTCCGGCAACCTCAAACGCAGCTTGAAAATCTTCATCCCCGAAAAGCCTCTTCGCTCCTTCTTTGAGCGGCATCTTAGCTACATTGAGCGTATCTATTATACCACATTTACGAGCGATTTCAAGTCTGAAATCACTTACATCGGTAATAAGGACCCGTTTGGCTCCTCTTGCCTTAGCGAACTGCGCCACGAGGTTACCGATCGTTCCGGCACCCGATACAACCACATTCTTACCTTTCAAATCCCCGCCACGCATGGTTGCATGCGCAGCCACTGCCACCGGTTCTATCATAGCCCCATAATCAAGTGACATACCTTCAGGCAACACCGCAATCCTGTCATCATCAACCACAAAAAAGTCTTGCGCAGCTCCATTTGCCTGAAAAGCTTGCACTCTTAGCTCCTCACAAATATTATACTCTCCCCGCTGACAAGGCTTGCACTTCCCACACGCAAGTTGCGGACGTGCGGTGACAACGTCACCCACCTTGCAGATCGTAACCGCCGTCCCCGTAGCGACTACCACTGCCGAATATTCATGCCCCTGAACTACCGGATAAAAAGTTGCCGGATGACATCCGTGATAAGAATGTATCTCACTTCCACAAATACCAATTCTCTTAATATTCAGAAGCACCTGATGTTCTTTCAGGTCCGACGCCTTAGGCGCCTCAACTTCACGAAATTCAATATGTTTTGGTTCTACTAATACCGCTTGTCTCATTTTATACCATATTTACTTAAAATTTCTATTACCGGAGTCTCTATTGACTTCGCCCAAAGTGCATATCCATAACTACTTGGATGAGTTCCGTCGACCGATGTCTCATGCGCATCGGAAGCATCAGGCGTAATCAGATAAACGTCTTTATATTTCGGGTTCGTGAGGATTTTCGCAAACAACTCCTCTACAGTTGCCGCCTTAGCCCGTTCTTTCGCATCAAGAACTGTATCGAATGAACGTCGTTCACGATAGATAGTACGCTGAAATATCAACGGAGTAGCCGGATGTGCCGCTATAAGCCGATCGATAAACGGCATCAGGCGCGCTCTTATCAGTTCTGCGTCAGGATTTGAAAAAGTATCGAATATAAAAGCATCAGCCTTGACTTCCGCAAGAACGTCGAGCATGTAAGGCTGCATCAGGCAACGTCCGCTTGTTGCGAGCGACACGACTTGAAGCCCCGTATTACGCATAAATTGCATGGGATAACTCATACCGGATCGATCCGTGCTCACTCCCTGCGTAAACGAAGAGCCATATACCGCTATCCTGTGACGAAAATCGGACTTCAACGGTTCGATAACAGCATCGTCATCTATCCCTATCTTACAAGAAATGACCTCCGAATACATCGGCATATACATCATACATTCGTGCATCGTACCATCCATATTCTCAATGAGCGTAAATGTCTCGGTTTTCTCGCCCTTATACGCTTTCAATGAACCGCTTGCTGCATACTGCCATTGACCGCCTGCATTTTTGATATAAAGATCATATCCTTTATAAGAGATCGGCATGGTTGAATGGCTCGAATATACATATCCCCACTTTGTCGTAATCTGTATATTACGCGTGTTCGTTTTAAACAACACAGCCATACCGGCAGAGCAACGGAGTTGTCGATTCTCCGTCCTGTTAAAACCTTTATAAACCAATGTATCGACTCTATGATACGGATTGGGAGTCGATTCAAACGGCTTACCTATCAGGTTAAGCGTTGACGCCTCCGTCTGTTTTTGTGCCGAAACCGACAATACGCACGAAAGCGACAGAACAACCGTTATGAAAAACTTCTTCATTGCCTTGGATTTTTTAGTTGTTTACTGTAATAAGACTTTCAATCCTTCCGCTACCTGCATAGCATAAAACTGCTCATACTTTTCCATAAACACAGGATATTTGTCCAGTCCCAATGACACAAAAGGTGATATTTTCAAGAACTCGGCCGGCGATCCTCCGGAAATCAACTTCCTGTCCGCTGGGGTGATGTGAGGTTCGGAGATAGCTATATTTTCACCGGACTCGGTGCGCGCACCTATCAGGTATTTGCAATAAACAGCTATCAGGAAAGCCTCTATCGAAATATCCTTCCCATCCTGCAACATCTGTTTGAGTATGGGTACCACATAAACCGCAAACTTAGCAATGCCATCGCCACAAAGCCGTGATACCTGATCGCTGATCGCCTTGTTTGAAAATCGTTCGATAAGCTGGTCTTTATACGCTTCAAGGTCAACGCCCTCGGGAACCGGAACATAAGGAGTAACGTCCCTGTTCATAAACAGCTTTATCATTGCACGATACCTCTCGTCTGCCATTACAGCATCGACCTTCCTGAATCCTTCCATATAGGCAGGATAAGAAAGAAGAGTATGTGACGCATTGAGAAGACTTAATTTCATGATTTCATACGGGGTCACATCATGGGTGAATGTAACTCCCACCTTCTCCCATGCAGGACGGCCTGCAATGAAATTATCTTCAATCACCCATTGTATAAAGTCTTCACAACACACATCTGTAACCTTACCCGGTTTTGTTACGGGAGTGATTCGATCCACCATCGAATTCGGGAACGTCACTTTCTTTTTCGCCCACGCTGCCACCTCGGGATATTTCGCTTCGAAGTATGACATAAACGCACATCTAGCGACATTGCCGTTCATCTGCATGTTGTCACACGAAAGAATCGTAATCGGCAAATCTTTCTCCATCCGGCGTTTAAGTCCTTCGGCTACATACCAAAACACACTGCGCGATTGGTTAAAATCAACCTTATATCCCCCTTCGGTAATGGTGAGAGAGATGATTTTTATCTCCTCCGATGCTATTTTAGCGATGATAGGCTCACTATCTATTTCCCCCCATGCCAGTTCTACAAGCGAACCAATCAGCATACTATCCTGCTCGCCGGAAGGGCTGCATGTCGTCAACTGATATATGCCGTCGTCTTTCTTGAGGGCGTTGAACAATACCCCGTCCGTAGGCATAATCATGGCTCCGAATACCCCCCAGCATCTTTGTGACGGATCTTCAAGTAATAGATTTGTGTAAGCTTCGAGATGTGCACGATGGAAGTTTCCAACGCCGAAATGTACTATTCCGGCCTTTATTTCAGCACGATTATAATTAAAAGTCTTCATACGATAATTTCAATGTTTCGGCAAGTGATTTTTCCACCTTGTCGCAATGTTCTATATAGAATTTATAAACCTCATTCCATTTGTAATAAGATGCTTCAACCGCTTCCAACGGCAACCGGAGGTCTTTCTCATTCAGCATAAACTTAACTAAAACGTCCGGATTGCCTTCTGATTGGTAAAAGATCATCTGAAGGTTCGCACCCATCGGAATATCCCAGTACTTCCAACTCCGCAACGCTTCTTTGGAATTACCAGCCTCCCGCGCCCACGTTCCGGCTTGCAGATTTGTCAAGATGGCCATCAGAACGCCATCGTGTCCGAAGTTGAGATTGATGCCATGACGCTTGCGAACCAGATCTTCGGCAGATTCGTCTAACAAATGGCGTAACGTGCGGGATGCAAGTCCCCAACTACGCCCGTGAGATACCGGTTCAGGACCTTTCTGCGCAAAATACTTATAGTTCTCGATTTCTGCCCAAGCCAATATTTCCTCTTCTGTAAAGATATCCCATATAGGCACTTGGCGGTCGAGGCATTGCATCAGCGATGCCATTAACCAGAAACAATGGATCAGGTCGTACTTGTCATACTCACTTTCTACTTGCGTAACATCTATAAACAGTCTTGTAAAAAAAGCATCCACATCCAACTTTTCATCTATATATGAACGATATTTCTTATACCAACTGTTTTCTTTACCGAGTATATACTTATCAAGCGGACTCCTGTCGGGACATACGTTACCGTATGGATTCAGTGTGGCAAGGAACGAACGGGAGTTGTCTATCTCCGCCCATTCAAGCCCGGGACGCAGCGACAAAATGCCCGAATTTACAGATTGCATGGTGGCTGCCACCCGAAGCACATTCGTTGCGTTAGTCTTCAAATAGGGATGTCCTTCAAATACTTCCGGATAGTTTTGTACCATCCTCCGGCCTATCTCCCTTGTCTGACGATAACCGATTTGTGTCAGATCGCCTTCTTTGTAAAACACATTCTTCTTGAACGGTTCAAGACGTTCGTACAGGGCTTTCCCAAAATCGGTAAGGTTGTTTGTGGCATGAGCTTTCTCCAATACGCCGTATATGGCAGGATAAGTCACCTCATCGTCTATCTGACGCGCTCCATGACGGAAATAGCCGTTTATATAGAAAGGCGTATATCCTTTGGGCGCCGGCGTAACCGGATGTGAAAGATCGGTCACATAATACACGCCGCCTGCACGTTCCGGATCCCTGCGTATCTCGTCGAGAGGATTTTCGGCCACCGGCTTTTCTTTCGGAAGAGAGAGTTTGAATATGCAAGGAAGATCAGACGTCTTTTTCGCATTCGTATTGGTATTGACATACATAACCCCGTCTTTAACCACAATATCTTCCGGTTCGTAAATAACCTGTTCCTGCACATTGTATCGGGCAGTAATCGTCCGCCTATCCGTATCGTACACCCGGATGCAGGAAGGACGGCTGTCATCCTGTTTCCCAACTCCGAAGCAGAAATAGATTTTACCATCATGCATACAGCCCGCTTGTGTGAACCATACCTCATAGGGGAACACCACCTGATCGAGAATGTCATTTTCGTCGAGGCGCACCTTTGCGCCCTCACTCAACGACGGTATGCGGAATTTGGTGGCGACATACTGGTTTTCCCATGCATGCTTTGTCACCTTCGCCACAGTACGTTTACGCGCCGAGAATATCCATATAAAGCCCCGTTCCCGATCGACCAGCCAGCTTGGTGCGCCAAAGATGGAGACATACCCTTTCTCCGCCCACTTCGAGCCATCGAGTTCAATTGTCTGTGCGATTTCGCTGCTAAAACGTTTTCCACGACGGGTGATGCTCTCCACAAAGCACAACCATTCCAACTCGCTTCCTACCTTCCCGTTTGTGATATACAAGAGAGGAAACGATGCTCCGCGTTTTGTCTCGACGCCAAAGCATACATTATTTACATGGTTGTCCGGATGGGAGGACGCCAATTCAAAGCCTGCCACAGGTTTCGGATCGGCACTTTTGAAATCGTAGATATTCACGTGTCCTCCATCCTCGCACGAGAATATGTAATCATCCCATATTTCAAGTCCTTGCTGTGCCCGCCCCCGTCCTTCCTTTGCCAGGAAGACAGAGCACTCTACCTCTTTCTCCGGCTCTACATACAACTGAGCGATAAGGGGAATAGAGATCAGTAAGCACACGACAGACAAATAGATCTTTTTCATAAGTATGCTCTATAAATTTAAAGTATGATTATGTTCTACGTTAATCGAACAGCTCTATGCCTAACGACTCAAGCCGTTTCTGCAACTCTCCTACATCGAGAGCCCGCGGAGTACAATGCTGCGACGCACTCATGGCAGCGGCAATACCAACAGCCTCTCCCATCGCCATGCAAATACTCATGACACGATATGAAGCGTGAGCTCTGTGAGTACCCGATATGCACCGTCCCGCCACCAGAAGCCCTTCCAAGCCCAACGGGAGAAAACAACGATACGGCAAATCGTATGGTTTGCAATATTGGATGGTTGGTTCCGCCTGTCCGGCTCCGTCAGGATTATGTATATCGACAATGAACAATGCTTTATGTACCACCACATCGGCAAAACGGCAGCCTTCCGCCATCTCATCGGCATCGATCACATAGTCGCCCATCACCCTGCGGCTTTCGCGCACTCCGGTTGTTGTACCACTTCCGATCACTCTACAGTTTTCGTAACCCGGCAAATTTTCTTTCAAGAATTGAGTCAGGAGGCGTATCTGTTGCCTAAGTTCAAGATCGGCGGCGAAAATAGAGCTTACCGAAGTAATATCCACCCTATTGACTTGTGTCGTATTTACCTGACGGCAACCCGGTCTGACCGACGGATGCAAACGCACGGCAGCAAGCATCCGGGGAAGTTTGCCCTCATCGGCTTTCTTTTTACACCAATCAAGAAAACACTCGCCATTCAATTGGACATTGTCTACATCTCCAATACAGATAATTCCTTTCGATTCATCTACGCCGTCAATGGTGTATTCAAGGGTTACAGGCTGCATGAGTCCGTCAGCACGTCCTTTTTCTATTTTTGCACCGGCAAGAAAAGATACTATGGCATCACCGGTACAGTCAATCGTAACCGCGGCTTCAAAACAGAGCGTCCCCTCGTTACTTGCACACTTAATGCCTTTTACCACCTTTCCGTCACGAATAACATCCGACACGCAACATTGCAAAAAGACATCGACGTTCTTTTCCCTGGCGACAAATTCTGCCAATGTAAGTTTTGCCTCTTCAAAATCGTGAGCATTTCCATGTTCGCCAATCCAGTCATTGTCTTTGACGCCAAGAATAGCACAAACCTCATCGCGCATCGTGTTCTTGCTTACACTACCGAGAATAGGGCCGACATACCCGGCGGTCAGGTTACCTCCGATGACTCCATATCTTTCGATAAGAGCAACACGTGCTCCTTGCCGGGCGGCGGCTACAGCCGCACATATCCCGGCAGGACCTGCACCTGCTACTATTACATCATAATATTTTGTATTCATTATCTGCTTGTATATGGACCGGAAATAGTCTTAACAGTCATTGCCCCGTCAGAATCTGTGATTGTCACAACTCTGTATTTGTTTCCCCCGTCGGTCACACGAACTACAATATGTCCATCATATCCCTTTACTCTCGCAGCCTCTTCCGCCGTAACCCGGTCGTCTACTCCGCTGGGGCGATCGCCCTGCCAGAAGTTAGTGATAAACATGTCACACGCAGGGAGTGTTGTCTCCATCGAATTCAGTATATCGGTACGGGGATGACAATCTACCCACGAATTGACAACAATCGTTTGTGGATTGAGTGCTTTCAGAGCATCTACCTGATTGGTGTTGGTTACACCGTGATGGTTAGCTTTCAATAGTTCCACCTGACCTACTGCTTTTGCACAGGGCAGTTCGGCATCTTTCCACGCATGACTCGAACGTCCGTTATACTGAAGGTCACCACCGGCAAAGAAATCAAAGTTGCCATACGAAACTTTCATCACACAACTGGTTATATTCTCCGGCGGACAATTGTCACTGGAGGTAATGTTCTTACTGTTTTCGTATGAAATCTCCGAGAGTTCAGGGAATGTCTTCTTTGTGGTAGTGCCCGAACCTGTCCAGATCTCTCCATTCACTGCCACGTTTTGCACCTTTGCAGTAGGATACTTTGCAGGATTATACTTCTGAACGATCTGATCATTCGCCCCTGCTTTGAATATCGCAGCATCGAACTTTTGATTGGCGACATGCCATTTCACTGCATTGATATAGTTATTACAACTTGGAGCATTGTCTGCCATTGTCGCCATATTAAACGGATAGTTATAATCGGGATAGCCACGATCGAGAAGCGTACCAATCTTGAAATTGTCGAAAATCTCGGCAAAACCTATCAACGAATAAGTGTCGGAGTTGGAAGATTTCGGCAAGGAAGAAGTATAACCGCCGAAGTGGTCATTATGGAAGTGGGTAAGTACAGCATAATCAATCGTACTGTTACCTGTCCATACCATACACTTACGAATGTAATCAGTTATAATCTGTGAACCACGGGTAGAAGTCAGAGTCGGATCCCAACGACTACGGATCCCGGTGTTGGTCGTATTACTATTAGAGTTGGTCGTAACACTCGAACTTGCGGCATCGATAAGCATTTGCGTACCATCCGGGAATATTACAAACATGCTTTCACCGGTAGTCGTATTGATGAAATGAATATCCATCACACCCTCCTGCCAGGCAGGAATCGTTTTACCTACCTCTATTTCAGTGGCAGCATCTTCCCCACCTCCATCCGGACGAATCAAAAATGAGTGAGACTCATTGGAGCTGCATCCTACAATCGCAAGGATGAACAGACTAAATATAAATATTAACCTTTGCATGCTATATGAAGATTTAAAAACATCTCTCCGCCTTCAATGCTGACGGCAAGACGAATATAATTACCAAAATTTGAATTTACCTTTATAATATGTTGGCCAAGTCCTTTGAAGATTGTAGGCTCACTACCGTCGTCAGCCCAATGTATACCGTCTTGCGATAGTTGTACACGACCTTCGAATACGGGATCTCCTTCTATTTTCTCAACCATAACAAAGAATATAGCCTCATCTGCCCAACCAGCCTCGTAAGGATGAGTGAAGAAAGTGCCTTTAAAGAACTTCTTTACCTCAAGATGGGAATCATTAAACATTTTCATATATTACATTCCTCCTTTTATTCTTGTGAAACAACAACAGAATCTATATAAAAGAATACACGACGATTGGTATCAGTACCCACCCAGAAAAGAGGATTGATAAGATTGTCGATGCGTCCATATCCGTCAACGGTATCAGCTGCAATGCCACGCATATCCCAAATTTTGTCCTGACATTGGAACTCTACATATTCACGAAGCTCTGTGTCAAGTTTCAGACGCATGTATTGCCAATTGAGTTTACAGTCGGTCTCATTGTAAATGAGTTTCTGATGACCATCTTTCAAATCCTTGAATCCATCGTGGTCGCCATTAGGATAACGGCGGCCGAACCACCAGGGATCGACTCCCCTCTTACACCAGTCTCCGTCAAGTCCATAAGCCCAATCGCGGTCGGTTATGTCTTCATTGGAATGTTCATACTGCCACTTCTGCATTAATTTGCCATCTACTGCATTGAGATAGCGAATTCCTACATGGTAACGTTTTCCACCCTCCTGTACATCGAATCCCATACCAAAATCGCGGATGGAATTCTCATGCAAACCCGGTTGCGGACGGTCACCGCCATCCACCACATCCTGCTCCGCCGTGTATGTAAACCAACATTCTATCTGCAAATATTTGCAACCCGGACGAGAGAACGAAAGCCGCTTAATGGCATGTCCCAGACAACCTTCCGCCGGAATCTCCGTATAAGGAGCGGCAACAGGTCTTGTCGAAAGTTTAAGAGAGTAAGTGCCGGACATTGCCCCGTGAGTGCCCGGATACCTGAAAGTAGCGGAACTAAGCATGACCGGTGGCCACTGGTCTTTATTGACCAATGTCTTGGGAACATCAAAATCGGGATATTCCGTAAAGTTAGGCATCAATGTCATCCAACCGTTAAAGCCGGTGTTGAATACATCATAGCTCAACACCCTTTTCAATGGTTGATAGCGACTGCGCAATAAAATCTCTCCAATGCTCATAATATCATTTATTTAATAAAGTTAGTACCCTGGATTTTGAACAAGTTTGCCATTCATTATCAATACATCATCACTTGGCAATGGCCACAAATAAATCTTCTCATCATACTTACGTTCACCATGCTGGACGATATAGGTTCCGTCGGCCATCGCTTCAAAAGAAGGAAATCCGTCTTTGTCAAATGTCGGAGTCTCCGGCCAAAACCAGTTGCCTGCCGCAAAGTATTCCTTTGCCCTGTTGGCTGTACGGGTAAATCCGTACATATTGTGTCCGAAAGCATTCTCAAACTGATGCCAACGAAGCAAATCGAAATAGCGTAGATTTTCCCATGCAAACTCCACACGACGCTCACGGCGGAGCACTTTGCGCAATGCTGTCTGATCGGTTGTCGTGATGGACGGATAGTCGTTGGTTTGTGTACGGGTGGTGCCATAAGCACGGGCACGGACATCGTTGATGCAAGCAAGGACAGTAGCGTCAATCTCCCCCAGTTCAATCTTAGCTTCGGCATACATCAACAAGACATCGGCATAACGCATGAGAATGACGGGGTTGTCGTTATACAAAGTAGTACGCCATGACTCTTGCGCGCCTTTGCGCAGGCAACAACCATTGTAAGCACAGTTGGAAGCATCCGAACCGCCTTTGGAATCTTTGTTTGTAATCATACGATTTTGTGTATAGTCCATTACTTCGAGTGCGTTTGGCGCAGGGTTCCACTCAATACCATAGATACGGCTGCCGGGAGCAGCAAATGTTTCCAGGCAACGGGGATCACGGTTGGCAAATGGATCGTGAGGATCAAAACCGCTGCCCGGTTCATCAATCGTCTTGCCATTCGTCATTTCGTAGACAGCAAGAAGTTCCCACGAAGGTTGCGCATTATGCATACCGCCTGCCGAACGGGCAATAAAGGAACCGATAGACTGTGTAGTAGGTTTACCGTTTTCATCCAACTCAAGGTCGCTTGAGTGAGCAACAGAGAAGATAACTTCTTTGCTTCCTCTTGTCTTGTCGCGGAAAAGTTCTCCATAATCAGGGGCCAAGTCATATACTTCCAGATCCATACAGTCTTGCGCAGCCTTTGCAGCAGTCCCATAGTCGTGTTGATAGAGAGCGGTACGAGCCTTGTAAGCATAAGCCGTTCCTTTGTCCACACGGGTGGCGCCGCTATTATTATTTGCGACCGGCAAATTTTCTGCGGCATAGTCATAATCGTCATAAATTTGTTTCAGAACGACAGCTTTGTCGGTACGCCCCATCTCAAATGCTTCCTCCGGAGTAATCGAAGTCACGTAGAAAGGAACATCTCCCCAAAGAGTAATCAAACGTGAATAAGCAAATGCCCTGAAAAAACGGGCTTCGGCACGAAGCGTATTCAGTTCAGTGGTGGAATATTTGCCTTCAAGTTTGTCGAGTGCCTCCAAAATTCGGTTGGCACGACTAATGTTCTTATACGTGTAACTCCAAACAGTCTTGATGTTAGGATTACTTGTAGAAGACGCATTCAGTGAACCTGCCGCAATGGTATAAATGTTGGTTCGTTGCGCCCAGTCATCCGTGTTACGGTCCAGCGTCCAACCTTCTTCTATAACAAAGAAAGTACTGCGATAAAAATCGTTCAACGAGATTCGAACTTCCTCCGGTGACGAGAACCAGTTTTCACTGGATGCGGCTGAAGGAGGATTCAGATCGAGGTTCACACAAGAAGTTACAGATAGAAGAGCTATCATGCAAATCAATACATGTATTTTTTTCATATTATGTAATTTTTTCATACTCCATTAGAATTTGATATCCACTCCAAATGTATAAGTGCGTGTGATATAGGTAGAAGCGCCTGCTTCAGGGTCCCATCCCGAAAGATAACTATCAAAGCAGTATGGATCATCGATATTGACGTACACCCGAAGTCCCTTGATTCCGACTTTAGAGACGATTTTTTTAGGAACTGTATAGCCAACGTTGATATTCTTTATACGCATATAGGCACTACTTTTGAGCCAGTAATCCGACATTTTGTAGTTGTTGTATTCACCGCCCTGATGACTCAAACGGGGATAGCTGGCGGCTGCGTTCTGCTCTGCAGTGTTATATACACTCCAATAATTACGGCTGCCATTGTCGTTCAGAAGGACTGACGGAGCCGGAAGCCATTGTCCCTGCATGGGGCGAATCATACTTTCGGTGAGGCGTGAAAGTTGTTTCCCGACACCATTGAAGAGTAAGGAGAAAGAGAGACCTTTCCAGCCCAAACTAATAGAACCTCCATATAGATAGTGGGGCAATGAGCTGCCAAGCACTACGCGGTCGTATGTCTCATTGATAATTCCGTCAGGAGTGCCGTCCGGACCGCTGACATCTACATATTTCACATCACCCGGTTTGGTAGAAGCCGAAAGCA
>ERZ779870.1790-NODE-1790-length-12868-cov-2.9307_pt1 | contig 12868 bp, 10 predicted proteins | sample MGYA00511247_ERZ779870 | MGnify/ENA primary metagenome ERZ779870 (study PRJEB29588, sample SAMEA2149068) | human gut metagenome | biome: human gut; feature: human-associated habitat; material: faeces | place: Denmark | collected 2008/2010 ...
GTTCTCGGAAACCTGCCATAGTGATATGGTAAGGCGCCGGGTTCTTACCCTACTCTACACATCGGTTGCACCGATCCCTTTTGCAACCATGTCTAACCGGGAATGGGGGCAGGTGGGAAACAATTACTTCCGTGGGCTTCTGGCTCTCGGATTTCAGGGATTTTTTATGATGGTGTGCGTCGGCATTTATGCAGTGCTGATATCTACCATTGAAATATCAGACAATATGCACTCGGCATTATTTGGAGTGGCAGCATATACCGTAATTCTTTGTTTCAGCTTGATGAAAACGGGAAATCTGTCGAAATCCATCTTTAATGCCCATTAAGGAAGGAGGGATTTGCCTTGGCTTTTGTATCCGTACCAAAAGATTTAACAAAAGTGAAGAACAAGGTTGTGTTAAACCTTACCAAAAGGCAGATTATCTGCCTGGTAATTGCGGCGGCTGTTGGGCTGCCTTTTTATTTCCTGACAAAAGGATATATTGGGACAAGCAATGCGGCAACTGGCATGGTGATTCTTATGCTCCCTGCATTTATGTTTGCCATGTATGAAAAAGATGGTCTGCCGCTGGAAAAAATACTTTGGAACATTATCAACGTAAAATTTCTGAAACCATCTATCCGCAGGTATGAAGTGGAAAATCTGTATGAAATGCAGGAAAAACAATCTATTCCAAAGGGAAAGAAAGGAGGAAATCGACGTGCAAAGAAAAAGAAACAGTGAGGAGGACAGGGCAAAGTCCCAGCCATCCGAAGATATGCAGTTGCCTGTGGTATCGGGGTATGAGGTTTTGGAGCGAAGGAGAGGAGTACGCAGACCAGAACGGAAACTAACTCGACGAGAAAAAAGAACTTTGAAAAAAGCGGAGAAGTTAAGAAAAAAACAGGAAAAGGCTGAGATAAAAGCTGCTAAAAAAGCTGAAAAAATGGCTGTCCGTGAAGAAAAAAAGAATCTCCGGGAACAAAAGAAAGCAGCAAAGAAGAAAAAGTCAGTTCCGGGTGCTTCAAGTTCGGGAAAAGGAACCAGAAGTGTCCCCGTGAAAGAAAATTCCGGACCCAGACAGCAATCAAAGGCAGAGGAAAAGAAAGCAAAGGAAAAACGGCTGTCTGCACAAAAGTCCATTCCTTACCGGGAAATGGCGAGAGACGGCATCTGCAGGGTTCAGGATAAATATTATTCCAAAACCATCCGTTTTTACGATATTAATTATCAGTTGGCGCAAAATGAGGATAAAAATGCGATTTTTGAGAACTGGTGTGATTTTCTGAATTACTTTGACAGTACCATTCACTTTCAGATTTCCTTTGTCAACCATCGCAGCAGCATGAAAGAATTTGAGTCAGTGATCCAGATCAAGCCACAGAATGATGCTTTTGATGATGTGCGTATGGAGTATGCACAGATGCTGAAAAATCAGCTTGCAAAGGGAAACAATGGTCTGGTTCGGACGAAATACATTACGTTTGGAATTGCAGCGGACAACATCAGGGAAGCAAAACCGAAACTGGAGCGTATAGAGGCGGATATATTGAACAATTTCAAGATACTTGGTGTATCTGCTTATCCTCTGAATGGAGAGGAACGTCTGCAGGTATTGTATGAAACCTTTAATCCGGAAGAAAAAGTACCGTTTCAGTTTTCTTATGATCAGGTGTTGCGTACCGGATTGGGAACGAAGGACTTTATTGCTCCTACCAGTTTTGTATTTAAAAACGGCAAGGACTTTATGATGGGAAATACCATCGGTGCAGTGTCTTATCTGCAGATACTGGCACCGGAGCTGACCGATAAGATGCTGGCAGAGTTTCTGGATATGGACAGGAATCTGATTGTGAACCTGCATATCCAGTCCTTAGACCAGATGAAAGCGATCAAGCTTGTAAAAAGCAAGGTGACAGATATTAACCGTATGAAAATAGAGGAACAGAAGAAAGCGGTACGTTCCGGATATGATATGGACATTATCCCGTCAGACCTGAATACATACGGAGGAGAAGCAAAGAGGCTGTTGGAAGATTTGCAGTCGAGAAATGAAAGAATGTTTCTTGTGACCGTTCTTTTCCTGAATACGGCAAGGACAAAGCAGGAGTTGGATAATGCGGTGTTCCAGACATCGGGTATCGCACAGAAATATAACTGTTCCCTGCGCCGTCTTGATTACATGCAGGAACAGGGACTTATGAGCAGCATTCCGCTTGGCTTGAACCTGATTCCGATTAAACGGGCACTAACCACTACATCTACGGCAATATTTGTTCCATTTACCACACAGGAACTTTTCATGGCAGGGGAATCACTGTATTACGGACTGAATGCCCTCAGTAACAACATGATTATGGTTGACCGGAAGAAGCTAAAAAATCCAAATGGTCTGATCTTAGGTACCCCCGGTTCCGGAAAATCCTTCTCGGCTAAAAGGGAGATCACCAATGCCTTTTTTGCTACGCAGGACGATATTATCATCGGAGATCCGGAAGGAGAGTATTATCCTCTGGTCAATGCCCTTGGCGGTCAGGTTATCCATATTTCTCCCACAAGTCATGACTATATCAATCCGATGGACATCAATCTGGATTATTCGGATGATGATAATCCGCTGGGCTTTAAAAGTGATTTTATCCTATCCCTGTGTGAACTTATCATGGGTTCCAGAAACGGGATTGAAGCAGAAGAAAAGTCAGTAATTGACCGATGCCTGCCGATTGTGTACCAAAAATATTTTGAAAATCCAGTGCCGGAAAATATGCCGGTGCTTGGAGATTTATACCAGTGCTTGCGGGCGCAGAAGGAGGTACAGGCACAACGTATTGCAACTGCATTGGAAATCTATGTAAATGGTTCTTTAAAAGTATTTAACCATAGAACTAACGTGGAGCTGAATAACCGGATCGTATGCTTTGATATTAAGGACTTGGGAAAACAGCTTAAAAAGCTGGGAATGCTCATTGTCCAGGATCAGGTGTGGAACCGTGTGACCATCAATCGTGCTGCTCATAAGTCTACCAGATACTACATAGATGAGTTCCATCTGCTCTTAAAAGAAGAACAGACGGCAGCATATTCCGTGGAAATCTGGAAGCGGTTTAGAAAATGGGGCGGTATCCCGACGGGCATTACCCAGAATATCAAAGATTTATTGGCAAGCCGGGAAATCGAAAATATTTTTGAAAACTCTGATTTCATCTACATGCTCAATCAGGCTGCAGGTGACCGGCAGATTCTGGCGAAGCAGCTCAATATCTCCCCACATCAGTTGTCCTATGTGACCAACAGCGGAGAAGGTGAAGGATTGATTTTTTATGGAAGCACCATCATTCCATTCAAAGATAAATTTGATAAATCCTTGCGTCTGTATAAACTGATGACTACGAAGCCTTCCGAAATGGAAAATGGGCAGAAAATGGGGTGATGGAATGAAGATAGGATTGATTGATGTGGACGGGCATCGCTGGCCCAATCTCTGCCTGATGAAACTTTCTGCTTACCACAAGGCACGGGGAGATACTGTGGAATGGCACGATGGCAGGAAAAAAATATGACCTTGTATATATGAGCCGTGTCTTTACCGACAGCTATTCTAAGGATTATGCAGGTACGATCCACGCAGATCGGATTGTGAAAGGTGGCACGGGATATGGTCTGGATAATTATTTGCCGGAGGAAATAGAACATACCTATCCGGATTACGCTTTATATCCGCAGTTTGAGGGTATTGCTTACGGTTTTTTATCACGAGGCTGCCCCCGTGGCTGCGGTTTTTGTATTGTAGGTGAAAAAGAAGGGCGCAGATCGGTGGCGGTAGCAGAACTTTCTGAGTTCTGGAGAGGAGAAAAAGAGATCAAGTTACTGGATGCAAATCTGTTTGCCTGTCCGGATTGGGAGCGGCTGCTTTTCCAACTTGTACAGAGCAATGCTATGGTGGATTTTACACAGGGGTTGGATATTCGTTTGATTACTCCGGAAAAGGTAAAACTCTTAAATCAGGTAAAGACAAAGAGACTGCACTTTGCATGGGATAATCCGGAGGATGACCTGACAGGATATTTCAAACGGTTTGCAGAGCTTACAAATGTGCAAGATTACCGTAAACGACGAGTCTATGTGCTGGTCAATTATAACAGCAGCCATGAGCAGGACTTATACAGGGTTTACACCTTGCGGGATATGGGATTTGATCCTTATGTGATGGTTTATGAGAAAGCTACGGCACCGCCCATAACCCGGAAACTGCAGAGGTGGGTGAATAATAAATGGTTTTTCCATGCGGTTCCCGATTTTAAGGATTTTAATTCCAATTACCGAAGGGAAAACAAGATAAAAGAAAAGGAGAAGGCATGAGACGATTTGGTGCAGGCATATTGATGATTTTTTCCATTGTCCTTTTTAGCATCAGCATTTATTCACTGATGGGGATGTTCTTACAGGAAAAGAAGGATGATGCACTGCAGGAGCAGTTAAGAGAAATCTATGAAGAGGAAAGTGATGAAGCAGGGCGGCTGCCGGAGAATAAGAAGATTCCCGGTGGTGGCTCTGCTTTCCCTGTTGTAGATGCAGGGCTTCTTGCACTGCACGAAGATAATCCGGACTGTATCGGATGGCTGACCATTGAAGGAACCATGATTGATTATCCGGTCATGTATCACCCGGAGGAAGAAAATTATTATCTAAAACGGGATTTTAACGGAGAGTACAACGCCAATGGCTGTCTTTTTATCTCGGAAGCCTGCAATCCAGATACCTGCGATAACCTGATTATCTATGGACACCACATGAACAGCGGAAAAATGTTTGCTGCACTGGAAGGATACAAAGAACAGGACTTTTATGAGGGACATCCGCTGATCATTTATAACACCTTGCATGGGGAAGAGACATATCAGGTCATGGCGGCATTTTGCACACCCGTTTACACGGGAAAAGATTTTTCTTATTACGCTTTTACGGAGGCAGAGAATGAGAAAGCGTATCAGTCCTTTGTGGATGCCGTCAGGAAACGATCAATTTATGATACCGGAATCACAGCGGTTTATGGGGATAAGCTCCTGACTTTATCCACCTGTGAGTATTCACAGAAAAATGGACGGATGGTAGTGGTAGCAAAAAAAATCAAAGCATAGAAAGGATGGATTTGTCATGAAGATTTGTACTGTAAATATTGATGAAAAAGATCTTCCGGAGGAATTAAAGATACTTCTGGATATGGGAAAGGATGGAAACGGCGAGGAAGTGTTCGGTTATCTGATGGACGATATGCTGTATCTGGCAGCACTTATAGATCTGCAGTGTGATTTCCTGCGTATTGCAAAACTGCAGGGCGGCAAGCTCCCGACAGGGTTCGACTGCTTTTCAGAAACAGTCAGAGAGATGGCAGATGAAACATTGGCAAAGTGGGAAGTGTATGCACAGCCGATGGTGTAATGCAGGGCATCAAAGGAGTTGGTGACAATGCAAGAACATGAATACCGGGCACGGGATAAAACCGTAAAGAAAATGAGCCGGGAAGGGCTTATGGAAGAAAATCTGCAAAGCCGTGAATCTGTCATGGTCAGCCAGAGGGAGCGGGAAAGCTTGACACTGCCCGGACAGGCAGTTGATTCTATTGATTTTCAAAGTTCCCGGAATCATCGTAAAGAAGAGCCAGAAGCCCAGACAAGGCGAAGGCTGTATGTTTCGGATTTAAAAAAAACAGATCAAGATAACCGGATGCAAGAACAGTCCGCAGGTGAAGATGATAAGGAAACAGAAGCACCGAGAGGAATTTCCGATCATTCCGCACGGATGGAAGGAATCCGGGGGCACCCGTCGGGAAGTCAGTATGCACAGGCTGCCGCAGAAATCAGCCATAACCGAAAGAAACAGCAGGTGCAGACTTTCGTACGGAAAGAAAAGGAAAATCAGGCTGCAGTGCAGGGCAAAGAAGCTGACAGCAGGAAGGAAAGTGGCAGATACCGCGAGAACCAGCAGGCGGCAGAACACTCACTGGACGGATTCCGTGAGGAAATAAAGCAAAAGACGAGGCGGGAACAGCTTCGGAAAGAACAGCAGAAAAAAGTATCAAGACTTTCTTTCGGTGATGAAGAAGGAGGTATGGTGCGTGGAGCCGGAGCGGGCATGGCTAAAAAAGCTGTATCCATGGCGGCTGGTACTGCCTCGGTATACTTGCATGGAAAAGGGCATGAAGCAGAACAGGACAATGCTGCGGTGGAAGGCTCCCACAAAGCGGAACTGATGGCAGAAAATGCCCTACGGTATACCTTACACAGGACAAACCGTGGGCTTCACAGAAAAGGTTCACGTCTTCAGGAGGATTCCATAGAAGCGGCTCAAAAAAGCAGGCTGCAGTATGAAACTGTACAGGAGGCAGGGAAAAGCACAGGAAAGCAAGCTGCCCAGATCGAACAGGAGAAAAAACGTGCAATCCGTCGTTTCTGGCAGAAGCAGAGATACAAAAAAGTATATCAGGCGGCAAAAGAGGGAGAGCAGGCAACACAGATTTCTATCCAGACGTCGCAGACTTTCCTTGTAAAAACAAAAAAAGCGGTGGAAGCGGTCATCCGCCGGAACCGGAGCCTTCTTGGTACGGCTGCAGTAGTAATCCTGCTGTTTGTGTTGGCGGCTACCAGCCTTTCAAGCTGTTCTGCATTTCTACAGGGAGGTACAACTACAGTGGTCGGGACAACCTATCCCAGTACGGATGAGGACATTTATGCAGTGGAAAATGCCTACAAGACTCTGGAAAATGCACTCAATGCCCAGATCAACAGTATGGAATCCAGACATCCAGGATATGATGAGTACCGTTATCAGGTGGATGAAATATCCCATAATCCTTATCATCTGATCTCCTATTTTACAGCAAAATATGGAGAGTTTACTTATGAACAGGTAAAGGATGAAGTCGAAGAAATCTTTCGCCAGCAATATGGAATCTCCACGGAGAGTACAAGGGAAACCGTAACGGAAACAAGGACTGTGCGGGTAGGGGAATCTCTGGGGCAGGTAGTGACCAGCGGATATTGTAACTGCGCCATCTGTTGTGGAGTGTGGTCTGGAGGTCCGACGGCCAGCGGTGTGTATCCGACAGCAAACCATACCATCGCTGTGGATGCCGCGAATCCTTTTGTTCCGATGGGCACGAAAATCATCATGAACGGTGTGGAGTATGTAGTGGAGGACACAGGGAACTTTGCACGGTACGGTGTGCAGTTTGATGTTTATTATGGAGACCATGCTTCTGCGTCCGCACATGGTCACCAGACATGGGAAGCATACATAGCAGACAGCAATGGAAGCCGAGAAGTTGAAGTGACCAGTACCCATGAGGTCAATCGTCTTGATGTGTCACTTACGAACCACAATCTGGATGCAGTGCTTCGGAGTCGCATGGATGAAAATGAAGAAAAGCGGTACGACATTTATAACACTACCCTTGGAAACAGGGATTATCTGTTTGACAATGTGCCTTCTTATGGAGGCGGTGGATTTGGTTATGACATTCCTGCAGAAGCATTGTCAGACCGGAAATTTGCCAATATGATCCGGGAAGCGGAGAAATATCTTGGGTATCCGTATGTATGGGGCGGTTCGTCACCTTCTACCAGTTTTGACTGTTCCGGTTTTGTGAGCTGGGTGATCAATAACTGTGGAAATGGATGGAACGTGGGCAGACAGACTGCAGACGGTCTGCGGGGATGCTGTTCCTATGTTTCACCGTCAGAGGCGAAACCGGGAGACCTGATTTTCTTCCAGGGCACCTATAATACGCCGGGAGCCAGCCATGTGGGAATTTACGTGGGTAACAATATGATGATTCATTGCGGAAATCCGATCCAGTATACAAGTATTTCTTCTTCGTACTGGCAACAGCATTTCATGGCATTTGGAAGGATTCATTAGAAATGGAGGCAGGAATATTGAGTAGGAAGTTAAACAGGGTTCTGGATGAAATCCAGAAAACCGAGGAAAAGATTGCCGTATGGCAGGAGCATTTAAAAAAATTGAATTTGCTTCGGGAACAGTTGGAGAATCAGGAAATTATTAAATCCATTCGTTCCATGAAGCTCGACAGCCGCAGGATGCTGGATATTTTAAACGGAATCCAGAATGGAAGCGTGTCCTTCCAGTATGCCGAGGAGGATACTCCCGGCACTGCGGCAGAAATCAACAGGGAAGAAGAACTGCCGGATATGGCAGGACATATAGAGGTGCCGTATGACAGGGCACCGGAAAGTGAGGATAGGAACGATGAAGAAAATTAAAAAGTGGCTTGCGCTGCTTATGGTGACAGTTGGGATTTTATCTACCGGAACCATGACAGCATTTGCCTATGTGGACGAATCTGCCCAGACAGAGGCAGTACCAGAGACAGAAGCACCCGTGGTCGAGGAGATGCAGCCCCAGACGGAAGCAACGCCGTTTTCTGTGCCGGGAAACGGGCAGCTTGTAGATGATAAAACGGACGATAATACGAAGCAGTTTCTGACTATCCAGACAAAGAATGGAAATACATTTTTTCTTGTATTAGACCGTTCCAGCAATACAGAAAATGTATATATGCTGTCCATGATTGATGAGAATGATCTGGCAGAGTTCATTGGAGAGACAGAAACAGAAGCGGAGACAGAGGCACCACAGGTAGTCATTCCTGAGACAGAAACGGTACCTGCACAGACAGAACCAGAGACGGAGGCAGAGCCGCAGAAAGAAAACAGTGGTATGAACACAGGTGCCCTTCTCGCAGTTTTCCTTTTACTTGCCGGAGGTATTGGCGCAGGCTATTACTTCAAAGTTGTAAAACCGAAGAAAGAGGAAGAAGAAGCGGAAGGAGAAGATCTGGAATTTTATGATGGCGGTGCGTACATAAATGAGGATCAGGAATCAGATTCAGACAAGGATGAAGAAGAATAAAGCCTGTGAAATGGTTGGAGTAGACAGTTTAACAGGGAAAGGCAGTCGGTACATTCCGGCTGTCTTTTTCCATATCAGGAAGAAAGGAGAACAGGATGTATTTAGTATTAGGAGAAAAACCCAGTGTGGCACAAGCACTGGCAAAGGTTTTGGGTGCAAGGAAGAGGAAGAACGGGTATCTGGAAGGAAACGGATGGATCGTAAGCTGGTGCCTTGGGCATTTGGCAGAATATGTTCCACCAGAGGCTTATGATGAAAAATATGAGAAGTGGGAATTTTCAGACCTTCCTATCCTTCCGGACCAGTGGCAACTTTCGGTTGCAAAGGGCAAAAGAGACCAGTTTAACGTGCTGAAAATGCTCCTGAACCGCAGTGATGTGGAGTATATAGTCAATGGGTGTGATGCCGGGCGTGAAGGAGAGCTGATTTTTAAGCGGGTATATGATTTGGCTGGCAGTAAGCTCCCAGTAAAACGTTTATGGATCAGTTCCATGGAAGACAGCGCCATACAGGAAGGTTTTGAACATTTAGAGGATGGAAGGGCATATGAAAATCTTTGTAAAGCTGCGGTCTGTAGGGCAAAAGCGGATTGGCTGATCGGGATGAATGCTACCAGAGCCTTTACCACGAAATATTATAAGCGTCTGGTGGTGGGGCGTGTGCAGACACCAACACTTGCCATGCTGGTAGAGCGTCAGAAAAAGATTGACGAATTTGTCAAAGAAGCCTTTTATAAGGTGACACTGGAAGGCAATGGGCTTTTAGTGGCATCGGGGAGTATTGCTTCGGAAGCAGACGCTGACGCACTGGCAGAAAAATGTCAGGGGAAAACAGCGATAGTGGCAAAGGTGGAAAAGAAAAGGAAGAAGGCATCTCCACCGAAGCTGTATGATTTAACCACTCTGCAGAGGGAAGCAAACCGATTTTTCGGCTATACGGCACAGGAGACTTTAAATGAACTGCAGGAATTGTATGAAGATAAGCTGGTGACCTATCCGAGAACTGACAGCCAGTATATCACATCGGACATGGAACAGACTGTATGGGAGCTTTTGGATGAACTGCCGGAGATGCTGCCTTTTTTGGATGAGGATTCGATAGGAAGGGATGTAGAAAGGATCATTGACAATGACCGGGTTTCTGACCACCATGCACTTCTTCCGACAAAGGAGATTATAAAACAGGGATTTGGAAATCTTTCCGTAAAGCAGCAGAATATTTTTCGCCTAATTGGCCAGCGTCTGGCACAGGCAGTGTCACCGGACTGCATTTATGAGGAAACGGAAGTTACGGTGGAATGTGAAGGTCAGAAATTTTCTGCGAAAGGAAAAGTGACCATCCAGCATGGTTTCAAGAAATGTGCCAGTGCTTTCCAAAAATCCATTCAAAAGTCTGCTGAACCGGAAAAAGAGGAAAATACAGAAGGAATTGTCATACCCAAAGAGCTGACGGAGGGAATGGAGATTACACCTGTCAGGGCAAAAAAGAGCCGGCACTTCACATCACCTCCAAAGCCTTATAGTGAGGATACGCTTCTGTCTGCCATGGAGACAGCCGGAAACAAAGAATTTGATGCGGATACGGAGAAAAAAGGGCTGGGAACGCCTGCAACAAGGGCAAATATTATTGAAAAATTGGTATCTTCCGGATACGCTGCCCGAAAAGGAAAACAGATCCTGCCAACTGGGGATGGTGTCGACCTGGTAGGGGTATTACCGGAGTATTTAAAATCTGCAGCTATGACTGCGGAATGGGAAAATAAACTGCTTCTGATAGAGAAAGGAGAGCTTGACAGCCATGCATTTATGCAGGGAATTGTAGAGCTGATACAACAGATGCTGTTCGAATGCGATGCCATATCAGGAGAAGAGAGAAGCCGCTTCCATCCGAGAGAAAGTATTGGTATCTGCCCGGTTTGTGGAAGTATGGTCTATGAGGGGAAAAAGAATTTTTACTGTGGAAATCAGGAGTGTTCCTTTACCCTATGGAAAGAGAACCGCTATCTTTCTGGAATGCGGAAAGAGATAAATAAGCCGATGGCAGAGGATTTGCTGCAGGATGGGCGTACCCATGTGACAGATTTTTATTCGCAGAAAACCGGGAAAACCTTTACAGCAGACCTTTTGATGGAGATTGTGGACGGACGTGTCAGCTTTAAGCTGGAGTTCCCACCAGATAAGGGAAGCAGAGCAAAAGGAAAGTACGGCAGAGGAAACCGGAAATAAAAGCAGGGAGGTTTTATTATGGCGAAAATACATGACATACTTGGTCTTGCTGAGTATGAGGCAAAGGAAATCAGCCGTTCTCCGCAGGACTGGATGAAGTATCTGGATACAGCATCGAAGTTATATCGGTATTCTTTTTCTGATACACTCCTGATCCATGCACAGCGCCCGGATGCCGTAGCCTGTGCTGAATTGGAATTATGGAACGAGAAGATGAACCGATGGGTTAACCGTGGCGCAAAGGGAATCGCTCTAATAGACGATAGCGGACCGAGAAGAAGGCTGCGGTATGTATTTGATATTTCGGACACCCATCCGGTGCGTGGCGGTAGGACACCCTATCTTTGGCAGATACAGGATCAGCACAGAGTGCCGCTTCTTGACCATCTGACCGACACTTATGGTCTGGAGGGGGATGACAGTGCAGACATTCAGAATGCTTTGCTGTCGATCTCAGCTGATATGGCGGATGAAAATCTGGAAGAAGCTATAGAGGGGCTGGAGGATGAACTGGAAAAATCTTTTCTGGAAGGACTGGATGAGGATACCATCCGTGTAGAGTTCCGCAATCTTCTGATGAACAGTGCTTTCTATACCCTGTCAAGACGGTGCGGACTTGATCCTATGGAATATCTGGAGGAAGAGGATTTTTTCGGTATCACGGATTTTAATTCCTTGTCTGTTCTTACGTTTTTAGGGAATGCCACCAGCCAGATCGTTGAGCCGGTGCTTCGGGACATTGGGCGGACAATCCGCAGGTTTTCTATGGAAGAGATGCAGAAAACGGTTGCAAATGACATAGAGATGCCTTATAATAAATTTAACACGTTAATTCGTGAAAGTGAAAAGAATGAAGGAGGAACGGAACATGGAACTGACATATCATCGAAAAGGGGATTACCTGTTCCCGAACCTGACCATACAGGAAGAACCGATGACAATCGGGAAATACGGGATGCTTCGGAGGACATATCTGAAGGAGAACAAGAAGAACTGGTATCAGAGCATGATGCTGACAGGGAAACTGAACAGCCATCTGTTGGAGATCGAGAAAGCAGCAGAGGAGAGAATGGAGATTCTGATGGCAGGGTTACTGGAGAAATACCCGGCTCCGGACAAGAGGACAGATCAGATGGCATGGACAGCACACATGAACAATCTGACAGCGATGGCAGAAGAGAGCGTGCTGAGGGAATTGGTATACAGCTAACAGAGGAAGAACCGGATTTGAGCGAAGCAGAGGAGAATATTGCCTCTGCTTTATCTTTGCCCGAATTACCGTCTGTTGAAAGGCAGATTCGTTCCATAGAAGAGAGAGCTGCAGCACTTTATGCAGGGGAGATACCGATTCCTGCAGATGTGGTGGATGAAGTGCTCCGTACCGGAAGCAACAGAGAAAGAAGCCAGCTCCGTATCATTTATAATTATATGATTGAACAGGATTCGGCAGACTACGTGGAATTTCTGAAAAATGAGTATGGCACTGGAGGGAAAGGCTTTAAGATTGATGGAACAGAGTATTCCGTCTGGTTTGATGAACTGGGAATGCAGATAGCGGTAGGACATACAGTACATGACCAGATTCTTGATAAAGCTTTTTTATCTTGGGAAGATATTAGCACAAGAGTGAAACAGCTTTTGGATCAGGGAGAATATGCCCCGCAGAGTGTTCTGGATGTGAAGTGCTATAATAAAGTTGTAACAGAAGTGGCTAATAAGATATAATCATCTTA